>Ga0180433_10000072_pt1 | contig 156401 bp, 152 predicted proteins | sample SS_ome_8_FD_132980 | JGI IMG/M metagenome (GOLD analysis project Ga0180433, IMG submission 132980) | Hypersaline lake sediment archaeal communities from the Salton Sea, California, USA - SS_1_D_1 metaG | ecosystem: Environmental > Aquatic > Non-marine Saline and Alkaline > Hypersaline >... | reverse complement strand
TGTAAAACCACTTTTAGTATTCTCTTTACAGTGACATTTTGGGCAATGCATATCTTTTCTCCTTTTTGCAGTTTTAAAGAAGAAATTTTACTGAAAATATTTTTGATTAGCAATGCCAAAAAAACAGCTTTTATCTACTTTTTACCAACTAATCATCAGGAGTTTAAGACGCTTGATTGCTGAGCAAGACAATCTGTATACAGCATGCGCCTCGTGAAAGCTTGAAGTATTGGTTTAAAATCTTAGATAAATCGTTGAAGTGCAGAAAAACACACTTTAAAACTCAGACCGGCTTTTGCTTTACTCTAGAGAGCTTATAACCCTAGATGAATGCGTGTTTCTTCAGCTTCTTTTCTGACTCGTTCTAGCATTCCTCGATTGTTCGCATAATCTTCACAGACATTCATCAGTGTTCTAATTGACGAGTTCATTTTACCACCAACACCACGCGCATGATTTAAGATTTCGTCACGCCAGATGGGTAAAATTGTCTTCATATCATCTTCAGTTTCTTCTGAAGCTTCAAATTCACCTAAAAACTCCTGGATCTCTCCCCTAAGAATCTCCTTTTCTTGCTCTTCTTGAGCAAGATCATCTTCTGGATACATTCTACTCCCCCTACTTTTCCAAATCTTTCCTAAGCTGGTCTAAATCTCGTACAACATCTCGAGGATGACTTTTGCCTTCTATGTAAGAATGACAATCCTGAATCATTTTACCAAGATGTGTTTCGATCTCTCCTCCAAGCTCATGAGCATCACTTTTTAAGGCCTTTTCAAGAAAAGCTAGAACCTCTTTCATTGATTCTCTTGAATAGCCCCCTTGCTCAAAGCGCCATAAAAACGTTTGTAAGTCACGGATTAACTGTTGTTTGACGCCTTGAGTTTTTCCATTTTCTGGAGGAAGACTCATAGCTAACTCCTTAGATCTCCCTTGAGATCCTCAAGATATTTGTATACGGCTTCAATCTTTCCATGCCCATTAGCAAAATCTGCACATGCTTGCATCAGCTGCTGTGTATGCATATATATCTTTCCCCCAATTTCTTGGGCTCGACTGAGAAGCATTGTTTCATAGAGCCTCAGTAACTGGCTCATGACTGTTTTCGAACTCTCTTCATGTTCAAAGCGATAGAAAAAATTCCCAAGTATAGCATTTAGCTCACGTTTTAAAACGGGTCCAGCTCCTGGGAACGGATCGTTGAGCGGCGTTGGCTCTGGATAGGTACTCATGGACACCCCCTTCGCATGACATCCCTATTTATAAGTTAAATCAACCGACTTTATTTTGATAGATTTAAAATCAGTCCTTTTTTTATTTAATTAAATATCAATAATTTAAAAATTATCTCTTGACCCCAAAGTGTGAATTTTCTAATAAGGAAAGAATATGAAAAAAATGATAAAGAACTGCTACACCAAGTCGATCAACTACTTCTCAGGCTACTTTACCCAGTTGCTTTTTTCCCTTGCTCTTCTATTCATTCTACGCCCCTATGACCGAGGGCACATCTATACATCTATTTGGCAAGTCCTATTTGTCGTTGTATTCCTTTCAGCCATCTTTAATTGTGATCATTCAAAAAAGGTCAAAATCGCTGCTACGTGTTTTGCTATTCCAGCTTTAATCTTTCATTGGTTTCACCTTCTCTCTCCAAAGCCTGTTTATATCGCTGCTTTTCTCACTCTCGTGATCATTTTTATCTTCATCACCACTACTTCTATTATTAAGCGTGTCATTCTAAACGCACGAGTCCGCTTAGAAACCCTTCGTGGAGTTGTTTGTGCCTACTTTATGGTCGCTTTTGGCTTTGCCTTTATCTACTACTTACTTGATATTATTATTCCAGGAACTTTCCATGCTGACTACTTCAAAACAGATGTAGTCTCTCATAGTCGCTATCTCTCTGAAATGATGTACTATAGTTTCGTTACGCTACTCTGTATTGGTTACGGAGATATCATCGCCATTAAAGATGTGGGTCAGACTTTTACCATTTTAGAGGGGATTATTGGTCAGTTTTATATTGCTATCTTAGTTTCACGTCTAGTAGCAGTTTACTCATTCTTTGAGCACAAGCTCCATCTCGTTTCAAAAAATCCTGAAAAAAAAAGCCAGTGACGTAGCCTCCAAAAAGACTATGGGCTCTTCTCAAGTTTAGGAATCAATGAAACAATGTCATGGTAATAAAAAGGGATAAGGTCAAGCGTAGCAATTAAGAATGTCTTCATAACAGGTGCACTGCGACCAAATAAGGGTAGAGTGCATTGAGTCAATGCCGTGGAGCCAATAAGAGATAAGGCAAAGAAGGAGGCAAAATAAACCCCATGTAAATAGCAGTGCTCTTTAAAATAGTTACGAGGGTCATCTTTAAATTCTTCTGGAACCCAGCGGAGAGTAAAATCGGATGCTGCATAACTTGCAAAGCTTGAAGTAAAAGCAAAAGTCACAGCTGTGAGAGAGGCTGGAAGCCACCGCATGTCTCTAACAAACCCTGCAAATATGATATTGGATACCATGCACTTTGCAGTCAAGACTTGAAAATTGTCGTAGATTTTTTCAACATTTGCAGCAACTGCGTTTTTCATTAGCTACCCCAAAGGTAGTTTTTTTGACTATCAACTAAGTAGTACAGCCATGCAACATCAAATACAGACAGCGCAACTGATGGAAGAGGGCTAACCTCTCCTAAAAATTGACTAAAGACAAAACTGGAAACAATAACAGAAGTAACAACTAGTCCTTTTTCTTTAGCCTCATGCCCTGGAAGTTTTTGTTGATGAACAGGCAGCTGCTCAACCGCCTTCTTAGCTAGTGGATAACTAATAGCTGTCATAAAGCCCATAAGACCAGCTGTAAAAGGAGAAATGAAGGAGCGAGAAAAATAATTCGAAACAACCACAATCACGAGGTTAATGACTACTGTCGAGCTTGAATAAGCCCCTATTTTCTTACAGGTATCATAAATCGGTTGTAGATCGGGTTCTCCTGCTCCAAATCCAACAGGGCTTAATGCATTTCCAATATGGGCCATTTCTCACTCCTTTTTTAATTAACAATTTTCGTTATTAACTATAAAATCGATTACAAAACGTGATTGCTAAACATGAAACCGACCCGAACTTGAACGACTGATAAAAAGTGACTTCTTTTCCTAAGCGAGCCGCAATATCAGGAAAAAAATAAATCGATGCAAAAAAAACTCCAGTTATAGCTAAAACAGATCGTAAATCATCCGCTTCATCTCCTGGCAAATGATGAGAAAGATAGTGAGCTAAGTTGAGTGCAAGAGCTGTTATTGTCCCTTGCAAAACTCCTATTTTTATCTCTCCTATCTGAAAGACATAAGCTGCAAAACCATTCACTCCTGCAGCAACCAATATATGATCCGCTATTCGCCTTGAAAGCGTCGCAGTCAGAGTGGATGACCAATCTTTCTCTCTATATGCACAAGTAGTATCACAAACCATTTTTAACCCCATAACCTGGTAACTAAAAAAGGCTATTAAAGCATAACTAATTATAAAGTTAAAGTAAAGATCGAAATAGTTTTTATAAGATGAAAGAGAAAAGGTTTTTTGAACAAAAAAAACGAGGTAGAAATCCACCTCGTTTCAAAAGACTTTTGTAAAAAAAGTACTTACGCAGCAATTTTCTCAGCTGTTTTTTTGTATTCTTCGAGGTCGAATTTCTTATCTTTAAAAGCTGCATCATATTTACCAGCATCCCACTTGTAACCAGCGACTTTGATAGCTGAACGATCAGTTGCAATACGAGCTGAATCTTCGTCTGTAAGTTTTTCAGTCTTAGCAGAAATTTTTGCAGCAAGTTTTTCAAAATCTTCATCAGACATTTTCTTAAGGTCTTCTGGCTTTGTCTTGTTCTCTGCTGCTGGCTTTGTAGCTTCTCCAGAGGAAAAAATAGTGCGAAGAACAAATGCAGTAAGAGAAGCTGCGCCTAGTGCAATAACGTTTTCAAAAGAAACAGCGATTCCTGCAAAAGCTGCAGCATGTGGTGTAACGTAAGCACCAATTGCAGCACCTAAAGCAAATGTAGCAACTTGGTAAGCTTGGCTTTTGTACTTATCTTCGCCAAGAGCAGTTTTACCAGCAACAGTTGCTAGGCTACCGCCTAATGCTGTAAGGGCACTTCCAACTCCAAGAGCTTCAGTTGCCATATCGAAAGAAAGAAACTCAACAACTTTAGGTAGGTACTGACCACCGTATGTAGCAACAGCTGTAAGTCCCGCATTGATTCCAAATGGAACTACTTCGTTTTTTGCGTGAGTTTGTAAAGCTTGAACAGACATTTTGTCCTCCGTGTGGATTGTTGTATTCAAATAGTAATTCAGAAGCAGCAATGATATAGAGAGTATGAATATTTTGTAAAGAAGAAATTTGTCATTTATTTTTTTATTGATAAAAAATTCGTTTAAACTCATCTTGTTGATAATTAACATCTTAAAACAACTTCTCCCAGAGTATAAGCTTGCTTAGAAAATCATAAATATGAAAGAAAAAGCTTATAAAAAATGGAAGAAGAGAAAGCAAAAACTAATTCGAAGATTATCTCTCTAAGGATCACCAGGAAGACGTAAAAGCCATTCAGGCTTGCATTTTGGATGTTTGTATGAGTTTACAAAACGGTTAAAATGCACCAAAGAGTAATTGAGAAGTCGTGAAGCCGTAAAAAAGTAAAAGGTGATATGAAGCGTATTCATATTTGATTCAATAGTTTCCCCTAGACATCCAACAAAGTTTGCAAAGCGAAAGGATAAGTAAGCTTTAGGAAAGAACGAAGCTGCAAAAAGTAAGACTTCAAACGCCTCCTTACGCCAGTCTGGTTCCTGAACATAGATAACCTCTTTTCGAAGCTCTTCATATGTCAGCTTCTTTTTTTGTAAAACGACATTTTCAAGTGGTTGGAAAAGATTATCAATAAAATTGTTACAGGCTATGAGTTTGGGAATTTCAAATGGTGTTGCGACAGTCATATCTGCTTTTAAAAGGTATTTTTGAGCTACATAGAAAATCGTTCCCAAGCTAAGCGTTGTAATTGCACCATTCACTGAAGAACGGACAATTAAAGCGTAAGTTTCTATTGCTAGATGACCCGCTTTTTCCCAGTTAGATGTTGGTGCTTGCACAGTCAATGACATTCAAATTATTTCCATATAACTACTTTTATTAGCAATAAGGTTACAACTTATTTGTATATAGGATCAATTGTAAAAAAATCCTTCTAATATTCCAGGAGAGTACCGAGGTTTAGAATTTATAGAGTAAGTTAAAGAAAATGCGAACCCTATCAATATAGAGCTTTGGTGATTCTGATCCCACATTTTGTATGGAAAAGCTCTTAACAGGAGGGATGGACTGCGGCCTATTGCCCTGGCCCCTTTGGGGTGATCGCTTCGCGATCCTCGCCTTCGCTTTGCTCCGGTGCAAACCCCCTCCGGCGGTTCTCATCCCACATTTTGTATGGAAAGTCGGAAGAGGAGGGATTCGAACCCCCGGTCCCTTTCAGGACTTCTGTTTTCAAGACAGATGCATTCGGCCACTCTGCCACTCTTCCGCATTCTAAGGACTTCTTGCAAAGCAAAAAAAGTAAAAGACGATTCTAACTTTTTTAAGAAAATATGGAAAGAAGAAGTTTTACCCAGAGAACTGAGAAAGAAAACGCATATCGTTTTCTGTGAAAAGTCTAATGTCACTGATTGCTGAACGAAGCTGCAGTAACCTCTCAATGCCTCCACCCCAAGCATAACCTGAGTAGACTTCAGGATCGAGACCTCCTGCTTTCAATACTTCAGGATGCACCATTCCTGCACCACAAACTTCGAGCCACCCTGTATACTTGCAAAGCTGGCAACCTTCTCCTGAACATGTTGTGCACCTAATATCGATCTCCATGCCTGGTTCGACGAAGGGGAAGTAACTCGGACGCACGCGCATTTCGATTTTTTGACGAAAGACTTTTGTGTAAAATTCTTCCATTGTGGAAAGGAGATCTGCAAAAGTGACTTCTTGATCTATATAAAGGCCATCCACTTGATGAAAAAAGACATGAGAACGGGCTGTAATCGTTTCATTTCGATAACATTTCCCCACCGAAATCACTCGAATGGGTGGCTGTCTATTCTCCATGATATGTTGTTGAATCGTTGTCGTATGTGATCTGAGAAGAATCTCTTTTGTGATATAGAAGGTGTCTTGCATATCTCGAGCTGGATGGTCAGGCGGATAGTTAAGACCTCCATAATTGTAGTATTCTGTTTCAATCTCAGGTGAGTACTGAACAGAAAATCCCATCCCAGCAAGAATCTCCACGACTTCATCAAGCATTTGTGAAAGCGGGTGTTTTCTTCCTAGGAAACGACGTCTTCCAGGAAGGGTTACATCAACTTTTTCTTGATTGAGGCGCTTTGCTAGCTCTTGTTTTCTGACATTTTTAAATTTTAAGTCGATGACTGTTGTCATCTCTTGCTTAAGCGAATTAATCTGTTGTCCCATTAGGGGGCGTTCTTCAGGAGACACGTCACGAAGTGACTTCATGAGTGTTTGAACGGGACTTTTTTTACCTAGATATTTGACACGTAGGTCTTCAAGCTCTTTGGTCTGCTCGGCTAAGTCGACTTCTTTCTGAAAGGCTTCTTTTAAATCCCGGATTTTATCTTGCAACTCTCATCCTTTTTATGTGGTCTGCATGTCCTTCAAGTCATGCAGACACTCCTTGTGCTCAAGCAAGAGCTTGTTTTGCATGATCAGCAACTGCTGAAAAAGCTTTAGGATCCTGAATAGCTAGGTCTGAAAGCATTTTTCTATTGATTGCACAACCAGACTTGGTCAATCCATTGATGAACTTGCTATAGGAAATTCCATTAACCTTTGCTGCAACACCAATACGTGTAATCCAAAGGCGTCTAAAATCCCCTTTCTTTTTCTTTCGATGCATGTAGCTGAAAGCAAGCGCTTTCATAACAGCATCTTTTGTAAGGCGAACGTGATTCTTTCGATCGCCAATAAATCCCTTTGCTCTTTTCAAGAGTTTTTTTCTTCTGCGCCTCGAAGCAACAGTGTTTCTAACTCGAACCATTTTTCCTTATTCTCCTTTAAGTCTTAGGCTACACGTGCAAGGCGCTTGTAAAGCTTGGCAAAAGCTTCATGCATTTGTGCAGGTTTCTTCAGGTGGCGTTTCCGTTTCGAGGTTTTCTTAGTCAAAATATGACGCCTTCCCTGCTTACAGCGCATGACTTTACCTGTTCCAGTCACTTTAAAACGCTTTTTTATTGCCTTTTTCGTTTTCACTTTTGGCACGATTAATTCTCCTTAAAACTACTTCTTGCCTTGTGGAGCAAGAACTAAACTTAAATTTCGCCCCATCTGCTTAGGAGGGGCTTCTATTTGAGCAATGTCTTTAAGTTCTTCAACAAACCTATCTGTGACTTTTACTCCTAATTCTGGATGAGCCATTTCACGTCCTCTGAACATGCAAGTAACTCGAACTTTATTGCCCTTTTCAATGAATTCTCGCGCATGCTTGATTTTTGTCATCAAATCATGCTCATCGATATTAGGCTTCACTTTTATTTCTTTCAGCTTCGCTTGGTGCTGTGCTTTTTTGCTTTCTCTCTCCTTTTTGGTCATCTGATAACGGTATTTTCCGTAATCAATGATCTTGCATACCGGAGGGTTAGCATTAGGTGAAATTTCAACGAGATCCAGACCTGATTGTTCAGCATGCATCATCGCGTCTTTTATCGAAACAACTCCTACTTGACTTCCGTCTTTTCCTATTAGACGAACCTTTGGAGCTCGTATTTCTCTGTTAATTCTCAAGCTTTCTCTTCCTGTAATCCGAAAAATCGATCAAATTAGTAATTCTACTCAAATTTTGTTTTTTTTGCGATATCTTTCACGCGGTTTTCAAAACTTGGCCCTTCAGCCTCCATCAACAAAGCAATAAAGCGTTCTAACCTATTGAAAAGCGACTGTGTAATTATAAAGCCATTTCCTCTCTTTCTGAGCTCGATAAAAGGTCCACTTCTTTGGATCCCATAGCGATCTACAACTCTCCAGAGAACTTTAGGCAATTTTCCTTGCCTTTCTTCTACTTCCAATCCAGCTTCTTCACAGGCATCTTTTAGATAATGATATAACTCTTTGTCTTTCTTAGGTATGAATAGCTCAACTGCGCAATTAAATCCGAATATTTTAGAAGTTTTTTCAACGAATTGCAAGGAAGAAATGAGTTCCTGATGCAACTGTTTTTTTAAACAAAAAATATGTGCTCGATCAAAGTAATAATCTTTTGAATCAAAAAGTCCTTTCCAAGGATCGATCCCCTCTTCTGAAACAACGCGACTGTATTCGGCAACTTTCCAGGCTTCTTTATTTAAATCTTTACGAGTCAGTTGAAAAAATTCTTCATGATTCTTTAAGAGGTTATGACCCTGGGTTTGAATCATCTCAAACCCTTCTTCTTCATGATTTTCTCTCCAATAAAGGTAAAGGGCTTCTTTGAGCCTCTCTCCTTTCTGAAGCCAAAAGCAGCGATGGATTTCATGTAAATGTTTTCCTCGTTCGACCTGAATCAAGAAAAGTGAATGGAGAACTCCGTATTGACGATGCTCGGTTTCAGAAAAATGTTTTTGATTCTTAAGAAATTCCTTGAGTTTGCGCTTATCTTCACAAACAACTCCTTCAATGCCTATAACAGTTTTTTCAACTCCTCGATAACGAATATTAGGCCGTTTTGTAATTCCGAGTAGCTTAACTGCTCCAACTTCTCCTGTAGAGCGAGCATAAGGCCCTGGGCATAGGTCGACAAATCCTCTCATTTTAAAAACATCGACTAGTGGTCCTGGATGCTGTTTAGCAAAGTGTGCTGGATAGTGGCGTGGATAAGAGCGAAAAAACTCTGAAGCATTATCAGGGATCATCTCACGATGTTCAATTGGAAGGTCTTCTTGGATGATCTTCTGCATGCGCTCTTCAATAAACGGGAGCATATCTTTAGAAAAAGGGCTGGGAAATAAAAAGTTATAGGCAAAGCCATTAAACGTGTCCCTTCCTTCAATAATCAGGGCATCAGGACAGAGTTCAAGAACGGCGGCCGCTAAGATTTCCGCAGCTGTTTGTCGGAGCTGAGATGGGGTTAGGGACTTCATAAATTTATTTATAACACTCGCAAAGCTTTGGTCACAAGCTTGAAAAAGAAATGGGATATAGCTGACTCGAACAGCTGACCTCCACGATGTCAACGTGGCGCTCTAACCAACTGAGCTAATACCCCATTTTGAGTGACAAAAAGTTACACGATTTGGTTATTTGAACACAACTGAAAAGGCTTCTTTAACCTGGGACAGAGCGATCTAGCCCTGTCTAAAATGGCATCCACGAGAAGCAGGATTGCGTGAAGCTCCCTCGGTAATCAAGAGTGCTGTTTCGCACCCATTACGTAAACCAAGCAGTTCCGGCGTCAACATAGCATTAGCATAAAAAGAGTCAATTTCCCATTTGAGCTCGGTCAACATTTTGATTGCACGTTTCAAGCGACGCGGACTGCGGATCAATCCGACATAATTCCACATCGTTTGCTTAATCGTCAGCCAATCTTGTTGAATAAGTGCTTGATCCACTTTTTCGGTTCCATGCTGCCATGACCCAACTTCAGGAAAATAGGGTTTTTTGTTTTCCCACATATTGGCAATATCACTAGCTGCTGTTTTAGCCCATACAAGCCCCTCTAAAAGAGCAGTTGAAGCCAAACGGTTGGCTCCATGTACACCTGTACAAGAAACTTCTCCTATAGCACGCAAGTGTCGCATCGTCGTTTTCCCAACTAAATCAACAGCAATTCCACCACAAGAATAATGTGCGGCAGGAACAATAGGAAGCGGCTTTTCTGTTAAATCAACCCCCTTTTCTTTGCATTGAGTATAGATAAAGGGAAAGCGCGCTTTTAAAAAGTCTCCTTTCTTAAAAGAAAGATCCAACCAAAGATGAGGGCTATCGCTGCGAACCATCTCTTGAAAAATGCCTCGTGCAACAATATCGCGAGGAGCCAGGTCTCCTTGTGGATGAATGGCTGCCATAAATGGCTTTAAATCTTTGGATAGAAGTTTTCCACCTTCACCTCTTAATGCTTCTGAAAGAAGAAAGCGCGGCTCTCCTGCTTGGTAAAAAGAAGTGGGATGAAACTGGATGTATTCGACATTCATAATGCGCACACCTGCACGGTATGCCATCGCAATTCCATCTCCTCTAGCCTCTTTCGTGTTGGTCGTATGCAAGAAAACTTCTCCTACTCCTCCTGTTGCAAGGATGGTTTCTTTAGCAAAATAAACGTCTACGTTTTTAGTATCTTGATTAAAAATATAAGCACCTACGCAGGTAGGAGTCTGATAAATATCTGTTGGTTTTTTCGAGTGGTGAGAAAGAGTAATGAGGTCAACAGCACTATGCAGAAATTTAACGGTAATTGCAGGATGCTTTTCTACTTTTTTAAAGACAGCTTCCATGATCGTGCGACCGGTCTGATCTTGATGGTAGAGAATACGTGGGTATCGATGAGCAGCTTCACGTGTAAACTTAAGCCTTCCTTCTTTATCTTGATGAAAGGGAACATTCAATTCGCTAATAAGAATTTCTTCAATACATGAGGGGCCAAGCTCAGTGATTTGATTGACAGCACTTTCATGACAAAGACCTGCACCTGCTTCTAAAATATCGGCTTTAAAATCATTTGGTTGCTCATGTTTCCCGCGATACCCAATTCCACCTTGAGCACGATAAGAATTGGCATCTGACAAATTCTTACCTGAGGCTACTAAAGTTACCTGCAACCCTCTCTTTGCAAGTTCTAAAGCTGCTACAGAGCCTGCTAGACCAGCGCCTATGATTAAGACATCCGTTTCATAAATCATACGTTGAAGGATAATGAATAGTTGAGAGAGAATCAAGGGCATGATTTTATCTCACTTAAAACTCGCTCATCAATACTGGGAATCTTTTTTACAATCGGGAGATTTTGCAATTGATGCCACATGTGGCAATGGTCACGATAGCCTTGCTCTTGCAAAGCTCGTTGAAGGCCATCTTCTTTGCATTGACGTTCAAAAGAGGGCACTAGAAAGAACGAAGGAGCATTTAAAAAAAAATTTACCCTCTTTCCAGTTTAAAAATATTATTTACCATTTAGGGTGTCATTCTGCACTTCCCTCCCTCATAGAATCTCCTCGGCTCATCGTCTATAACCTCGGTTATTTGCCAGGAAGCGATAAACAGGTGGTTACAGAGACTGAAAGCACGTTAAACAGCTTGAGAGCCAGTCTAAACGCTTTAAAGCCTGGAGGAGCCCTTAGCATCACCTGCTATAGCGGGCACAAAAAAGGTGAAAAGGAAGAGAAAGCCGTTCTATCATTCGCTAAGTCTTTAAGCAAAAAAGACTTTCAAGTTTGTCACCACCAATGGATTAACCGTTTAAATTCACCATCTCTTCTTTTAATTCAAAAATCTAATTATTAAAGAAAAGTTTACAAATTGTTTGTTAATTAGCAGATAGGTAAAATTAGGGTAGGACCCGGAGAGGGAGGTTCAGAGACAGCAGACGTAATAGTCTTTGAGGCGTTTTTACAAAACGTCTCTTATAAAAACCTCATAATTTAGGAGACAATGTGTCTGGTCCAGTAATTGATGGTAACAATATTCATGACATTTCCTTTACTTTCCACGAAGCTGCTTTGGAAAGTATCGGATACAAACTAGAAAGAACTCTTCATACTGATGAAGATCTTACTAGCTTAACGATGCGCTGTGATAGCCTTCGACCCAAACTTCAGTCGCCAGAGTCAAAAGCCAAATTGGCTACATATTATGGCCGCCTGGACTCATTTAAAACAAACAATGCTGTTGATCGGCTTGTTGAAAATACTTTTTCTCTTTTGGCAGAAAAAAAAGAAATGCCAGAAGAAAAGATGACGGCCAAAGTCGGGGAGATCCAAAGCGAGCTTGCTCGCATTTGGTACGACAATGCTTTATCGATACAGAACAGACGATTCATTAAGATAGCGGTATACAATTTAAACCTATTGCAAGTCTTTCCTTCCTCAAAAACGGCAGATGTGCTACACAACAGTGCGCATAACGCCTATTTAAGTAAGGATCAAGATATGCTCCCTGAATCTGAACTGCGCACCTCTCTTATTGATGCAGAAGAGTGGGAAAGTGCAGAGTTTGCCTTTGACTTATGCGAGATGGCCCACTATTTCTATCAAAATAAAATCAACGAAGGGATGAAAAAATTGCATCAACTCACTCCGTCACAAAAAAACCGCCTAGAGGAAATCTGTATGGCTCTTGGCGCGGAGTACCCAGATCATTTTATAGCTGAGGATATCACTCAGTACCAAGATGGTATTTTGCGATTTGTCCAGGCTTTAGTTGGTTATGCAAATGAAATCGCTCAAGGTGAACCACTCATGTTTTTTCCTTCTGAAGGCGAAATTCATATGATGTTTCGAGAAGTTGAAAGCCTTAAATCAGAAGAGTAATGCAGGACCTCTTCCATCATGTAAAAGGACCCTGCTACAGTAACAACTCGATTATGTTTTTTTTCTCCATTTATTAGGTGTTTGAGGGCAGCAGGAGCTGCCTCAAAGACCTTATACCTATGATACCCCCCTCTTGCAAGCCACTGAGCAATTTCATGTGGATCTTTTAGCCTCATATGCGACGAGCGAAAGAGTGCAATTTCTGCTACACTTTCTTTAAAGAGGTCAATGAGAGGCTCAAGTTGCTTGTCTTTAGAGAGCGCTAAAAGTAAACCAATTGGCTTTCCCGGAAAATGCTCTTTTATTTGCATAAATAGACGTTTAAAAGCGCTAGGGTTATGTGCAACATCAAGCACAATATTTTCATCAATGATCTCAAACCGGCAAGGGGGGCGCTTTGCAATACCCGCTAGCTTGACTTGAGGCGACAACGGAAATCGAGGAGACAAAACTTCAAGAGCCTTATAAGCAATCCCTTCATTTTCGATCTCATCTGTTAGATAGATCGGTGCCTTCTTAGAGCGTGCAATTTCTCTCAAAATAGGTCGGTTGGCATGAGGCCCCAAGACAACAGGAGTTTTTTCTTTGATAATCCCCCCTTTTTCAGCTGCAATCGCTTCAAGTGTTTCCCCTAAAACTTCCATGTGGTCAAAATCAATTGTCGTGATCACACTTAAAAGAGGGTGAATGATGTTTGTCATATCCAGTCGTCCCCCTAATCCTGTTTCTATAACGGCAACATCTATATGGTTTTTGGCAAAGTGCTCAAAAGCTAAGAGAGTCGTGAGTTCAAAAAACTGGGGCACCGAAACAAGTTCAAAAAGCTTCTCGAGCCCTTGGACAACCTCATCTTCTGTTATCATTTCCTGGTTGATTCTGATCCTTTCCCGATATGTAAATAAGTGGGGTGAAGAATATAAACCGACTCGATAACCTCCCATGCGAAGAGCTTCAGCTATTTTAAACGCAACAGATCCTTTCCCATTAGTTCCAGCAATATGGACTGTAGGGTAGCTATCTTGTGGATTTCCTAGATCCGCTGCAAGTTCCCTTGTGTTGGAAAGGTTTCCTTTTGCTTTTGGCAAACAATTTAAAGAAAAGAGACGTTCGATTAGTGCCTCATAAGCTGTCATAAGCCTTACTTCCCGAATATTTTTTCAACTGTTTCACGATCAACCCAAGAACACCCTAAGGTTACTTGAGGCTTAACTGCACCGTGAAAGTCAGACCCTCCACTAATCAACCAGTTCTTTTCTTTGGCAACTTTTAGCCATTTTTTCTCCATTTCATGATAAAGAAGTGAATAGTAACACTCAATACCATCAAAGTTCATACCTAAAAGAATACGTAAAATGCCGCTCTTTTGAATCAGATGAGGGTGGGCAATAAAAGCTTTTCCATTGGCTGCATGAATCGCATCGATGGTTTCTTGCACCCCAAATGGTTCTCCTTCAACAAAGCAACATTTTCGATCACCAATATACCGATCAAAGGCATCTTGAATGCTTCTCACATACCCTTTTTCAACCATAATCTGGGCAATGTGGGGGCGTCCTACAATTTCACCTGTTTTTTTCGCTGCAAGTTCTTCTTCCGTCACAACCAAAGAGAGGTTTCTTAATTTTTCTAAGATTTGTTTATTTCGGTGGTCTCGTCTACGCTTGTGTTCTTTGCAAAATGAAAGTAGCTTGTCTGTCTTTTCCACTCCATAGCCTAGAATATGAACACTGAATTTGTGATATCGAGTTGAAAATTCTACTCCAATAAATAGATCGATTCCAAGCTCTTTTGCAAGGGCATAGGTCTCTTCAGAATAGGCATCAAGGGTGTCATGATCTGTAATAGAAAGGCCAGAAAGTCCTTTTTCTTTTGCCAAATGAAGAACTTCAGATGGGGTCATGGTGCCATCTGAACATGTGGTATGGCAGTGTAAATCGGCTCGATAGTCCACTTATGAATCCCCCTTTCTGTAGGGAATAGGGCGCATTTCTAGCTCTAGGTCAACCCCTGTTTTCTCTCGTACTATTCGACGAATCATGTTTGCTAGTTCTATTACATCTTGTGCAGAAGCTTTTCCTCGATTGACGATAAAGTTCGCATGGAGAGTTGAAACTTCTGCTTCACCCACACGTTTACCTTTAAGGCCACATGATTCGATCAAAGCTCCAGCACTTGTATCATTAGAAGGATTACGAAAAACGCAGCCTGCAGATAGCTGCCCATAAGGTTGTGTTGCAATTCGATATTGAGTGATTTCAATTTGTTTGCTTCTCGCTTTGAGGCATTCTTTAAGGTTAAAAGTCCCACTCACTATGATACAGCGATTCGTATGAAATGAAGAGCAGCGATAAGAAAACTCAAGCTCCTCTCTTTTCTTTTCCTCACAGTTTCCTTGAGGATCTACAAAACGAACACTTTTAAGAACGTCACATGTTTCAAATCCACCAGCTCCAGCATTCATGAAGATGGCACCTCCAACAGACCCAGGAATACCTGAAGCGAACTCTAGACCTGACCACCCTTTGCGTGCCATTTGAGAGCCTAAAAGTGAAAAGTTGTAACCAGCTCCTACTTCAAGGTGTCCTTCATCAAAGTGACAAAAACGAATGCTATTGAGTATGACGAGCCCATCAAAACCTCTGTCGTCAAAAAGAGAGTTTGACCCTCTTCCTAAAATCCAAAAAGGAATTTTTTCTCGATTGATAAACTTCCGTACCTCTGCCATTTCTTCAGCAGATTTTACATCAATAAAAAGCTTTGCTGGCCCTCCAATTCCAAATGTTGATAAGGAAGCAAGAGATTTGTTTTGAATTAGCTTGGACTCGATAGACATGGTTTGTGCTCCTTTGTGCGATAAATCGCATCGAGCACAGCATTGACAAAGGCTCCACCCTCTGGAGTTCCAAACTTGCGACTCAGTCGAATAGACTCCGCAAGGGCCACTTTGGGAGGGACTTCTTCATCGTATAGAAGTTCATAAACTCCTAATCTCAAAATATTCCGTTCCACTCGGGAGATGCGGTTGAAATCGTAATCACGGGAACATTTAGAGATATGCTGGTCGATTTCCTCTAGTTTGTCAAAAACGCATTGCATGCGCTCATTAGCTTGTCTCAGCGTTTTTTTTGTCACCGTCAATTGATCAAGCATCGACGTGATGATCTTAATATCAGTACTCTGATTGAGATCCTGACTAAAAATCATCTGAAACACAAGCTCGCGAAACTTTCTTTGTGGAACAACCATAATTATATTTTAAAGTGAAACAGGAATACAGTATAGCAAATCTTTCGCCTTTTGCGATATCTCGAAAAATTTCTTTACAAATCCTTCCCTCCCCGTTAATAAGGAATTTGAACTCTGGAGAGGAATAACAGACTTATGATGATGGATTGGCACATAGAACTACGACTAGCAGGAGACCTTCTACTCGCAGCACTGCTAGGTGCGATCATCGGCCTCGAAAGAGAACGTCACGTCGGACTCGCTGGGATTCGTACTCACGCCGCCGTTGCTCTCGGAGCTTGTCTTTTCGGGTTTATTTCATTCAACGTTTCAGGGCCCGGTGATCCTAATACTGTAGGTGGGGCAGCCGACCCCTCTCGGATTGCTGCTCAAATTGTCAGTGGAATTGGCTTTCTAGGCGCTGGGGTTATTTTGAGAGATCGTGGCCGCATTCGTGGGCTTACGACCGCTGCTTCTGTTTGGGCTACAGCTTCTATTGGGCTTGGTATCGCGAATAAAATGTATATCCTTGCCGTCGCCGCAACTATCATTATTTTACTCCTCCTTTCACTTTACCGCGTTCCTGGTTGGTACAAATGGAAACGAAAGCATCAACACCGTTTTAAAGAGGAAGATGACTAAGTCTAAATCTCTGTGAGTGTGCTTCGCAGCATCCAAGCAGTTTTTTCATGCACAGCTAGTCGACTATTGATAAAATCTGCAGTTGCTCCATCTTCTACTTTTTCCGCAAAAGGTAACTTTTCTCGCAAATAATAAATGAGAGTTTCATGATCTTGTAAAAGACATTTGATCATTTCTAACGGGGCAAGCACCTCTTCTGCATCTTTGATCAGGCTAGTTTTAGTAAAGGATTTAAAGGATCCTTCAGGAAAAAATCCTAGCGCTCGAATTCTCTCTGCCATCTCATCAATAGATTCTGCAAGTTCTTCATACTGGGCTTGAAACATGAGGTGGTAAGACTGAAAAGCGGGACCTGTGACATTCCAGTGAAAGTTTTGGGTCTTTAAGTAAAGCGCATAACTTGAAGCAAGTAAACCTTGAAGAATCTGACATAATGCCTCTCTGTCTTTGGGCTTTAAATTAAGATTGGGTTCTACTATGTCCTTTTCCATCAAGTTATCCTCTTTACAAGATTTATTCTTCTTTTTAATGTGTGAAATTTAATTTAACAACAAGAAAAGGCTTGTAGACATGAATATTAGCTGGGTCTTTGCGGGCATTTTTTGCCTGATGCTGATTGGGGCTTGTATTCATGTTTCGCGTCTTAAAAAAGACCGATCCGCAAAGCACCGCTTAGAAATATTCTTATTATGGGTCATTGTCACTGCTGGAATTTTTGGAATGCTGAAGTTTTATGGCCACCTTTTTCATCCTGAAGTTTACGCAAGATTTTTAGGATGGAAGCCACATACAGCTTGGCAGTATGAAACAGCTACATTTAATTTGCTTATTGGAACTTTAGGCTTTCTTTCGATTTGGATCCGAGATACTTTTTGGACTGCTACTGTTATTTCAATTACACTCCGAGACTGGGAAGCAGTTTTTAGCCATTATTTAGAATTCATACGCCACTATGATTTTGCTATGGGAAATATTGGACTCTTTGTTTATATCGAAATTCTTCATCCAATTCTCGCGATCGCTCTCCTCGTAGCTTATAGCAATATAAAAAAAATTCCCAAAAAGCTATGATTTACTGGTTCGAGTTAATAAAGGTTGAAACGTGCTAGGAATTTTTCTCGATACAGAAACAAACGGGCTCAACACTAAGAAACATAAAGTGATTGAAATTGCTTATAAGATCGTTAATGTCTGTACGGGTCAAGTCATTGAATCCTTTCACACAACCGTCTTTCACCCATATGAAGAGTGGAAAAAAAGCGATCCTCTTAGTCTCAAAGTGAATGGATTTGAATGGAATGCCATTAAGGATGGAATGCCGCCTGAAAAAGTAGCTGAAGAAATTAAGCTCTCATTTTCACGCTCAGGAATCGAGCGTGGTAAAGCTGTCTTCATTTGCCAAAATCCTTCTTTTGATCGCGCTTTTTTTAATCAGCTCATTGATGCCGATGCTCAAGAGTTACTCAACTGGCCTTATCACTGGCTTGACTTAGCTTCGATGTATTGGATGAAGTGTCTTTCAAAAGGTTCCCCTCTTCCTTGGGAAACAGGAGTATCAAAAAATAAAATTGCAGCCGTATATAATCTCCCAACTGAAGCAACACCTCATAAAGCAATGAATGGAGTCGACCACCTCCTCCTTTGCTATCGTGCAGTCGTTGGGTTTCCAGAGGAAAAAAACACATGAAGTACATTCCAGCAGAAAAAAGAAATTGGGTGGAAGGTCAAGGATACACAAAAAACATCCTACTTAAAGGAGTCGAAGACTTACATTGTGAAGGAGCTCTTGTTCAACTTCTCACTATTCAACCCAATGCAACTGTACCACCTCACTATCACAAAAAAGGTCTTGAAGTTTTTTATATTATCAAAGGTCGCGGATCAATGACCATCAACGATGAGGTAATTCATCTTCATGAAGGCGATACGTTGACTTGTGAGCCTGGAGAAGTTCATAGTGCTGAAAACCCCTATGACGAACCATTTGAATACATCATATTTAAAACCAACTGGGAAGCTGAAGATAGTATTTGGCTTAAGGAAGATTAATGAATTATCCCCTATCCTATGGCGAGCATGCCATCAATCACTTTACGAGAAGGAGCGCTGCGGAAAAAGCGCGGTTTCTTATTCCTTATTTGCGTGAAGATTTTCACCTTTTAGATTGTGGGTGCGGTCCTGGGTCAATCACAGTTGACTTTGCTGAAATCCTAAAAAGTGGGCATGTAACAGGAGTTGACTTCGACTCCCAGCAATTTCAATGGGGACAAAATGAAGCTCATAAAAGAGGCATTCAAAACCTCAGCTTTTATGAAGGAGATATTCACGCACTTCCTTTTGAAGATCACACTTTTGACGTTGTCTTTACTCATGCAGTTCTCTGGACCACTCCGAGACCTGCAATTGCCCTTCACGAAATGAAGCGAGTCCTAAAGCCTGGAGGGATCATCGCCTGCCGTGAAATCGACCGAAGGTCTTTTTCCATTCATCCAGCTTCTTCTATCCTGTTCAAAGGGTTTGAGCTGCAAACACAAGGACTCCTTGCAAGTGGTGCTCACTGTTTTTTAGGTAGTGAGCTAAAAGAGCTCTTCAAAAAAGCGGGTTTAAAAAATATTCAAGCATCCCTTGCGACTGATTATTTCGATAAGCAAGAAGACCTATCAGATATTGCAGTCTATTTTATCAAAAACTGGACAAACTCTCCCTGGGCCGAAAAAGTGCGCTTTCTTCGCCTAGCTTCCGATGAAGAAATTGAAGCCATTAAAAAATCCTGGCAAAAATGGGGAGGTCACCCCGAGGCTCATGTTTCTGGAACCTTTGGGGAAGCGATTGGGTTCAAGCCTTGAAAAAATCTTTTTTTCGTGTCATCATTTGCTCGATTTTTTGAAAAATTGATGAGGGGATTCTTCCTATGGCAACCATTAGCCAATCCTTGCAAGAAGCGTTTCAAAAACATGCGAACTCTCTGACTATACCCATTCAAGATTCTACTAATGATACAACAAGACTGGTGAAAAAAACGCTTGCAGAAATCCATTTAAATGATGTTCCAACTTATACCTGTACACCAAGTTTTGAGATATTCGACAGTTGGTCCTTCTCATCGACTGTGCTAAGGGTTCAATACCTTCCCATTGATACTTGGAAGTGAATCGCTATTTTTGCCTCGACACTTACCATTGGATATCTTCTTCACAAAGGGTGTGCCTCCTACTTTAGTCTCAACTTTCTCTTAGGCTCGATGATCATGTCTGGAGCTCTCTTTAAAACTTTTAAGTATGTCCAACAAGCAACTTTTCCAAAAGTCCTTAAAATTGATCTAGCCTATAGAGATTGTGAACCCATCGATCATGCTAAACTTGCCAATGGGAAAGAAGGAGAAAACTTTGTAGATCCTTTTACCTTAAATGAGATTCCACCTGATAAGGTTCACTCCCCTAAGTATATCCATTTGTCAAACTGGATCTTAGAGGCCGATAGTTGTATGCATGGCTTGCTTGAAAAACCTGGTCTAAAACACCCAATAGAAACCAAGCGCGATTTAACAGATGAGGAATACCAAGCACTAACCACCCAAATCTGTAGAGTTTTTAATCTTTTACTAGAAGAACTCTTGAGCTGCTGGTCAGATTTTGAAGCTACAGAAAGTGAAAAAATCGCTTTGCTCAAGGAAAAGTTTCAAAATGATGGATTACTCTCCTCTGAAGCACGCAAAGCCGTTGAAGAGAGTTTCCCTGTTCCTTCTGCAGAATATAAAATTAGAGCAAACACCCAAGCTATGCTAGCAGTTATAATGGCTAAACAAGAACTATTCGATAAGCATCCTATGGAGCTTATTCAAATCAAAGCAGCAACACAAAGATGTCTTGATACTTGCTCTAGCACAGACTTCACGGAGACTCTGTCTCTCCTTGGATGCTTGTTTACAACTCTTCCAGAGTGCTCTGTTTCTGTTAGTGATGGCTTTCAAAAGCGAAATATTGATATTCGCTCTATATTGAAAATAACTCATCTTGAAGCACTCCAAAAGCAAATTCAACCTCCTCCTCCGCTACAAGAAAACTTTTTTCAAGCTCGTCTTAGATGGGTCATGAGTTGGATATCCTCCCCTAGTAAGTCCTTACAAGAAGAAAAGTTTGAGTGGCTTGATAATATGATCGCAGAAGAAAAACCAATTGAAACGATCACACGAAAGCAACTAGAAGAAATCTTTGGAAACCCGGCCATGAGCTTGCTATTTGTCCTAACTGAGACTTTTCGCGATGAGGTGACTCTACTTGAGTCAAGAAAAAGACATCAAAAATTTACTGATCTCACAGGGGTAGACTTAACAAAGAACTAAGTGCCTAGAGAGTGAATAAAACAATTCTGACCGGCTTTTCCATTTTCTTCATCTTGTCTATAATGTGTTTAGTTCCTGATGAATGCCCATCCCAAAAAGCTACCAAAGCATCAGCTTCTTTTGCCATTTGCTCATTTCGTATTATTCCAGCTCTTTTCCCATATAAGTCCCAATTGGCAAGAAATTTCTTAACCTTGAGGTTATGCTCTTTTGCATAATGCTCTCCCAAAACATCTGCTCCCCTAACTGTTCCAGATACAATTTCAACTGCTGGTAAACGATTAGAAAAATAAAAATCTAGCTTTGCCTTTATGAGATCATACTGATTAAAAGAGCGACTTCCCGCAATAATGACTTTAAACATCCATACTCACTAAATCATGAGATGCATCAGGCAATGCTTGAGGCTAATATGACACATGAGAGCCTCTTGGATGCGTTGCATCCGCTTTTGGACTTCAGTTAGGTCTGGGAGGGGGCAACTGAGATTTTTCTTAAGTTCTTCTTCCTGGCTTCGAAAAAAAAGCAGAGAACGATCTCCCCCAGCTTTCAAGAGATGCAAGTCACGAAACCAATAATAGACTGCTGCTAGGACCTCTTCAATCGCACCAGTTTGGTTTTTTTCTATTAATGACTCAATCTCCGTTAAAGAGTGAAAAAGTTGATGATAGCTTTGATGTATCGCAGCTGTTCCCATTTCTGCAATGAGTGTGAGCAGATGACTATCTCCCTTCTCAGCCAAACTTTCAGCTTTTGCCAAGCTTCCATGAGCAAGCCAGGCAATTTGACGTGCTTCATCAGCTGACTTCTTGAACTTATCTTCTAGATAAGCTGCAACTTCCTCAGAAGAGAGCGGAAAAAAAGTGATTTGAAGAGACCGAGAAACAATTGTTGTTAAAAGGGATTGAGGATGCGAAGAAATGAGGATAAAGTGAGCATAAGGTGGAGGTTCTTCGAGCGTTTTTAAAAGCGCATTACTTGAAGATGGAAGCATCCGGTCAGCTTCATATATGATAAAGACCTTACGAGCGGATTCAAAAGGAGGTAGCTGCGTCTCACTAATCAGATTTTTTATTGCCTGCATGGGATGCATCAGAGCTTTTCCTTCTGGAAAAAGTTCGCGTAAGTCTGGGTGATTGCCTGATTCAAGTTTGTGAGGATTGGCATCTGAAAGTAGGGCATGAGCAAAGGCTTTTGCAAGTTGGGCTTTGCCAACACCCTTGGGCCCTTCAAAAAGAAGGGTTGATGGTGGAGCTGGAAGAAGCTTTTGCAAACAGGTTTTGATTTGAGAGTGAATGGGAAATGTGTCTAGTTTATACATGAGACAATTTCTAGTTTAGGTTGAATTTCATCCATGGCTTTTTTAAACACCTCTTCTGAACCCAAACTTGCATTAACAACACGAAAACGCTCAGGCTCTTTTTCTGCAAAGTTTAGAAAAGCCTCCCGAACTTTGGTATGAAACGCGAGCTCCTCTCTTTCAATCCGATCATGCGAGTCTCCTATTTTTTTACTTCTACTTGACCGTTCAAGCCCAATTGCAGGGTCAAGATCTAAAAAAAGTGTTAAATCCGGCTTTAAGCCAGAAGCTGCAAAGTGACAAAAAGTACGTAAGAGCTCTTCATCTACAGAGCGAGCAGCCCCTTGATAGGCAAGCGACGAATCATTAAAGCGATCGCAGAGAACAATGTAGTTCTCTTCAAGATGAGGCACGATTTTTTCTTCTACATGTTGGGCTCGATCTGCTAAGAAAAGAAAAAGCTCTGATTTCTTGCCAAAAGAATATCCATCATGATGAAGAAGGATTTCTCGGACATGATAGCCAAAATCCGTTCCACCTGGCTCTCGCGTTTTAAAGACGGAAAAACCTTTTTCATTTAAGTGCTCATAGAGGCGCTCAATTAGCGTCGTTTTTCCAACGCCTTCACCACCCTCAAAAGTGATGAATAGCCCTTTATTTTTTCTCGTTATCACTATTTCCGTTATCTTCGATGTGTTCGATTTTCTGCATGGCAACTAGTCTATCAGGTTCGCGTAAGTTCACAACCTTGACTCCCTGAGTTGAACGTCCCATTACGCGGATATCTTGCATTCCTAAGCGAAGGGTATGCCCACTACTAGACATCAAGACAACACTATCTTTGTCGCCGACAGCAAGAGCGCCGACAACAAGTCCGTTACGCTTACTTGTAATGATCGAGCGAACACCAACACCGCCCCGGTGAGTTTGTCTAAAGCTATCAACGCTAGAGCGTTTTCCATATCCATTCTCACAAACGACAAGTACTGTTTCATCTCCTTTAACTACTTCGCAAGAAACGACAGCATCAGACTCACTCTTCAACTTGACGCCTCTGACTCCCCGAGCAACACGTCCCATTGGACGCACTTGATCTTGGTCGAAGCGAACAGCCATACCTTCTCGAGTAAATAGCATAATTTGCTCTTCTGTATGAACAACATGTGCTGAGATGACTTCATCACCATCATCAATATTGATCGCATAGACTCCCTTACGGCGTGGAGAACTAAACGACTCAATAAGCGTTTTCTTCACAACACCTTTTTCTGTAGAAAGGAGGATAGAAGCATTTGGATCGTCAAAATTACGGACACGTAAAACAGCAGCAATACGCTCTCCTTCTTGTAAACCTTCTAGAAGGTTAACGAGTGGCTTCCCTTTTGCTCGACGGCCTGATTCAGGAATTTGCCAAACTTTGATCCAGTGACAACGACCGCGATTGGTAAAGGTCATTAAATAGTCATGAGTTGATGCAACATAGAGCTCTTTGAGACCATCATGCTCTTTTTTCGTATCAAATCCAATGACACCCTGACCACCGCGGCGTTGCTCTCTAAACGTCGTGAGAGGCATCCGTTTAATATAATCATCATCCGAAATCGTAATGATGACTGTTTCATCAGCAATCAGATCTTCCATTTGGAACTCTTCTTCCGCTGGAACAATTTGAGTACGACGCTCTGTTTTATCATGCTTTTGAACGTCTTCAAGCTCATCTTTAATGATTCCTCGAACAAGAGCTTCACTAGCTAATACTGCACGGAGATGGGCAATTTTAGCTTGAAGTGCTGCATACTCTTCTTCGATTTTCTCTCTTTCAAGACCTGTAAGTTGATAGAGACGAAGATCAAGGACAGCATTCGCTTGCCGATCACTTAGCTGATAGGTTTCGATTAATCCTTTTTTCGCTTCATCACGGTTAGCACTCTTACGGATGAGTTTAACAACTGCATCAAGGTGATCTAGCGCTTTGAGGTAACCTTCTAAGAGGTGAGCACGTGCTTCAGCTTTATTGAGTTCATAACGGGTACGAGCACGCACGACTTCAATGCGGTGATCAATCCAAGCACTGATAATCTGCTTGATGTTCATGACGCGAGGCAGTCCCTTATCAAGGGCAAGCATGTTACAACCAAAGGTCACTTGCATGTCAGTAAACTTGTAGAGCTGATTAATTACGACATCAGGGATTTCATTCTTTTTCAGATCAAGAACAATGCGCATGCCACTCTTGTCTGACTCATCCCGGATATCAGAAACACCTGTAATGGTTTTTTCATTAACAAGGTCTGCCAAGCGCTCAATTAAACGCGACTTATTGACATTGTAGGGAACTTCATCAATAACGATGCGCTGACGGTCATTTGCTTTCATCTCTTCAGTATGGAGAAGCCCACGTAAAGTCAGTTTTCCACGCCCTGTATGATAAGCCTCTTTGATTCCACGATACCCACAGATCATTCCTCCTGTGGGAAAGTCTGGAGCCGGCATCACTTCCATGATGTCTTCAATCGTAGCCGAAGGAGTATCGAGAAGAAGTGTTGTCGCTTTTACAAGTTCTTTTAAGTTATGAGGTGGAATATTTGTCGCCATTCCAACAGCAATTCCCGAAGAACCATTACAAAGAAGATTTGGAAATTTAGCAGGAAAAACGGTCGGTTCCTGTTTTGTTTCATCGTAGTTTGGAATGTACTCGACTGTCTCTTTATCTAAATCTTCCATCAAAGCGACAGAGGCACGTGTTAGCCGGGCTTCTGTATAACGCATTGCCGCTGGTGGATCACCATCGATGGAACCAAAGTTTCCTTGTCCTTGAACTAAACAATAACCCATCACCCAATCTTGGGCCATACGGACAAGTGTTGGATAGATGACTGTTTCACCATGAGGGTGGTAATCCCCTGAGGTGTCTCCACAGATCTTCGCACATTTTCGGTGCTTAGCTCCAGGAGTGAGATTTAGTTGACGCATTGCAAAAAGAACCCGCCGCTGAGAGGGTTTCAGTCCATCGCGCACATCGGGAAGAGCACGAGAGATGATAACAGACATCGAATAGCGGAGATAACTCTCCTTCATCTCCTCTTCGACATTACGTGGGACGACGATTTCACCTTCTGTGTAACTCATGATGCTCCTTTTAAATATCTAGATTTTTTACAGATAGTGCGTGTGTTTCGATAAAGGCGCGGCGAGGGGCGACTTCATCTCCCATTAGCATTGTAAACATGTGATCCGCAGCAACAGCATCGGGCATTGTCACCTGGATAAGTGTCCGTTTAGCTGGATCCATAGTTGTTTCCCAAAGCTGGTCAGCATTCATCTCACCAAGACCTTTGTAACGTTGGATTTCGATTCCTTTGCGACCATTCTTTCTGAGAAATTCGATCACTTCTTTCAGGGTGTAGACAGTTATTTCATTCCCCTCTTCATCGATGATGTCGAGGAGTTTTCCTTCTGCTACAGAGTACTGATCAAGTGAAAAACTGTAATTGGATAATTTTTCGGTAATTTCATTGAGTTTACCTTCTTCGTAAAGCTCAACAAATGAAAGGGGACGAGGATGAAATGCCTTAACTTCTTCAGTTTGTTCTTCTTCAGGAATCGATGCAAGGGTCTCTTCATGTTTCTGTCTTTGCAACTCTTCATTTTCCTTCTTCAGGCGAACAAATTCATCATCTGAATAAACAAAAAGCTGCTGATTATTCAAAATGACATGGTAACGAGGAAGCACTCCCTGATCATTGCGCTCTGCTAAAAACTCTCTAAAAGGGATTCCTTTTCGTTCGATCGAGCTAATGAGTTGCTCAACTTCCAAAATGGCATATAGGAGGCTTTTCACCTCATCTTTTTCAATCGGTTCATTGTGAGACGCCAAGCGAAGAGTCACATCACTCATTCCTAAATTCAAGAGGTATTCATCCATTTCTCTCTCGGAGTGGATATAACGGCTCGTTTTTTTACGTGAGACTCGGTAGAGCGGTGGTTGTGCAATATAAACGAAGTTGTTTTCAATAAGAGCGGGCATGTGACGATAGAAAAATGTGAGGAGCAGGGTTCGAATATGGGAACCGTCGACATCGGCATCCGTCATAACGATGATGCGGTGGTAACGAAGCTTTTCTAAATTGAAGTTATCTGTTCCAATTCCACACCCAAATGCAGAAATCATGGTCCCGACTTCTTCATTTTGAAGCACTTTTTGAAGCCGCGCTTTTTCAACATTGAGAATCTTACCACGGATCGGGAGAATGGCTTGGAAACGACGGTCTCGACCCATTTTAGCAGATCCTCCCGCAGAATCTCCCTCAACAATATAGATTTCACATTTTGTTGGATCGGTTTCTTGGCAATCACTTAATTTACCTGGGAGACGACCGCTATCTAAAGCTGTCTTGCGCAAGGTTAATTCACGTGCTTTTTTAGCTGCTTCTCTTGCTTGTGCTGCTAAAATAGCCTTATCAACAATCGTACGAGCAATCTGAGGATTTTCTCCTAAAAAGATTGAGAATTCTTCGCCCACTATTTGCTGAACAACTGAAGCCACTTCGCTATTACCAAGCTTCTGCTTTGTTTGCCCTTCAAACTGTGGATTTGCAATCTTAATCGAAAGAACTGTTGTCAGCCCTTCTCGCATATCTTCACCTGTCACAGAAACCTTGGCATTTTTCAGCATATTATTGCTGCGAATATACTGATTTAAAGAGCGGGTTAAGGCTGCAGAGAAACCCGAAACATGTGTTCCACCATGCCGGGTTGCAATATTGTTCACATAGGAATAGATCGACTCAGAGTACGAGTTATTCCATTGCATGGCCACTTCAAATTCAATCGGGCCATCATGAAGCTCTTTGCTTCCGCTAATGTAAATGGGTTTATCAAAGAGCGCATGCTTGTTCTCATTAAGATAGGTCACAAAAGAGGAAATTCCTCCTTCATAATTAAAGGTCACTTCTTCTTTATCTGCTTCCCGTTCATCGCGAAAAACAATACTAATTCCCTTATTTAAGAAAGCAAGCTCTCTTAATCGATTTAGAAGGATTCCATAGTCATATTCCGTAACGGAGAAGATTCCATCATCAGGAAGGAAGTGGACAATAGTTCCCCTTTTATCTGTAGGACCTTCCTCTTTGAGCAGTTGCGTTACCTTACCTTTCGAAAACTCCATCGAGTAGGCTTTGCCTTCCTTGTAGACGTCTACATGGAGCATCTTAGAAAGTGCATTTACACAGGAAACACCAACTCCATGGAGACCACCTGATACCTTATAAGTACTCTTATCAAACTTTCCGCCGGCATGAAGAATAGTCATAACAACTTCAAGAGCTGAAACATCTCGTCCTTGTTTCTTGGATTCTTTTTCATGTTTTCCAATTGGAATTCCACGCCCATCATCTTCTACTGTGACAGAATTGTCTTTGTTAAGAGTGACTTGGATTGTTGTACAATAACCTGCCATCGCTTCATCGATACAGTTGTCGACGACTTCATAGACAAGCTGATGGAGACCGTTCACTTGAGTGTCACCAATGTACATGCCGGGACGCTCGCGGACCGCTTGAAGACCTTCCAAAACCGTAATGGAACTGGCCGTGTAGTCTTGTTTAGTCTCTTTATCTTTGGTCATTGTCATAATATCCTATTTCGTTAACCTGTTAACCTATGCGAAAAAGAATGTTGCGAAATTTTACTTTCGGGAACCGCTTCTTGAGCTCATTAAGAAGTCTTTCTTTTTCATGTAAAGTAAGCAAACTATAAAGCGTTGAGTTCTCAACTTTCACTTTTAAAACCCCTGATTCAAAACTCACAGCTCGAGCCATTTTTGAGATTTTAGGCCCAACAATTTCAGGCCAAACTTGTAAAATCTCTATGGGACTATTATCAGCTTTCCCAGTGATTTGAGCCATGATTTCAGGAAGCAAATCTTTTAGTTGTCGGCCTGTTGGTTGATTACCGTCATAACTTTTCGGAGTTCGTTTCACACGCTTCCCATTTTCCAAACTATAGAAAAGGATTGTCAAAATAGCAAGGGTTTTTCCATATGCTTTAACTCTTTTATTTTACCAAAAAACGACTTAAAAAGACACAGAATATTGTACATAAAAAAGGGTGCACTTTTTACAAAAAACAGCTACACTTAAACTCATGTATTCTCCAGAAAAAATTCGCAACCTTGCGATCATTGCCCATATTGACCACGGAAAAACCACTCTTATGGACGCCCTTCTGAGACAAGCGAATACGTTTCGCGATAATGAAGAGGTACCAGAAAGAGTGATGGACTCCTATGAGCTCGAAAAAGAGCGTGGAATCACCATTTTTGCCAAGCATACCAGCTTAATTTTTGACGATTTTAAAATTAACCTTATTGACACTCCTGGACATGCCGACTTTTCAGGTGAAGTTGAGCGCGTTCTTGGTATGGTGAACTCCGTACTCCTCCTCATTGACGCTCAAGAAGGACCTATGCCCCAAACGCGTTTCGTCCTCTCTCGAGCCTTAAAAATGGGTTTAAACCCCATCGTTGTGGTCAACAAGATCGACCGCCCCAATGCAACACCCGATGCTTCTCTAGACAAAACTTTTGATCTTTTTGTTGAACTGGGTGCAAGTGATGAGCAGCTTGATTTTGCCTACTGTTTCGTCTCAGCTCTTGAAGGTTATGCCATCGCAGATCTACATGATCCAAAAAAAGATTTACAGCCGCTTTTCAATCTCATTTTAGATAAAGTTCCTCCTCCTCCCGGACGGAGTGATCTTCCCTTCCTCATGCAAGCCAGTACCCTATCTTATAACGATTACCTCGGACGACAAGCAACGGGAAGAATTCTTGAAGGTGTTATTAAGAAAAATGATTCTTTCACCCTCGTTGATCATGATGGTCACCCTAGCAACTTTAAAGTAACTCGTATTGATGGCTATTTAGGCCTCAATAAAGTTGAGATGGAAGAAGTCGGCGTTGGCGATATTGTAAGCATTTCTGGTGCTCCAGAAGTCATGATTGGAGATACCCTTTGCGACCCGAATCATATCCAACAACTCCCAAGCATTGAGCTTGGAGAGCCGACCCTTTCTGTTGAAATGCAAGTGAACTCTGGTCCTTTTGCCGGCAAGGAAGGGAAACATGTCACGATGAATAAGATTCGTGATCGTCTTGCTCGCGAAAAAAAGTCCAACATTTCTCTTAAAGTCGAAGAAGTTGCGGGACGCGAAGATGCGATCCGCATTTCAGGTCGCGGAGAGCTTCATTTATCCATACTCATGGAAGCAATGCGTCGCGAAGGTTTCGAGTTTCTCGTTTCCAAGCCACAGGTCATCTTGAAAACAATTGATGGTGTCAAACAAGAACCGATCGAATCAACACACATCGAAGTTCCTGAAGAATTCTCTGGACCAATCATTGAAGAGCTCAATCGCCGCAAAGGTGAAATGCACTTTTTTAATACCAATGAGCATGGGATCACCTCTATCCAATTTTATCTCCCTACACGTGGGCTTATCGGTTACCGCAATGAGTTTTTAACTGCTACAAAAGGCCTTGGAATTCTCACTTCAATCTTCCATAGCTATGCGCCACATAAAGGGGATATTCCGAGTAGAAAAAATGGCGCGCTTGTTTCATTAAGCGAGGGAAAAGTCACTGCCTATGCTTGCTTTAACCTTCAAGACCGAGGCACTCTTTTCGTCAAGCCTACTCAACCCGTTTATGAAGGAATGATTGTTGGTGAAAATAGCCGTGATAACGACCTCACAGTCAATATCACCCGTGAAAAACAACTCACTAACGTCCGAGCTTCGGGAACAGACGAAAGCCTCACCCTCACACCTCCTAGAGTTCTCACTTTAGAGCAAGCCATCGACTTCATTCAAGATGATGAGTTTGTTGAGGTCACACCAGAATCAATTCGTCTACGCAAAAAACTTTTGAAGGAAAGCGACCGTAAACGCAAAAAATAGCTCTCCTTAAAAACTACACTTGTAGTAAATTCCCCTACATGAAACGCAAAGGATTTGGTGAATTAGAAAATGCAGTGATTTCCCTTTTTCTCAAAAAGGGACGTACTCTCTCTGTTCGAGATATTCATGCTGCTCTTGGAGGAGACCGTGCCTATACAACCCTCTTAACAGTTGTAAGTCGTCTCTACCAAAAAGGAGTGCTTAGTCGCCAGAAAGAAGGACGTAGCTACGTTTATATCTTAAAAAAATCAAAAGAAAACACTCTTTTTCAAAAAATCAAAAAGCAACTGCTCACGGCATCACCTATCCAAGTTTTTAGCTACTTTTTAAGCCATCAGAAAGACATTTCCTCAGATGAGATTGAACAAATTGAAGAAATGATCCAGGAATATAAAAGGAAAAAAACATGATTGCTCGCTTCATTTTGAATATCTATGCAAGTGCTCTGCTTTCTTTTGTCTGTTCAATTGGCATTGTCTTTCTTTTCTCACCTCTAAAAAACCCCCGCTTCCGCGCTTGTTTATTTCTTATTCCCTTTCTAAAAGTTATTTGGGATCTCTTTTTTGCTGCACATGCTAATTGGGTCTATTTGCAAAACCTTTCTGTTTGGCATGTCCCAGAAAATAGCCGTACTTTAGGCGTTTATGCTCATATTAATGGACTCCCAGGCTGTGGCATTTACTTTTCCCTCTTTGATTCCTATAGATTTTCTCTTGGCGACATATTGCACGAAATCTGGCCCAACCTTTCCTTATTACTTGCTTTTTCTCTTCTTTCTATTTCCATTCTTAAGCTCATATACCATCTCTTTCTTTTTAAACACCGATATGACAAAACACTTCCTTGTGCAGTTACCGGCTTCTGGAAACCCAAGATTCGCTTTTCTCCTTCGTACTTAAGATCCCTTAACCAAGATGAAAAAGGGGCTGTTCTTAAACACGAAAAATCTCATATCCGCTGGGGGGATCACATGACAGAACATTTTCTTTTTTTCTTTGAAGCTCTCTTTTGGTTTCTCCCTTTGAAGAAAAAGCTAAGAGAAAAACTGCACCTCAGTCAAGAAATGGCCTGTGACCGGGCAGCACAGTCTCCAATTGCAATAGCTGGTGCTCTGAAAAAAGCTCTTATGACTACTCGAGCACCTTTAATTCTCCCCTTTGCATCTCCTGCACATGAGCGCGTCACAGCTCTTCTTCAATCTCCGCCAGTTTGCAACTCTTACTGGAGAAAAGGACTTTATATCTTAACATTCGGGTTGGTTTTGATTTTCATTCTTATGAGTCAATTTCTTCCCTTTTAACTTTTTTTAACCTTAATTACTACTTATGTAGTAGGAGGAAAATATGAAATACCTAATCCCTATGCTCTTTGCAAGCTCTCTATTAACAGCTGAGACACCAGAACTCACGTTGCGAGACTTGACTCCGCAACACATGGAGCAAATACAAGAAGGAACTCTCAACTGTACTGTACACTTTCAAGAAGGAGATGAACTTCCTCTCCAATTCAATTTGTCCGGTGATACTTTAGCTTTTAAAACGCCTCCGGAAAATGGATCTATCGTCGTTTTGCGCCCTTTTTACATCCAAGTCAAAGGGCATGAGTTTCTCTTTAGTTTAGATAAAGAAGAGTGGCAAGACCCCAGTGAGTTTTTCACAGGATATCTTTCAGCAGCAGTTGGAACAACAATTGAGCCCTTTGCAACAATTGATTTCCATGCTGATGTTAGATAAATAACTTTCAAGTTCTGACGCTTGTTTTTTTGCGCTCGGTTTGCTACAGTCTCCATTTTTCCTTAAGATAAGAGAAGACCTGTGGTACAAGTTAAAAACGCCGAGCGCTCCAGAAAAAACGTCTGGCAGATGTTCGATCAAATTTCCCCTCGTTATGACCTCCTAAATCACCTTCTTTCTTTTGGAGCGGATATCCACTGGAGAAAGAAGCTCATTCAATACCTCCCCCAAAACCCAGATATTCGTCTTCTCGATTTAGCAACAGGAACTGCAGATCAACTCATTACGATCGTGAAAAAAGCCAAGCAAGTGAAAACTGCGCTTGGAATTGATTTATCACAGGAAATGATCCGCCAAGGACAAAGGAAGATTATTGACAAACCATTCACACATCAAATCACTCTGATGAAAGGAGACGCTACAGATATTTCCCTCGGAAATGAGTCTGTTGACTGTGTGACCATGTCTTTTGGAATTCGCAATGTAGAAGATACAGACAAATGTTTGCGCGAGTGTATGCGTGTTTTAACCCCTAGAGGCAAACTATTAATTTTGGAGTTTTCAATTCCTAAAAACAGACTGCTTAAAAGCTTTCACCTTTTCTACCTACGTCACATTCTTCCTCATATTGGAGGGCTAATTTCTAAGCAAAAAGAAGCCTATCGCTATTTGAACGAAACAATAGAGACATTTCCTTCTGGAGATAATTTTTGTGGCCTTCTCAAAAAAGCTGGGTTTGTCAGAGTCAAGGCGTATCCTATGACTTTTGGGGTCACAACACTTTATGTAGGAGAAAAAGTGCCGTGTCAAAACGAACTTTAACGATTGACGACCTAATCCAAAAAGCGCTTCTCCAACTCCCCTTCAAACCTGAAACGGTTTCCCTACAAAATCATACATTTCCTTTTATGCGCATTGAAATCCCGATACCTGCCATTAACCCTTTAGATTGGCTCAATACGCAAACGCTTTACCCCAAGATATACTTTGAAACGCCCAAAACGGGAATGAAAGTAGCTGGAATTGGCTCAGCTTATACTTTAGACGAAATCCCCTCTTTTCTCCGCCATAGTGCTGCACCCCGTTTTTTTGGAGGAATGGATTTTTTCGAGAGAAAAGCTCAAACTTGGAGCAACTTTCCTTCCTGTCGCTACACTCTACCACTTGTTGAAATAGAGGAACGAGAAGGAACAACCTTCCTTTGTATCAACCGGACGAGTGAAAAACTAGACCTTGAAAACATTTCCTTTACTCCAAGTGCCGTTTACCCAACTCAGCAAAAACCAATGAGCCGGTTAGATGCCCCTTCATTTCCTATCTGGGATAGAAACATCAAAGAAAGCTTAAAAATGATTCGCAAAAAAGTGCTCGACAAAATCGTTCTTGCGCGTGCTTCTCTTTTTGAATTTGAAAACCCTCTTTCCCCATTAGCATTTTGCAAAGTTCTACAAGGGAAGTCTCCTACAGCGACAGTCTTTTCCTACCAATTCTCACAAGAACAAGCTTTTGTTGGTGCGACTCCAGAGTCCCTCTATAAACGAAACGGCTTAGAAATTGAAACAGCTGCTATTGCAGGAACACGCCCAAGAGGTAAAACAGAAAAAGAAGATCTAGCTCTTCAAGCTGACCTATTAAGTAATTGCAAAGAAATGCACGAATTTAATGTTGTCAAAGAAGAGATCGAAAGAAGGCTTTCTCCTCTTTGCTCATCTTTTACAAAGCAAAATGAAGATTGCATCATTCAAACTTCAACTGTTCAACATATTTATCACACGTTTGAAGGACTGCTCAAAGAAGGGGTCGATGATGAATGCCTCATCCAAGCCCTCCATCCAACTCCTGCAGTTGGAGGACGCCCAAAAGAAACTGCTATGGAAGAAATTCGCAAACTAGAAACATTTGACCGAGGATGGTATGCAGCTCCCGTTGGATGGATTTCTCCAGACCAAGCTCACTTGCTCGTCGCTATTCGATCGGCTCTTATTCAAAGGAATCAACTGCGCTTATTTGCTGGAACTGGCATTGTTCCTGGATCGCTACCCCAGAAGGAGTGGGAAGAGCTCGGACATAAAATTTCACAATTTATCCTATGGTAAAAAACATGAACGATCGCACAGGTGAGCTTAACGAAAAGTGGGCTAAACTTCTCATCAAAGAACTCATTCATCAAGGAGTTCGCTACTTTTGTATTGCTCCTGGATCACGCAGCACACCTCTGACTGTTGCTGCAAGCGAGCATCCCCTAGCCAATACTTTTGTTCATTTTGATGAGCGTGCACTTTGTTTTCATGCTTTAGGATATGCAAAAGCAACAGGACTTCCTGCTGCTGTCATCGTGACTTCAGGAACAGCTGTTGGGAACTTGCTTCCTGGAGTGATGGAAGCTCACCATGACCATATCCCCATGATCCTCTTAACTTCTGACCGGCCTCCTGAACTTCGTGCAACTGGTGCTAATCAAACCTCCGATCAAGTCAAAATATTTCAAAACTTTGTCCGATGGCAAGAGGATGTTCCTTGCCCTGACCCTCACATTTCTCCTTCTTTTATTGGCTCAACCATTTCCTCAGCCCTTTCACGTGCCCTAGTTGGGCCTGCTGGACCTGTTCAACTCAACTGTATGTTTCGTGAGCCCTTTTTTGAAGGAGACTCTGAGCAGTGCCCTCCCACTTATGAACGTTCGATTAAAGGGTCTCAAACTCAAATCTCTTTTGGAGAAAAAAGCTTAACAAATAAGCAAATTGAGCAGCTAGCCGATGAATTATCAGAACATGAAAAAGGTGTGATTGTCGTTGGCGCTCTACCTCCAAATACTTCGATGGAGCCGCTTTTTACCTTATCCCGACTCTTGCAGTGGCCTCTTTTTCCAGATATTCTTTCTCCCTTGCGTTCTCATATACAAGCAGGTGGCATGGTTTCCTACTATGACCTTATTTTAAAAAGCATGTCACTTAATGAAGACCTTGCTCTAGATGCCATTCTTCAGTTTGGAAGTCGCTTTGTATCAAAAAAGTTGCTCGAATGGATTGGCATGAAAAAGCCCAAGTGCCATACCCTCGTAGCCTCTCATGAATGGCGCATGGATCCTATTCATTCCCTGACGCATCGTGTGATTGCCAAACCGTGGCAAGTGATTGATAAACTCAGCTGTCAACTACCAGGTCGTACTCCTTCAGCTTGGCTAAGCTCTTGGCAAGAAATGAATCGGATCACTCAAAAAGCACTTACACATTACTTTCAAGAGCACAAAGACCTTACCGAACCAGCCCTTTTTCATCATCTCTCTTCCTGGATGGCAGATGACACACCTCTCTTTATTGGGAATAGTCTACCCATACGAGAAGCTGATGCTTTCTATGTCCCTTTACAAAATAGTGGCTCAATCTTTGGGAATCGCGGCCTTTCAGGCATTGATGGGAATATTGCAACCGCTGTTGGCATCTCTAAAGGCCTCCGCAAACCTCTTCTAGCCATTATGGGTGATCTTACCTTCCTGCATGACCTCACTTCTCTAGCCCAACTAAAAGACTCCCCCGTCCCCGTTACACTTCTCGTGATCAACAATGACGGTGGTGGAATCTTTTCATTCCTTCCCATTTCAAAAAGAAAAACAGTTTTTGAACCTTTTTTCCTCACACCACATGGCCTTGATCTCAAGCACGTAGCCCCTCTTTTTGGCCTTTGCTATGAAAATGTCAAAAGCCTAGAAGAGATGGAAGCTGTTTTGAAGTCGCGTTCTTCGCAGTTCATGATGATTGAAATGCGCACAGATCGCGATGAAAACCTTGCCCTGCATAAAAATATCATTGCGCATATGAAAGAAGTTCTTAGTACTTCAAACCTTTCTTTAGCATCTTTTGGCTGACAACTCCTTCCTAAATAGTGTCGTCATAAGGTAGGAGTTTAAAATGCATAGGCAACATTCAACAATTTTTCATGCTGTTTCTTTAAGACTTAACTATTGCTGGATGAGTAGGCAGCAATGATATCTCACGAGTACGTTTACTATGAAGTTAGCGACGAGTATCTATTGGCCTAAAAGTTGTTAACAGCTTTTCCACCTCATCTACAAAAGTCACCTTTTTGGCACTTCCTCTCCCTAAAATTTTTCTTAATTTTTTACCTTATGATAACAATGTTTTGAATACATTTTTACATCCTTGTTAAATAAAGCTTTTGTGAGCGTTTTCGCTGGATCTTTCGTGGTTTCTATAGGGAGTCTTTCATACGCACTTGTGAGAAGTGATTTGGCAAAATTTTAAGTGCTTTTAGTATATGAACCTAATCCCTAGGAGGATTAGGTTTGTCACAAAAATTTCAAAGTTATCAAAGAGTTAACTTAAAGCTACTCAACCCCACCGCATGCTGAGTTAAACCAAAAGTCTCCATCAAATAAACCACTTCCCAGCGTGAGATATAAGGATGTATCGTAGCTTCTTGATCCTCAGTAGCCGGCTTCATATGCTGGTACCATCCTTGAGACCTTAGCTGCTCTTTGTAATATCCAAAGCTCTTTAAATCTTCATCTCTTCTGCTAAAATCAAATAGCCATTTTGTAATCACTTCACCGCCTTCATTAATCTCAAGGGCAACCTGATCAAGGAAAGGAAGAAATCCTTGATGCACCAGATTGTGAAACCTCTCTAGGCCTTTTGAATCATAAGGAGGCACTCCGCCATAGGCCCCTCTTAAGATATGGTCATGAGCAGCAATTTTATAGCCTGGAAGATAAAGCCCCGCTTCTGCAAACTTCACTAAATATTGGCTAATGATATGTGGCATCTGAAGATGAGGTTTAGCCATTAATTCACTTGAAATGACATCTCCATGCAACTCTCCTATCACCTGCTCGAGAGTGTGACTCAAGTAGGATTTTAGCTTTTCAAAGAGAAAGTTTTCAATGGTTCCTCCAACAGCTCGATATTGCCCTGCTAGAGACGTCACAAACCTATGTTGATCAGGCTGACACCCTTGAAAGGCTGCACAGAGATCATCAAACAGCTTGGCTCTTTTCTCTGGCTTCTTTTCACCCATGATGCCTTCAAGAGCAATTTTTAAAGAGAGAGTAAACTCTTCGTTGAGTACTGGTTTCCCTTTCAAAATAGGGAGACCTCTTTCAAAAGAAGCCAAGATTAGCCCTTGAACTTGGCGACCATCTTTGCTGATTTTATTGGCTGAATCAGGGTACTCCTTGATGAGCCCTTCTAAATCTAATTTGGTGATCTTAGGCGTTTCATCTCCACCTGTTTTTTGCATACGCGCATTCAGGTCTTCAGTATTCACTGCAAACTGATAATGAGTCTCTGCAGATTTCGAAACAAAATCTTCTAATGGTTTTGGAACAGGAAACTCTTTATCAAGAGCTTTCATTGTTGAAAAGTGGTAGAGCTTGGCAGCAAGCGAGACTGCCAATAGAGGAACAGCATAAGTCAAGCGAACCGTTAATAAAGCACCTAAGATGAGCCAATTTGCTAGTTGTGTAACTGTTTGAATTAAGCTTCCATTGCCACGAGGTGCTGGAAAGCTTTGCCCATCTTGCACATGGACCATGCTAACGCCATGGGTCCACGTACTCGACCACGTGAGTTCGGCATAATTAAACAAAGCTTTTGTGACCGTTTTCACGGGATCTTTTGTGATTTCCACAGGAAATCTTTCATAAGCACTTGTGAGAAATGAAATAGACGACATGGAACCTTCCTCTTAACCCTATTTAAAAAAATTTGGGTTGATTATAAACAGCTTAACACTAAAAATCCATCAGATAAGCAAAGCTCATAGGAAAATTTTGGAGCTTTCTATGATCATTTACATTCATGGCTTCTTAGGAAGTCCAGAAGACTGGGATCCTCTTTGCAGTGAGCTACCAGGCCCTTATGAAAGGCGATCGACTCCTGAAGGAATTAAAAAGCCCGTCACTCTGATCGGCTACTCACTAGGTGGCCGCCTGGCACTCAATTTTGCTACGCGCTTTCCCCACTTAATTGAAAAACTAATCATTTTATCCTCTAATCCAGGGATCGACGATCTAGAAGAGCGACAGGCGCGACTTAAATGGGATCAAGGTTGGTGTGACATCATCGACAACGAAGGTCTTTCTACTTTTATCGAACGTTGGTATGAACAACCCCTCTTTAGCTCTTTTCGAAAAACCTCAAACTTTCAAGAGATACTAAAAAGACGTCTTCAGAATGATCCTAATTCGATTAAGGAGACCTTTCAAAAATGGAGTCCTGCTATCTTACCTTCATGTTGGAATGCGATTAAAAGTTTTTCCTTTCCAAGTCTTTTTTTATTTGGTGAACATGATATAAGGTACCATTCGATTCAAAAGAGACTTGTAGAATTAGGATTAGAAACAGACCTTATTGCAAACAGTGGCCATGCAATTCACTTAGAAAACCCCCAAGCATGCGTCGAAAAAATCAAGGAGTTCATATGTCAACCAGTGTCATGCAAGAAGTAAACTGGGATGTTGCCGGCGAATACATAGACATCAAATATCATAAGTATCAAGGAATCGCTAAAATCACAATCAATCGCCCACGCATCCATAATGCCTTCCGCCCTCTGACTGTCGTGGAAATGATCAAAGCACTTGAAAATGCACGAAATGATGAAAAAATCGGTGTCATTATCCTCACTGGTGAAGGCCGCCATGCGTTCTGTTCAGGAGGTGATCAATCGATCCGTGGTGATGCGGGTTATGCAGATAACGACGGGGTAAACCGCCTCAATGTTCTTGACTTTCAAAAAGACATCCGCGCTTGTCCTAAGCCCATTGTCGCCATGGTTGCTGGTTATGCTATTGGAGGCGGTCACGTCCTCCATGTTATGTGCGACCTTACAATTGCTGCAGACAATGCTATCTTTGGGCAAACAGGTCCTAAAGTTGGTTCATTTGATGGAGGCTTCGGAGCGAGTTATCTTGCTCGTATTGTCGGCCAAAAAAAGGCTCGTGAAATTTGGTATCTCTGTCGCCAATATACAGCTCAAGAAGCATTAGATATGGGACTTGTTAATCACGTTGTTCCTTACGAAGATCTTGAACGCACAACAATTGAATGGTGTGAGAAAATGCTTGAGCACTCTCCTTTAGCACTTCGTTGCCTGAAGTCTGCGCTCAATGCTGACTGCGATGGCCAAGCAGGACTACAAGAGCTCGCAGGGAACGCCACTTTACTTTACTACATGAGTGAAGAAGCACAGGAAGGACACCGCTCTTTCTTAGAAAAGAGAAAGCCTGACTTTAATCAGTTCCCTAAACGACCATGAACGTTTGGATTGAAGGGGCGCGCCCTAAAACGCTCATCGCATCGCTATCACCTGTCATGATTGGAAGCGTCATTGCATTTGAACAAGGAATTTTTCACCCCTTAATCTTTTTGCTCACGATTTTATTTGCTGTTGCCATTCAAGTTGGAACCAACTTTGCCAACGACTACTTTGACTTTCGCAAAGGAGCTGATACAGAAGCAAGAAAAGGACCACGTCGCTTAACACAGTCGGGACTTGTCTCACCCGAAGCTATGAAAAAAGCAACAGCTCTGATATTTGGTTTTGCAGGTTTATGTGCCCTTTATCTCATTCTGCAAGGAGGGTGGGTCATCGCCCTTCTCGCCCTTTTATCGATTTTGTTTGGTTACCTCTATACAGGAGGGCCTTACCCTCTCGGATATTTAGGTATTGCAGACCTTTTTGTTCTTGTTTTCTTTGGCCCTGTTGCTGTTGCCGGAACAGTTTATTTACAAACACATGAAGTGTCGCTTGTTGCAGTTTTAGCTGGTTTCGCTCCAGGCCTTATTTCAACTGCTATTTTAACGAGCAATAACCTGCGAGATGTCAATGAAGACCGCACAGCTGGCAAACAGACTCTCCCAGTGCGCTTTGGTCTTGCATTTGGAAGACTTGAGTATGCTCTTTGCCTCATTATAGCAGGGCTTATTCCCATTACACTTGTTGCCGTCACTAGAGCACACTTTGGGTGTTTACTTACAACATTCAATCTTCTACTTGCTTTTCCACTGATCAAGATGGCTTACAAAGAAAAGCGCTTAGAGCCTCTATTACCTAAAACGGGAAAGTGGATGACTCTTTATACTTTAACATTCCTCATTGGGTGGTTTTTATGAATGTGCTATCTGCGACAGTCCATGAATACGAGCGTCTTTTTGGGGACCAAAAACGGATAGGTCTCCTCCTCCAACTCAAAGGAAAAAATGGTGAAGAAAGCTGGGGAGAAATAGCTCCTCTCGATTTTTTTAGCGATGAATCCTTAGAACAAGCAACTGATGAACTTTTAGGCGAACTGCCCCACCTCTTAAGAGAGGAGTGGCACCCAAAGTACCTTTCACCTTCTGTGCACTTTGGCATTGAATCGGCGATTCTCGATCTGACTTTGCCTTTGTCAGTCGCTCCAGTTCTCGTCAATGCCCTTCTTGCAGGAACACCTGATGACATGCGAAAACAAGCGAAAAACTTACAAGGCTATAAGGCCGTCAAAATTAAAGTTGGACACCTGAGTTTAATTGACAGTATTTCTCTTGTCGAAGAGCTTCTTACCCTAATGCCTGCAAACATCCTCGTCCGTATCGATGCAAATCAGTCATGGAGCTTCGAAGAAGCTCTTACGTTTGCCAAAGCCTTTGCGCCAGATACTTTCGAGTACTTTGAAGAACCCTTTGAATCATTTGAAGATTACATCTCTTTTCCCTTTCCTATTGCTCTTGACGAAACCATTCGCAATGCCCCTTCCGACTCATATCTCTCTTTGCCTCACTTACGCGCACTCATTATCAAACCGACCTTAATGGGAGGGTGCTCAAAACTCATTCCTCTTTTAAGACAAGCGCGTGAAAAAGGAATCGCTTTTATTTTAAGCAGTAGCTATGAAAGTGAATTAGGGATAGGTCTCTTAGCAAAGATCGCTGCCAGGCTACAGCTGCCTGAAGTTCCTATGGGACTCGATACCTATCGCCTCTTCAAAGATGAGCTCTTTGAAGAAACAATAAAATGGGAACAAGGGAAGCTCTTCTTCCCAAAAACATGGAATTTAACTGCGGGTTCAATCATCGCCCATGAATGCATTTGAATGCCCTTTTAGCTATCACGGTAGGAAAAACCCAAAACTGATTGCTCTGGCTTCTCAGCAAAAAACTTGGACTTACAAAGATTGCAACCAACTTATCGAAATTCTCTGCAGTACTCTCAAGCATGAAGGAGTTAAACCAGGTGATCGTGTTGCCTTCTATCCCACACTTTCATTTCCCACCCCACTCATCTTTTTTGCCCTTTTTCGTTTAGAGGCTATTGCTTGTCCGCTTAACACCTACTTTCCCTTAAAACAACTCTCTCAATCCCTCGACTCCTTAACAGCTACGTACTTCCTTTTTCCGAGTGAAATCAAATCGCAGCTACCCCCCATTAAGCAAATCGCTCTCCCCTTTTCAGCGCTCCTTAAGAAAAAAGAAAAGGGATCAAATAACCCTTACTTTCTAAATAAAGAAAGCCATGCAACCTATCTTTTTACATCTGGCACAAGTTCTACTCCAAAAATTGCCTGCCATTCGCTTGCCAACCACTACTATAACGCTCTTGGATCGAATGCCTACTTACCTCTCGCACTTGGTGATTGCTGGCTGCTTTCTCTTCCCCTTTACCATGTTGCAGGCATTGCGCTTCTTTTTCGTAGCTTTTTAGCAGGAGCGACTGTTGCATTAACTGATGAAAATCCTCATGACGCTGCTACTTTACTAAATTCTCAGACAACGCATGTGTCATTCATTCCAACGCAACTGCAACGACTGTTGAACATTGCATCCGATAACGAAATCATGAAGCTCGGGCAGCAACTAAAAAGCATTTTACTTGGTGGTGCTTCCATCTCCTCTACCCTTTATCGCTCAAGCCGTGAAAGAGGACTTCCCGTTTACCCTTCTTACGGCATGACAGAAATGAGCTCGCAAATCTGTACCCAGTTTGGCTCTAATTTTTCCTCCTTCTCTCTTGGTCACCCCCTTCCGTATCGTGAGCTAACCATCGACCAAAATAGTGAAATCCATGTTCGAGGAAAAACCCTTTTTCTCGGCTACCTTAAAGACCAAAAGTCCTTTCATCTTCCTCTAGATGCAAATGGCTATTTCCCTACAGGAGATCTCGGGACCTACTCTCCGAAAAAAGGGCTTCTTCTTCAGGGACGAAAAGACCGTCTTTTTATCAGCGGAGGAGAAAACATTTATCCAGAAGAAATAGAAAATCACTTAAGACAAATTGAAGGAATGATTGATGTTCGCGTCGAACCTAAACAAGATCAAGAGTTTGGTATGCGACCTGTTGCGTATATTCACAGCAATAAACCTTTTCACAAAATGGAATTGCAAGAGTACCTAGCAACCTTTTTACCAAACTTTAAGATTCCTGTTGATTTCCACCAACTAGAAGACAGCAAAAAGCAATCATTCAAAAGCCAACTTTAATAGCCTGAACCCTGAGCTTATTTCGCTTATTATCAGATGATCCCCGTCTTTTATATTTTTTAATAAAAAAATTATTATTGAAATCAATATTACTTTTTTTATTATTTTTATCAAAAAATGGAAGGAAATAAGTGTCACAAGAAATTTCAAAAAACAGTTCTCAATTTTCATATATGGAATCTTTTTATTCCTCATGTGAGGAAATTACTTGGCGTAAAGTTTTTGCAATTACGCTGATTGCAATGCTTGTATTATTCCCTGTGACTGCTTATCTATCAGCACCACTCTACTCTTCAACTGCAGAAGAACAACTAGACTCTAGTCCAGACCCTTGTTCTCTAAGCTCTAGACATTATGAGCCTCTCACTTTCCAGACACAGGTGAAAAATATAGCCGATACTTCTCTTGATTCACTGGTCATTAGATCCTCAGGTAATGCCTTTGATCACGTCAAGTGCTCACCACACACACACTGAGTTGCAATAAAAGTGATCAAAGCTCAAATTTCAACTACCCTTGCCTCCCAGGAAGTCATTCTGTTTACAGCCCTATTGTTGGCGCTCGCGTAGATGAATTAAAGGGCATAAAAAACCTGTTAGTGACCAATCCTTTAGTGAAAAGTTTTGAAAAATCATTATACCAAGGGAAAAATCTTGAGCTTATTCCAATTGAATGCAGAGATGTAGCGGACAAGGTAGGGGATGAAATGCTTGTAGAGTATTTATCTCCTTATGAAAGCTGTGGAGTGACAAAAGAAAATGCAATTCATTGGGTAGATACATATTTTAGATCAGGGGTTACTTATATCAATGACGCTGATTGGGGATATGATACATGGCATGTTGTTGTTGTCGTTCCCAAAGACGAACCTAGAGATAAGGCATACTTACCTCCTTCTATCGTTGCTATTCATGAAATTATGCATACCGAAGAGACTCAACTTAACGAAAAGCCTAGTTTTTTAAAGGCTGGAAAGGAAATACTGACTAGCCTGACGACACTCATACAACTTGATACAATATTCAAGAAGTGTAAAAGACTACCTTTATCCGATCTTATAGATTATCGAGATCTTGAAAATAGAAAAGTCATTGAGGTTAAAAAACAGTCTATTCCAATTGGGATTGTAGCTAACTGCTATCGTAGATTGTCTAAAAAATTTGAAGGGTTGTATAAAGCCTTCATCTCTGAAGAATCAATGCATTTTCTAAAAACAGGTGAATGCACAGTTCTAACAGATCAATGGTCTCTTTCCCACACTAAAGACGCAAGGGTTTAACTCGTTAAAAAAAGGCTGCTTTAATAAAAGCAGCCTTATAGGACAGATCATATAAAAACGACAGTTAAACTCTCTGCTCAGTAAATAAGCGTAGCAGTGGAATATCACGTGGTGAAGCTTTTTCATGACCATAGTTGAGGCGTAATCCAACAACATCATAGGCAAGTAGAATAAGCTTACTATAGAGCATCGATGTGACCGCCCAAAGAGGCGCTTTCTCAACATTTCCACGAAAGACGTTCCCGATACCATTTGTACAGTACGAGAAGTCAATCTCCGCTTGCTTATAAAGTCTAGCTTTTGCTTCCTCATCGCTAGTGAACTTGGCTCCAGCTTGGTGAAAGCATGCTAATGCCAGTCCAATGACGATTTGAAGGTAACCAAGAGATTCTCGCACTTGCCCTGTGACAAGCGAAACCCCAGGAATCAAGCCCGCTTTATTTAAAAAAAGATCTACACGTTTAAGGTCTGCATCGATCGCTTCGTAAGGAGGATTTTTAGCCATCTCCCAGAGATCAGAAACCTCGTTTATAGATTTATTTATAAAAGACATTTAAATTCACCCGCTTTTCCTATAAAAGACAGCTAATTTATAAAACAAGGTGAAATTAAAATCAAAGATTGTAATTATGTTTATTATATCTTTTTATTAATTAATAAGACAATCTCCCAGGTTCCCTATCTTTTGGTCTTCTAAACCCAAGTGCTGAGGGTTTGTAAGGGGAAAGAGGATTACTATGAAGCTCACTAGGCATGCGACTCTCAAAAACAGGCTGTTTTTTTAAAAATTTATCATAGATTGATGCTCCTACTGCTCCAGATAAGTAGTTATAGAAGCCAATTTGAAGCCCTTCTCGAATAGAGAGAGACTGAAAAGTCCAGGTTGTAATCGTTCTTGAGACAATGATTGGAGCCAGGCCCAAAAAAAAGAAAAAAGCATAATCAAAAGCCAAATGAGCCGCTTTAGTGTCAAAAGATTCTTTAAGTCCTGCGACTTTATCTTCAACTGATTTGCTTTCAAATAAATAGATGAAAACCCCTCCTTGCATCAGGCTAAATATCGCTCGATTTGTGAAAGACTGACCACTAAAGAAAACCGATGCAAGAGTATTGGCTACGACAAAAGTTCCTGATGTCCATAGCGTTCTTTCAATAAATCTTTCTGTATTTTGAATACCAAATGTTGTTTCTGGGATACTCACTTTAGCTCTCCTGGTTTAATATTTTTTTTAAAATTTCTGGAATCGGCTGAGGCTCTTGTTTTAATGGGCAATAGACCACATGGACAATTGAAGCTGTTCCTGTGACCTTTCCTTCTTTTATGAGCTCTGTCTGGTAAGTGAATGAAGTTGTGCCCATATGGGTGAACTTGAGAGCTACATCGACCTTTTCCCCTACGGTTAAAGGAAGAAAAAAATTAGCCTCAGTATGGACAATTGGTAAAAGAAAATTTTTCTCCTGAATCATTTGAGTTAAAGAAAAACCAAACTTTCTCATAAATTCTTCAAAAGCCTCTAACGAAATTTTAAGTTGATTGGCAAAATATAAGACACCTGTAGCATCCGTATCTTGCACACGTATAACCCTTTCGTAAACAAAAGACATGCTCTCAATTCCACTCAAAAATGAATCCTATTAATTTTATGTAAAGAGAACTTTTTTTTAAACTCTTTATCCTGAGTTTTAGATTCATTTTTAATACATTAAAATGCTGCTCAAAAGGTATTTTGAGCCTATTCTGAGCATTGTCTAAAATTCCGACAGTTACCTATAATCACCAATTCATTTCCAAATAGGTTGAACGTCTCATGGCAAAGGCACAGCACATAAAACCCTCTTCAGGCTTCGAGCTGCCAGCTGAAGAATCAGAGCAGTTAGAAGGATTACCAACATCTAATGATTATTCGGTTTTAAGTCAGGCTCTCATAAAGAAAGGAGAATTCTGCCTACTGCATGGAGACATTTCTGGACTCCGCTTCTTTGACATGGCAATCAAACTTGATCCTGCAAATTCAAACCTCTTTTACCAACAAGGACTAGCCCTTTTCGAATACGGAAGTGAAGAGGGAAAAGAAGAAGAGCTTTCGCTTGCAAGTAAAAGCTTCAAGCGAGCCACCACTCTTGATCCTAAATGCTTCGAAGCTTGGCATGCATGGGGAAATACCCTCTACCTTCTAGGAATTAGAAAAGAGGAGCCTAGCTACTTTCAACATGCACGTAAAAAGTACGAAACAGCTTTAGCTTTGATCTCAGATGAACCACAAGATGTTTTAGCTGATCTTTATTGGGATCTCGGAGATCTTTGGATGAAACTCGCAGAAATTTCAGGAGAAGCTACTGACTTAAACCTTGCTTTGAAAGCTTACGAAAAAGCCACTCTTTATCTGGATGATTTTTCTTCAGAGTTTTGGATGAACTTTGGTGATGTCTACTTTAAACTCGGTGAAAAAACAAATGACCTGCGTCTTCATGTCAAGGCAATTAACTGCTACAAAAACAGTATCTCTATCACCATTTCCTCTCATGAAAGATGGATGCGCCTGGCCGACACCTTAAAAGAGATCTACAGCTATACCCACGATGAGGATCATTACTCACAAGCTAGTGAATGCTACTCAGCTGCTGCACAACTCTGCCCAAATGATGAATACCTTTGGACAAAATGGGCAGAACTTCTTTTAGAAAGTGGACAACACTTTCGAGATATCAAAAAGCTGCGCTCTTGTATTGAAAAGTGCCATCGAGGCCACCAGTGTAACCCTCAAGCAGTCCACCTCATTGGAATCTGGTCTGAAGCTTTAGCCCTTCTAGGTCTCTTCACAGAAAAACTAGAACTCCTCCATGAAGCTCAAAACAAAATCGAAGAGCTCTATGAAGACGCACCTGATGACCCAACTGTCTACTATTCCTATGGAATGTGCCTCATGGCAACAGGCTCTTATTTTAAGGATATTGACTACTACTACCAAGCAATCGAAAAGTTCCAAGAAGGATTAAGTTTAAACCGTTCACTTCACTCACTCTGGTTTGGAATAGCTCTTGCACATGTCTCAGCAGCTGAAATCGATCAAGATGACAAGAACTTTGAACGCGCTTGCCGCTTCTTTGAGCGCGCTTTAAACCTTAAAGTTAACAGTACGTATCACTACCATTATGGATATTGCCTACTCAAATTTTCAGATCTCATTCATGATCAAGGAACTGTTGAACTTGCCATCTATCATTTTGAGAAAGCCATAGGAATGCAAAAAAATGTCTCTTACCAGCACCCTGAATGGCTTTTCCACTATGCCATTGGCTTAGACTATCTTGGTGAATACAATGAAAATGACTCGTCTTATGTAAAAGCAATCGATATTTTAAATCACATCTTGATGCTCAACCCTGAATTTCCTCATATCCATAGCCAATTAGCATTGACATACAGCCACTACGCTGAACTGATTAATGAACCAGACATTTATCAGCGTGCTTTCCATCACTACCGCATTGCCCATCAACGAGATAAAGAAAACGATCAAACCATCCTTGATTGGGGAATCACTCTTGTTAATTTAGCCGAACTCCTAGAAAGCAGTGTTGACTCTGATCAACACTATAGAGAAGCTGAGTACAAAATGATCCAAGCAGCACGTCTTGGAAATTCTCATGCTTACTTCTCTCTTTCTTGCCTCTACTCTCTCCTTGGAGACTATGAGCGCTCCATTTACTTTCTTGAAAAAGCGCACCTTTTTGAAAGCCTTCCTCATTTAGAAGAAATTCTTGAAGACGAATGGTTAGAAGGTGTTAGGGAAACCGAAGCTTTTAGTCATTTCATAGAAAAAATTGAATCAAACGTTCAAGAATAAGGCCCTCTGTGTTAAACTGATCTTTCCCCTAATTATGAGTAGGAAACGATGAACATCCGCAGCATGATATTTGTCCTCGGCCTGACAGCCGTTCTTTTTTTTGTGAATCAGTACTTCACTAAACAACGACAACAAGAATATGCCGAAGAGCAAAAGCAAAAAGAACTTGTTCAAAAAGAGGAAGTGTCTTCTCAGAAGCAAGCATTAAGTAAGCGCATAGCAACTATCAAACAGCTGCCTGTCACACGCCTTTTTGACGACCTTCAGGGACGGAACTTCCTTTCTTGGTCGGTGATTTCGTCTGATGATTCCTACCTCACATTGAACTGGGCAGACAAAATGCCCAAACAAATCTTTGTTCAAAAAGGAAATTCTTTCATTCCTGTTCATCTTATTACAGGAGAAAGTGGAACAGGAAAGCTTTCTCTATATAGCTCCGCTCACAAGCCTGAAATCATTTCGACTTATGTTCCTCAAATTGGAATGCAAGACATTCAACTCCTTGATTCTTCAGGTGGCGACTTACATGTCACTCTTGGGGAATATGAAAATGGAAAACTTTTATTTCCAGCAGAAGCCCCCAAAGCTAATGCCATTGCCATGTACAAGTTAGAAGGTGCTTACTTTCCTGTTGGCCTCTATAACAGTGAAAAAAAATCCTATGAACCGATGACAGGCTTGAAGTCGTTTGAAAACTTGACGACCTATCGACTAGATATGCATCCCTCAGGCACTCCAAATCAGGAGAAGTTTTATGTGCTGCAGAATGAATACATGCAGGTTGTCTTTTCCAACTGGGGTGGTGCGATTGCAGAAGTTAACCTTCCTTTCGAAAAAAAATCCCCTGAAAGCGTTGTTCTCCCCATTAATTTTGATCGCATCATAGATAAAAAATATCCTTCAAATGCACAGTTTCCCAGTCGCTCGTACTTCTTAGCTGAAGGCGGAGAATCCACTCTTAAGCAGCCAACTGAAGGAGGCTATTACCCTCTTCTACGTCGTGGAATCGAAAAGGGATCTGCTTACCCCCCTTACACAGTTCCTCCACAATACTACGCATTTAACATCGTTTCTGAAGATCCTGAAACCTCTCAAGTCTTCTACGAAGTGACTCGTTTCGATCAAAACTCAATTGAATTTACAGCTAACTTCCAAAACAGACGGATTACAAAAGTTTACTCATTTCCTAGCGGAGAAACCAAAGCTCCCTATTGCTTGTTTGCAACTGTAAAAGTAGATGGTGATTCGCGTGGACTCTGGGTCACTTCAGGAGTCCCTGAAGTTGAGCTGATTTCTGGTAATCCTGCCCCTATTATCAAATACAGCACCGTTCAAAATCAAAAGCAAGTCGTTGAAAAACTCTCCCTCCCAAAGGGATCGACAACAATGACTTCCTTTCAACCTGATTGGGTCGCTAATTCAAATGGATATTTCGCGATCATTATGGATCCTCTCAGTGAAATCGCTCCTGGTTTTCAAGCCAATAATGTTCCCGGCAACTTAGATCCTTCACGGATTGTCATGATTGATGCACAGTATGATCTCTATCCACCGAGTAAGTATCCAGGATATGAAGTCCATATGCCGCTTAGAAAAACCTCTCAACCTCTTGATTTTCGCCTGTTCATGGGACCTCAACAACATGAAATCCTCAAGCAAGTTGATGCCGCTTTTACGAACCAAGTGACAGGATACAATCCTCGCTATACTGATACCCAAAGCTTCCATGGCTGGTTCTCATTCATTTCAGAACCCTTTGCCAAATTCCTCTTTCTCATCATGAATTTCTTCTATAAGATGACACATTCTTGGGGTTTCTCGATCATTCTTCTAACGATTATCCTTCGGATTATGATGTATCCGCTGAATGCATGGTCGATTAAATCGAACCTGAAGTTGCAAGAACTCAGTCCCAAAATGAAGAAAATCCAAGAGAAATATAAAAAGGATCCCAATCGCCAAAAGCTAGAAATGATGCAACTTTATAAGCAGCATAAAGCCAACCCTCTTGGCGGCTGTTTACCTCTTATCATTCAGATGCCTTTTTTAATTGGAATGTTTGACCTGCTTAAGTCAACTTTCTCTCTTCGCGGAGCCTCCTTTATTCCAGGTTGGATTGACAATTTGACTGCACCAGATGTCCTGTTTTCATGGAGTTACCCCATTCCTTTTATTGGAACCACTTTCCACCTCCTCCCTATTATCTTAGGGGTTGTCATGTTCTTCCAGCAAAAGCTGATGATGGCAAAAAACAAAGGTGACATGACAGAGCAGCAGAAGCAGCAGCAAAAAATGGGTTCGATCATGACGATTGCCTTCACTGTCATTTTCTATAAAATGCCATCGGGACTGAACATCTACTTCCTCTCTTCGATGCTTCTTCAAATCTTGCAGCAGTGGTACGCTTCAAAGCGAACTGAGCTTAAAAAGAAGCCTCAAAATCCTAGAGAAGTTGTGATCAATCCTAAAAAAAGCAAGTGAATCTAGCCCATGAAAGCTTGGCATGACTTTCTCAAGAACCTTGAAAAAGACCTGGGGAAAGAAACTGTCGCAAAGTGGCTCAAGCCACTCAAAATACTAAAGTTTGATGCAGCAAATCTCCACCTTGATGCTACTGACTCTTTTCAAATCCTCTGGTATAAAGAGCACGTTACCGAAGAGTTAAAAGATTCAAATGGACGCAAAATCAAGATCCACTTTTATCTCAATGGAACTCCTTTCACTAAAAAAACTCAAAAAAAACCTGTTGAAGACGCTCCTGCCAAACAGTACTTTTCTCCAGATCACCTAGCTTCTCACGCAACTTTTGCAAACTTTATCAAAGAAGAGTCTCCCTTTCTTCCTCTTGACCTTCTGACTCATTTAGACAGCACTTACAACCCGATTTTTCTCTATGGACCACCAGGTTCAGGAAAGACCCATCTACTCATGGCTACAGCCCATAAGCTCAAAAAAGAAGGAAAAAATGTCTTCTATGTCCGCACCGAAACCTTTACCGAACATGTCATTCGCGCCTTTCGAACAAGTAGCTTGCAAGAGTTTCGCCCCACCTATCGGAACTTAGACTGTCTGATTATTGATGATATCCACTTACTCAAACGCAAAGCCACCACTCAAGAAGAACTTTTTCACACATTCAATCGTCTGCATACACAAGGTATGCAAATTGTACTAAGTGGTAATACCTCCCCTCAATTACTAAGTGGAATAGAAGAGCGGCTTAAAAGCCGCTTTGAGTGGGGCATTACCCTCCCTCTGTCACCTGCAACCCCAAGCGAGTCAAAATGCATCCTCCAGAAACGCACAGAAGCCCTCTCATTGCCATTAACAGAAATCATGAAAGCTCACTTACTTCAAACCTTTCATAGCCTACCCTCAATCATTCGAGCCCTTGAAGCCTTAGCACTCCGCCTCCATCAAACAGAAATTAAACTCGATATTCTGCTGATTGACCACCTCTTGCAAGACCTAATCCAAGAAGAAAACACTCATCGCCTAACTCCCGAAAAAATTGTCAAGTACGTGGCTGAAGCCTTTCGAGTGAACACAGAAGATATTTTAGGAAGGAGTCAAAACAAAGAGTGCGTGTTGCCCCGCAAAATGGCTATGTACTTTTGTCGTAAAAGCCTCCGCATGCCCTACCTCAAAATTGGGGAGTTCTTTTCACGCGACCATTCAACTGTCATGTCGAGTGTAAAACAGATTGAAAAAGGGCAAGCCAACAAAGAGAAAGCCATTGCGATTCCCCTCCTCGAAATCAAACAAAAAATAACCTAAGAAAGAGCTTTTAAGCTGATTGAAAAGCTATTTTTTCAGTATAAATGATCTCATGTTTAGGCTTCACATTCCATTACTCCTCCTTTACGGGACAAGCCTATTTGCTAGTCCAATAGACTGGAACTATCTCCCAGTTACAAAGCAATTGATCCATTTAGAAAAGAAAATAGGAATTCAACCCCCCCACATGCTAGAAAAGTGGGCTGTTAATTTCTATGATTCGCCTATTTTTAAAGCTTCTCAAGATGGCTATACTCTGCTCCATGCCGCAGTATATCAAAACAATTTTGAGCTTTTCAAATGGATCGCTAAGAAAAACCCCGACCTACTTTTTTAAGGTCATGAAAGAGTATGAATTTAATCCGTTATTCTTAGCGCTGCAAACGTATTCCATAGATAATCTAGAGTGGGTGGATCAAGTAAAATGGATGCTTAATTTAGCTCCTAACTTGATTTATACAACCGATCCTTGGGGAGGAACCCTTCTTCATCATCTATGTCGACTTGGGCAACTATCATTTATCCAAGAGCTTTATGCGAAACATCAGTGGCTCCTATGTAAAAAAGATCCTTATGGTTATCTCCCACTTGCACAAGCTCTGTTTCACGTTCAAGAACATGTTGTTCAATGGATGATTCAAGAAGATCCAAAGCTTCTTTACGAACCTAATAAGGAGGGTAATTATCCTCTCCACCAAGCAAATTATTATGAGCAAGAAAGAGGACCAGAGCTCATTAAATGGCTGATTACCTTTGATCCAAAACAGCTTAAACTGTGTGATGCAAATGGCCTATATCCAATCAGTCTAGCAATAAAACTCAATAACCTTGGTGCCATCAAGCACATGGTTCGAATGGATCCCTCTCTGATTTATGCAACAGATGAGAGCAAGCAAACGCCTTTTCATGTTGCAGCTGCATGTGGTGACCTAGAGTTTTTAAAGGAGCTTGTCGAACTAGATCGACAACAAAAGAAGCCATAAAAAAAGGCAGCCCCATGGCTGCTTTTTTAAATCTCTCTTCAAAAAGACCCTCTTTAGATCTTGATGAAACGATCTCCTGGTTTAGGCTGATCTCCTCCACCAGGTTGTGGAGGTGCTCCACCACCAGGTTGAATGCCTCCAGGCTGTGGCCGGTCAGATGGATCATCACGACCTTCAACGATCTTACGTGCACGGTCTCTCCATTTCTCAACAGACTCGACGAAAAGTGGAGCAAAACGTCTAAGTGAAGAAGTGTCAGCTCCTGCTCCCATTTCGAGAACACAATGCATTAAAATAAGTTCTTCCTTGACAGCAACACCGATTCCACCACCAGCCATTTGGCCACCAAGCATCGATCCTTCAAGAAGAGCTTCATACAACTTCAGTTTTGTTGGATCATCTTTTGGTAGTCCATCTAAGATGGGAGAGTAAAGGTAGAGACGATCTGAATTCGGCTCGTATGTCAAGTGGAGAGAAAAGGTATTATCAATACCTAAAATACAGGTATGGTTTTCATCGAAAGCCAGACCTTCGAGATTTAGCTCTTTTCCAAACTCCCTAAGGTTAGCTTTAGCGTTTTCCAAAGACATCGATGTCTCCTCCTTGAATTATTGTTTATAGCTTTATCACGTTCAAACATGAACACTTTAATGAGAGGATTTTTTCAGGGTTTGAAAAAAATAGCAACAAAAAATTCATCATTTAAGAACTTCCATTCCTTAAAATTGACTAAAAAATGATCCGAACTTTGTTTCCATCTCTCAGAAACCACTTTCAATTATAACAATAAAATTTTAGTTTTTCAATATTTAAAATTTCAACTTTACATTCATAACTAACTAATATTCTGTTATTTAAAAATTAACTTGGTTAAAATTCAAGACAAAATATACTCGAGAGGTAGACAGTGCAGATTAAAATAAATAATTTACATGAATTTAGTTCTCTTAACAGGTTCTATAGGCCCTTTCGGAAGCTCCCCAACCACTAAAGGAGTGAACTTTGCTGTCTTTTCTAAGCATGCTTCAAAGGTATGGATTCGGCTTTATCAAAAAGAAGCCGAGAAACCTTTTGCTGAATTTCCACTCAACCGAACCGATAATATCTGGCATCTTGAAATTGAAAATCTTCCAACAATCTTTGAATACACCTACCGAGCCGAAGGCCCTTATGAGCCCAAAAACGGACATCTTTTCAATTCAGAAATGGAGCTCACAGACCCTTATGCAAAAACTCTCAATGCATCAACTGAATGGGGAGTGATCAAAAGACCTGTACGCTCTTGTCATGCCCCCCCAGAGGACTTTGATTGGGAACACACAAGTCGACCCATGCTCCCTTCAGAAGACTTAATCATCTATGAAATGCATGTACGAAGCTTTACCAAGCATCCCTCTAGCGTGGTATCACATCCAGGGACCTTTAAAGGAATCATTGAAAAAATCCCCTATCTAAAAAAGCTTGGAATCACAGCTGTAGAACTGATGCCGATCCATGAGTTTAACGAGACAGAAAATCAACGCCGTGTTCCTAATACAGGGCAGAAGCTTTTTAATTACTGGGGATATTCAACAGCAAACTTTTTCACCCCTATGATGCGCTACGGAAAAGTAGAAGACTTAAAAATGCTTATAAGGGAACTGCACCGCGAAAAGATCGAAGTCATTCTCGATGTTGTCTACAATCACACCTTAGAAGGCAACGATCACAACTACTACTACTCTTTCCGAGGTCTCGATAATGAAGTTTACTATATTCTCGATGAAAACGGGTACCACAACTATTCGGGTTGTGGAAATACTTTGAAATGTCAACATCCCATCTTGCAAGATCTCATCCTCGATTCCTTGAGATATTGGGTTAATGAATTTCATATCGATGGATTCCGCTTTGATTTAGCCTCTATTTTAACGCGTGATGAATCGGGCATCCCATTGGATGATCCTCCTCTAATTAAACGAATCGAACAAGATCCTATTTTGGCTCCTACAAAATTGATTGCTGAACCATGGGATCCCGCTGGACTTTATCAAGTGGGCAACTTCCCTTCGTGGAAGTTTTCTGAGTGGAATGGAAAATTCCGCGATGATGTTCGCCGCTTCATAAAAGGAAATGGAAGCATAGATCAAATGAAAAAGCGCTTGTTAGGCTCTCCTGACCTCTATTCGAAAAAAGGATCTCCATTGCATAGCATTAACTTCATCACAGCACATGACGGATTTACCTTGCATGACCTTGTTTCTTACAACGAAAAGCACAATGAGGAAAATGGAGAGCAAAATCAAGATGGAGCAAATGACAATGAAAGCTGGAACTGCGGTGTGGAAGGAGAAACAACAGACCCTGAAATCCAGCAACTTCGCTTGCAACAGATGCAAAACCTTCTACTCGCTCTTTTTGTTTCCCAAGGGATTCCCATGTTGCTTATGGGAGATGAATATGGCCATACGAGGCAAGGAAACAACAATGCCTACTGTCAGGATAATGAGCTCAACTATTTTTTATGGGAAGAAACCTCTCCCTTATTTAAGTTTGTCCAGCAGCTGATTGCTCTTAGAAAACAATACCCCATTTTAAGGCAGAAAAAATTTATCGAGAATGTCAAATGGGAAGAAAATGGATATTTAGGGCTCACCCTCAATGACGAGCTTTTTGTCGCGTTTAATCCAACAAAAGAAAGCTACAAGCTAAAAAAAGAAGGCTGGGAACTCTTAATCAGCACAACTGAAGAGCTAGAATCTCCCTATGAATTGAAACCATATGCGTCTGTTCTCTTGGGAAAAAAGCAATAGTTTTGGTACCATCAGAAAAAAATCTTCGGGAGATTGTAACATGTTAAAACAGCTCGGTCTATTTTTCGCCCTGTGTATCGCTTCTTTCGGCTGCACGAAAAATGTTAACGAACAAGCAACGCGCTACCACGACGATGGAAGATCAAAACCAATTGTTGCTCTTGTCCCTGTCTTTGATAGCAGTGGAGCCAAGGTTTCCTGGAGCCTTTCTGAAGAATTTACTGATCACATCCGTCAGCGCTTTTTAAAACGCAGCAATTTTTATATCAACACTCCCGATCAAATCAATGCTGAGATTGGGACTCTTAATGAAAGTCACGATCCTTTTTCGCAAGACTACTCCTGGATTCACAGTACCTTTGGTGAAGAAGAATTCGTCGTTTTTGCTGAGCTTGTCGAACATGACATTCACCCCAAACAAGCCAAAAATAACTTTATTGATAAGCTAACTCCCTCGTGTGAACTCTCTATGACAATGCGCATCCGCGTGTTTGATTTGCGTGGGGAAACACCAGAAGTCGTTTTGCAAGAACTCGTGCATCAAAGCCATCTCATTCCTAAACCTTCAGAATTAACCGAGCAAAATCCTGACCGTTGGAAAAAAATGACCTTTATCGTTACACCACTTGGACTTGCTCACAATCAGTTTTCTAAAGAAGTAGCAAAACGTATTGAAGACTACATCCTCCTTTCAAAGAGTCGCTAGTGAAAGACGTGATTGCTGAGCACCTCGAACTTGTGGTGCTTTTTGCTATTATTGGGGCTCTTTTTACTTGGATTGCAAGTCGATATGGTTTTTTTCGCATTCCAGAAAAAAGCACTCCTCCTGTTATCCGCTATCCGATTATCGGTATTCTTCTCTATTTGATCCTGTTCCTTTTTGCAGTCCCTTTCGCCATTAAATTTTTCACCTTAGTCTACAGTCCGCTCGACATGGCTTTTAAAAAGCAGCCTTCTCTATTAATTGGAACTGCGCAAGTATTATCAATCATGATTATCACCAGTTTTGTGATTCTCTTCTCTCTTTTTCAAGATAGAGGAATCATAAAAACAATCTGGAAAGAGCATTTCACTTTTGTATCAGCCTTAAAAGACTTTGGCCTTGGCATTCTCACATGGCTGATCAGCTTTCCTGTCGTCGCATGTATGGATCAAATTGGAGATTTACTCACCTACTTAATTTTCGGAGTGTCTCGAGTCGAACAAGTTGCAGTTCGCTATGTCCGGCTTTCAGCAGAGTCTCCCTACCTCCTCACCATCGCCATGATTTCGACAGTCATTGCAGCTCCCATCCTTGAAGAGTTGGTCTTTCGAGGATTCATGCAAACATACTTGAAGTCAAAAATTGGCTTTTGGAAAGCCCTCTTTTGTACATCACTTATCTTTGCTCTTTTTCACTTATCCCCTTCGCAAGGCATAGGAAATTTCACCCTTGTCTTTTCTCTATTTACGCTCGCACTTTACTTAGGTTTCCTCTATGAAAAACGAAAATCTTTGATTGCTCCTATCGCTTTACACATGACATTCAATTCAATAAGTGTTATGCGTATAGTTTTATTTTCAAGTTGACAATCAACACTCATATGAGACTAGCGCAACATTTTAAAACCACGCTCTTTGAGTTTTTTTCCACACCATATCGTCTCTTGTTTTCCCCTATAAAAAAAGCCATTTTGATCATGCTTGGGCTTATCATAGGATCTTTTAGTTCTCTAGAAGGCTCTTTATCACGAGAAGCAAGTACCCTTATTGATGACTTAAACCAAGCCGCCTTCTTAGAATTCTACCTGATCAAGAAGGGCAACAATCCTTTGATCTCTCCCTTTTCTATTCAGGCCTCTTTTCTCATGGCCTATATGGGTGCCAAAGGACAAACAGCACAGCAAATGGCTCAAGTTCTCAACTTTACTCTTCCTAAAAAAGAACTTGCTTCAGCTTATTCTTCGTTATACTCGTACCTTTACTCTCCTAAAAAGGACAAAGACTCCTACCAGCTGATGATTGGAAACGGAATGTGGATCGAAGAAACGTTTAAGATTCTTCCCTCATATAAAAAGCTGGTAACAACAGAGTTTAAAGGAGAAGTGCAATCTGTCGACTTTACAAACCCTGTCAATGCGGTCAATACCATTAATGGTTGGGTTTCAACTGAAACAGATGGCAAAATCAAAAACTTCCTTTCTTCCAATGATATTTCCAATACGACGCGCCTTCTGTTAACAAATGGAATGATCTTAAAGGGAACTTGGAAATATCCTTTTGAAACGAAACTCTCTGGTGACAAGCCTTTCCTAATCAGCAAAAATGTTTCGCGTAACGTGCCAACAATGCACCAAACAAGTGTCTTACCCTACTTTGAAGACAAAAACTCCCAAATTCTCGCTCTTCCCCTTCAAGCCACAAAAGACCAAGCAGAAGTCGCTCTTATCATCTTTCTTCCCAAGCAGCCAAAACTAAATGACCTTTTTGACTTTTACTACAGCGAGCAGCAAAGTAATCCTGAATCATTTCTTAGCTTCACGGACAAGTTTGAAGCCAAAAAAGTTGATCTATTCCTTCCCAAATTTGCATTCAATAAACGTTCTTTTCTCAAAAGCTTTTTCATTTCAATTGGCATGCATGATCCCTTTTCAACTGCTGCTGATTTCTCTGGAATCACAGGAAGCCAAGACCTTTTTATTAGCAATGCGTTCCATCAAAGCTTTATTTCAGTTGCTGAAGGAGGCATTTTTGCAGCTGCGGCTTCCGGTATCTCATTTGATATCAAATCAGCGATAAGTGAAGAACCTCCAGTCCCCTTTATTGCAAATCATCCCTTTTTCTATTGTATCGCTGACCTCAAAACCAAGCTCATTCTTTACATGGGCGTATTGAATGATCCTTCTGCATCATATCAATGGGAGCCAGTTAAATGAATCACTTCCCTTTTAAACTAACATCGTTCGGGCTTTCAGATATTGGCCTTGTCCGATCGAATAACGAAGATGTTTGGTCCTTTTTGAAAGAAAGTGGTTTTTTTGCACTAGCCGATGGAATGGGTGGTCATAATGCCGGCGAAGTTGCTGCAAAAGAAGCCGTTCGCTTCGTTTGTTCTTCTGTAGAAGAGCTTTTCGTCTCGAGTGAAAAAGAGTGGAATATCTTCGACCTCTGCTCTTTTACAAAGCTTTGTATTGAAAATGCCAACAGTTGGGTTCACCATCTTGGCAGAAAAAAGAAAGAATACCAAGGAATGGGAACAACGCTGTGTACCCTACTATTTCATGAGCGCTCCCTAATCTATGGTCATGTGGGAGATAGCCGTATTTACCGCTACCGTCAAGGGCAGCTCGATCAGCTCACAATCGACCACTCTTTAAAAAATGAGCTCATTTCTCAGGGTAAGTTCTATGAATCTCCTAATAAGCCCTTCCCCTATAAAAATGTTTTAACCCGAGCAATCGGAACCCATGGAGACGTCGAAGCAGAAATCCATATTGCACCAGTGAACCCAGATGATTTATACTTGATGTGTTCTGATGGGCTGACTGATTGCGTCTCAGATAAAGAAATTTCTTCAATCCTCAATCAAACGCAAGATCCAAAAGTGATCACCACAACGCTCATCGACATCGCCAAAAAAAATGGCGGCAACGATAACATTACCATTGTGAGCGTACACGTTGAAAAACAGGATTTACCTCGACCATAATGCAACCACTCCTTTAGATCCCCGCGTTGCTGAAGTGATGATACAAGAACTTTCAAATGGTCCCCGTAACCCATCGAGTATCCATTTTTTTGGCCAAGAAGCTAAGAAATCCCTCATGACTGCAAGGCAAACAATCGCCCGCTTCCTAAAAGTCAAGCCACATGAAATTATCTTCACGTCTAGCGGTACAGAAAGCCTCAACCTTCTCATTCGTGGTCTACTACCAAAAAAGCCTAGCCACCTCATTACAACAGACCTCGACCACCCTTGCGTTTATGAGAATATGAAATCCCTTGAGCACGCTGGCTTTGACGTGACCTTTCTCTCTCCAGGTCCTTATGGAGCTCCGACACCTGAGCAAGTTGCCTCAGCAATTTGTCCCAATACATCCTTAATTGTCCTCTCTGCTGTCAATAGCGAAACCGGAGTTAAACTAGATTTAGAAGGCGTGGCACAGGTTACTGAATCAGCTGGTATTCCTCTCGTCATCGACGGTGTCGCCCTCCTCGGTAAAGAGCCATTCACGATCCCTTCTGGTGTGACAGGCATGGGCTTTTCAGGACACAAAATTCATGGCCCTAAAGGAACAGGCTTTCTTTACCTGAAGTCAGATGCAAAGCTCTCCCCTCTTTTCCTTGGAGGAAGTCAAGAAAATCACCTACGTGCGGGAACAGAAAACCTTCCCGGTATTCTAGGACTTGCAAAAGCCATTTCAATTTTAACCGAAGAAATGAGTGCTGCTTCAGCTCATATGACATATTTGCGCGACCTATTTGAAACTAACCTAAAACAAAACATTCCAGACTTGAAAGTCAATGGAATAGGACCCCGCATTTCAAACACGAGTAATCTCTGTTTCCCTGGAGTAGACGGCGAATCTCTTCTTATTCATCTTGACCTAGCAGGTATTGCAGCCAGTCATGCAACAGCTTGTTCTTCTGGGTCCCTTGAAGTTTCTCGCGTTCTTCTCAACATGGGAATCCCTAAAAGTGACGCCAATTGCTCTCTTAGGTTTTCCTTCAGCCGCATGAATACCAAAGAAGAAGTCTTACAAGCCTGCGGAACTATCACAGAGCTCACAAACCGTTATACACGGCTTCCATAGTAAGGAGCTTTTGCCGAATAACAGCAAATTTGATGCAGTAAGTCAACTGTTTCAACCATAAGCACCGTATGATTGAATGTCGCAGGAATACCAAACTGCTCTGAGAAAAACGACGTCGCTTGATAAGCCGCAAAAAATGCAATGGCCAAAGCACAGATCTTAAAAAATGGATGGTAGCTTCTCTGTAGATTTAACGTGTATCGATCAAAAGACTCTACCAAATGAGTCACAGCTCCTTTTGTCGCCCCTGCAATGGCTCCAAAAACAAATATCTTATTTGGCTGAAGGGTTTGAGGCATATAATGAGACGGCAGCTTTGCGGTTCTGGCAATTTGGTTAAATAAGCCAGAATTTAAAAAGTAAGCAGATGCCGTATCGTTGAAGCTATTGCGGCAAGCTCCCTGGTAAGCCGATGTCACAAGACCACAGATAAAACTCATTTTTATTATCTCCTGTCTGAATCGTTAAGCAGGAGAATTATACGTTTATTTTTGAAAAAACCCAAGAAAAAAGCCAAGATGATGCTCATCTTGGCTTTTATTTACTCTGATAGCTTAAGGACTTTATCTAAATTCTCTAACCACCATCCTTAACTCCTTTCTTTAAAGGTCTTCTGATGATTTCTCCAGCATTAATATCTATCGCCTCATCTAGAATCGGAGGTTTCTTTGCTTGTATTACGCCATGTTCTTCATCAAAACTTTTCAATTTACCTTGAATTTGATTTTCTGAGTACTGTTTTTGTTCAAGGTTACTCCTACTGTAAGTTCCTCGTAGGTTCGCCTCAAGATTCGCTCGGCGTGTATCTAAACTTGGCTTAAAATTATCCACTCCTACCAATGATTTCCCCTCATCGTCAGCCCAACGGAGTGTACGCATTTTATTCTTCAGTTTTTTTGTTTTTATACTGACTTCAAGGCTTAAACCTTCTTTTTGCTGCTCATGAAAATCTAATTGATCCATGTGTTCAATCATCATTCGGAAAAGTTCAACTTGCCGCTCTTTCTTTACACCGTAACCGAAAATACAACTGTAGCTAGTGTTTTCGACAATCCAAATTGCAGCCTTTTCAGAGGTTCCTTCTGAGACTCTTAAGTGAATTAATAAACGCTTTAAATCAACATGATCGAGATACTCTGTCTTTACTTCGAGTCTCTTTTTATTGACATATTGGCTTTTAAGTCGATTAATTCCAACTTGTAAAATATCAATTGTCGGCATAAATAATTGATCTTGGTTTTGAATCATACAAAGGAAATAGTCTACGGCTTTATCATCACTGATTGCTTCACCAAAAAGAGCAATTTGTTCGTCTTTATGTTCTGTGAAAAACTCCTCAATAAAGATTTTGAGATCTGACTCATTCAGTCCTTCTTCTCTGATGAGCCGCAAATCTTCTTTTAACTCTTGCTTGTCAGCTTCTGAAAGTGCATCAATTATCCCTTGAGCAATCTCGACAGAGGTTCTGAGGTCTAGCTTGTCTTGGTTCTCAAACATATAATGAAGATCTTGTTTGACAACCTGAGGCGTAGTTTCTTCATCATAAAAGCCTCTTTTGATATCTTTAATTAATCCATCATTTTGTAAATGGTCGCTCCTAAGCAGGGCTAAAGTTTCTCTTAGTGTTTTTTTCTTGTCATCAGGTAGCTGATCAACCATATCTTGTACGCGCTCACTCGTTGATCTCAAGTCTAATTTACCTTGGTTTTCAGACATAAAATGTAAGTATCTTCCAGCTTGAACATCTGTCATCTCATCGCCAAATAAAGCACCCTTAAGTTCTGAGTTAGTATTTATCAACCACACACAGCCTTGAGGAGTTGCATTTTGATCCTTAGTCTTTTGGAGAAGACCCTTTAATTCTACTTTATTTTGACCCGAAAGTTGATTAATTCTATCTTGCATAACCTCTATTGTCGGTCTGAAATCTAGTTCACCTTGATGCTGAATAAGAGCTTGGAGATATTCTCCCGCCTGTTCATCAACAAATGACTCACCAAAAAACGAAAGTAGCTCCTCTCTATTGCCCTTAATGATCTCAGTAATCACTTCTGTGCTTGTGTTTTTATCAAACATTTTGAGCTGCTGTTTCAAATCAGCTTTTTGATCATCTGGAAGTAGATTGAATCTTTCTTGCATAAAAGAGATTGTAGGTCCAAATCTTAACTTATCTCGATTCTCAATTAGCACTTGGAAACCCTGAATCGCTTGCTCATCACTTATAGAGTCATCAAATAGCATGGTCTTCCACGTTGTACTAGCTAATAGCTGTTTTGAAAAATCCTTCGGGATTTCATCTGAATTCGAAATTCCATGGAAAAATTCTCCTATCATATTTCTTTCTTCAATACTTAGCCGATTAATAGCACCCTGAACATCTTCCAGTGTAAACTTTTTTGCTTCGCAGCTCCAGTCTTCAACAGGTACCATCCAAGGAGTACATAGTGCTGTCTTACCAACCTCTAAAAAGAAGTTGCCAACACCCCTCGCTATGGTACTAATCTGGCTTCTCCAACCAGAGAACGTCGATGTATCATTGGTTTTCAATGAGTTATGATTTCCATCTGAATTATGAACAGATACGCTCATTTTTGATCTCCCTTCTTTCCTTCTTAACTACAATTATAACAAAAAATTGAATATAAATAAACGATATCAATAAGTTTTAATTTGTTTACATTAAATAGGTTATGTTGTTTTTTTTGATAGAAATGGAGTCATACAGACTATTCTTTATCTAGAACTCCCTCCCTAACTGTAGTTAGTCTTAAAGAGATAAAAAAAGCCAAGATGATGCTCATCTTGGCTTGTAAACTCTTGGTTCAAAGATTTGTCTTAATTGAGCGCATGCCATCTTTTATAACTTGCTACTTTAATCTTGATCTCTCTTTCTGTATACTTTGAGTTCCCATCTTCATTAAGTTGTCCTCTTACATAAGCTTCATATTTCGCTATACGCTCTTCATTGCTCAGTTCAAACTTATTCACTTGCTTTAATGGCTTTGTACTAGCTTCATCAACCCACTGCACCTTTTTGCGAGCAGGTTTCTTTTGATTATTGCTCTTTAAAGCAGGTCTCAACGAAGGTGATACAGGAGAACTCTCTGGTCTTTTTAACTGCATTGGAGCCACTGCTGGTCCAAAGTATAGCTTACCTGGGTTGTCTAAATTATCCATCATATACTGCAAATCAGCTTCAGCCTGATCAATACTCGTTCCTTTTTCAAAAGCTAGCTCTTCTATGTCCGTGGTTTTAATTAGCCTCTTTGCAGTTAACCCCCTTGCACTCTCTAGAAGACCTCGCAGAGCCCCTCGATGAGCCTCTGATAATCGATCAAGCTTTGCTTGAACACTCTGTTGTGTTGGTTGAGTAACAACTGGACCTCTCTCAGCTTGAGGTCCAAAGTTTAGCTTGCCTAGATTTTCCATCATATACTGCAAATCTGCTGCTGCCTGCTTATCACTTGTTCCTTCGCCAAAAAACAGACTTTTTAACTTTAACAAGGTTTGGACTTTTTGCTCTGGAGACCCTGCTGAACTTTTAGCCACTCCCAGCATATGTTTTAACTGCCCTTTTCTGTTGTCTGGAAGCGAGGTAATTTGACTTTGTACTCTACTATATAGCTCTGGAGCTTTTTCTACTTGAAGTCCAAAGTTTAGCTTGCCTAGATTTTCCATCATGTACTGCAAATCTGTTATAGCTTGTTCATCGCTTGTTCCCTTGTCAAAAATGATTTCCTTTATGTCTGTAGTCTTAATTAGTCTGGCAGCTGTTAGTCTTTTCGAACTTTCTAGAAAGCTCCTCAAAGCTCCTCGATTGACTTCCGGTAACTGATCAAGTTTTGCCTGAACTCTCTTCTGAATCGGATCTGCAGGATCTTTTTTAACTTGATGACTCCATTCATCAACAGAAACCTTCCAAGGAGTCCTTTGCTCGGAACTCTCTATACCGGAAAATGCACCACCAGCATATTCCTTAACTCTGCTGGCAGTTCCACTCCATTGGGAAGCAGATTTTAAGCGACTGTATTTCAGTGATTTGTTTGAAACGTTAGACGGTTCATGAGTGCGAACAAGCATATATGGCGTGCTCATTGTTTGATCACCCTTCTTCCTTCTATCTATGATTATAACAAATATTTTAATATTTTGCTACGTTTTTTTTATAAGTTTTTAATAATAAAACACTTAAAAAACGAACGACTGAGTTTGTAGACAAAAAAAAGCCAAAATGGACACCATCTTGGCTTTTACTCTTAAAAACTTATCCGCTACTTTTATGAAAAGTCAAGTTTCTCATGATTTTCAATCAAATAGCCGACAAACTTTGCATATGAATCCGACTTATTCATATATTCAAACGTGCCAGAGTTAAACAAATTAGGTGCAAAGCAAACACCCAAATTATAAGGAGTCATCAGGTTCTTATCAGAATGACTCGCCACTTTGCTTCCATGTTTTACAATCACTTCAAGAAGCTTTTTATCCTGATCTGTAAGCTGACTGATCACACCTTGAGCTTGCTCAAGGGTCATGTTATCATAATCCTCTATCCCACTGAAATCTTTGCCATTAAACATTCTTTCTTCAGTTGGTATGTCCCCAATAATACTTTTTGCTGTGGCTGCTGCCAAAATAGGTCGCTCTGCAAACGATAAGTTTTCTATCTTCGACTTAACTTCATCTTTAGCACTTTCTAGCTCACCTTTGACCGCGGATAATCGATATAGGCCTTGTGTATCAAGGAAACTCTCAACAACTTTAAATAGCTTTGCTACGTGCTTCAAAACTGGAGGCATAAATTCAGTTACATTACCTAAGGTTACTTGACCTTCTACCTTAACTTCAGAATCTGAACTAGTATCAAGCTCTTCTCCAATATCCAAGCTTATACCATCAGGGTCGGCTAAAACTTGGATATCTCTAGACTGAATCGGTTTAGGCTCATCTTTGTTTTCTGGTTTCTCTACGATACCTACATTAAAAAAGCTCGCTGCAGATACAAAAGTATCCCTTGCCGTAGCTCTCCAACCCGATCGAGGTTGGCTAGATAAACTCACTGAATTTGGATGATGAACTTGTGGACTACCACTAATTTCGTTAGGCATGATTTTTCTCCCTTCTTTCCTTCTAATTATACTACTATTATAACAAATAATTTAGTTTATTAAAATATTTATTTTATTTTTTAAGCGTCTTATTGTTAGTTGTTTATATTGACCGAATGGAGATCGTTCGGCCTGCTATTAGGGAGGTCTCTTCCACCATGAGCTCGACCTCTCCGACTCTAAGGGATTCCCCCTTTTCAGGACGATGCTTGAGGAGGCGAGTCATGAGCTCTTCGAGAGTCTCATCTTCCTCGCCTGGGAGAGAGAGTTTGAACCAAAGATTGATATCAGAGACTTTGGTCTCTCCTGGGAGAGAGCGATCGACAAAGACACGGTGTTTTTCTGGTGCAAATTCCCCAAAGGAAATCCAATCATCACGCTGCCCAAAAATCTCATCAACGACAGCGTCTAGCGTGAGAATACCAACTGCAGAGCCTGCTTGACTGAGGACAATCGCCAAACTCTGATTATTACGCCGGAATTCTTTGATGATTTCCAAAATGGAGTTCTTTTCCATAACAAACCAGGGAGAGCGAGAATAAGCTCGTAAACGGGTTTCATTGGGATAACGGAGCAAATCCCTCGGAAAAGCAATTGCAACAATGTTGCTTTTAATTTTGTGAAAAACCGGGATAAACGGAGTGGCTTCAAGTCCTAAAGTTTTGCGTAAATCTTCAACAGTCGCATCAGATGAAATCAATTTTCCCTTGTCAATCGGCTCCATGAGGTCTTTGGCAGTTTTTGTTTTAAGGGAAAAAATGTTGTTTAAAACAGGGTCAAATTCAGCTTTTTCTATTTCAGAAGGGGTATCGTCTCTTTCCTCAATTGCCCGTTGCAATTCATCTCGTGAAATATAAGACGAGGGAGCTTTCACACCAAAGAACCAATTGATCATGCGACAGATTCCTTCGAGAACAGTCGTTATTGGCCGCAAGATGATCGAAGTGAAGTAAAGGATAGGAATACCCAGCATCGTGACATTTTCAGCATAGCGGCGTGCTGCAAACATGGGAGAGAGCTCTGCAAAAATGAGAACGACAAAAACCTGCGAAAGTGCTGACCAATCGGGGTTGAGGCCTAATGATGAGTACAAGCGACGTGCACACTCCGACCCAAACTGCATGGCTGCATTGACACCAATGAGCGTGGTTCCAAAAAGATGCGCTGGATTATTGAGTAATCGACTGAGCCATCTGGCTCGACGATGGTTTTTACTAACATAATACTGCAGTCGTACCCGGTTAAAAGAGACACAAGCCATCTCCAGCATCGAGTAAAACCCTTGGATGATGAGGGCAACAATCAGGAGCACAAGAAAGTACTGCCAAGCTTCACTCACTTTCTGTTTTCTCCTTTGTTTTTTTCTTTCCATGGCGAAGACGGCGAATGTAAACGCGGCGGACCCGATTGACATCAGCTGCTAAAACATGAAAGAGAAAATCTCTTGTTTGATGCTTAGTTCCACTTTTAGGAATATCTCCAAGCTCTTCTATTAGCCATCCCCCTATGGTTGCCATGTTGTTGGGACTCTCAAGATGATAATCGAAGATCTCTTCAAACTCTGTTAGCTCTAGTTTACCGCTAGCAATGACAATATCTTCTGAAGACTGGGTATAGTGTCTCTTCTGATCACGTCGATCGACAATTTGCCCAATCACCGCTTCTACAAGATCTTCTAGTGTCAGTAACCCTGAAATCGAGCCATATTCGTCCACCACAATCATCATGGTTTCTTCTTTTTCATAACAGCGTTGCAAAGCAGAGCGACAAAGCATCGATTCGGGAATGAAATGAGCTTTTCTCAAAAATGGGACGAGATCGTGCGTTGTTTCAATGCGGCTTTGATGAAGAAAAAAACTCCCGCTAGTCATAATCCCAAGCAGGTTTTCAAGTGAGCGATTGCAAACAGGAATACGTGTGCACTCTTCATCGACAAAAAGGTGAATGAGTTTGGAAAGCGGGTCATTGATATCGAAAAAGAGCACTTCTCCTCTGGGACACATGAGTTCTTTAACGAGATCTTCTTCTAAGTTGAGATATCCACGAACCAGGGTTGCTTCTGTTTGGGAAACCATTCCCGTCTCTTTTGATGTACGCAAGGCATACTTGAGCTCCTCAATAGAAATATCCTGCTCATGTCTTAGAAAAAAAAAGGACAGGCGAGAAATCACACTTGTTAAAAATGTGATTGCATCACGAAGGGGTTTCAAAATCCACTCCATGGCTCGAATGAAAGGAGCAATGTGATAAGCTATCCAGGTATTCATGGGATAGGCAATGGATTTTGGAATCACTTCACCAAAAATTAAGGTTAGCCCAAGTGGAACACCAACTGTAAGAGCCCAACTCGAAAAGGTCCCAAAAAGCCCCGACACTACATTCTGAACGAGGATGTTCATGCCAACATTGAGCATCAAAATGGTCACAAGGAGCTTACGAGGATTCGCTAAAAGTTTCGCGATGAGTTGTCCTCTAGGGTCTTTTCCATAACGGTATGCTCGCACCCTCATGGAAGAAAGAGAAAAAAGAGCCGTTTCTGAAGCCGACAGAGTTCCAGATAAAATGATGAGAACAGCAAGTACAATCACCAAGACAAGAGTCACGGCGCCCTCTTTGAAAAAATGACTTTTGTTTCTCCCTCTTCAACAACGCCCAGTTTCTGCTTCAAAACGAGAAGAGCCCATTCGGGATCATCCTCACTCTTCAGTCGAAGCATGAGCTGCTCTTTTTCTTTCATCGCCCTTACTTTTTCTTGTTTCAACATGCTGGCTTTACTTTCCAAAAGACTGGCAAGTTGATTTTTTTGATACAGGGCTTGAACATAAAGGGCAACCGCCATGACAACAAATGCTCCTACCCACCAGTTTCTCAGAAAAAAAGAAAGAACCTTTCCTCTATTTTCATGAGCTCTGAGCCGTTTATACATGATTAAATAACGGGAACGGTAATCCCCTCTTGCTTCATGTACTTTCCTTTGCGATCTGCATAAGAAGTCTCACAAACTTGAATGGCTTCAAGAAAGAGAACTTGAGCAATGCCCTCATTGGCATAAATCTTTGCAGGAAGTGGCGTTGTATTAGAAATCTCCAGTGTGACATACCCTTCCCATTCGGGTTCAAAAGGAGTCACATTAACGATGATTCCACACCGAGCATAGGTTGATTTTCCAATACAAAGAGTTAAAATACTTCTTGGAATACGAAAGTATTCAACACTCACAGCCAAGGCAAAAGAGTTGGGAGGGATAATGCATTCATCAGCTTCGATATCAACAAAAGAATCTTCCTGAAAATTCTTAGGGTCAACAAGAGAATTGTAAACATTTGTGAAGACTTTAAAGCGGGGACCAACTCGGATGTCATATCCATAGCTAGAGAGACCATAGCTGACAATTCTTTCACTTTCGAGTGCGCTAACTTGACTATCGACAAAGGGTTCAATCATCCCTTCTTCTAGAGCCATCTTACGAATCCACTTATCTGATTTTAGAGTCATGTGAGTACCTGCATATTTTTTTCGGTTTTTTACGAATAGATATAGCGCGTGAAATCCTTTTCCTGCTAGTATTTTTTCATGTGGATATATGCTTACGATGACGGTATTTTATGAATCAGTCTTTTATTCAATCTTCCTGGGCTCAACGTGACCAAAAATTAGAAAAAAAACTCCGTCCAACTACCTTAAAAGAGTTCATTGGACAAGATCAAGTTCGTGAGCGACTTGAAGTTTTTGTAGGTGCTGCTAAACAGCGTAAAGAACCTCTAGGGCATGTTCTCTTTTATGGACCTCCAGGGCTTGGTAAAACCACTCTTGCCTATATTGTCTCCCAAGAAATGGGAACAAATCTGGTTGTAACCTCTGGTCCTTCCATTGAAAAGCCTGCTGACCTTGCAGGAATTTTAACGAATTTGAAGGAAGGTGATGTTCTTTTTATTGATGAAATTCATCGACTGAATCGCAATGTTGAAGAATATCTTTATCCTGCTATGGAAGATTTCTCTTTGGACCTCCTGTTAGACTCTGGACCTCAGTCCCGCACCGTTCAAGTCAAGCTCAATCACTTCACTCTTGTTGGAGCCACTACACGTATTGGGTTACTCAGTAGTCCCCTCCGTTCTCGCTTTGGCTTTACTAGCCGTCTCGATTACTATGAACCCGAGCTGATTGCTGATATTTTGCAGCGCTCCTCTCATATTCTCACTGTCGACATCAACCGTGAATCAATTATGGAGATTGCTCTCCGCTCACGTGGAACTCCAAGAACGGCAAACAATTTACTGAAATGGGTGAGAGATTATGCCCAAATGCGTACAGACAATAAACTCGATAAAGTCGCCACCCGTACAGCTCTTGAAATGCTTGATATCGATTTCCGAGGGCTCAATGAAATGGATAAAAGGTTCCTGCAACATATCATTGAACATCATCAGGGTGGGCCTGTTGGGATTGGCACCATAGCCGCAGCTGTCGGAGAGGAATCTTCATCACTAGAAGAAGTGAATGAACCCTTCCTGATCATGCAAGGATTCTTAAAAAGGACCCCGCGTGGAAGAGAAGCGACCCAACTGGCGTTTCAGCATTTCGGTCGTCCTTACGAACCAAAAGATGGAGCTGAAGAATGAAAATTAAAAAATCAATCTTTACCCTTTTTGCCTGCTTGTTTTGCTTTTCTTTTGCCTATGCTCATCAATCTGAGATTGTCACCACATTAGCAGAAGACCAAAAGCCAGCAACCATCAAGGTTCTTCTTCATAAAGACTCCACAGGTGTCCTCTTAGAAGCACGAGGTGCCTTTCAAGTGATCAATCCAGAAAATGGAAAACGGATCAGCTCTGGTCGCAAAGGAAAACGGTTCTACCTTTATCCTCATAAGGAAGGCATCAAGTGGGGCGAAGACTTTTTAGGCATTTTCCAGTTGCAAGTTGTCCCCACAAGTCCCACCACGACTCTCCTTGTTAATGGGATTCAATATCGTGGGGCCATCGAAGTCTACCACGTAGAAGAAAAGCTCAGTATTATCAATGAAGTCGACGTAGAAAGTTTTTTGAAAAGCACTCTTTCACACCGATTCAAAGGCTCGTACCCAGACTGTGTCATGGATGCTGTGGCAATCATTGCTCGCACTAATGCTTATTATAATGCCTTGTTTAACCATGAAGCCTTTTGGCATATAGATGCTACAGACATCGGTTACGAAGGAACAGGTCTCACCTGTCAAAACCTCGCAGTCGAACGTGCAATTGAAAATACACGTCATCTTGTCATGACGTTTGAAGATCAACCTTTTCCCGCTGGATGGACAGAAAATTGCGGAGGCAAAACAGCCCCCTATCAAACCATCTTCCGCAAAAATACCCCCACTCCTCAAGGCGTAAATTCAATATTTGCGGCAAAAGAACGCAAAGACACTCATTGGGCATTTACGATGAATACGCAAGATCTAGCCAAGGTTGCTAAAACAAATCGCATCACAGGAATCGACCTCTTTGTCGATCATTTCTCAAGCAAAGTCTATGCTGTGCGTATTCATGATGGCGTCCACACTGAAGATATTGACTTTCTCACTCTTCAAAAACATATTGGAAAAGAAAAGCTCAAAAGCAATGACTTCACTGTTAGCATTAAAGGCAATATTGCCTCATTTGAAGGTTATGGCATGGGAACAGGGGTCGGACTCTGTCTCTACAGTGCTTCACAAATGGCTGAACGTGGTGATGATACACCTCACTTACTTGCTGAATTTTTCCCTTATACTCATATAGAAAAAATGCGCTCCTATCCTGAAGCCATTGTTTCAGCAAATAAAGGTTCTTTTGTGTCTCCGAAACACAAAAAAGCAGCAGAAAAGAAACACCGACTTTTACACTAGGAGTCGTTCATGGCACACCCTATTACTTCAAAAAAGTGCGCTAAAGCGATTTCCTCAGCCCTTTTCCTGATTGGCATCGCCATTATCATGTATCTTGATGCTTGGTGGCCCGGAATCATGGCTGTGATTGGTATTCCTCTTGCACTCAAGCAATTCCTTGAAGGGCGCTACCATGACACAGTTCTCACCCTGATTGTCTTCGTCGGGTTCTTTGTTGTTGCTCAATTCAACATCTCATGGAAAATTCTTCTACCGATTCTCTTTGTCATGGCAGCAGTCTACATCCTCTGCAAAGAATGGGTGGAAGGAAAGCTCATGTCTGAAGAAGAACGCGAAGAAGATCTCAATAAAGAAATCGAAGAAAAAGATAAGAAAGATTAAGCAGCTCCGTGAAAAGGTAAAAGCTCATGCATGATACACCACCTGAAATCTATCAAAAAATGCATGAAATGTTCCAGGAGAAAACTCCAGCTGAACGCTTAAAAATGGGGTGGTCAATGTATGAAACCTCAAAATATCTGGTTTTAAGAGCCATCAAGGAAGAAAACCCTCATATTTCGAAAGCTGCTCTTCGAAAAGAGCTCTTTTTGAAATTCTACGAAAATGACTTCGATCCAACCACACGAGAAAAGATCCTCAAACATCTCGAACAATGTTCGTAGCTCCTTCAAACTCAGAATCGTTTATTAGGCCTAACAATTTCGATCACTTCTGTTTGATTTGTGAGTTCTATCATAGGCAAGAGGATGCTGAAGGCTCCCTCTCTTCTGCTGTTTAGCAGGCATGGCGTGGCAGCAAGATGCTTTATTATTACGACTATAGCAAGAAGACAAGCGTCTACCTTGAAAGATACGTTTCAGTAAATAATAAATCATTTGTTACATCCTATTGCAACGAAGTTACAGTAAAAAAACAATGCCTCTTGGATGAGAATGAATCTATAGCTATTATTTTTCTCTGAGGTATTCCTCTGTGCAAAAAGTCCTATTTTCATACTTCCTCTGCTTTTGCTTTTTCAAAAATCATACTACTAGAGCGAAATTGCATCAGATATTCTTTCGCAATAACTATCACTATAGTCTTTTTCTTGCTCTATAGTACGTGAAATGGATTGGGATATAGCTGTGATGTCTGCTTGTTCATTTACTGACTTCCATTCCATATAAAGCGAAATCCAAGGTCCATTACTTGAATGATTACCCTCATGAACTTCTCTATTGGAGTTAACTGTCCACCCTGAATCTGGTTGAACTAAACTGGATAGGGGTTCAGTTCTTCCCTGAAGTCTTCCTTTTTCTTCTTCCAAAACAGTTCCCTGAGGGCTGTAGTACTCAATTGTTTGTATTCTAGAATTTACACCTAAGCAAACATGATACTGTTGACCACCATTGTTAAGCATAAGCGGGATAAAAACCTCTTGGTCTGGGTACTTTTCAGCAATCTTGGATAGTGAAAGTTGCGCTCCACTCAAAATACTTGTATCAATACGTAAATTTGGGTTTTCATTCATTAAGACTTTTGCATAACGATGAACTGCTAAGCTTCCAAAAACTGTTCCTTCTCTAAAAGGCAGACTACTAAAAGCAAGAATATTGAGCTCTTCCATACTTTCGTCAGATGGATAAGAGTTTTCATCTATTGTGATTGGTGGAACTTGAGCACTCCAATTACTCACAACAGCTTCAGAAACCCAATTAGAAAATGCTTCAAATTTTTGGCTGATATTTGCGAAAAATTGGCTAGCTACGGTCACAACCGTATGTGCAAGACTTTGCCAAGGATTTGTTGACATATCTGGTGAATGAACTGATTTTAAGCTTTCAGTGCCTTCTAACTGCATAGATGCTGTAGCCATAGATTTAACTTTAATTTGCCCAAGTTCCATAAAGTCCAAAAGGTTGAATTGCAGCTGCCATTCTAAAGCGCGCGTTATCAACATCTATGACGCCCATGCGACTGAAAACATCTTCCTGGCTAATATTCGGATTTAAACTTGTTTGCATGTAATTAGAGACCCAAATTCCATTGTTCGCATGACCCTCTTCGTGAACCTCATTATTAGAGGTAACGGTCCAATCTTTTGGCAACCCTGTATATAAGTCTGACATTTGGTTCTTTGTCTCTAAAAGTGTTCCCGTTTCATTTTCCAAAGAAGTTCCTTGAGGACTATAATATTCAATCGTTTTTGCTGTAGGATCTACTCTCAAACAAACAAGATGTGGCTGCCCCTCTTTTTTAAGAGTAAGAGGAATAAAAACTGTCTGACCTTGTGGTTTGTTTATAATTTCATTGAGGGAAACTGCTTCTCCCTTTAAAGCAGTTGTATCTATATCACTATCAGGATAGTGGTGCTTCAAATACAGTGCAAAAGAATAGACAACAACACTTCCAACAATAGAGCTTTTTGAAGTTAGGTTAGTTGATGCACTCATGACTATATCTTTATCACTAGTGTTCAGATTCCAATCCTTGTTTTTTACCTGAGTTTGGCGACTTGTCCCTCCGGGCAGCTCTGGATCTGCATTCATAAAACCATTCCAGCTTGTGATTAGAGCTTGGTAAATACGAGATGGAATTTGTCCTAGAGCTTGGTCAACAGTTGTGAAAAACTGACAGGCTAGATTTAGAACATCACTGGCAAGAGCTTGCCAAGAATGAGTTGGTTTAGCTTGTGTGCCATCTCCAACAACCTGTGGGCTGTTTTCAGGCTGCATAGTAGCCATAATTTCTCTCCCTTCTTTTGAAGCTATTATAGCATATAGTAAAGATTTTATTCAATACATGAAATATAAAATAACCCACTATTTATTAGGGGGTTATAAAAAACGTAGGATTAAGCTCTTTGTAAATCAGCGATTAACTCAGATCGGATGAGACCGGGTTCCCCGATGGCCTGTGTTGCGGCTCTGAAGTCGATACTTTCACGGCCTTGCAAGCTCGCCGATTCTCCTCGGTCGACTTTACTTTGTTCAATGCGTTCTTTCATGAATTTAGCAACATAAACACCACAGTTGGTCCAATCACTTTTCTTCTGATGTTGTACACCATTGGACATGTTGTAAACACCCGCATGGAATGGGGTTGAAAGACGTCCACGATTTGTTATCTCAGCATCAACGCTAGCATGAAGATTATCTTGCCACTGCTGCATCCCTTTTAACTCTGTTGATGCGTCTTTTTTTAATTGCTCTAGCGCTTCATTAACTTCAACGCTATCTGAATAGCGCGTTGCCTTATATAACAGTGCTTGTAAAGGTTGAGAAAGCTTATACCCATCCGTAATCAGGCGAAGCTCACTCTTAACTTCTTCTTTATCTCCTTTTTCAAACGCTGCATTTATCTTTTGAAGAGTTGAAATCGGATTTGCCCTCACAAACTGGTTTATAGAGCGAAAAAGTGAAGAACGACCCGTTAAGGCTTGGGACAAGTGTGAGGTTAGACCATCAACTTTAGTCTGAATATTAGGGTCATCTTGAACTGCTAATACTGACCTAAGATCTTTAAGAACTACAGGAGTTTGCTCTTCACCTCTAAGACGGTTTAAATCTGTGAATAATGCATAAGAGAGTTCTTGGCGGAAAGCACCAACAGATTTTCCTAATGCTAGAATGATCTCCGCACCAGGAGCTTTTCCTTTTGAATCGTAATATTCAAGTGCGCCTAGCTTTAAGTTAATTGTAAATAAAACAATATGATCCTTTTTTGAAGCATGCACAACAGGAACGAATACAAAGTGTTTTCCTTCATCTAGCGCCTTTGAAACGGCTGGAATAATCACATTCTTTACATAACCATCTTTTGGAATATCTACATCAATTAGCTCTCTTAAAAATGTTGCTTCACTTCCATATTGACCTTCCAAAAAGTCTAAATAGGCGTAGCTTGTGCTTTTATCAAGAACTGCTCCTTTTTCAAGTAGCCCACCGCTGCTTCGAAGATTAGAAACGGCATGAGCTTTTTGCTGTAAGGTATGTTGGGTGACTGCTTGATGTTGATCTAGGGAAGGTCTGCTGTCAATATGGACTAAATCACTTTCAAATGAATCTTCAAGAGACCTGCTTTCTAACCCTCTTTCAGGTAGACGAGCATACATCACAGCATTAACACCTGACTCGTCTGTTTCAGGGGGGTTAAGCTGGGTCCAGATTTCCACATATTTTTCTCTAACACAGGGAGCCAAAAGGGCTAAAAAGCCTGTTCCAAGTGTAGCTATGACTAAAAGAGCTAATTTCCCAATCAGGCTAGCTTTTTCGCAACCTGACAGAGGCTGTTGACTTGAGTCTTTGACAACTGACTCATAATCAGAATGTTGAGCACGTATTAGTGCTTGACGTTCTTCTACAGACATACTTATTACCTTTTAATTATTTAGTTTCCAAATAAATCCATTTTATTTATTATAACATATTTATAGTTAATAAAATATATAATAAATATTTGAATATTTAGACTTGAAATAGAGAGAAATAGGGCTCTGAAAGACGAGAGCGCCCCTTTAGAGAAGTGATTTCTAGCATTGATGCAGCCTCAAGAATGTCTGCTTGAGCCCGTTTTGCAAGACGGCAGGCGGCTTCCATCGAACCTCCTGTCGCTAAAAGGTCATCAATAATAAGAATTTTTTGACCGGGATTTAGAGCTGATTGCTCCATTTCGAAACAGTCCATTCCATACTCATGTTCGAATTTCATTGTGAATGTAGGCTCTGGCAAGCGACCACATTTACGAACTAAAACAAAAGGAAGAGAAAGTTCATAAGCTAAAATCGAACCAAAAATAAAGCCACGAGATTCAAGACCAAGGACCACTTCTGCTTTTTTATCTTGGTAACGTTTGATGAACACTTCCATCACTTCACGAAAGGCTGACGGATCGCGAAGAAGAGCGCCATACCACTGAAAGATAACACCTGATTTAGGAAAGTCTTTTTGCCTAGAAATGAACTGGTTAATCCAGTGATTATCCATAATAATTTAAGTGCATAACAGCACGAACATCAGAAAGGGTTTGAGACGCCACTTCATTAGCGCGATCAGTTCCTCTTTTGAGGATATCCATCACAGCAGTGGGGTCTTTTTCAAATTCTGCTCGTTTTTTCTGAATAGGCTCAAGAAATTCTAAAAGCACTTCAAGCAGATATTTTTTCACAACAGAGTCTCCGAGACCCCCTCTTTGATAATGGTCTTTGAGCTCTTGGACTTTTTCCAGGTTCGGATCAAAAGCATCTAGATATTCAAAAACAGGGTTGCCTTCCACTTTTCCTGGATCTTCAACACGGAGATGTTTGGGATCGGTGTACATTTTTTTCACTTTCTTTGAGACCTGGTCCACATCATCTGAAAGAAAGATGGCATTACCGAGTGATTTGCCCATTTTTGCTTGACCATCCGTTCCTGGAAGTCGCGCTATTTTTGGAATGAGGGCTTCGGCTTCAACCAAAACATCCGTATTGTATGTGCGATTAAATGAGCGGACAATTTCATTTGTCTGTTCAATCATCGGTCGCTGATCTTCACCAACAGGAACAAGGTTCGCTTTGAAAGCAGTGATATCCGCAGCTTGTGAAACGGGATAGGTCATGAAACCAGCAGGAACGGCTTCTCCAAACCCTTTTTGCTTGATCTCTTGCTTAACAGTCGGGTTATGTTTGAGGCGATTCCATGTGACCAAGTTGAGATAGTACATCGTGAGCTCTGAAAGAGCAGGAATTAGAGACTGAATAAAAATCACTGTTTTGCTTGGATCAATCCCAATTGCCAAGTAATCAAGAGCGACTTGCAAGACATTATCCCGAACACGTTTGGGGTCTTTTGCATAATCGGTCAGTGCTTGAATATCAGCAATCATCACGAACTGATCACATTTATCTTGCAGTTCCAAACGAGATCGGAGAGACCCTTCATAATGACCTAAATGAAGGGGCCCCGTTGGGCGGTCGCCTGTTAAAATAGTATCCTTTTTTGTCATGAGGCGCAGGATAACAAGGAAAAGAGTTATTGAAAAGATTTTCCGATTGTTCTTAGATAGCAGTCATGGAAGAAAAATACCCGAAAAAGATTGGAAAGTACGAACTCATTCGACTTGTTGGAAAAGGCGGCATGGGCGAAATCTATCTCGCAAACGATCCCGTTTGTGAGCGAGAGGTTGCTTTAAAGCGGATCCTGGAAAAACTCATTCGTTATCCAACGATTAAAAAACGTTTCTTAAGCGAAGCAAAAATTGCAGCTCAACTTGCTCACCCATCGATTATTCCCATTTACACCCTCCACGCTGACGAAGATCAGATCTACTACACGATGCCCTATGTTGAAGGGGATACCTTAAAACAGATCATCAAAGTCACACGAGAGAAAGAAAAAGCAGGCGATCCACCCCACCCTATTGGCTCATCGATACCAGCTCTTATTCGCCTCTTTCTGAGTGTCTGCCAAGCCATGCACTATACCCACACGAAAGGGTTCCTCCATCGAGACCTCAAACCAGAAAACATTATTGTTGGAAAGTTTGGAGAGGTGATGATTCTCGATTGGGGAATAGCTCTACCAATCGGATTAGAAGAAGAGGAGGAGTCAGCGACAATCGATACAAGTTCTCCAAATGAATTGACAAAACCCGGAAAAGTTGTAGGGACTGTTGGATATATGGCACCTGAGCGCGCCTTGGGGCACCCTGCTTCCACCAAAACGGATATCTACTCCCTTGGTGTGATTCTATATCAATTGCTCACACTTCGTCTTCCTTTTATTCGCCCCTCGCTACGAGATTTTCGCAAGCAAATGAAGCTTGAAAGATGGATTGAACCTCAAGAGGTGGCTCCCCATCGTGATATTCCTTCACAACTCTCTCACATAGCAAAACGCTGTTTAGAGCCTAATCCTAAAAAGCGATATGATTCTGTTTACGAAATGATCGAGCAACTCGAAAATTATATTGAAGGATGTCCTGAGTGGATTCCCACAGCTACATTGAGTATTGATAAAACAGATGACTGGGAATTCCAAGAAAACGTTCTCTTAGCAAAACACATGGCTGTATCTCGCATTTCAAATGTGATGGAATGGGTTATGCTGATGATCTCTAAAGAGTCCTACTCAGGAAATATGCGCATCGAAGCCCATCTTGAAATTGATAAAGAGTGTCAGGGTGTTGGCTTTTTGCTTTGCATTCCAGAACCAAGTGAACGAAAAGGTCTCGAAGATGGTTACTGTCTCTGGATTGGAACAAAGAAAAATCCTTCCTGCACTTTATTTCGCTCAAATGTAGAAGTGATGCATATTCCTGAAGTTGCTCTAGAACCCGATCGCTCCTATACCATTGCAATTGAAAAAGTCGAAAATAATGTCCGCTTGTTCATTGATGGAAACCCTATTTTAAACTATGTCAGCCATATCCCACTTGTTGGGGGGCATTTAGGGATGCTACTACGAGATGCGCATTTTAAACTCAACAAACTAAGTATTCTTTTTGGCAGTCAAAATGTCATGGTCAACTGTCTTTCAATTCCTGATGCCTTTTTAACCAGTAAGGACTACGGCAAAGCTCTTTCGGAATACAGGCGCATTGCCCATTCTTTCAAAGGGCGCGCAGAAGGACGAGAAGCCCTTTTTCGAGCTGGTATCACCATTCTCGAACAGGCGAAGAATAAAAAAGACGAAGAGAAAAAGCAGGAGTTTTTTGCACGTGCACTGGATGAATTTGAAAAATTGCACGGAACACCAGGCGCTCCACTTGAGTATCTTGGGAAATCTCTTGTTTACAGATTTGAAGGAGATTTAGAAGAGGAAATCAAGTGCTTAGAATTGGCAATTCGAAAATACCCCAAACATCCTTTGCTTCCTGTCGTCGAAGAGCATATTGGGTTCCGACTTCACGAAACAGCGCGACGTGATCGCAAAGGGGCTTACTCTTTTCTCTTGCTTGCCTTGCGTCATGTTCCTCATGTCCTTCACTCAAAAGAAACACAAGATCTCATTAATCACCTGACAACAGACTGGGAGTCTTTGAGTTTTATTGAAATACCTAAGCAGTTTTCTGATGATAAAGAGTGTTATATGCATCTGGCCATCCAACTCGCTTTCTGGCTTTCTAAACCGACTGTTCTCTATGAGATTTTGCAAAAAATTCCAGATGAGGCCCCAGAAAGATACACACTGGTAGGAAACGCTCTTTTTGCCCTTTTAGAAATGGGATACCCCAAACTGGTAGAGTACATTCTGACAAAACAGTTCGATGAAAGTGATCCCGAGTTTCTCCTGTTAAAAAACTATATCGAAATTGCGATCCAAGCTGATGAAAAGCCCATCAAAGAGTGTCTCGATCTTTTCTTTAGTGTCGCTCCCAACCACCTCTCTAAAAGAGAGGCTCGTACCCTAAAATTTCTGTTTGAAAAAGGGCTCAATGCAAAAGATGCTGGAGACCTTCTTCCTTTCTTTGAAAAACTATCTAAATTTGACAAAGTAGAGATGGATCTAAAGCCACTAGAAATTTGGGCTCTCCTTCTGACTGATCAAAAGCAAGACGCCGAAAAACTTTTTCCCAAAGAGCACGCTGAAATCACTTCTCCCTACTACCCTCTTTACGGCTGTTTCCTTGCCCAAAAAGAAGGAGAAAAAGGAGCGCTTGGCCACTTTGAGTCGATTCTTGATGTCTCTTACCCTCCTTCAAGCGCGCTGCTCAGTCATTTCTTGAAAGGGGCGATTGAGAGTCAATCTCCTTGGATGAAAAATGCTTTTCTCTGGGAAAAAGTGCAACTCTTTCGCCAGCTCAACCTTTACTACTTTTGCCTTGGAAAAAAGCGGAAAGCGACTCAATTTGAACAAATGATCACCAAAGAACGGGAAAAGTCTCAAATTCCTTTAAATTTCATGTAAAATCGTTTATGATTTCTACCTATGGAAGAAGATCTACCAAAGCATTACAATCCGGATATTGTCGAAGAGAAGTGGTACTACTTTTGGCAAAGAAAAGGCTTTTTTCACGCTGACCCTCTTTCCGATAAGGAGCCCTACTGCGTCGTACTGCCCCCTCCTAATGTGACAGGAATTCTGCATATGGGGCATGCCCTTGTTGACTCTCTTCAAGATGTGATGGTCCGTTACAAACGGATGTGTGGTTTTGAAGCTCTTTGGGTGCCAGGAACAGATCACGCAGGAATTTCCACTCAAACTGTTGTTGAACGTTATCTCATTGCAACACATGGCAAAAGACGTAAAGATTACTCACGTGAAGAGTTTCTCAAGCATGTTTGGAAATGGAAAGAAGAAAATGAAAACCGCATTGTAGATCAACTCAAAAAGTTGGGGTGCTCTTGTGACTGGATGCGCCACCGCTTTACGATGGATAAAGAATCCAACTTTGCCGTGCGCACTCTGTTTAAAAAGATGTACGATGATGGTCTGATTTATCAAGGTGATTATCTCGTCAATTGGGATCCCGTCACGCAAACAGCCCTTGCTGATGATGAAGTCGAATATGAAGAGCGCGAAACTCACCTTTGGCATTTGTGTTATCCTCTCGAAGATAACAGTGGGCATCTTATAGTCGCCACCACTAGACCAGAAACTATGCTTGGTGATGTCGCTGTTGCTGTCTCACCTGAAGACGAACGGTACAAAAAGTGGATTGGGAAACACCTAATTCTCCCCTTAGTTGGTCGTAAAATCCCCGTTTTAGCTGATCCTTTCGTTGACCCAGAGTTCGGAACTGGTGTGGTGAAGATCACCCCTGCTCATGATCCCAATGATTATGAAATGGGACTGCGTCACAATTTAGAAATGATCAATATTTTAAATCCTGATGGCACCTTAAATGAAAATGGCCTCGAGTTTGAAGGCCTCTCGGCTGCAGAAGCTCGCGCCCTTGTCGTCGCCCGCTTGAAAGAAAAAGGATGTCTGGAAAAAATTGAGCCTTATTCAAACCGTGTTGGAGTGTCTTACCGCTCGAAAGCAGTGATTGAACCGTACCTGTCTAAGCAGTGGTTCGTTAAAATGACCGCTTTTAAGGATGAGCTGATTGAAGCCGTGCGCTCAGGCAAAGTGAAAATCATCCCTAAAAACTGGGAACAAACCTACTTTCATTGGATTGAAAATTTACGTGACTGGTGTATCTCTCGTCAGCTTTGGTGGGGACATCGTATCCCTATTTGGTACCATAAAGATGATTCAAGTCGGATGATCTGCTTTCCAGGGGATGAGCGTCCTCCACAGGTCCAAGCTGAGCCTGATAAATGGGAGCAAGATGAAGACGTCCTTGATACTTGGTTCTCTTCTGCTCTTTGGCCCTTTAGTACGCTTGGTTGGCCTCATAAAACAAACGAATTGAAAAAATTCTACCCGAACTCAACACTCATCACTGGTCACGATATTCTCTTTTTCTGGGTTGCCCGTATGATCATGATGGGAAAGTATGTCATGGGTGAAGTCCCCTTCCCAGAAACGAATTTGCAAGGATTAATTTTCGGCAAGTCCTACTGGAGAACGGCGGAAGATGGAGGCATCGAGTATGTCGATCCCAAAGAGAAAAAAGAGTTTGATTTAGGTGAAGCACTGCCAAAAGATGTCTCTTCTAAATGGGAAAAGATGTCGAAATCAAAAGGCAACGTGATCGACCCCATTGAAATCATCAATACCTACGGGGCCGATGCAATGCGGATGGCACTTGGTGCCAGTGCAACACAGTCCATGCAAATCGATCTCGACAGACGCCGCTTTGAAGAATTTAAAAACTTCACTAACAAAGTCTGGAATGGCTCCCGTTTCGTTATGATGAATCTCTCTGACTTATCTCCTGAAGCCTTTGCTGAAGGACTTGATCTATCTAAACTTGCTCTAGAAGATCAGTGGATCCTTTCGAGATTGAATACTGTCATTGAAGAAATGCACACCCATCTGAAGGGCTACCACTTTGATCGCGCTGCTATGCGGTGTTATTCCTTTTTCTGGGATGAATTTTGTGCCTACTATGTTGAAATGTCAAAGCCAACTCTTTTTGGCAAACGAGGCGATAAAACTGATAAACAAAAAATTCTTGTGATTGTGCTACTCGCAGCTTTGCGACTCATGCACCCTTTTGCTCCTTTTATTACAGAAGAGATCTTCCAACTCCTCAAAGAGCACTTTATTCAAATCAAAACTTCACAGGCTGATCCCTACACTCAAGAAGCAATTGAAGCGCTTAACTCCCCTGCTTGTATTGTTGCTCCTTACCCGCAGTTAGTCCGCCAAGAAGACGTCCGAGCTGATATCGAAGAAAAGTTCCAATTTCTCAATGAAGTCGTGTATTCCATTCGCAATATCCGCGCAGAAATGGGCCTACCCCCCTCAGCAACAACTGACCTGATTGTTGAAGGCGCTGGAGAAGAGCTGAAACTCCTTCAAGATAATGCAGGCATTATTACCTCTCTAGTGCGCATCGATGCGATCAAAACTGAAGTCCCTGAAGGATTCCACTCTTCTGCGCAAGCTCGTAGTCTAAAACTCATCATTCCCTTGCCAAAAGAGCTTCTTGATAAGGAGAAAAAGCGTCTTGAAAAAGAGAGGGAAAAAAGCATCAAGCAGATTGCCTCAACCAAAAATCAATTGAGCAATCCCAACTTTGTTAAGAGAGCTCCAAAAGAGCTTGTAGAAAAAACTCAAAATCAACTTGCTAGCCTTGAAAAAGGACTGCAAGAAATCGAAGACAAGTTAAAGCAACTTTGACAGCTCCTTCACACCGGGAGACACTCTCTCAGGAAGAAGGGCTTTAGCTGTTTCAGTTGTCCAAAATTGATCGTACGCTCTAGATTCAGATCTGGTATTCACGTGTGTTGGATAGAGAGGTTGAACGAGCTGAAGAGAGGTTCCTACCATAGCTTTCTGCATCTCTTTTTCATTAAAATTCATATCTCCCATCATGACAACTGGTTCCCCTCCTAAGCTTTTGACATAAGCAATTAATTCACTTTGGCAGGGTTTAGGAAGGTGAACAGTGATGAAGTGGTAAAGTTTCCCTGTCTTCCTATGAGTTAGGACAACATCGAGGATATGATGATTAGGTTTACCCGTAAAACTCTGAACATGTTTTCGTTTGCCGTGAAACTGGAAAACTTTAGAGTTGTAAATGATGGCATTTTGATTTCTAGAGCTTCTGTTACCTGAAAAAGTAATCCAATAATGTGAGGGTAAGGTTGTTTTGAGTGTCTCAAGAAATTCAGGTGAACACTCTTCAAGGCCCATAACTTCCTTTCCTGCTTGCATCATATTAGCCACACGGTCGGCAACAGCTTGCTCTCTTAAAGATTTTGAAAGAGTTGTCATCAAAGAACCATTGAAACCTTGAGCATCCTGATAGATGTAACTCATGTAATCTTGGTTTAAAATATTCCAATTTGCAACCTCAAAACCATCAACTTCAATTCCGATAGGCAAATGGTCCGACTCAAACTTCCACTTCCCGTGCAGTTTTTCGACTGTTTTACCAAGGAGTGGATAGTCAATTGGGATGTCTTTCCTCTTATCAGATGTATGTACAGGCATTGAAGGTTTTTGCTCAGAGTCAGAGCTGGTTATAGAAGCAGAAGCCATTTTGACGAAGTGGAGTAGAGCTTCCCCTAAGGCGTGAGTTAAAGCCACTTGAGCCAATGTTCTCGTTGACAAGTTTCCAATGAGGGTGCCAACAGTATAAGTTGAGCAAATTAGAGAAGCGCTTATCATAAGGATTTTTTTGAGTGTCATCTCCGATTCAGGAAACAAGGCTTATCCGGTTGTCACAAAGGCACTATCCACAAGAGAGATGAAAGCCCCACTTTGCCAGGAAAGATTAGGTAAAAGCTGAGTAGCTACAGCACCTACCCCCACATAGGCTGTTCCTCTCATAAGAAAATCTTGAATATTTAAAGAAGAATTTTGATGAATTGCTTGTGACATACTCTAACCCCAGTTAATCACCCCAAATATTGGAAAGCAGTATACCAGAGAAAAGGTTAAAATCACTCTATAATCTTTACTTGAGAGCCCTGCCTATCCTCTTCTGTTGGAGGTTGATAGTCGCCACCCAAAATCTCTGAAAGAAACTTTTCAGAATATGCAAGCTCTATCATCAGGTTGTGAAACTTCCGAATGCCATGCCCTTCATCAGGAAATGACAAGTAAGTCGGTGGTTTACCTTTTTCCTTCATCGCTTCAAAAATCTGATCTGATTCCGACTTGGCAACAATTGGATCATTATCTCCATGAATCAGTAAAAAGGGCTTTTGAATCGCGTCGATATGATTAAGTGGAGAACGGTTTTCTAAATGTTTTGACTCTTCTTCATGGTCCGGATCGCCTCCCATACTGGTAACAAAAGCCCCTTTAGTAAAGAACACTCCTGTATCAGATAAGGGAGATGCGGATGACTCCCAATAAAGAGGAACTTTTTGCATGACTGTTTTGAGGTTGGAAGGGGCACAAACAACAACAGAGCAAGCAAAAAAGTCAGGACTAAATGTTAGGCCAGCCAATGCAGCATACCCCCCATAACTTCCACCTAGAATGGCAACTTTATCTTCTTGTGCAATTCCTGCTTGAACGCACCATTTTGCTGCGTCAATCAAATCCTCTTGCGCCTTGCCTCCCCACTCTCCATTTCCTGCAGTGACAAAGGACTTACCAAAGCCCGAAGAAAGCCGAAAGTTAACACTCAGAACAGCATAGCCACGACTTGCTAGCCATTGATGATAAGGGTTAAAGCCAAGTGTGTCTCGAACTTGGAAAGGACCTCCATGAGGAACGAGGATCAGTGGAAATGGCTCTTTTCCTTCTTTAGGAAGCGTCAAGTAACTGACAAGTTCCAGTCCATCGCGTGAAGGAATCACAACAGGACGCATATCGACCAAACCATCGACTTTCGGAGCATGAGAAAGCCGCTTGAGGCTTTTTTCTTTGCGTTTGAATTGATAAATCTCCACCCCTTTAAGAGGCGTACTGCTGCGTACGATCCAGATATTTCCATCTGTTGACTGGCTAAGAAGCTCAAATTCTGCTGAGATTTGCTCAATTAAAAAAGCTAAGTCGTCTTCTACTTGCTTTTGAAGCGGATGCCACTTTGTTGTTGTATAGCAAGTTGAATAAGCAATCAGCTGATCTCCTTCAAAAATCAACGCTCCAATATCACTTTTTGGATCGTGAGCAATGACTTTTTCTTCTCCTGTTTCAAGATCAATTGTTTTGAGGGATGTGGTATCGGTTGTACGCGTATCAAGAAAGGTGCAAAGAGACCCATGCACAATAGCAGGAGTTGTGTGAAAAGCATCATCTGGAGACAGTTTTAAAAACACCTCGTCATTAGGGTGAACCAAGGTCATCGCACCATTGGAATGGACCTCTGTTTTGAGCGCTATTTCTAACCGCTCATTAAACCAAAACTGCGCAAAACGAGTGTTTGTATAAATCTTTTTGGTTTTACCCGTATCAAGGTCGAGAGAATAGATGTCATGGTAAAAAGGATTTTCTCCAGCTATGCCGACAATCGCGTGATTTTCAACGTCACTGACAGCATAAATGTTTCCTAAAACAAGCTCTTTATCTTCAGTACAGTTTTGGAGCTTTTTCGTTTCAATATCAACTGTCCAGATGTGGAAGTTCCGTGTTCCATTTTGATCTTTTAAAAAGAGAATCTTCTTGCCATCACTCGACCAATAGAACCGTTTGATTTCAGGGTCTGTAAACTGAGTCAAAGCTTCTCCATTATCTAAAAAGAGATTCATGGTTCCTTTTTCATCCGACCTAACCTCGCAGAATCGGTCTCCTTTAGGACTGATCTTAACGGATAAGATCTTGATCGGATTGAAGAGTTCTTCCCTTGGTATCATTTTAGCTTCTAACATCGATAAACTCCCGATAATGAAAAAAAAGATCCACTTAAACATGGACTGAGTGCCTCCAATAGTTTTCTAGGCTATAAGTAAAGTCCTCACCAAGCGAAAGGTGTGACAGACATTGAAATAGTGCCTTGGCTAGCTTTTGGTTTCCTAAAGACATGAGTGAATTGAGCATGCGATCAATCCATGCTAAGTTATGACCAGAAAGATATTGCTTTTGCTGTTCAAAATGAGCCGCTGTTAAGACCTTTTCTTTTTCTCGCTTGAGGCCGTAATGAGCAAGCATCAGATCAAGAGCTCGAAGCAGTTGCTGCTGCAGCTTGAAGTCTTCTTGGAATGCTTGAATGATAGCAGTATTCAGACGAATGGGCTCTGATGTCATTTGGCTGGGTTTTGTCATGGGAAAAAGCCATTGAATGAAGTTGTGATAGAGCTCAAGTTCTTCATCGCTATAGTGCAAAATCGTTTCGAACGTGACACCACTTAAATTGGGGACTTTTCCCAAATAAAAGTCGATAAAGATCTCTTGGGACTTATCCGGCTCTTGAGTAGGCATTCGCTTCCCAAACTTCCTTTGTAATAGAGTAGATATGCATCGTTTTATTAAAACGCCAGGTTGTTTTCTCAAAGGTCAGACCATTTTTTTCTGCAACGCGAATTGAGGGAAGATTTTTAGGGTCGATAAGAGAAACGAGTTGATCAAAGTGAAAATGGGTAAAGCCATAATCCAAGCATCCAAAGGAAGCTTCTGTTGCTAAACCCTGATTCCAATAGCGCTTGTTAAAAAGATATCCGACTTCAACCCTATCAGTCCCTTCCATATTGCTTTGAGGAACAAGGCCGCAGATACCAACAAATTCCCTCGACTCTTTATGCATGCAGGCATAAAACCCGTGACCATACTTTTTGTAATTGGTTTGTGAACGTGCAATCCATTCCTCAGTCCTTACGCGGTCTAATGGCTGAGGGTAATAGCGCATCACTTCTGAGTCGGATAGAATCCGATAAAGGCTGTCACAATCGCTAGTCTTCAGAAGGCGTAAATTGAGTCGCTTTGTCTCTAATACGTTCATGCTTTTCACGATCTAATAATTTAAAAAACTCTCGGGACTCTTTAATCACCACTGAGGAGAGCGCAATGAGTCCGATTAAGTTTGGCAAGGTCATCAGGCCATTCATGATATCTACTAGAGGCCAAACCAACTCAATACTCATGAGAGCACCGGCGAAAACAAAAAGACAAAAAATCACTCGAAAAGCATAGATGGCTTTTTCGCCTGCTAAGTACTCCATGCATTTTTCGCCATAATAGGACCAACCAATGATGGTTGAATAGCCAAAAAGAATCAAGCCTATCGCAACAATGACATCCCCAAAAAGAATCACCGAACGGAAGGCTTCCATCACAAGTGGTGCCCCATTGAGAAGGCGCCCGTGACTGTCGAGTTGACCGAGAACTCCCGTAACAGAAACCACAAGTGCAGTAATCGTACAAACCACAAGGGTCGATAAAAAGACGGTAGTCATGGAAATGAGCGCATGACGTCCTGGAACATCTGTTTTAGCAGCTGCTGCAGCAATAGGACCACTTCCAAGACCTGCTTCATTTGAAGAGATTCCTCGGGCTACTCCAAATTGTAAAGCTGCAATGACCGTCGCTCCGAAAAACCCTCCTGTCATCGCTTCACCTGTAAATGCACTTTTAATAATATGAGCAATACTTGAGGGAACTAAGTCAATATGAAGAAAAATAATAACTAAACCACCCACGATATAGAGGCCTGCCATGACGGGAACCAGTACCGAACAAACACGTCCAATACTTCCAATTCCTCCAATCACAATCAGACCTGTCGCAACCGCTATGATAAGACCTGTCCAAACTGGCGGAACATGCAACAAATCATACATAGCATCGGCAATCGAGTGAGATTGAGTGAGGTTTCCACCTGCAAAGGCAGAAAGCACCCCTGCAACGGCAAAAAAGCCGGCAAGCCATTTCCATTTAAGTCCTTTGCGGATGTAATGCATGGGACCTCCACACATTTCACCGCGGTGATCCTGCGAGCGGAATTTAATTGCTAAAATTGCTTCAGCATATTTGGTTGCCATTCCAATGAGTGCAATCACCCACATCCAAAAAATGGCTCCCATCCCACCACCAACAATCGCGGTTGCAACACCCGCAATACTTCCAATTCCAATCGTTGCTGCAAGAGCCGTCATAAGGGCTTGAAATTGGCTAATGTCTCCCTTCGCTTGATCATCTTGACGTGTGAAGGCCAATTTCAAGGCATAAGGAAGGTAACGAAATTGCATCCCTCTTAGTCGAAACGTGAGGAAAAGTCCTACGCCAACGAGGAAGAAAATTAAACAGCGGCTCCAGAGGAAATAATCAATTCCATCTAGCCACTCAATTAGTATCTCAGAGTGGATTGGGTTCATAACTATTGATTTTTGAGTTGTTTTTCTAGTTTTTCTTTCTTTAATAGGCGTTCAAAGAAACGCGTTTCTTTTGAAATAATACCGGCTAAAACAAATAGACCAATTAAGTTTGGAAAGGCCATGAGGCCATTCATCATGTTGGCAATTCCCCAGACAAGTTTAAGACTAAGGACTGCACCTGGAACGACTAGTAAGGTAAAAATGACGCGATAAATTTTTGTCGCACGAATACCGAAGAGATACTCAATACATTTTTCGCCATAATAGGCCCAACCCAAGATGGTTGAATAGGCGAAAGGAATCAGTGCAATGGTAACAATCAATCCCCCATAGGGAATAATCTTATCAAAAGCGCGCAGAGCAAGAGCTGAACCATTTAGGAGTTTTCCATCTGGACCTAACTCTCCAAATACGCCTGAAACAGCAATGACAAGCCCTGTAATCGTACAAACAATACCCGTTGTAATAAAGACGCTACACATGGAAACAAGGGCTTGGCGACCGGGCGTATCAGTTTTTGCAGCGGCTGCAGCGATGGGAGAACTTCCCAATCCTGCTTCACTTGAAAAAACACCTCGAGACACTCCCAGTTGAATAGCTGCCATCACAGTTGCACCAGCAAATCCCCCTACAGCTGCTTGTCCTGAAAAAGCGCTTTTAAAGATCAAGGCAAAGGCTGCAGGAATGGCCTGAATTTTAAGCAAAATGATAATGATTCCACCAACAATGTAAAAAACTGCCATTGTCGGAACAAGAACCCCTGCAATCTTACCAATGCTTTTGATCCCGCCAATGAGAACAATCCCCACTGCAACCATCAAGACAAGTCCAGTCCAAATGGGAGGAACGTGAAAAAGGTCTTGAAGGGCTAAAACAACCGAGTTGGCTTGAACCATATTTCCAGTGACTAAAGCAGTAATTCCTGCAAAGAAGGCAAAGAGAACGCCCAGCCATTTAGCTTTCATTCCTTTTTCAAGATAGTACATCGGTCCACCGCACATCTCACCACTTTCATCTGAAACACGGTATTTAATGGCTAAAATTGCTTCTCCATACTTGGTTGCCATTCCAAAAAGAGCGGCTCCCCACATCCAAAAAATCGCCCCCATTCCTCCGATGGCAATGGCAGTGGCAACTCCTGTAATGCTTCCAATTCCAATCGTCGCAGCTAAAGCTGTCATCAAAGCTTGAAAGTGGCTAATATCTCCTTGAGCACTATCATCATGTCTTGTAAACGCAAGCTTATGAGCATACCAAAGATACCGAAATTGCAGCCCACGTGTACGCACTGTGAGGTACAGTCCAACAAGAACCAAAAGGATCAAGAGTGGAGGTCCCCAAATCCAGTCATTTAGGGTGTCTACGATATTTTGTATTGTTAACATCATGGGACTTATCTAAGGATGAGAAAGGTATCCTTCTCGTTTTAAAAATTGTTGGGCAATATGATACACACTTTCCCCTTTCTTTTCCACTTTATAATTCATTTCGCAGATTTTACTAAGGGTAATTTTCCCAGAGATTTCTTCAAAAATATCTTGAATTTCAGGATGCATTTTTAGAATTTCGCAGCGTACAATCGCGGCAGCTTCATAGGGAGGAAGTCTCTTTTCATCATCTTCCAAAATAATGAGACCATGATCAAAAATAAACCCATCTGTTGCATAGCCATTGATGACATCCACGGAGTGGTTTAATAAAGCAAGATAGAGAAGTGTATGGTCGAGCAGCTTGAGATTTGAAAATTGCATGTCATACTCACTTTCCAAAATCTTTTCTTCAGGGCGCGCATAAAATTCGGGGTCAAATGCCACTCGAATTTTCTTATTTTCTTTAAGAAGTTTCTGAAGCTCAGAAAAAGTCCTCAGTTCATGTTTTTTTGCGAACTCAGGATGGACTACAATGACATAAGCCGATTCAAAACCAAAAGGGCTCATCCACTTGAGGTCAAATCGTCGGCTAAACTCCTCTTGTAAGTGATCGAAAACCGCATGAGGAGGAACTTCAGCCCAATCTTTATGTAAGATGGCTGTCAGTGCCGTTCCGGTATACTCAACATACATGTCTATTTCTTTTGTATTTAGAGCATTAAAACAGATAAAGGTTCCATCGAGACTAGGCTTCCTCTCAACTAAAAGACCTACTTTCTCTTCAAGTAGTTGAGCGATGATTTCGGATAAAATTTGTCCTGTTGTATCTTTAGCTCCTAAAACAAGACGCCCTTTTCTTTTGAAGTGAGCATGTGTCACAGTTGTGAACATCAACCCCAAAATGAGAAGCATCACAGAGAGAAAAATCACTAAACGCCTTTTGATTGCACTCATGTCTTCATTTATGTTATCACAACCCTTTATAAACACAGGTTGTTACTGTATGTCGTCTCTTTTAAGTCCGCTTCCTACTCCTTTACAATTAGACAGCGACTATCCTCTATCTCCTCATTATAAGCAAATGGTTCGTCAAAAGAGGAAAGTTGGAGAAAATATCATGCGAGGCGATGATGAACGCTTTGTTATTTTTGCTGGCCCTTGTTCGATTCATGACAAAGATGTGGCTCTTCAGTACGCGGCTCAACTGAAGGAACTCTCAAAAAAGGTCGAAGACCGCATTTTTCTTATCATGCGGGTTTTTCTTGAAAAGCCACGGACCCAATTCGGTTGGAAAGGGTACGTTTATGACCCTGATTTAGATGGAAGCCACGAAATTGAAAAAGGGCTGCTCTCTTCTAGAGAGCTCTTGCTTGAATTGACAAAGATGGAAGTTCCGATCTCAACTGAGTTCCTAGATCCCTTACTCCTACACTATCACCAGGACTTTTTTACTTGGGGAATTATTGGGGCTCGAACAGCAGCGTCTCAAATCCACCGACAAATGGCGTCACACCTCAACTTTCCTGTCGGATTTAAAAATGAAACCGACGGAACGTTAGACAACGCTATTTGTGGAGCTTTAGCAGCGCGCCATCCACAAGCCTCAATCGGGATCAATGAAAATGGCAGAGTCAGTACAATTAAATCTCAAGGCAATCCCTATACACATCTCATCTTGCGAGGCTCTTCCGAACATCCAAACTACGACGAGCTGTCTGTTTCAGAAGCCATCCATCGACAACGAGTCTACGGACTCAGTACTCCCCTCGTCATCGACTGTGCTCATGGAAACTCGCAAAAAAAACCTCAAAAGCAAATTGATGTTTTCCATTCTATTCTTGATCAAATCATGGAAGGGAACCACATCATTGTGGGAGCAATGTTAGAAAGTCACCTTCAAGAAGGTCATGCCATTTCAATTACAGATCCTTGCCTGGACTGGAAAACCACTGAAGAACTCATTCTCAATGCTCACGCATCCTTAACCTCAGTTCTCTGTGCAAAGAGTTGTTAAAATTTACTGTTCTCTATAAATAGAAACTAACACCTCTTGTCAAAATAAGGGGTGTAAGTAAGAAACATAGAGATCTTGCATGTCAAAAACAAAAGAAATCACTGACTATCTGGCACACCCACGTCCTTTCCTCGCATGGACCATTCTTATTTTGAGCATTTTATTCAATGGCTATGCTCTTACCTTGCAAGTTTCCTCAGCTAAGCTGACAAAAGAGTTAATGACTGCATTTCAAATCGATCTACCGCAAATTACCTATATTCTCGGTTTTTATTTTTATGCTTTCTTTCTGATGCAAATCCCCGTTGGCATCATCATTGACCGCTTAGGCCCCAGAAAAATCCCCACTTTGGCGATTTTAGTTTGTGCAGCAGGGGCTCTTACCTTTTCACAAAGCCAAAGCGCTACAATGCTTGGCGTTTCACGAGCTCTGCTGGGAATTGGTGGCTCTTTTGCTTTTTTAAATGGTCTAAAACTTGTCTCAAACTGGTTTTACACCAAACGATTTGCTTTTATGGTTGGAGTATTTATTGGGCTCTCAGCACTTAGTTTGCTCCTTCTAGATGTTCTGTTAATCCATCTAACCAAAGCAATTGGCTGGAGACAAGCAGCCTTAGTATTCAGCTTAATTGGACTTATCATTGGATGTGCGTTCTTTTTTATTGTTCAAGATGCTCCTGGAGCAGGATTCAGTGTCCACTCCAGTCAGCAAAAGGGATCTTTAAATTTTTTTCTAAAAAAGGTGTTCCATAACCCTCAAAATTGGATCGTAGGACTGGCAACAGGTTTTGTCATTGGGCCTCTTTTCGCTTTCCAAGGACTTTGGTCAAAACCATTCCCCCAAACGACTTACCGCTTATCTGAAGCAACAGCCCAGTTGATGGATGTGATTTTTGTCTTAGGTTACGCCATTGGAGCACCATTCTTCGCTCGCATTTCTACCTCAATTGGACGACGAAAGATTTTCATGCCTTGGGGAATTGCTGTTGCAATTTTGATGCTTCTCCTTATCATCTATCCTCCTTACCTTGGCGTTCAGATTATCGCTATTTGCTATTTCATCATGGGTTTTGCTGCTTCTACGATCTATTTAGGCTATATAACAGTCCACGAAATCAACGTGCCTCGGGTAGCAACTACCGGACTTGGAATCGCAAATATGTTCTTTGGCGCCTTTGCAGCTATGAGCCGTGTACTTATTGTTGTCTTCCTTCAATTGGGACTGACAATCACTCATGAAACGTACTATACGACTCAAAACTTTCAGGTCTCCCTTCTAAGAATTCCGATCTACCTCTTTATCGGGCTGATCTTCACTCTTTTCATCCGGGAGACTCACTGCAAACAAGTTTACAGTTATGATTAACTTTTAGGAAACTAACCCTGTTTTATCTTTGATAGCCATTTGAAAATACGATCGTCCTCCGCGACTAATCTGTGCAATAAAAGGCTTGCGCGCATCGAACACGAGAGGAGGCGGACCGGCACACTCCTTTGTCATCGCATAAGAAACAGCAGCAGCGATAGTTCCTTCTTCATCACATTTTATTGCACACACTTGGCCCATTTCTATCGGTTTATGATTGTTGGTAATAGCGCTAAAATCTTTTGGAACGGGATAGCCTAACTTCTTTAGGCCATCAACTAGCTGTTTATCATCTGTTTTGATTTCTACTTTGGGGAGATACAAGTGAATATCTTCCATCATTTCCATTCGACTTTGACACTCCAAAATAAATTCAGGACGCAAATTCTTTTCCATTGTACCAATGTCCCTAGGATTATCTGGTAAGAAAATGGTATAATTAAATGCTTCTCCAACTGATGTAATATAAGGCTTTTGTAAGACAGCAAAACCGTTCCCTCGATAGTAGTTAAAAGCCCCCTGTTGATACATGATTTGAGCTTTAACTGTTTCTCCACTCAGTGTCATAAAGTCGTCTGATTGCGTTTTTGCTTTATCAAAAGACTTTTCCCATTTGCCCTTGAAAAAGACCGCATTCATCAAGGCAATATCATCTGGTTCAAATGAGTCAACAAGCTTTGGAATCATCCCTACCGTCTGATCATTCACCCATTTGTTAATAGAATCTCCATTAGGGAGCAGCAGGGCAGCATCATGATAACGAAAGATATCGTGAACAAAACTTTTGTCAATCTTAACAGAGTCTGCTGCCATTGCATTTGCAATCTTAATTTCAGGGTCTTTCGTTTCATTCAATTCTTTCTGAATATGGAATAGACCCTCTTCAACCTCCTTAGTACTCATTTCTTCTAACCCGAGCGTCTTGATAAAGACAGAGGTATCGGAAGGTGGCATTGCTCTTAAAAGCATCCCTAACAGCATGAAAAGACTCATTCCAGACTGCGCATATGACTTACTTGGATCTTTCAAGCTAGCAAGCTCGTGTTCGAGTTTTTGAACAGCCTGTATGATTCTCTTTTGATGATGCACATTATTGGTAATATTGGCTGAGTTGTTTGTAGAGCTTATTGACGTTAGTGCTGGTCCAACAAGTGGTAAGTAAGGAAGGCATTCTTTAAACAAGAAGCCTGCAGCATTAGCTAAATAAACATAACGCATGTTTGCCCTATCAATGCAAGGAAGGACACGTCCAATAAGCGGTCGGCCTACAAAGTTCATCACATTTAAAAGGGTGATCATCACCCAAACTGTCTTCAAAGTTGTATTGGTTAGCTGCATAGACAAGACTTTCCCCCAACCTGTCTTGATCGTTGTGTTGGTTAGTTGAGAAGATAAGGTCTCTGTTAAGTCCGTTAAAGCAATATAGCAAGTCGTTGATAACATAGAGATAACACTGCTTTGTAGCACAGTCATGTCGACAACCATTGACTTCAAAGCACCTGACGTGAGTCCTATGCCTAAACTGCTTACACAGTTGGTAGCTCGAGGGCAATCCTGATTAAATTGAGATAAGCTAATACCTGAAGACATCTGTCACTCCATGTTTCCCTTTTTAAAATTGAAAGATATTATTGATGAAGGTCGAATTTATCCCAAGGACCTAATTAGTTGAGCTCAGTATCTGGCTCTTCAAGGGTGATGAGACCTGTCCAAAGAATTTGTTTCCACTCCTTAATTACTTGACCAGTTGAATCTACAATTTCAGCCTTATAGGTTAAAAGCCCCTCTTTTTCGTTGTACTCTTCATTGAGCAGAGCGTAGGTGATCACACCACGCCTTCGATTAACTGGATAAGTGAATGTTTTGCGTGAATAATCACGATAAAGAACATGAAGGACAAGCTGAAGCTGCTCATTCATAGCTTCTGGAGAAAGCCGCCATTCCATTGTGAGTTCTTGCCCCACAGGCGGGTTTTTCTGGCGAGGATCGGGGCTCCCGACATAAGTACTCGCCAATTGATCCCGATCAACATACTCTCTCTTGATGCTCAAATAATACTTTTCACATCCACAGAGAAAAAGGAGGGGAAAAAGAAGAAAACAGAATTGACGGTACGGGATCATATCGACTAAACTAACTCGAAAAAAGCATTATGATGAATCATTCAAATGAAAGTGTCAACGGGATCATTTTTTCCGAAGACCGAAAAAATATCCTTCTCATTAAAAGGCGAGATGTTCCCGTTTGGGTTCTTCCTGGAGGCGGAATTGAAGTCAATGAAACTCCAGAACACGCTGCAATCCGAGAAATGGAGGAAGAAACTGGTCTCAAAGTCAAAGTTTCCCGGAAAATTGCGGAATACCATCCTTTATGCCGTTTGGCCCGTTTTACTCACTTTTATGAGTGTGAAATCCTAGAAGGATCACCTCAAACAGGAGAGGAAACTCATGCGATTCAATTTTTTCCTTTGCAATCCCTCCCCAAGCGCCTCCCCCCTCCTTATCCTGATTGGATTAAAGACGCACAGCAATCTCATGAAGCTTTGTTAAGAAAAGACATTACAAGTGTGACCTATTTTGTCATGATAAAAAATTTAATCTTACATCCTATCCTCGTCATACGGTTTCTCCTTACAAAAATTGGTATTACATTTAACGCTAAATAAAAATTAAAAAAGTAATAAAAATCTATTTCTATTACACATAATTAGTTTTAATCTCCTTATTTTTTGTTTATTAATTATAAAAACGATATAATTAATGGAAATTATGGGGAAGTTATAACTATGACAAATTACCAACAATTACCAGACCATATACCTTTTCGACACTCCGCTCAGGAATTTTTTTATACATTAAAAAATTTAAGCGAATCTGACTCTAACACCTATTTTTACGCAGACCGTCAAGGGCTCAAAACTGTTGGTACTGTCGAAATGATTTTCCAAAAGATCATCGGCTTTTTTGGAGGCAAAGATCATACATCTCTAGCCAATGTAGAAACAACGCTCGCCAAACTTTTAACTTATGGTCATCTTGAAGGGTATACAACTCATGAAAGCTTTAAGCCATGGGTAAGAGCACTCCGCTCACGTACAACAGACTTTCAGTTCTCAGCAAATATGACGCAAATCATGTCCCTAATTGAAAGTGGGCGTGGGAGTAAACAAGAACTGCAGGGACTGCTTCTCGGTCTGCATGCAGAGCATGGTGACAAGGTCAACGCTCTTGGGGGTAAAACAGCCATTCCTGGTGACTATCATCCTGATTTCGGCCGGACACCATTCATTCTAGCTGAGCGATCCTTAAGCAAAGGACATTTTGATAAAGCTGTTTGCTATGCAGAAAATGCCTACCGTTTACGGGAGAGTTTTGATGAAGTTGCCTCTCTCTTTTTGCGTATTGGAGAACGTATCCCTCATCGGAATGACGGATTAGTCCTAAGACTCAAAGAGTTCAAAAATCACGCTTTAGAAAGTGGCAGCGATGATCAAGCACTTAAGTTCGATAGAGTATTAAAAAGACTCGATCCAACGGCTCTGTCAGAAAAAGATACACATATTCTTGTACGGTTAGGACGGGCAGCTAGTTTAAGCAATCCTCAAGAAGCTTTGAGTTATTTTGAGCAAGCAAGCTCTAAGGGTGCTTTAGTTGAAGGAGAAAAAAGGAGTCTTTATCTCTCTCAATCGCAAAAGGCCATTGAAGAGCGTCGCCCAGTTGATGCGCTTAAGTACTATGAACTCGCTATGGAAAATGGGCATCCTGAAGATTCGAGAAAACTCGGCGAACTTTACCTCAATGCTGCACAAGATCTCTGCCAAGCAGAATCTTCAAAAACAGGATGGAGAGTTCAAAGAAACTTCGCTCCCGCTATCAACTACTTTGAAAAAGCGATCGCTATCTTTAAGAAAGAACAGGTCATTTTAGAAAAGGTTTTCGATGGCAACTGGCTCTCCTCTTATCTTGAAGCTCTAAAAGGAGATGGTCAAGTCCAGCGTGGAATCACGATGGTGACAGGAATTGCAGATATCTTAAACGAGCATAGCAAAGAGCCAAAGAGTTATTACTTAGAAAAGGGCGAACGTATTGCCCATATTCAAAAAGTGAAAGGGTTTATCATGAAAGCGATCAAGCTCTATGAAATTGCCATGCATTTTGACCCTACAAATGGAGAGCATCCTTTCAAAATTGCCAATCTATACGATTACCTCAATATTGAATCTGACACAAGAGATGCTTATCCCCTCTTTTTGAAAGCTGCAGAATGCGATCCAGAAAACAAATACTACAAAGTCGGGGTACGTCTGGCTGCATCGAGCCAGCATAGAGAGGTTCCGGACTGGTGTGTTGGCGGTTGTGTCTCGGGCTTAGATATCCAGCTGATTGAAGGTTGGTTTAGAAATGGAGAGCGCTTTCAAAAAGGAAGCGTTCGAGTCACTGGCCGGTTAGAGCCTCATATGGACTAAAGTCTTCCTTATATTCTCTCTTCGTGGATTGTAGGCCGAGCTTCTCTTCAAAGCTCGGCCTCTTTTCTTAATGTGTGTATTGCTGTCTAGAGAAGACATTCATGAATTCATCATATACACGATCATTGACGCGATGCTGATCACGCACTCCACCAAATGCAGCTTCGAACGGAGGAGCCGAAGGGGCTGGCATTGTAAATACAGGTGGGTGGAAAGAAAGTGTATAAGGATCAGACAGCGTAGGATAAGCCGATGGAGGCTTGCCAATCAGTGCTCGATAAGCATTCGTATGGAGAAGGCTCAAGTGACTGTAGAAAGGCAGGAGCTGTGCATCACGATCTCTACGGATTTGATTGATATATCCATCTCTTTCCTTCTCGACATTTTGACGTTGGACATCAAATGGATAGCTAATTGCAGCTCTTCCAAGGTCACGCAATTGTCTTGCATCGCTAAGCTTCTGATCAAACTCTCTTAAGACCACACCTTCTCTCTCTTTATCCCCGGCAAGTGCAAAGAGTGCCTCAGATCTTTCCGTTTCAATTTGCTTTTTGTACTCATTGTAGGTTTCATTCACAACAAATAGAGCTGCATCTTTCTGTTTTTCAATTCCGCAGATTTGCTCATAAGCTGAATTTTTAACCTGTTTCTCCTGCTCAATTCTTCTTTTTTCGATCGAATCATAAGCATGCACGAACTTGTCATGTTCATTGATGTAAAATGTGAGCTGTTGAACATAATGAGGGTGGAGCTTTGCATATGCGTAAACATGAGGGCAAAGAGGACCATTGACCGCTACTTGCTTTATGACCGAAAGTTGTTCTTTAACATCACCACCACGCTCAAAAGCTCTTGCTAAGTTGTGGAAATAAACATTATAAAGGCCTTGCAGCTCTGTTGTTGTCATGATAGTAGAGTAAAGAACAGGATGGGCTCTATCAGACTCATCTTGTCTCATGACATGAATGAGACCTTCTTCAAAAGCCACTTTTCGTTGGTTTGCAATAGCAACAGGCACATCCAAGCTCCAATTAGTAATCTGACTAGATGCTTGAGAGCCACGGTAAAAACCAAGAATAGAGCATGCTAAAGAACAGATGCCAAGAATTCCTGCAACAGCTGGAGAAGATCCCATTAAAAATCCGGCTCCAATAACACCAATTAAGCCTGCTCCACCTAAAGTCCACATTTCTGCTCGACGAGACTTCCAAAAGTCGACTTTTTGTGCTCGAACCTGAGCATTCAGGGTTTTGACTTTTACAACGTTGTCAATTGTAGAAAGTGTATGGGTATGCGTATGATTTTGCTGAACACGTTCGCCCAGGCTTTTCATCGCTGTTGTTACAGAAGCATCGTACGATGGTTCTTGAGGGAAAAATGAAATTTCTTCTTCGCTTGCTTGTATATAGTCATAGGCCTCGAACCCTTCAGGTCCACCTACTGCAAAATCAATTCCGTCCATTTTATTCACTACTCCATTGATAATAGTTTAAAATCGGAAGAATAGTGACATATTAGGCGTTAAAAATCAATTTTTTAATGCGCACTGAATAGGTTTATGAACGAGGAAAAGTGATAGCATCATATAAAACAAAATCTTTACGGACTTTTGGAAACAGCTTTCTTGACCTGAGCATAACGTATAGGATTGCATAAGAAAAATGTATATGTCTCATCCACCTCATCTTTAGTATTTGAACACCACACTTTCCTCACTTGTTCCACTTTTTTTCCGGCAAGAAACGCATCAAAAGTTTTATATTCAACTGATTCTGTATCACATGCTTCGATTCCAGGCTTAAATACTCCCTTTGTAATAGTAAGGGTTTCATCAAAAATATTTTTTTGAAAAACTGTGAGCGTTTCCATATAGGTTGTAGAAGGTTTTGATTCTTTATGCCAACAGATATGAAACGATATAAACTGCGTTTTCGAAACATCTTCTCCCCACATCACAGGAAGCGTTTGATCCTGATGACTAACACTATGATATAACCCTATAGAACGCCTTTTTTTTGTATAATTAATATAGTTTTCCTCTGTAAAAGGCCCATGAATCTGCTCTACAGTTCTGCGTAGTCGTTGAATAGGAGTCGTTGAAAACATGTTCCATGGTAATTTGATACGGCTTAAAAACCCAAAACATAAAGCTCCAGCCCCGGCTACAAGAGTCACGCCAATCGTAGGTCCATAACTCTGTGTACAAAAAGATGATCTAAAAGCCGTTTGGCAAATAGCTTGTCCAAGCTCTGTAATCATTTAGTTTCCTCCATTTAATTTAAGCGCCAGCAAACATTAGCTTCTTGTTATAATAAAAAACAATAACCCCAAGCCATTTTGAGGCTCTGTATCAACAGAAAAACGTGTAGTATTAGTTTCTGCCTAAAAATAATGCTTACCAAAAAATGCAAGTATTACTCATCTTGTTAGAAAAAATTTTTGGAGGAAAGTCATGGCAGCAATAGAAAGAAGAAGTCTTTTGACAGATGGGGAATGGGAAGAAGTTAATATCAATGCGATAACAGAAGAGGGAAGCAAGATCAGTCTTTATTACCTAAGAAACCGGACAGTAGAAAAAGTAGAAAGGGCCAGAAAAGCTCTGGAACAAGAAGTCTCAGAAAACGGTCAAAACTACACAGGTAGCATACAATCCTTTAATGTAGAGGTTCTGTCTAGACCTTACCTTCTCAAACAAGGTAATGAACTTCAGCTGATATCAAAACAAGAACAGTCAGAGGTGATGAAAGCCTACTGCGCAGCGTCTCTTCTTAACCGTGAAAATACTGAAATCCTAGCTGCAATGCAACACTCTCATCTTGGAAAACAATACGCAAATCAAGGAAAACTCAGAGACGCTCTCCAAGAATATCAAACATGCTTAACCATCCTCGAAACATGCGACGACCAAAATTCTCTAGCAGGAACTCATTACAACATTGGATGGATTCTTCAAAGGTCGGGAGAACTTCAAATTGCAAAAGAGCACTATTTGAAGTGCTTAGACATTGCAAAAAATCTAAAAACTCAAGAGCACTTTGTTAGGTCATGTTACCAGTCTCTTGGAATACTCTACCTAGCGAACGGCGATAAACCCATGGCCCTACAATATCTTCAACACTTTTTTGATCTTGCTACTAAACAGGATGCTCAACAAGACATTTACAAGGCCTCTGAACTCATTCAAAAAGCCAACCAACTGAGTTAAAAAGCTGCCTAACCTAGATTAACCATTTTGGAAGGATCAACTGCTTTATCGAACTCTTCTTCCGATAAGAAGCCAAGTTCTAAAGCAGCTTTTTTTAAGGTTGTATTTTCCTTGTAAGCCTTTTTTGCAATCTGGGCTGCCTTGTCATAGCCAATCACAGGATTAAGAGCTGTCACAAGCATAAGAGAACCATTTAAATGAGCTTCAATCTGTGGAGGATTAGGCTCAATCCCTTTAAGACAACGCTCATAGAAATTGACGGCACTATCAGCAAGAAGCTGGATCGACTGCAGGAGATTATAAATCATAACAGGGCGATAGACATTCAGTTCAAAATTTCCCTGTGAGCAGGCAAAGCCAATGGCTGCATCATTGCCAAGGACTTGAACAGCTACCATTGTCAGAGACTCACATTGAGTCGGATTAACTTTACCTGGCATAATCGATGAACCGGGCTCGTTACTTGGGATAATGATCTCCCCAATCCCACATCGTGGTCCAGATGCAAGCCAGCGGATATCATTTGCAATTTTCATCATTGAGCAGGCTAAGCGTTTCAGAGCGCCACTCATTTCTGCCATGGCATCATCTGCTGCAAGCGCTTCAAACTTATTAGGGGCTGAGGTAAAGGAAACTCCCGTGAGTTCACTAATCACTTCAGCTACACGTTTGGCATACTTCGGATGGGTATTCAGGCCTGTTCCTACAGCTGTCCCGCCCAAAGCAATTTCTGCAAGATGTGGCAAAGCATTTTCGATTGCTTGAATGCCATGCTCAATTTGAGATGCATACCCAGAAAATTCCTGACCCAGTGTCAGAGGGGTTGCATCCATGAGATGGGTTCGCCCAATCTTCACGATGTCCATGAAAGCTTCAGCTTTTTCCTGAAGTCCTTTTAGAAAAACATGTAGGTTTGGGAGGAGCTCCTTTTGTACTTTTAGAGAAGCTGCAATGTGCATTGCAGTGGGAAAGGTATCATTCGAAGATTGCGATTTATTTACATCATCGTTTGGATGGATGGGCTCTTTTGACCCAATGACTCCTCCAGCAAGCTCGATTGCATAATTGCTAATCACCTCGTTGACATTCATGTTCGTTTGAGTCCCTGAACCTGTTTGCCAAACAACAAGTGGGAAGTGATCGTCTAGATCGCCAGTTAAAATCTTATCAACAGCTTTGACAATGAGGTCTTTTTTTTCATTTGGGAGAAGGCCTAGCTCAGCATTGACCATGGCCGAGGCTTTTTTCACAATAGCCTGTGCATGGACCACCTCAATGGGAATTTTTTCTCCACCAATTGGAAAATTCTCCTTGGAACGCTCTGTTTGAGCACCCCAATAGCGGTCTTCAGGAACTTTAACAACGCCAAGTGAATCGCTTTCTTCTCTCATGCAGCCAACCTCCAAGTATTCTTTTCTTATAGGCGATCAAAAAATAATAACGCAAATAGAATGACATGGGACCAGAGTTAGGTCCCATGTAAAAACTAGATCAGCATCAATGCGAAAACGAAAGCAAAGAGCGAGAACGACTCAACAATACCCAGTGCAGTGAAGCACTTTCCATAGATGCCTGGTTGTTTAGCTGATGCTTGAATCCCAGTTGCAGCACACATGCCCTGATAAATTGATGATAGCATGATCGCAAGGCCAATCGAAGCCCCAATTCCAATCCCGTTCCATGGGGTAAGTGTTTTGGCAATGATCGCATTTTTCATAAGTAGCATCAAAACAAATGCATAAATCGCTTGCGAAGAAGGCAGGACAGACATCCCGATAAATTTTCCGTGGTTCTCATCCACACGACTCATGACGCCATGGGAGGCCATACCGGCAATTCCGCATCCAATTGCGCTTCCGATACACCCGAGCGCTAAGACAAGCGCCGGCCCAATCATTTCAAAGCTCATAGTTATTCTCCTCTGACTTTTAGTAACTTTAAGGGATTAAATATTTTGCCGCCTCCGCTGAAGCAGTGGTGGTACCACTCAATAAAATTGAGACGCAAGCCATGAATGGTTCCCCCAATCATTCCGACTGCGAGATTAGTTGTGTGTCCAAGTAAGATCACAAAAAATCCAGCAGCAAATCCTAATCTCTCTCCCATCCCATTGAATGTTTCTGCAAGGATCATTCCGGCAAGCCCTAAAGCATAAAGACGGAGGTAAGAGAGAATATCGGCAAAGATTTCAATCGGTTTTGTAATTTCTACTAGCCCTTTTAAACGGTGTTGAATCATTGCAAGCACAATTGCAAGGCCAACCCCTCCACATAAGAGCTGAAATCCCACTTCAAATGCCGTGTGCTTTGGAATCCAGTGCATAAAGTGAATGATCGATGTGGCACCTAAAATTTGTGGGAAATAGAGGTATCCCCCAATGATCGCAAAGACCCATCCAACTCCTGCATAATTCCGCAGGGATTGTCTAAGTAGCGAGAGACAAATATGCATAACTCCCACGAGTAAGGCTATTTCCATGAAAATACTATCTCTAAACTCGTCATAGACAGCATACTTCACACGCCCACCTGGCTCGATTTTTGTTCCTTTTTGGAGAAACTCTTCCCCTGCCGTAATCCCTCTTAGCTGGGGGAAAAGCTCGATGTTTTCTTGGTAGGTTTCATCTTGATGCTTAATAATATACTCAGATTTTTTTACAGCTAAGATATGAATCAGCGAGGCTTTGTTCACAGGGCTTTTCGGTTGGACATAAATTCCAAAATAAGAACCAGCAAGTACCCCCCAAACAATGATACTAATAGACAAAACAGTTAGGAGCCGAATGACCCGTTTTACACTTGCACGTGCTGTGGAAAACTTCTTTTTCAAAAAGAGAGCGAGTGCAAGGTAGATAAACCCATAGCCAGCATCTGAAATAATCATGGCATAAAAGACAGCAAAAGCCCAAAAAACCCAGGTTGAAGGATCTTTATCATCTGCTGCAGGCGTATCATAAATATGAACGAGATCTTCTCCAACTTTACCAAAGCCGGAATTTTCCATGTAAGTTGGAACGCGATCCGTTTTTTCAATTGCAATCTCTTCTGCATGAATGCCTAAACCTTCTAACAGAGGAAAAAGGCCGTGAAGGCGATTTTTTGGTACCCATGCTTCAACGGCAAAAAGAGAATCATTCATGTGGGTATCCACTTCATCTTGCGCAAAGGTAAGCTGATAGTGATTGAGTTGGTGGACCAGGTGCTCTTTTAAGTAATCTAAATAAGCAGAATTTTCTTTTAGCTCTTTTTCACAGTTTTTCAATGACTTGTGAACATACGTTAACTCCCTCTCTAAATGAGACAGCGATTTTTCAACGTGCATTTCAATCATTCCAGGAAAACTCTCAACTTTCTCACTGACACTCATGTAGTAATCCATGTCATATTCAGTACTGAGGTAAATGAGTTCATCTGGAACTGTGATTTTTTTGGCTTTAGACCGCTTCACACAAAAAAATTGAATGTGTTTTTTGCCTTCTCTTTCGATTTCTCGCATCTCATCGATAGAAAAGTCGCCTAGAGGGATTAAGCGAGCAATTTCTGCTTGCAGAAGCCGCTCATCTTCTTGGAGCTTTTCTAACCACTCTTTGTTTTTGACAACTGAATCTGCAAGTTTAAAAGGGTCGAGGTCTTTCACAAGCTCTGCTTGCTTTACCGCAGGCAATTTACGCAAAATTTTAAGTGCTTTAACCATCTTTTGCTGCTCATCAGGAAGCTCTCGCGTCCGCTTTCCTGCAGGGTTGATGAATTCAATAAACCCTTTCTTCTGCGCACGTTCAAAGAAGACTTTTAAGTCTTCGTTTACGCCGATAAAGATGTACTTCTTCACAGGGATGATCATGCGCTCTCCTGCTCTTCATGGAGCTCTTTTCTCAAGATAATTTTATTTTTTGCTACCTTAGCTTGCGCGACAGATGCAAGCTCTTGGTCTCCTAAAAAGACCTTAATTTTTTTTATGTTCGCCTGAGTTCGCGGAATTAAGACTTTTTCGAAGAGGTTAACGCGAATCGACACTTCTCTGAGTTCTTTTTCTAAAATGGCTTTTTTCTCTTCGGCTATGTGAATCTTTTCTTTTGCAATAACCAGGCCGCGTAGAGACGAAAGGGCATCATCTAACCACAAAGGAGTGTCGAAAAGGGCATAATTGGGCTGCTTAAACGTGACATCTTCAAAGTGTGGAATCTCAGCACCAGCAATATTTTCAAAGCGCTTTTCGACCTCAATCACGGTTGTTCCCTCAAAGAGAGGAAGCGATTCAGGGTCGGTTAAGAGTGATTGAAAAGTTTCATTTTTCTCTTTCTCTTCTTTATAAGCCTGAGTCAGTCCTTCAATCTCATAAATTGCATTATTCACTTCCATCTGGAGCATTGCTTTTTTTAATTGCAATGTTGGAAGGTACTTTTGCAACTGATTCAGCTTGTGCTGCTGATCTCTGAGTTCATTTTTTGTCAGCTTAATCTGCGCCACGATCGCATCCTTATTTTGGCCAGTATTTTTTGACTAAGCTTTCTTTGATTCCCACTTCGTGAGAATCAAAACACTCTGCCAATGTGGCCCATCCTAAATTCAAGGCATCTTCAAGAGGGATATTCACTTCAAGATTCATCATCCGATCCTCAAAGAGTTTCGAAAATTCAAGAAGCTTTTCATCCCACTTGGATAGGCGAAAGCCCATGCTTTGTCTTTCACGTGCTTTCTTTGACTCAGCATAGAGTCGAATCTGCGCATTTGCAATATCTCCATGATCTTCACGTGTCACTTCTCCAATCACTTGTTGCTTCAATCTTGAAAGCGAACCGAAAGGATCGATGCGCCCTCCATGGAGGTAGAATTGTCCTTCGGTGATGTATCCCGTATTATCAGGAACAGGGTGCGTGACATCGCCTCCTGGCATGGTCGTGACAGAAATCACCGTAATCGAGCCACTTCCATCAATATCAACAGCCTTTTCATAGCGAGAAGCTAAATCTGAATAAAGAGAGCCTGGATAGCCTCGGTTAGAAGGAACCTGATCCATTGTAATCATAATCTCTTTAATAGAGTCAGCAAAGGCTGTCATGTCGGTTAAGAGAACGAGAACATCCTTATCTTGTACAGCAAATTTCTCTGCACATGCTAAGGCCATATCGGGAACCAGCATACACTCTACAGCAGGGTCTGTCGCCTTGTGAATGAACATGATGGTTTTTTCCATCGAGCCTGACTTTTCCGCATTATCAATAAATGCCTGATAGTCATCATAACGGAGTCCCATTCCTCCAATGATGACAATGTCTGCATCGGTCTGGTTAGCAATCCGCATTAGAAGCGGGTTAAAAGGTTCCCCTGCAATGGAAAAAATTGGAATTTTTTGAGATTTAACCAAGCAGTTGAATACATCAATCATCGGAATGTTTGTATTCACGATCTGATGAGGAACAATCCGTTTGACTGGGTTAAAAGAAGGTTGTCCAATGTTAATGTTTTCTCCAATCACTTCTGGCCCATCATCAATAGGTTCACCTGAACCATTGAGACGTCTGCCAAGAAGAGAGGCACTACATGTCGCTTGCATCCGGTGGCCAAGAAAGCTCACACGGTCACCTGTGGAGACACCACGCGGGTTTTCAAAAGCCTGGAGCGTGATCTTTTCACCATCGATGCTAAGAACAGATGCCAGTGTCGTGTCACCATTTTTGCGATGGATCTTTGCCAGCTCACTGAGTCTAACTCCCTTTGCAATGACGGTGATCAAGTTGCCACGAATATCAACAATTCTATCGTAAACTTTTTTCATGTAACTCCTATACGCTGGCGTTTTCTACCCTTGATTCGATGGCAGTAAAGGCTTTCTTATATCCATCTGAACCAAAAGGCATGAAGTTCATATTTTTTATATCATTCTGCAGACTAAGGAAGTAGTTGCGTGCTTCATCAGCTCCATTAAAAGAAAAGCTTGTAGAGAAAATCTTGTGAATTAAGCTGAAGAGAATAATTTGTCTCTTTGGTGGGCAGTAAGCATCTTCCTTGTCAAAAGCATTTTGCTGAAGGTAACAAAACTCATAAAGCTCGGATTTCAGAAAGATGATCATATCCTCGATTGAGACTCCTTCCTCTCCGACAACTTCCATGCGCTTTCCAATTTCATCCCCTTGCTTCAAAATTTTGGCAGCTAAGCGGACTTTATCGGCCCACCCCTGGACTTTATCTTGCAAGTCTAGGCTGACATCATCCGTATACTTAGACCAGGAAATATGGGGATCAATTGCAGGGTAACGCCGCGCATCTGAACGTTGCCTAGAAAGACCCAAAAAGGCTCCTACTGATGCAAGTGTTGCTTGAGTGACTGGTTCTTCAAAGTTACCACCTGCAGGGGAAACGGTTCCCGCAATGGTCATCGACCCTTTCGATCCATCCTTCATCAAGATCACACCTGAGCGTTCATAGAAGCTTGCAATGCGTGATGCCAAATAGGCTGGAAAGGCTTCTTCACCTGGAATTTCTTCTAAGCGACCTGACATCTCTCGCATTGCCTGCGCCCAACGAGAAGTTGAATCCGCAAGTAATAAGACATCAAGCCCCATCTGACGGTAGTATTCAGCAATGGTTGCTCCCATATAAACAGAAGCTTCTCGGGCTGCCACCGGCATGGATGAGGTGTTACAGATGATCACCGTTCGGCTCATCAATGATTCATTTGTATGCGGGTCGGTTAAGTGAGGAAAAGTCTTCAAGACTTCAACAACCTCACCTGCACGCTCTCCACAAGCCGTCACGACAACGAGATCAACAGACGAGTATTTGGATAAGTGATGCTGTAAAACAGTTTTTCCTGCGCCAAAAGGGCCTGGTGTACAAAAGGTCCCTCCTTTGAGAACGGGGAATTGCGTATCAACGATGCGACACCCTGTGTCCATCATTTTAGTCGCTTTAACTTTTTTCCCTTCCATTAATGGAGCTTTGACAGGCCATTTCTGTAGCATCGAAATTGAGTGTTCATTCCCCTTTTCGTCTTTCACTTTTGCTATTGCTGTATCAACAGTATAGGACCCAGGTTTGACAACCCATGTTACAGTATATTTTCCGCGCATTGAAAACGGAACCATAATCTTGTGATGAAAACGTCCTTCCATCGTGGTTCCTAATTCTTCTCCGCGAATTAAAACATCACCAACTTTTGCTGTTGGTTGATAGTCCCAGTGCTTTGTGCGGTCAAGAGAGGGAATATAAACTCCGCGTTGCAAGAAAAGACCAGACGCATCGGCAACTCGCTCAAGAGGGTTTTGTAACCCATCAAAAATTGAGCTGATCAACCCAGGGCCTAGTTCTGCTTCGAGAAGATGAGTTGAAAAGCGAACGGGTGTGTTGAGTTCAACGCCATGAACATCTTCAAACACCTGCAGTTTGGCGATATCACCAGCAATTTCGATCACTTCAGCTTTAAGGGAAACTCCCTCAACCTGAATCATTGCAACTTCACCCTGACGAACGTTTCCTTGAAACTTCACCTGAATCAGGTTTCCAAAGGCTCTGACGACTTTGCCTGTTGCTATATCTTGATTTTCTTCTGTCATCTTCTTATCCTAATTCTTTTACAATCCCATTCAGCTTCTCATTTCCCTGATGGTCATTTAATTGATTCCAGTCTTGGACGAGCATGTACTGGACAAAATATCCCAAAGCAAAGTCCACCGAAAAGGGGCGGTCTTGTACTTCTTCTAAGAAGCGATTAAATCGATATTTTGCCAATACCTGATACTGCTCCATTGGATGGTCTTTTACCTGTTTTACTTGCTCATCAAAGTCTTGATATTCGAAAGGAAACTCAAATTGAGGGCTATCTTTCTGTGCTAAAAGATGAGCTACTAATGGATCGTGAAAATCCTCATACTGAAGTTCTTTCGTGATGTCTCGATCGACTTTTTTCGATCGAAAACCAATCATGAGCAAGCGCCACTCCCTTTCAAAGTTAAAGTAAAAAGACAAAAAACCCTTTTCCTTGGCTTCCATTTCTCTAAAAAACTTGACAAACACACTTGAAAAATGACGAATCTGGTCTGCTGTTTGCTCGTACTCTTCTAAATGCTCATAAAGATATTCGGGTAGCCCTTCTCGAGTTACCAAAGCTTCATCGAGCTCTTTCTCGGTCATGTTCCCTCGCTCATCCAGTGGCACTTTTTGCAATAGGTACTTCACATTCTTCAAATCGATAAAGCTGCGAATCTTACTGATCTTTTTGAAATCAGAAGAACCCATGTTATCTCGCAAAAGAACCATGAGGTCCTCAAAAAGCAGCTCAGGTGTCGTTCCAAGCTTAAGGGGAGGTAATAAACTTCCTAGAAAAAAATAACTCATGGCGATTATGCATTTCCAAAGACAACACTGCGAAAATCATCTCGTACAAAACTCGCAACGAGGGTTTTCAAAGCGTCATCAGTAATATCAATCGTAATATTCTGATCGACAATTTTTACTTCAGCGCCTCCGTCAAAATCACCGACCTGAACACTTTTTTCCTTTAACTTCTCAGCAATCCCCTTGATCAGCTCTTGGGTTACTGATTTTGGTGAAACTGCAGAAGGAACCAAAGCCTGAAGGTTGGCATCAATGCCTTCCTTTTCAATTCCTTTAACAATTGCAGAAATCAGCTCAGCTAAGATGTGAGGGTCACGCCCTCCTTTACTAATCCAGCTACTAAGTTCAGGATTAAAAAGTTTCTCTTCAATTTCTTGCTTCAGTATAGATAAGCTTTTCTTGCAGGCTAAATTGATTGATGATTCAAAGACATTCCGCTCTTCTTCAATTTTTTTCTGCGCATCTTGGTGCACTTTCTGCGCTTCGCGTTTAGCCTCTTCAATGATCTTTGCGGCGTCTTCTCTTGCCTGATGAATAATGACATCGGCTTCTTTTTTTGCGGGATCTAGCGTTTCCCTTTTGAGGACTTCGCAAATCTTTTTGACTTTATCTTTTCCTGTATCAACCGACTTCATATCTCAAGATGACCTTTTAATTTTAGCTTCTGTACAAACATAGAGAAAAAAATGATAAAAATCAAGAACTCACTAGTTCAACAATCTTTTGATGAACACCAGAATGATAAAGTAGTTCGATGTGACCGCAATCTGCTTGGTAATAAGGATCTACCGAACGATCGGGGATGATAAGATCACGCAATCCATCGATTTCATAAACGCAATCTTGCATTTCTTGCGGAAGCTGGTCTCTTTCCTCTTTTAAAAGAGGAGATCCTAACCGAACGATTAAGAGAATTTCAGAACGAAAGGCTTCCCATTTTTTTGTTTGGTAGCAGTAGCCATCGTCTAGCTTAAATGTGTCTCTAGGTAATCCTGCATAAAGAGAAAACTCAGCACCACGAGAGTGACCGATTAAAATGATTTTGGCTTGCTTTTCACCATATAACGCTTGAATCTCTTGAAGCTTTGCCTCTAGCAGAGGAATATCCTCATCTGTTAGTTCTCCGTCATTAGAATTAAGAGTGAAAACATTGGAAATGCCTTTTTCCTGAAATGTCTTTGCAAGTTCAATCCAAACGGACTGATTGGACCCTTTTCCGTGAAGTAAAAGAATCGCCGGATCTTCCTTTTGCGCTGCTGTGAGAGATTCTGGATTCAGTCCATAATAATGGAAGGCCTTTTCTTTTCCCCATGGAAGCCAATACCCTGTGTACAGTGCACTTCGAGTTTCAGCCATTAAGGCCGCTACCGTATTTGCTGTTTGCTTCCAGTCATAATAACGAAAAAAATAAACAACTCGTGCAACGCATCCATAATAAAGGGATTGAATAGAACGAATCACTTGCTGCCACAAATTCGTCGGCTTTGGGAGTTCCCATGTAGGCAATGCAAGGGTTTCAACATCAATCGCTGTAGGTTCTCTAACGGCCATGACCTTCCTTAAAGTTTGACCGTTGAAAATAACACAACTGATAAACTGAAATAAACTCAAAAATTGGTTTTTGACTGCATCAAGCATTCATATCTTTTAAGCCATTTGCATCATTCAACTTATTCAAATTAAGCTGCTTCAGTACTGCTTTGCTGCTCAAAACTTATGCCGATGATTTTGTCAAACTCCCAATTTTTGAATTCACTTCAATATAAAAAGATTCAATTTGGACTTTACCAGAAAACCAAACTTAGGGCAGTATAACTACTTTAAAAGAATTAATTCAGGAAATTTTGATGAAGAAGGTTCTGACGCTTCTACTGGCTTTTATCTTTGCGACTGCAACATTGCCTCTAAAGGCAGCAGACCAAGCACCATCAGAGTGTGAGTACGAAGCAAACAGAGCTTATGAAGACTGTGCTCCTCTTGGATACGGAGCTGATGCTGCTACAAACAGCACAATCAGCATGTCTATGATAGGCTGGGGACTAGGGCTTGCCTTAGCAATTGCTCTTATTGCCGGCATCATTCATCAAAGCGCCTCTACGCATTCTGACTCTAACACTGGTAGTTAAGTATATTGGGGAAGGTTATGAAACGCCTTTTTATTATTCTCTCGTTTTTTTTCGCTCCGCTTTTGAGTGCAGAAACAATCCCCTTTACCTATTTCCATCCACCAGAAGGATGGCTGATGTCAAATCCTATGCACTTTAAAGATGGTGTCAAAATTGGGTTTGTTCAATCTGAACGTAAAATCTTCACCCCTGCGATTAGCCTCTCAATTGAAAAAATCCCGTGCGATGAAAAAACCTATATCGATGCTGTCAAAAAAAACCATCGTTCTGACATTACAAAAAGTGTCCGAGAGCTAGGCCTCATTCAGACCAAAAGTGGAAATGCTCACTTGCTCCAAATCGATACTAAAAATACATGGGGAAAAATTCGCATTCTTCAAGCTATTCTAGTTAAAGATGGCTATGCCTATATTGAAACAGCCACATGCCTTAAAGAAGATTTTCTCAAAATCAATCAAGACCTGTTAAGCAGTTTAAAATCACTTTCAATTGCAGCTGATCTCCCTTCTACAGTCGACAATCAAAAAGAACTAGAAAACAAACTAAACAAACTTGCGAGAAGTTGGAAAAAATATCTCGTATCCGCTAAAGGAAAAAAAGAGGATCTTTTTAAAGAAAGCTTTTTTCAAAGAAATCAATGGGTTCCGTTTACTGAGTATATCACAGAAAACTATGGAGACTTTGGGATTTGCTGGCAGATACTTGCCACTCAATACGTTAAAGATCAACTCATGAGCATGTAGGTGAATATGAAAAAATGGACGACGTTGTTATTAATGCTTTTACTCTCATCTTCACTTATAGCAAATGAAGCTCCTCCTCCTGTTAACACTGACGTAGCAACTCCTCCTGAAATTACAACTCCTACTTGGGCTGTAGATCCCATTGGCCCACCAAACTCTAAAAAAGAACCCTCTCCAGAAATGATGAAGAATAAGCATACCGCTGCTGTTATGATTGGAACTGCAGCTGCCGTGATCATTGGGCTTTTGGTATCAGGAAATAATACAGGAAAGCACGCAGATTCTTCCTCACACAAATGAAATGGCTACTCGTTTTACTCCCCCTTGTCTTTATTAGTTGCCACAGAAAAGAACCTTGGCAACATACAGCAATTCGCAATTCAGATCTTCGTTATGATATGGCAAAGCTCTCCTATCCCCCCACTTCAGCACATAAAGGAATTCTTCTAGAATTCATTCGCCAAGATCATTCGATTGAAGGATACTTAAGTGTGTGTACTTTTGAGATTCCTCCTGTTAAAGATCATCTGCAACTAGCAGAAATCACTTTCTCAACACAGGAAGAAAGAGCTTCCTATGTTGTCGACCGTTTAGCAGGTGGACAACGTCTTCATCTTTCTGAACGTGCTTTAAATAAACTTTTGGAGCTTTTCAAAGACTCTCCAGAGGTTACGATTGTGATCGGACACTATTCTCAAACATTCAGCTCCGGTACTTTTGAGCGTCAGTACCGCAAACTCTGCAAACTCCCCCCACGCTTGATGCCTGAAAAAATCGTGACTTTTGAGCTTTACTAAATAGGGCTCACATTACTCTATCTCATTCAAGATAAAAAGCATAAATCTATGTTTTGATTAATCAAAAAAACATTTTATAATCCCTCTTAATTTTTTTAATGAAAAAATTGGCAAGCCTATGTTACCAACTTATCGTTAAATAGTATGGAGACGCTAGCTATGACTAAAATCGACTCTCTTAATCTTTTTAACATCAACTTATCAGAAGGCCCTTTAGTACAAGCTTTAACTGTTGCTTTGACTTCTTACATTGGGCTAAAAATTTCAGGTGTTTTTTCCAAAGAAAACAACTGCTACCTTAACTACTTTGGAAAATCTATTGCAGGGGTTGCATCGCTTGGAACTTTGTATTTTGCAGGCCTTTTTTCAGAGCCATTCTTCATTAACCGCTTGAGCTTTAAAATCGTATCTTTCGGACCCATTGATTGTGGAACATCCTTAGAAGATTTACACAAAGTCTTTTCTAGGTACTTTTTACTCTGAAACATTTGCTTAGCTCTCCATAGAAAAATTTGTGAGCTTTGAACTTTATTAAGAAAAACTTTATTGCTATAATTAATATCGTTATAGAGGAGCCACTATGTCTAAGTTCGATCAATTAAAAGAAATGACTACCATCGTTGCCGATACAGGTGAAATCGATGAGATCAAAAAATACAAACCCACTGATGCCACAACTAATCCCTCACTTATTTTAAAAGCCTCTGAAATCGAAGAGTATAAACCGTTGATTGACGATGCTATTCAGTATGGAAAGTCAAAAGGCGGTAGCAATGCACTAGAGCTTATCATCACTAAAGTATTTGTGAATTTTGGGGTTGAGATCCTTAAAATCGTTCCTGGCCGTGTTTCAACTGAAGTTGATGCTCGCCTTTCTTTTGATGTTGAAGGCAGCCTCAAAAAAGCTCATCAGTACATTGACCTTTATAAAGAAGCTGGTATTGATAAAGAGCGTATTTTAATTAAACTTGCCTCAACTTGGGAAGGAGTCCTCGCAGCACGTGAACTCGAAAAAGAAGGGATCCACTGTAACATGACCCTTATGTTTAGCTTAGCACAGGCTGTTGCTTGCGCAGATGCAAACGCCACTCTTATTTCCCCTTTTGTTGGACGTATTCTCGATTGGTATAAAAAAGCTGAAGGCAAAGATGGGTACCCATCAGATGAAGACCCTGGAGTTCTTTCAGTCACACAAATTTTCAACTACTACAAAAAGTTTGGACATGATACTCAGATCATGGGAGCGAGCTTCCGTAACATGGATGAAATCACCGAACTCGCAGGTTGTGATCTGCTAACAATTGCTCCTAAACTCCTTAAAGAACTCACAGAATCTGATGGAGCAGTTCCTCGTAAACTATGCTCAGATAAAGCTAAAAGCTCGGACATAGAGCAAATTGCTGTTGATGAAAAAACTTTCCGCTGGATGGTCAATGATGATGCCATGGCAACGGAAAAGCTTGCTGAAGGCATTCGCAATTTTGCCAAAGATACGGTAAAGCTTGAAAACATGATTAAGAGCTTGATGTAGTTGCTAAGCTAAATGGTGAGCCATTTGCTTAAATCTTCCTATCCTCTATGATTGTATAGCATCATCGACTTTACAGAGTAATCATGATGCCTGAACATTATGAAGTTAAGCGTATAAGTTCCTATCTAAAAAACGCTGGTCTAGAAGGAAATAAAATCACTCGTCTTGAACCGTTTGTAGGCGGAGAAAAAATCCTTAAGCAAGCAGACATTCCCCAATGGCAGTCATGGTTAACAAATAGGCGTATTCTCTCAATCGTAACAAAAGCAAAGTACACATTTCTTCAGCTTGATGAAGGAACTCTCACTTGGCATTATCGTTTTACAGGTATCCCACATGTTCTTGGTTTTGACTACGGAGAAAAACTCTACACGATTTTCAATTTACCTGTAGATCAAGCACAAGAACGCTTTTGCCGCTTCTGCTTGCATTTTGAAGATGGTAAGATCATGCAGTATATCGATATACGCTGCTTATCTGATATCAGGTACTTTCCCAAGATGCAAATTCAAGAGCTCGATGTCTATCAAAAGCTGGCCTCTGATTTAACTCATTTTTCTCCGGAGCCCTTTTCCCTATGGAACAAGCGAGCTCGCTTAAGAAAACGCAATCTAAAACAAGAGCTGCAAGATCAATTCTCTGCTCCATCTGGTATCGGAAACTACCTGGCATGCGAAATTTTAGCCCATGCCAAGCTGAATCCCTGGCTCTTAGTTGCAAAGCTATCCTCAATCCAATATCAAGCTTTATGCCAGGCAATGAATGAGGTAAAAATGTTGTGCGAAAGAAACGCAGATTATACGTGGTTTCAGGTTTTTAATCGAAAACATTGCCAGGCCTGTCAAACAAATGTCATCCGTAAAAAGCACCACCTTGGAGTTTCAGGTCAAACCACACATTATTGCCCAAAATGTCAAGGAGAAATAAGATGAAGAAGTTTATAGTTGTATTGTTTCCCTATTTATTTGGATGCTCTTACCTACTAGGAGACGTAAAAACTATGGATTTTGTCGACTTAAACCGGTATACCGGGAAATGGTTCGAAATTGCGCTACTACCCAATCGGTTTGAGCGTAAATGTATAGAAGGTGCAATTGCTGAATATACGTTATTGAAAGACGGACGGATTCAAGTAGTCAACTCGTGTAAAACTAAAAATGGGGTATCTCAAGCAACAGGAGTTGCTTGGGTCACAGATCCTACTAATTCTGCAAAACTTAAAGTCAGCTTCGTTCCGATTTTTAAATACTTTAAGTGGTTTGGCGGTGATTATTGGATCTTATATGTCGATCCTGACTATCAGTTTGCCGTTGTAGGTGACCCTTCTCGCAAGTACCTATGGCTCCTAGCTCGTAAACCCTCAGTTTCTGATACGACTTACCAAAAATTCTTAACAGTTGCGACTGAAAATGGTTTTGATGTGAGTCAGATAAAGCGCATGCGTTAAAAGCTTCCAACTAGCCCAAACTCGAATCTCCATCGCGTATGGTTGTCCGATTGAATCGGTTGATAGACTTTATAGCCTAGATCTCCTCTAAATGTGATATTCGGTCCAATAAAATAACGGACACCTGGACCAACACCTAGCAGATTATTATGATCTACTTCACCAGGAAACTTTTCGTGATTTCTTCCGTAAGCATAGTCTAAGAAGACAAGGAAAATGAGCTTATCATCTATCGGTTTCCTTCTGAGATTTTTGATCACATGGATCGGTGGAGAACGCAATTCAAAGTTAAAGAGAAAAACATTGTCTGCATTGACCTCTCTCACCTGATAGCCTCGGACTGTGTCCCAACCACCCAAGCCATACTGCTCACTTGCTAGAAGGTTGGTGCTTGAAATTTGAGCCCGAAGACGGCTTTCAATCGAAAAGTCCAATGGCAAATAAAAGGTCGGAGCCACTGCTAAACGCGTATAGACATAATGGTTATTTGCTCCTAACCGCAATAGTTCATATAAAGATCGACTCTGATTTGCTAACCAATCTCCAGGAGAGTAATAAATCTCAGCAGTTCCAGAGACCTTATACCAGCTCTGTTCATAACCTCCATTATAACCAACGACAATTTGCGTGATGTTAACAGAACGATCAAAGAACAGGTCTCCATCTTGATCAATACTGGTATTCGTTCTCTTGTAATCAAATCCAAAAAGAAAGTCATGAAGATAGTCTCTCCATGTAGGAAGAGGGATCTCGTAGCGCATGCTTGCCTGAGCACTATATCCTGTTGTTCTCTGTCCTGGAACATCTAAGTCAGCTTTAACATGTGAATATCCGCCGTAGAGAACCAAAGTGTGGCGCCAAGGCAACGGAGCTGTATAATTCACCGAATGGGAGTAGTACTTATCGTAGTCACTTCCTGATGTAAACTGATAAGACAGAATATGGTCTACCCAAAAAGCATTTCCCCAATTAAACCCAGTAAAAAAACGGGTCCTGCCTGCATCTCTGATACCGGTATTATCGACACCACCATACACACGTAGAGGAAAACGATCCTCTGTGACAAGTTCAATATCTGTCATTCCAGATTGAGCAGAGGGAGTAAAGATCGAGTTAGTTTGACGGAAAGGATTGCGATTCATCCACTCCAAATCTTTCACTAACCTATCAATGTTAACAGTTTCATTGGGTTTAGCTTTGATATAACTAATCAAACGCTCACTTTTAAAATGCTTATTTCCTGTTGAGCGGACCTCACCTAACTTTCCTTCATGAATTTTAAGAGTGAGAAAACCTTCCGAAATCATCTGTGAAGGAACTTCAACGTAGACAATTGGCTGATTACTACGACGGTAATACTGGATTAACTTTTCTTTAATCGACAAAATGCTCTGAGCTGTCACTGGCGCACCTAAGTAAGGAGCTAAAAGATTATCGACAACATCTTGTGGAGTTGGAAGTTTAAGGTCTCTCACTGTCACACCAAAGTGACCTGTTGATAATGCCTCTCCCTTTCCAATAAGAGCCACTCCTTTTAAGCTCGAAGCTAATAACTCATGAGACTCTGTCATCGACTGAGACTGAGGAGGTAGAGGAGGATGATCTTCAAGAGTACAGAGCGTGCTCAAGAACCCAAAGCAAAAAAAACACTGAGAATTTAAAAATTTTCACGTCCCAACTACATGTAAGTAAAAATTAAATTTTTACTACGTATTCATCAAAAGTTCAAGCAGAGAATGCCTACCATGTGAGATAAGTTCTTGGGTTATTGTTTGCACGGGTATCATCTTGTCGACGAATATAGTAGTATTCTGTTGGCAAGACATTAAAACTACTTGCCATGCTACGCCAATTCGATGGAGAAGGTTTGCTACCATTTTTATAGTAGATTTGAAAGCGTTCTGGCCAGCCTAAATAGTAATTGAAAGAGGATTCTTCATAGAGAAATTCTGTCACAATAACCATGGCTTCTTGTGTGATCTCTTCAATACAAGGTTTATAAAAGATCTTAAATGGGATGCCTTGATCCCCATTTGGATAATAAGTGCACCACTTCTCTTGGTCCGTATCGACAAAAAGATCACCGGGTTCGAAGTTATAAACGACCCCTGTACTGAGAAATTCAGCAAGAGGATCAATGATATTTTGAGCTTGCCTTGCAGTATACACGCGGATATGCCCAGTCATGGCTTCAATCTGACTTGTTGCATCCATGGAAAAGCTTCCGGGACCAATTTGAGGACGTGTTGGAGCTTGGTTATCACAGACAAGATCAACATTAATGCTTGCTGAAACACGGGCATTGTTTTGCAACGTCATATTATTGTTCGTAATCACTAATATACTTCCAGCTGGGGCGTTGATTGCAGGAGTCAGAGTCGGATCTCCTGAAGTCACAGTATCTCTAAAAGCAATAATTGTAATATTCCTTCCAGGAGCTGTAAATTCGGGATCACCAATTGCATTGTCAAAATTGCCCAACAGTACGATCTTGAAGATTGAAAGCCCACATACTTTGAACGGCTAGTAGGAAGATGAGCAGGTATTTTTTCATTGTCTTTTAGTCTCCATGAAATAGGTTAGCATATTCTTGTAGCACGAGATAAAGGTAAAGGTAAGCATGATCTATTGTCACCTCTTCTTTAATCAAGCGTGTGCTATATTCCGCGATTAATTTTGATATTTCTGGATGTGATCGAGCCCACTGAATTTGCTCAGGCATATTTTTTAAGTCATACTCCACTGGAATATAATGAAGAAAAGGTTTCAAGATGGGATAAAACCACATGACATAAGGAGAGTTATGCTTAATAGCTGTCGAATTAGAGCGAAGGATCCAATAAAGTCTTGAATACGTCGAAACATTGCCATCAACATCAATCAGATATCTATATTTAAGATGATCTTCAGGGTAAATAAAGTCAGCAAAAATACCTGGAGTTGCTTTTAGTTCCTGATTATCTTGTGCACCAAGTACTAAGTTAGTAAATTTGGCATCGATAAGTTCAGGATGATCTAAGCCTAAGAAAACAAGTTTTGAACGGGGGTATTCTCGCCAGTTAGGCAAACTATAGTTTCCACTTGTCGTACTCCCTCTCCAAAAAGCTGTGTCTTCTTTTTCTTCCCAAGAAATGTTTTCACTAGCCTCGTCAATCATCCGGTTTAAGTAGTCAAAACCTATAAGAGATTCATGATCTGGGATCACAATCATGTAAGGATTACCATTAAACTTACAGTGTACAAAAATAGGGAGAGGGGTGTGATAGAGATCTAAAGTATCATGAAGCGAAAGAAGAAACTCCATGTCAGGTAAAGCCACACTACGAAGAAGGCGAACAAGCGCTCCATTCATGTATTTTAATGTATTATGGTTGTTGGAGTAGTCTTTAACATAGAGTCGACCATCTTGAATTTTATACTTTGCAAGTAAAAATTCCTCTTGCCAATTTTCAACTTGCTGTAGGTCCTCTAGCATCGTCTGAAAAGTTAGATGGTTGGACTTGCTTCTTTTAAAAGAAGAGAACTCTTTTTGAACTTGATCAATCATCCATTCAGGAGGATCTGCTAAAAGCTTTTCAAAAGCTTCTCCAAGAGGAGGTTTATCAAGATCAATATCTGCAAGGCGAAGGTGCTCTTGGCGCTCTTTTTTATAGTGCAGAGAAGATTTCAACTGTGTACGAATACGGATCCACTCAGAAACATCACAGTAACCACTCTCTCCATTCAAGGTAATATGTGAGTTTTTTTTGAGTTCTTTACGAAGTTGGAGCTTGTGGATTTTACGGCCAGATGCAACTGTAGGCACAATTGCAATTAGCAGGCAAAGAGTCATCAATAAATATTGACGGCGCTTGAGAAATCCTAAACATCCTATAATTGAAAGAACACTCAAACAAAAAAGCCAAAAATGCATCTCTACTCCTACAGAGTAGTCAGATTCTACTGAATCGTAAAAAAAATCAAGGGTCTGATTGTAATTCGGGAGCACTGGTTTTAATTGCAGAACTCGTAGTACGATTTCTAAAATAATCCCTAAGTAGTTTTGCAACAAGTGGTGAAAGTAACAAAGCTGCGATTAGATTTGAAATAGCCATGAGTCCATTTGCAGTGTCACTAAAGATAATAATCGACTCGATGTTGGTACAAGCCCCTATCATGACAGTCACTAAATAAACCACATGGTAAATTTTGATCCCTTTTTTCCCAAAAAGATACCCGCTTGCTCGGTCTCCATAGTATGCCCAACTGAGCGTCGTTGAAAAAGCAAGCAATAAAATCACAAATGAAATGCTTTTTTCTCCCCACCAAGAACCTAAACCTAACCTAAAAGCAACTGCTGTCAGTTCGCCTTTCACGCTAGAGTAGTCAGTTGCTGAAGTCACTAAAATCACAAGAGCTGTCAGCGTGCAGACAAGGACAGTATCAACAAAGGGACCCAACATGGCTACCAAGCCTTGGCGTACTGGATGGCGTGTGTGGGCTGCTGCATGTGCAATAGAAGCAGAACCAAGCCCTGCTTCATTTGAAAAAAGTCCTCGAGCAAGCCCTTGTTTCACGACGGTTCCAATTACCCCTCCTGTCAAGGCAGCGGGTGTTTCAAAAGCATATTTAAAAATAGCAGCAAAAGCACCTGGGATGGCTTCATAATGGCTACAAAGAATGATCAGTGCCGTAATAAAGTAGAAGGCAAACATAAAAGGAACAATCCGAACCGTAGCCGAGCCAATTTTCTTCACTCCTCCAATGATAATAGCTCCTAAAACAGTGGCATAAAAAAGCCCAGAAATAAAACAGAAGAGAAATGAAGGGTCTCGAGCCTCTGCTCCCGCAAAAAGAACATGGAGGTTAATAACAAAATTATTTACTTGGAAGGTTGTCCCAATCCCAAAGCTCGCTAGAATGGTAAAAAAAGAAAACGCTCCAGCCATCCACTTGAACTTAGGACCCAAACCCTGAGCAATGAAGTACATGGGGCCTCCATGAACCTCTCCATCAGGTTCCAACTTCCGAAAATGAACAGCCAGCGTACAACTGGTAAATTTAATTGCCATTCCAACGAAGGCAGACACCCACATCCAAAAAACGGCTCCTGGTCCCCCTAAAAGAATGGCTGCTGCCACACCGACAATATTACCCGTTCCGATAGTCCCTGACAGAGCTGTTGTTAAGGAACGAAAAGGAGAAATTTCTCCTTCAGCATTCTTTTCTTGATTTTTCCCACACAAGGTTGCAATTGCATGATAAAAGCCTCGAAGCTGGATCAGGCCGAAACGGACTGAGAGATAAAGGCCGCTTCCAACAAGTAGAATAATCAGAGGAAGTCCCCAAATCCAGGAGTTGATAAGACAATTAAGTTTTCCAAAAAATTCTAGCACGAATACTCTATCTTTAATGAATGGCACACCCATAAATGCCAAATATTGGAAAGATTTTCTAAGAAACCCCCAATTTCTTTCCATAGAAAAGTGAGCTTTAGCACTCATTTTTCCATTCCTTACTCTCCAAACCACAACTTTATTAATTATAGAGTGTTGTTTTTTAATTTAATAAATATTTATTGATACTATTACGTCTTGTTTGTATAATTAAAAAAATCTATAAAAAACATTTTTATTGCGAGGGAAGTAAAAAAATGTCTATGGAAGTTTCTGATACCGTCGATTCTTCAGATAAAAGTTGCTATTTTTGCTCTAAAGAGCATTTTGACTCCCATCAAATTGCTGATTATGGGATAGGATTGATAGCAAATGAGCTCAATAACTACATCATGTGTCTTCAAAAAGAAATGATCTTTGATGATGGATTTATGGGGCAAACCTTAGAAAAGGCTCTAAAACTATCTGCTAGCTCAAAAGTGAGCCAAGATGATCCAACTTTTCAAAGAACCCAAAAACTGGCTTTTTCACTCCTTGTTTCATTTCCAACGAATCTTTTCGTATGGGATATTCAGAAAACAATGACGTATAAATGTACGGAGTACACAACAACTCTGGAAGCTGCAGCTGTCATTACAAAAAAAACCGCCTACATAGCAGGGTTTTGTATCCTAGCAAAGCTCTCTGTAGCAGCAGAAAATATGGAATTTAATTTATAAAAAACATAAATTAAATTTTTAAATTAAATCATAGTTTCACCTCTATTTTACTATAGTAATATAATCAATTTTATTTTTGATTTTAAGTTAGGATGATCTTCCAACTCTTAAAGTGCTTTATTAAACATTTCCGTTTATGAACCAATCCAGAATTAAAGATATTTTTTATTTAGATTCAATTTGTATTAAAAAACGCATATATTTATTATTAATAATAATGTTTTTTAAAATTAAATTAAATTGCTGTTATCATAAATATAATTTATAATAATTAAAGAAAAGAAAGAGAAGGAATGAAAAATGACTGCTATCTCTATGCAACCTGTAAAGGTTGATTATCCAAGCCACAACATAACCGTAGACAAAGAAATTTTAGAAGATTCATCTCAAAAAACAGAATCTTGCTCTTTTAACGACAATGACCCTGAAAAAATTATCTACCTATCAAATCTGTTGTTGAATAGATTTGAACATTTTAAACAGATAGCAACAGCAACAATAGACCACAATAAAAACCGCTTATACGAAATCGATCCAGCTTATGTTGGAATGTCTCGTTGGGGAAATTCTTCTATTCCCAACTTCTTTGCCTATATTACCAATATGTTTTCAGGTTGGTACTATAAAGATGATGCTAAGGTTTTAGAAGCAGCAAACCAAGCTCTAAACAAAGGTATGGAGTTTTCAGAAAAATCCAGGACACTTCATGATTGGGCAGAAGAGGTTACATTAGCTTTGAAAGCCTCTGATGCTCCAGAAAAAGATATAGGTTGTGTCCAAGAGATTACTTCCTTAAATGGATACTTAAAGAAAGCTCTTAAAGAAGACGAATCAGTTGAGCCATTAGATGCTTTTAAACAATTTGAAAGGTACATAACGTATACTCCAAAGAAATCTGACACCGCTTTAAGTAAAATAAAAAAAGCTTTACACCTTTTTCTTTACTCTTTACAAAATTGCACTCTACATCCTGAAAAGGATTTACACGAAAGATTAAAGTATACAAATGAAAAGATTTCATCAGATCAATCATATATTAAAGATTTAGCAGAAACAGTTCAATTTACAAAAGATTTCTTTTTTCCAGAATATTTAGACATGGCTACTCTCTATCAAAGTCTTCCAGAAAACAAAGAGCAAGCAAAGCCTATTTTAAATAAGAAAATAGAAGACATTGAAACAAAAATTAAACAGCTTGAGGAATCGGAAGATCCTGATAAGAAATCAAAACTTCATACCTTAAATAAAGAAATATTACCCAACTTAAATAAAGTAAGAGACATCCAACAAAACGAAAAATTTATAACAGAACTACATGCTAACAAAAATGTTTGGCAAAATACCGTGAAACAAGCTAAGGCAACAACTCAATTGCAATTAGCCTCTTTTCCTGAATTCACAAGGCTAGAAAAGAGCCTTAAGGAAAAATCTGATATCTTAGCAGCTTATCAAACTTTGGGCTTAGTTGATGCCAATGCAATTTCTAAATATCAAAAACTCGAAATATTAAACAGGCAACACCAATTAAAAGCAGTTTGACTGTGCTAATGCTTCAATTCTGTTTGAGTCGTTGGCTCTAAGATTTTTAGCTAGAGATAAACTTATAAAAAAGTGGGCTTTTTAGCCCACTTTTTTTAATAGCTTGAGAACGCAAAATCTAGGATGTCGCCTTCTTCCGGTTCTACGAGTTTTTTCACCCGTTTCTGGTAATCGTGGAAACCCGTTCCTCCTGGAATCATATGCCCCATAATGAGGTTTGCTTTGAAGTCTAGGAGGTAATCGTTCTTTCCTTCACATGCTGCATCTGTAAGGACACGCGTTGTTTCCTGGAAAGACGCGGCTGAAACAAATGATTCTGTTCCAAGTGAAGCTTTCGTAATACCAAGAAGGACTGGGGCTGCTTGAGAAGGCTTACCACCTTCATCTATTACCTTAGAGTTCTGCTCGTGGAAGATCTTCTTATCAACATTTTCGCCATATAAGAATGTCGTATCACCTGGATCGGTTACACGTACCTTCTGAAGCATTTGACGAACAATGATTTCAATGTGTTTATCATTGATATCAACCCCCTGTAGACGGTAAACCTCTTGAACCTGGTTAACAAGATATTTTTGAAGTTCACGAACACCGCAAATTTCAAGAATTTCTTGAGGTACAACTAGACCATCTGTGAGCTGCTGTCCTTTTACGACACTGTCACCACGCTGGATAACTAAGTGTTTAGTAAGCGGTATGAGATGTTCCTCTTCCATGCCTGTGTCTTCATCACGGACAACAACGATGCGTTTATTCTTCTGAACGCCTTTGAAATCAACAATACCATCAATCTTAGCAATTTCAGCGGCTTCTCTTGGTCGACGTGCCTCAAAAAGCTCGGCAACTCGAGGAAGACCACCGGTAATATCCTTCGTTTTAATCGCACCACGAGGCAAACGTGCTAAAATTTCACCAGCGCTAACGCTCTGTCCATCACCGACAGAAATAAGAGCCCCTGATGGAATCGCATAGGTACCAATCAGCTTTTCGTAATTTTCATCTGCATAAATGACAATTTGTGGGTGAAGTTCTCCACGGTGCTGACGTACAACAAGCTCTGTTTGTCCTGTCTGTTTATTGACATCACGTACAGTTGAAATTCCTTCAACAAGGTCTTCGTATTTAACATAACCGGGCTTCTCACAAATAATTGGAATGTTGTGTTGTTCCCAGTGTCCAATACGATCTTTCTTTTTGACCTTCACACCATCTTCAAGATGAATTTGGGCTCCTAGCTCGATTCCATAAGTTTGCAGCGGTTCAATAGACTTGGTACTAAGAAGCTTCTTATACTCTTCAAGAGTCCGTCCTTCATCGCGAACAACATGGACAAATCCATTCTTGTTAAGGGCTAAGTAAACGCCTTCGTTATTCTTGACAGTTCGCAGATCCTGATAAACGAGGATACCATCGTGTTCAGCAACAAGGTCTGGAGTCGCGTGTGCTGCAGCAATACCACCCAAGTGGAATGTTCGCATCGTGAGCTGCGTTCCAGGTTCACCAATTGATTGTGCTGCAATAATTCCAACCGCTTCACCATGAGCAACTGAGCGTCCATTTGCCAAGTTGAGCCCATAACAACGTGAGCAAACGCCACGACGCGTTTCACAAGTCAATGTTGAGCGAATTTTAATACTTTCAATTCCAGCATCATCAATATCCGCAGCTTGTTGAGCTGTTAACACATCTCCTGCACGAGCTAGGATCTTTGTTTGGTCACCAGGCATGTAAACATCGTCACATACAGCGCGGCCAAAAATACGGTCTTTAATTGGGAGAAGTTCTTCCTGACCTTGCTTAATTGCTGCAACTTCAATTCCATTGAGCGTTCCACAATCATCTTCAGTCACAAGAACATCTTGAGCAACATCAACGAGACGACGTGTCAAATAACCAGAATCGGCAGTTTTAAGAGCTGTATCAGCCAAACCTTTTCGCGCTCCGTGAGAAGAGATGAAGAACTCTAGAACACTTAGTCCTTCACGGAAGTTCGAAGTAATCGGAGACTCGATAATCTCCCCAGAAGGTTTCGCCATCAGACCACGAAGGGCACCAAGCTGCTTCACCTGAGATTTGTTACCACGAGCTCCTGAATCCATCATTAGATAAAGTGGATTAAGAACAGTTCCTTCTGGAGCACTGATTTCTTTGAAAAGAATATCAGCTAATACTTCTGTAATATCTGTCCAGATGCTGATAATCTTCGAATGTCTCTCACCCTCGGTGATAATACCGTCTTCATACTGCTTAATAACAACTGCGACTTTCTTCTGGGTCTCTTCAAGAATCTTTTGCTTATCTTCAGGAATACAAACGTCTTTGATTCCCATCGAAAGTGCTGCTTTTGTTGCTTGAGAAAAACCAAGATTTTTCAAGTTATCAAGAAAGCGTACAGAGGCCTCTAGACCAACTTTTTTATAAGTTGATAAAACGAGTTCACTCATCTTCTTCTTACGAAGAGCATAGTTTTGGAACCCGAGTTCCTCTGGAACAATCGTGTTGAAAATCACGCGACCAGGAGTGGTTTCAATGATACCAGACTCAAGGCGTAATTTAATCTTTTCATGAATGTGTAAGCCACGACCTAAGTCATCACGACGTCCTTCAGTTGGCATATTTTGTTCATGCCAGTTGTAACTTCCTCCGGCTGCTAAGGCAAGTAAGACCTCCTCGGCAGACCCAAACACACGCATTTCTTTTCCATGATCTTCAGGAATGTAAATAGGGTCATGCATGAGGTAGTAAAGACCGAGAATCATATCTTGCGATGGAACTGCTGCCGGCTTTCCAGAAGATGGCAGGAAGATATTATCAGGTGCCATCATAAGAAGCTTAGCTTCTAATTGAGATTCAACAGAAAGAGGAACGTGAACCGCCATTTGGTCTCCATCGAAGTCAGCGTTAAATGCTGTACAAACGAGTGGATGGATACGGATCGCTTTTCCTTCAATTAAGACCGGCTCAAAAGCCTGAATCCCTAAACGGTGAAGCGTTGGAGCTCGGTTCAATAGAACTGGGTGTCCTTTAATGATTTCTTCTAAGACATCCCAAACTTCTGGATCCCCTCGTTGAATCATCTTTTTAGCTGAACGAATAGTATAAACCAGTCCGCGGCCTTTTAAGCGTTTCACAATAAAGGGTTCAAAAAGTTCTAGGGCCATCTTTTTCGGAAGACCACACTGATTAAACTTGAGCTCTGGACCAACGATAATAACTGAACGTCCAGAGTAATCAACACGCTTACCAAGAAGGTTTTGACGGAAACGCCCTTGCTTACCCTTTAACATCTCTGAAAGGGCTTTCAATGGACGGTTTCCTGCACCCATCACTGGATGTCCATGACGGCCATTATCGAAAAGAGCATCAACAGCTTCTTGCAGCATGCGCTTTTCGTTGCGGATAATGACATCTGGCGTCTTGAGTTTTAAAATTGATTTCAGACGGTTATTACGGTTGATGACACGACGATAAAGATCATTCAAGTCAGAAGTTGCAAAACGTCCACCGTCAAGAGGAACTAAGGGTCTTAAATCAGGTGGAATCACAGGAATACAAGAAATAACCATCCAATCAGGCTTATTGGGAGAAGAGGTAAAGCTCTCGATAATCTTAAGCCTCTTTGCAATCTTCATCCTTGCTTGCATAGATCTTGTTTTACGCAACTTTTCTTTGAGTTCACTAATCATGATAATGAGATCTTCTTTCTCAAGAAGCTCACGAATCGCGTCTCCACCCATATTTGCTTTGAATGAATCAGGACCCCATTTTTCTTGGGCTTCACGAAATTCTGCGTCATTCAATAGCTGCTTACGCTCAAGAGTTGTACTACCAGGATCAGTTACAACATACTCTTCGTAATAGATGACTCGCTCTAAATCAGACACAGACATCCCTAGAATGTTTCCAATGCGCGAAGGCTGAGTTTTGAAAAACCAGATATGCACGACAGGAACAGCCAACTCGATATGCGCCATGCGTTCACGGCGAACCTTTGATAAGGTTACTTCGACTCCACAGCGATCACAGATAATACCTTTGTGCTTGATCTTTTTATATTTACCACACGCACACTCCCAGTCACGTGTTGGACCAAAGATCTTTTCACAAAACAAGCCGCCTTTTTCAGGCTTGAACGTGCGGTAGTTAATGGTTTCGGGCTTTTTAATTTCCCCGCGTGACCATTCATTCCGCATCACGTCATCTGAAGCGATCTTAATGCTTAATTTATCAAATTCCGATTCTTGAAAATCTTCTTCTTGCATGAACTTCTCCAAGGAGTTCCTAAATGTTTTCTCTTTTACCCTTCGGCAGCGCTTTCTGCACGTACATCAAGACATAGGCCTTGCATCTCTTTGACGAGGACATTGAATGATTCCGGTGTTCCGGCTTTCAATGTATTATCGCCTTTGACAATCGACTCGTAGATGCGAGTTCGTCCTGAAACGTCATCTGACTTAACAGTGAGCATCTCTTGCAGTAGATGGGCACATCCATAAGCTTCAAGAGCCCAGACTTCCATCTCTCCAAATCTCTGACCACCCATCTGAGCCTTACCACCAAGAGGCTGCTGAGTCACCAGCGAGTAAGGTCCAATCGCACGAGCGTGAATTTTATCTGCAACAAGATGCGAGAGCTTGAGCATATAAATATACCCAACAACAACTGAGTTGTCGAAACGCTCACCATTTCGGCCATCGTACAGTGCCATTTTTCCACTTGAAGGGAGCCCGTATTCACTCATCATCTCCCATATGCGATCTTCTGGGAAGCCTTCAAAAACGGGACTCTTCACCCATATCCCTGCTTTTCTTGCAGCAATACCTAGGTGAGTCTCAAGTAGCTGTCCCATATTCATACGAGAAGGGACACCAAGAGGGTTTAAAATGATTTCGATTGTTTGTCCGTCAGATAGATAAGGCATATCAGCTTCCGGAACGATGTTAGAAACAACACCTTTGTTACCGTGGCGCCCTGCCATTTTATCCCCAACTTGCAACTTACGCTTTGTTGCAACATAAACTTTCACTTGGCGAATGATACCAGGATCAAGCTCAATGTCTCCCTTACGCATGTACTCTACTTCAGACTTATGCTCCATTTGGAGTTGTTGCATCGCCTTTTCATGATCACGCAGGATCTGCTTAAGGGTCTCATAAGTATCATTTGGTGGGAAAATGAGGTAGTCAGCATCTTCTGACTCTAACATTTCAAGTAAGTCTTGAGTGATTTTTTCACCCTTTTTAACAAGGACATCACCTGTGATGCGGTGCATGATTGAATCTGGAGCTTCATCTCCTAAGAGTAACGCTCCAAGTTTTTCATGGAATTGCATCAAGAGGTCAGCTTCTTTTTCCTTGTACTCTTTATGAACGTCTTTGATGCGCGTTGCTTCTTCTACAAGCTCATCATCAGTCTTCGAAAGACGGTCACGTCTGCTAAAGACCTTAACATCCATTACAACCCCTTCTGTTCCAGGAGGCGCTGTTAGAGAAGCATCTTTAACATCTGCAGCTTTTTCTCCAAAGATGGCACGTAAAAGGCGCTCTTCTGGGGAAAGTTCTGTTTCAGACTTAGGTGTAATTTTTCCAACAAGGATGTCACCAGGTTTAACTTCTGCTCCGATGCGGATGATTCCATCTTCTCCAAGATCAGCAAGAGCTTCTTCTGAGACGTTAGGAATATCACGGGTGATTTCTTCTTTTCCAAGTTTAGTATCACGAGCAGTGAGTTCAAATTCCTCAAGGTAAACAGAGGTATAAGCGTCGTCCTTAATCAATTTTTCGGACATGATGATCGCATCCTCGTAGTTATATCCACACCAAGGCATGAATGCAACGAGAACGTTTTTACCAAGGGCGACTTCACCTTTATCAGTTGCTGGACCATCTGCAATCGTTTCTCCAGCCTTGACTTCGTCACCAACAGAACAAAGGGGTGTCTGATTGATACAGGTTCCGGCGTTTGACCTGAGGAATTTTTTTAAGGTATAAGTCTTTTTATTCATTCTGTTAGCTTTCGATGCTACAATAATTTGGTAACCATCGACATACTCAACAATTCCATCTTCTTCTGCTACAGCAACAGCTCCTGAGTCGCGTGCTGTACGCCACTCTAAGCCTGTTCCTACAATAGGCGCTTCTGCCTTGAGTAGAGGGACAGCTTGGCGCTGCATGTTGGATCCCATGAGAGCTCGGTTTGCATCATCGTGCTCCAAGAATGGAATCAAGCCTGTAACAACAGAAACCAGTTGCTTGGACGATACGTCCATATGAGTGACTTTTTCCGCTTCAATTTTAAGAGCTTCACCGCGATAACGTGCCCAAACGATCGGCTCGACAAACATGCTATGGTCGTCGAGGTCAGCAGAAGCCTGAGCAATGACACACTTCTCCTCCTGATCAGCAGTCATGTATTCAATCTCTTCAGTGACGATTCCGTCGCGAACAATGCGATAGGGTGTTTCGATAAATCCAAACTCATTAATCTTTGCGTAAGACGAAAGAGAAGTAATAAGTCCAATGTTTGGTCCTTCAGGTGTCTCAATCGGACAAACACGCCCATAGTGACTAGAATGAACATCTCGCACTTCAAATCCAGCACGTTCACGGTTTAGTCCACCAGGACCTAAAGAAGAAAGACGTCTTTTATGGGTCAATTCTGCAATGGGGTTGGTTTGGTCCATGAACTGAGATAGCTGTGAACGACCAAAGAAGTCTTTAAGAACTCCAGCAAGACCTTTTGCAGATACTAGTTTCCCAGGAGTTAGTGTGTCCGAAGAAAAATCAAAGAGGTTCATTCTCTCTTTGATAATTTTCTCCATGCGCGCTAGGCCAATTCGGCATTGGTTTTGAACAAGTTCACCAACTGAACGAACCCGTCTGTTTGCTAAGTGATCGATATCATCAATTTGAGCTTCTTCATCTCCAGCTTTTAATCGAATAAGATATTTGAGTGCATCGACAATATCTTCTTTCTTCAAAGTGACAACTTCGAGATCTTCGTCTGTTGTTTCCCGGCCAAGCTTGCGGTTAAGCTTATAGCGACCAACTTTACCTAAATTATAACGTTTCGGGTCAAAGAACAGACGCATAATTGTTGAACGTGCATTCGAAAGGGTTGCGGGCTCGCCTGGTCGAATCTTTCTATAAAAATCCTTTAGAGCAGACTCATAAGAATCTGTTGGATCCTTTGCAAGCATCTTGATAATCGGGCTTGTTTCATCCGCATCTTCTGCGATACGGATGGCGGTAATTCCCGCGTCGAGCATGCGCTTGAGCATGGCAGTTGTCAGTTTCTCAGAAGCTTTACCAAAAACAACTCCCGTGTCTTCTTCTAAGACATCTTCTGCTAGGATTTTTCCAACGAGCTTAGGGAAATCTTTGTCAGACTTAACTTTAACGCGATAGGTATTGAAAAACTCTTCAATGATATCTGAGTCTGAAGAGTACCCAAGTGTTCGAATGAAGGATGTTGCAAGGACCTTACGCCTTCTTTTCTTACGATCAACATAAACATAAATGAGGTCATTAATATCAAAAGAAGACTCAAGCCAGCTTCCGCGATAAGGAATGATGCGGAAGGAGTAAAGGACGTTTCCTTTTGCATGTTTTTCTTGCTCAAAAGAAATACCTGGAGAGCGATGCAGCTGAGAAACAATGACCCTTTCAGCTCCATTAATGATGAATGTTCCTTGATCTGTCATGATCGGAACTGTTCCCATGTAAACTTCTTCTTCTTTAATACCCGTTTCATCAGTTAGGCGGAATTTAACTTTTAAAGTCACATTATAGGTTATTCCACGTCTGATACATTCTTCTGGGGAGTACTTTGGCACTCCAAGGTTGTATGATAGGTATTCAAGAGAGGTTTTCTCATCATAGGATTTTATGGGGAAAATTTCCTGAAAGACTTCCTCTAAGCCGATATTTTCACGTTCATGCGGCAATCGATCTGCCTGCAGAAACTGCTGAAAAGATTTAATCTGAATTTCGATGAGGTTTGGAAGATCAATAATTTCTTCTCGGCTAATAAAGCTCACCCGCTCTGGGGGTCTTTTAAGCATATAAATGCCTCCGTCTAGTTCTTCTGAAAGAGCAATAAATTAATATACGCGCAAGCAGAAACCCAATTTACAAGGTTTCTGCTTACGTTCTAAGTCTGCGTAAGTTCTGCGTAAAACTTAGACACCTTTTAAGGCGACCTTTCCGCCTGCATCTGTGATTTTCTTCTTAATTTCCTCAGCTTCTGCTTTTGGAGCTGAATCTTTCACAGGTTTAGGTGCTCCTTCAACCAGCTCTTTTGCTTCTTTAAGGCCTAGTCCTGTTACTTCACGAACTACCTTAATGACTGCAATTTTCTTATCAGCAGGAGCTTCTTCAAGAATCACTTGGAAGTCTGTTGCTTCTTCTGCAGCAGCAGCGTCACCACCACCTGCAGCTGGAGCAGCCATCATCATAGGCGCGCCTGCAGCGGCTTGGACATCCCACTTTTCTTCTAAAGCTTTTTTCAGTTTAGAAAGGTCTAAAACTGAAAGCCCACTTAAGGTTTCAACGAGTTGATCGATATTTGCTTCTTGTTGTTGTGCCACGGTTTATTCCCCTGATATGGTTCATATAATTCTAGTTTCAGTTACCCTTCTTCTTTCTGCATTTTATTCTCAACGCAGTAAATCACACTGGTAAGAATGGCCTGAATGGCTCCCACAGTTCCAGACATTGGTGCCTCGAGGACTCCAAGGAACTGAGCTCGCATCTCATCTTGGCTAGGTAGTTTCGAAATCTCTTCAACTTCTTGAGGGGTGCAGATTTTTCCTTCAAAGCTTGCACCAAGAACTTCTAGCTTTCCTGAGTAGTCTTTTTTGTATTTATAAACGGTTTTTGTTGTAGATATCGTATCTTCACCAGAATAAATGATTCCTAGATGTCCTGAGATCATCTCATCATCAATATTCAGGCCTGCTTCTGCAGCAGCCTTAAGGAAAATGCGCTTTTTTACAACATATAAAAACCCACCACTCTCAGCTATCGCATTGCGAAACTCAAAAGTGAGGTTTGGGTCCATTTTTTGATAGCTCATCAATACAAATCCAGGTGAACTCTGAATTTGCTCCTTGACTTCGTCTAATAGTAACTGCTTTTCCGGTCTCATATTTCTTTAGTATCCTAACTAACTGATACAGAGTTTAGGTCAATTTTAAGGCCAGGCCCCATCGTTGAAGAAATAAAGAGTGAGCATAAATACTGGCCTTTTGCAGTTGAAGGTTTCACTCTTGAAACCGCCTGAATGAATGCTTCGATATTTTCAACGATATGTTCCTTTGTGAATGAGACTTTTCCAACAAAGTTGTTAATAATCCCATTTTTATCGACTTTAAACTCGATTTTTCCTTTCTTAATATCTTCAATTGCTCGCGTCACATCTGTCGTAACAGTGCCCGCTTTTGGTGTTGGCATAAGACCTCGTGGGCCCAGTACCTTACCTAGCTTACCAACTTCTCTCATCATGTCAGGTGTTGCAACGATAGCATCAAAATCTGTCCACCCACCTTTAATCTTATCAATGAGCTCTTGGTCTCCAGCATAGTCTGCTCCAGCAGCTTCTGCCTCTTTAGCTTTCTCACCTTTTGCTAAGACAACGACAACAACTTTCTTTCCGGTTCCATTTGGTAACAAGACTGTACTTCTTACTTGTTGATCGGATTTCTTTGGATCAACGCCGATGCTAAGTGCAACTTCGACTGACTCGTCGAATTTTGGTGAAGGAGTCTTTTTTAAAATGTCTACTGCATCACCAAGAGAGTAGCTCTTTCCCTTTTCAAATAGCTTGTTAATCTCTTTAAATCTTTTTGTGCTCTTTGCCATGTGAACTTCTATCCTTCTACGATATCTACACCCATTGAACGGGCAGTCCCTGCTACAACATTTGCAGCAGCTTCTTCTGAACTTACTCGTAGATCTGGGCCTTTAATTTCTGCAATTTTTTTCACTTGCTCTTTGGTGAGTTTGCCCACCTTATCCCGGTTAGGAATACCAGACCCCTTCTCAATGCCAAGCTCTTTCAATATAAGCTTTGCCATTGGAGGTTTCTTGGTGATAAAGGTAAAACTCTTATCTGAAAAAACTGAAATTTCAACTGGAAGAACATCGCCAGCTTTGTCTTGCGTTTTAGCGTTGAATTCCTTGCAAAATGCCATAATGTTCAAGCCAGCTGCACCAAGTGCGGGTCCAATTGGTGGTGCAGGACTTGCTTTTCCTGCTGGAATTTGAAGCTTAATTTTTTTATCGAGTTTTTTAGCCATTTTTCTATTTATCCTGCCTTAATTTATTCCACTTCTACATCAGAAGGTACTTCTTCCACTTGCCAGAATTCGAGATCATCAACTCGGGTTTCTCTTCCGAAAATTGAGACCATTGCACTAAGACGTCCCTTTTCGTGGTTCACTTCTAGCACTGTCCCAATAAAGTTTACAAAAACACCGTCTGTGATCTTGACATGGTCTCCAATAGAAATCTTGTGTTTGTGGACAACCTCTCCCTTCCGGTCTTGTAATTCTGTCAAAATCTTGTCGACTTCAGCATCAGATAGGGGGACAGGCTTTCCTCCTCCCATGAAGTCTATAACGCCATTTGTGTCCTTTACGTACATCCATGCTTCATCAGTCATCTTCATCTTGATGAGAGCATAGCCAGGCCAGAGGCGCTTTTCTGTAATTTTTTGCTCTCCCCTTTTAACCTCAGCAACGTTTTCTGAGGGAACGAGAACTTCATCAATCAGGTCTACCATGCCTTTTGCAACACGGTTTTCTTCAAGGTTCTTCTTAACCTTTTTTTCCTGACCAGACATTACTTGAATCACGTACCAATGACTATCCATTTATTCCCTTTCAATGCGTCTCTTAACTGATGAGGCGAACGAGGCTACCAATGCCTTGCAATACAAATCTAATAAAGAGGTCGACAGCATAAATCCCAATCCCTAGAGCAAAAATTGCTCCTACAACGATTCTCGTGCAGGTCAGGAGCTCTTCTCTTGTCGTCCATGAGACTTTTTTCATTTCTTCCTTCATATCTTTGAAGAAATGACTTTTAGTCTTCGCCTTTTTCTTTTTTGCCGCACTCAGCTCTGCAATTTTTTGAGAGACCGACATATCTGGTTTTCTCTTATTCTTCATGTAGTTCGTTTTTTGCGAGTGCGGAGGGATTCGAACCCCCGACCGGCGACTTTGGAGATCGCTGCTCTACCAACTGAGCTACACACCCATTTCCCTTTCTCATATAAAAAAGGGTTGAGGTTGAACTCTAAATAAAAGCGCAACCTCTAACTAATCTATTACTCAATAATCTTTGTAACAGTTCCAGCACCAATCGTACGTCCACCTTCGCGGATCGCAAATCTCATACCTTCTTCCATTGCGACTGGAGCAATTAGTTCTCCTGTCAACTCAACGTTATCTCCAGGCATGACCATCTCTGTTCCTTCAGGAAGAGCTACAGTTCCAGTCACATCAGTTGTTCTAATGAAAAACTGCGGACGGTAACCAGTGAAGAACGGCTTATGTCGGCCTCCTTCTTCTTTCTTGAGAACGTAAACTGTGCCTTTAAATTTAGTATGAGGTGTGCAAGTCCCCGGAGCTGAAAGAACCATTCCTCGCTCAATATCTTTTTTATCAACTCCACGCAATAGAACTCCAACGTTTTCACCTGCTCTTGCTTCATCAAGCAGCTTGTTGAACATCTCAAGTCCTGTTGCAACTGATTCACGCGTTTCGCGCAGACCAACGATTTCAATCTTGTCATTGATTTTGATAATACCTTTTTCAACACGGCCTGTTGCAACTGTTCCACGGCCAGAAATTGAGAAAACATCTTCAACGGGCATTAGGAAAGGTTTGTCAACTTCGCGCTCTGGAGTTGGAACTTTTTCGTCAACAGCTGCCATCAGCTCATCGATTTTAGCCATCCATTCTTCTTCGCCTTCAAGAGCTTTTAGAGCTGACCCACGAATAATTGGGCAGTCTTTGTAACCTTGAGCTTCGAGCATTTCAGAAATTTCCATTTCAACAAGCTCTACTAGCTCTTCATCACCTTTTCCAATTTGGTCCATTTTGTTTAGGAAGACAACAATTGAAGGAACTCCAACCTGACGAGCAAGAAGAACGTGCTCTTTTGTCTGAGGCATAGGTCCATCTGTCGCACCTACTACCAGAATCGCTCCATCCATTTGAGCTGCACCGGTTACCATGTTTTTAACGTAATCGGCGTGTCCTGGACAGTCTACGTGAGCGTAGTGTCTGTTATCTGTTTCATATTCAACGTGACTCGAGTTAATTGTAATTCCGCGAGCCTTTTCCTCAGGACTGTTGTCTATTGAAGAGTAATCACGAAATTGGGCTCCACCTTTTTTAGCGAGGGTTTGTGTAATCGCTGCTGTAAGTGTTGTCTTACCGTGGTCAACGTGGCCAATGGTCCCGATATTAACGTGGGGTTTATTCCTTTGAAAAGCTTCCTTTGCCATTGTAGTATTCCTCCGCTTGGGGCTCCTTATGTAGCTTTTGATATGTTATCGTGCGCTTCTTGCCCAGAATAGGAATTGAACCTACGACCGCTTGCTTACCATGCAAGTGCTCTACCTCTGAGCTATCTGGGCACCTAAATGTTACCTTTAAGTGTTTCTTAAAATTCACTCCTAGCAATCCTTGCATCAAAATTTCACTCAGTTTAAGGTCAGCTAGGATATGAACGATCACGCCTAATTAGGCGAATGGAATAAAGCTTAACTATCAACTAAAAAAAAAGCAACATCTAATGCATAACTTTTGAAGAAGACAGAAAATTTTAGGATTCTTGGCTTGAAAATTTGCACAACAATCTTTAGCTGCAAATTTTCTAATAATAGCTGTCTAATGAGAAAAACTTAGCTGAATATAATTAACGAAGAAAAATTTCTTTATGCGCTAGTAAATAAACAAGAATAAATTTACTTGTGGAACCTCTTCACTCTTTTTTCGAATTTTTTCCTACAAAAAGGCCAACAACTATGATTCAGCCGTTTTAAAGCTGCTTTTTATTCCAGGAAACTTAAACAGCGCAGAGAGTACAAAAGATTAAGATACAGAGCTGGGAAAAACAAAATTTTGAAGCATGATCTGTCTGAATAGTTATCTTTGACGATAGACAATGCGCGCTTTGGTAAGATCATAAGGCGACATTTCAACCTTGACTACGTCACCAACAAATACGCGAATGTTGCGCATTCGCATTTTTCCACATAAGTGAGCAAGAACGGTCATCCCATTTTCAAGAGTCACGCGAAAGGTCATATTTGGTAGTAGCTCTTCTACTTTTCCTTCAAGCTTGATCGTATCTTCTTTCGGCATATTTTCCTTATATATAGTAGAACTTAAAATTGAGTCTTAGCAAGTGAATCCCAAAAATGTCAATAGCTCTTCAGGATTTGGACTACTTTTTACCTAATGAGCTCATACTATAATCCCTCTCCTTATTTAAACCCAAGAAAAAAATTTAATCATTAATTAAATTTTAATAAACCTAAAATAATATAATTAATTTATTTTTAGTATTTTGTTAATTTACTGAATTATATATAATTATACTAAGCAAAATAATTTTATTATGAATGTATAAGAAGCAGATTTCTGATGAGTGTTAATTTCACCCCTTCAACAGAAATAAATGCCGCCCTCTGGAGCAATCCTGCCGAGGCTGCTAGTAAATATAAGTCAGATGCTTTTAAAGCCGACTTAAAAGCTAAAGTCGCTCTAGTAGCCTTAGGAGTGATCACTGTTGCTGCAGTCACTCTCGCCGCAGTCTATATGCCCGCCTTGGTACCCGTCGTTTTAATTGTGGCTGGGGCTGCAGTTAAAAGCGTTTATAATAAGTTTTATTTGCATTATCGAGATGAAAGTAAAAAATTTACTGAGTTCGCAGAACACATGGCAGGAGTTGCTCAAAAAATTGATTCCTATCAACAGCAGCATTTTAATGGCTCAGATTTTTACAGCAAACTTCATGAGCTAGGTATTAATGCGAATGGGATCTCAAATCAAGATTGTCTTAGAGAAATGGATGCTGAGCAAGATGCTTTCCGCCCTTTAAAGAACTTAATTGGACGTGTTGAGTACTGGTCTGAGACTGCTGACCGATACAAAAAGGAAATCCAAGAGCTCGATGAAAAAATCCAGAAGAAAGCTAAGCAGATGATGACTCCTGGGCTGGACTTAGAACAACATCGAAAAGAAAAGTCTGCATGGCTACTTTTTAACATTCAAAAACACAAGCTTGAAGAAGAAAATTACATTCCAGCAAAGCTTGCCGCTGCCTACAACCTTCATGTCATTGATAATGTCAAAGATACACGAGAATATAGCTCATTCGGACATCCTGAACCCTCCAGCTATCTTCATTCTGTGACCTTTGAGCATAAAGATTTGCAGCCCTATTACCTCTTCGCTCCGGAAAGAAATCAACCCCCTCTATCTAAGCAATGGATGATGGAACATTCGCCTCAAGAAATTGCAAGAGAAATTTTTAAAGGTAGTTCTATCTACACTGTATAGTTGTATAAATCTGCACATACCGTGTAAGATGATCACATGGAATTCAAAAGTTGTTTAGACAGTCAAGAAAGACTAAGAGAATGCTTTTCTTCCCGCCATACAGCTGAAGAAAAGTACACAAAAGTTATTGAGATGGGACGATCTCTAGAGCCTTACCCTAAAGAGGACAAAACACCTACACACTTAGTTAAAGGGTGTCAGAGCCTTCTCTATTTGAAAAGCTCTTACCATGAAGGAAAGATGCATTTTCTCGCTGCTTCTGATGCTTTGATTTCTGCAGGCCTCGCAGCTCTTTTACTGATGATTTATGAAGGTGAGCCTCCTGAAGCGATTCTTAAATGCCCTCCTGCTGTCTTAAAAGATCTAGAACTCACAAGTTACCTTTCTCCTAGTAGAGCAAACGGTCTCAGAAGCCTCTATTTACGCATGCAACAAGACGCTATTCAAGTCTTACAGAAAAGTCCTACAGGTTCTTCCTTCTAGTTTTTTCAATTCAACCTGGAAGTCTTTATCAATTTTACTTGCATAATGGAAGTTTTTCAGAAAGTGCAGCCCCAAGCTTGAACCTAAACGTCAAGACCAAGGTGTCTAATGTTCTCCGAACTTAAGCAGGTCTTAGCTCCAGGCAGTTTCCGCGGGCAAGTGGGACCATTTACGGTCAATGCTACAAGTAAAAGCATCAACTTAATTGCGCCTGGACTGAGGATTGCCTTTGAAAACCCTTCCGGCTTTTCTATCTTATTGAACAGTCGGACAGAGCTTAATGGCAAAAAGAAAAACGACTTCGTCGATATGCGTTTGGAGTATGCATTTTAATAACCCAGTGTAATAATGAGTTTTGGGTTTTAAAATAATTTATTGATGCAGTATGCTTTACTCCTTATGAGTGAAAATAGTGCAAATAGAACCCTCTATATCCACAAAGATCGCCTGAATCCATTTGCCTTATGGGATAACGCTTTTTTAGCCCGTGAAGCTCGTTCTAAAGCTCATAATATTACCGTATATGAAACTCTAGCAAAAGTTGCCTGGGTAGCATTCATGATATTCGGGGCTATTTTCACAATGAGCCTTGGAACATTGAACGTTTACTCTTTTCCGGCAGCCCTATATGCCCTGACTCACCTTTACCAACCTTACATGGAAGCGACCTACCACAACTGGAAAGCACAAGCTGAAAGTGGAAGAAACAAACAACGTATGTATGCGGGGATTTTAAGCACTTACCAAAAACTCCAACTTCTTTCAACAACTGCACTCAAGAGTGCAGTTGAAGGAATTACAAAAAGCCCTATTGTAAAAAACTCCGAGCTTTACCTGCCTCTCCTCGCTCAATACAACTATTTTATGGAAAAAATGACAGAAAAAAATGAGCAACTGCAAAAGTTGACTGATGAAATAGACTATGATGAAGTCGTTAAACAATCCGAAGATATTTTGTTTCAAAAGAGGAAAGCATACTACGAGTTAGAGGAAAGTCTTTGTATTCAGAAGGTTGAGCTAGCTTATTTAATTCACTTAATTTACCACCCATTTGATAAAAATAAACTACCTGCTTTTGGTCTATTTGAACAAAAAGAGTTCTCCCACTATTGTTCAAGGCAGCTCTTTCACCCAGATAGCTCCCCTATCTTTTTTAGATCTTTGACAAAATCGAGTCTCACTAGAGAACAGGTAAAAAATCTATCTCCTACTGAAATCTATGAAAAAAGCTTTTAGACAATACTATATAGATTAGAATGTCATAAATTCATCTTGAGGAGGAACAGTGATTTCAATTTCCCCTCCCTCATGCATGAAAACATCGTATTCAAGGCGCACTCCAAATTCTTCAGGAAGATAAATGCCTGGTTCTATTGAAAAACACGTATTGGGAATGAGAGGGCGATCATCTTGTGTTTCAAGCCCATCGATGTTAGCTCCTGGACCATGAATCTCTTTGTGAATATTGTGCCCTGTGCGGTGAGTAAAAAATTCACCATAACCACTCTCTTCAATCACCTTTCTGACCCGATTGTCAACATCTGCGCCAGCAACTTCTTTTCCTTGTTTATGCTCACGAGCAATCCATTCTGTCCCTTCTTTTTGAGCTTTGCGAACAATAGAAAAGACTTCCTGCTGTTTAGCTGTAGGTTCAGCTGCAGCTACTCCCATACGAGTGATATCGGCAAAAACAGCTTCTGATTCATCTTTCCGGCACCACAGGTCAATCAGGATAAGGTCTCCCTTGTTTATTGGAGAACTCTTATCTTTCATTGGAATATAATGAGGGTCTGCTGCATGAGCATTAATTCCGCAAATAAGATCTCCCTCAGTTACGCAGTTATTTTCTGCAAATCTTCCTAGAATCATTTGTTGAACGTCATATTCAGTGATCCTTTCTCCTTTCTCAAGAGTTCTACGGATATGCTCCCATACAAAGGAAACTGTTCCATCGAGTACTTGGGCTGCTTCTTTATGAAGTTCATATTGATGAGGAGTCCAAACACAAGTGAATTCCTGGAGGAACGAAGAAGAGCTAACGACCTCTGGACCAAAACTTCGGATGAGATCAACGAGTCCCCCATCAACTTTAGAAACAGTTGGAATGGCTTGCATGGGTGAATACTCCATGGCTACTTTGTTTTTTCCCCTAAGTAAAGCCTGTAAATGTTCATGCAAAGTACGCCAATTGCTATAAACTTTTGCTTCTCCTGGAAGATGGTCTAAATTATGGTCTTCAATTCGATGGACAATTTTAAGAGGCTCCCCCTGCGCAGGAATCCAATAAAAACATCTTCGAGAAATCATAAGCCCATCCGGAATCTCGAGAAAACTTAAAGCAAGAGGGTTAACTCCATGAAATTCATATAAAAGCCAACCATCAACTTCTCTTTCCTTGAGTTTTGTTTGTACTTTTTCAATTCTAGTCATTTCAAACCTATCATGACTGTTAGTGGTAGAGACATTGGATCAGAGCAGAGGCCGTCACCACTTTCAAAATCTGGTGAGATTCATCGAGTAGCTCTAAAAGAAAAGGAATAGATTTCTGATCTCCTATATGCCCTATTGCTCCTAAAATATTGATCTTCATTTCTCGGTCCATTGAAAAATAAGCGTCTTGCAAGGCTTCGATCGCTTCAGGCTCACTTCCTGAAAGCGCAAGAACTAAAGCAGCTTGGACCCTAATCTTTTCGTCTTCTTCTTTTAAAAGATGCCGGAGAATATTTAAAGCTTCTTCTCCTCCTTCTTCCAGTAGGGTGGTTGAAGCTGCATAACTCACCCCAAAAACTTGGTGAGTAAGAAAACTTTTCACAGCTTCTTCAGCTTGAGGATGATTCAGAATAGCTAGGTAATTTAAAATATCAAGACGTGTCAGCTGATCCATGAGAGAGGGATATTGAGGAACCTGTGGGATATGATGTAACCGAGAAGGCATGAGAATTTGAAACATGGATTGGGTATTCCACATGATATTTTCTTGATGTGTCATCAGGAACTGATAAAGAATGCAGCAAGCAAGCTCGGTGTCCACTTCTTGGCGGATAAGTCCTAAAGCAATATTAGCTTTTACAAATGGGTCAGGCGAAACTCGAATGACTTCATGAGCAATACTTCTTCCTTGAAACCCACTATTTCCTAAAACATAAGCAGCTAAACGGCGGCTGTTGTCATCTGAGGCATAGACCCATTTTTTGATTGCATTCAGTGCTTTTTGCTGGGAGAAACGAAGGGAAATCCAAGATGCTGCAATGGAAAGGACTGGGTGAGGATCGTCTATCAGTTTTTCAATTCGACTCAAGGACTCAGGAGAAAGACTTTTAAGACCAAGCAAATAAAGAGTCCCTAGAGCTGCAATGCGCACATCAGGAGAGGAGTCTTCTAGAAGTTGCAAAATGGTTGGAATCTCTTCTGTGAGGTCTAAATGGGCAATGACTTGACAAGCTAAATGGCGCAATCCTCCACGTTTACTTTTAACCAGTTCTGATAGCTCGCACGGATCAATTTCATCATAGAGGTTAACAAGGGCTGCTGCTGCTAAGGCTCGCTCCTCTATGCTGCTGCGTGCATTGCCGACGATTTTTTTTAGCGGTTCTTTAACATCACTTGTTCCTATCGCCCCAAGAGCTTTGATCACTTCAAGTTTAACATACCAAACCTTCTCTTCATCAAAGAGACGTTTGACTTCTTGAATCAAGATTTCATCACGGTACTGTGGAGTCAGTTGAACAGCCATCGCTCGCAAAAAAGCATTTGATGAGTGCATTTGATTTTTAAGCATTTGAACGGCGCGTACATCGTGAGTGTAAAAAGCACCCATCAATGATGCCATGTTGATCACGATTTGACGGGAGTTTTCGGAGCGGTGGAGGACCCCCCATGCCAATGCTTCTAAAATGTCATGATTAAGGGTCTCTTTTTTCCATTTTTTCCATCGAAGAATGGCTTCATCATCTTTACCATTTTCAGCAAGAGTCCGAATGTAGGCTTCTTTGAGCTGCTCTGAATCAGGATAAAGTTGCAGGCCTTCTTCACACTCCTCTAGAGCTGTGCGATAGTCTCGAATGAGAAGATGAGAGTAGATCCGTTTGACACAATCCCCTTCTGTAACATCAACTAGAGAAGAGAAAAGAGTTGTTGAGAGGCCGATAAGTGCTGCAAGTAAGTAACGCAAAATGACCCTTTATGCCATGGGGCCTAGCTCCTTTCCACCAATTAAATGAAAATGCAGATGGAAAACAGACTGCCCCGCCTTGATTCCATTATTTGTCAGAAAGCGATAATTATCTTCAATCCCCTTTTCCTGAGCAAGCTTTTGAGCGACTTCAACAATCTCCGCCACGATAGACAGATCTTCTGCTGGAATATCCTGCAAACTTTTATATTCCTTCTTCGGCATAATGAGAATATGTACAGGAGCTTTTGGACTCACATCTTTAATCGCTAAAATTCGATCATTTTCATAGACTTTCGTACAAGGAAGCTCCCCACTAATGATTTTTCCAAATATCGTTTTACTCATATGTTTTTCCTCAAACTCAGGTTTTTAGGGTCATCTCAAGGGCTTTAAAAGCATCTTCTTTTGTTTCCCAAATGGAGATAAAACGTCCTTTATGGCAAAAAACAGCTCCTTGAATCCCCGTTTTCTCCTTGAGTTCATGATCAATCAAGCCTGCCCATTCTTTTGGAAGCGGTACACGTACCTGCATCCTCTTTTCATAGGAGGGAGGAATCCCTCTTAGCTTCCACTGCTTTCCAGTTGGCATAATCAAAAAAACTGCAGGGTGTTTCTCTCCACCAAGATCAAAAAAAGACTCCATCCATGGCATGGATTCCTTAAACACCATGACAGGTTCATTTTTATCCATTTCTTGCTTAATGACTTCTCGACATTCTTGAATATAATGGAATTTATCAACAAGTCGTTTCAGATGACCAAAAGCAAATTCAACAGCCTGAAAAAATGCTCCATCCATAATCTTTTCATCAACGTTATGACGAATGGGAACAAAGTTAGCAATCACTGCAGAAAAGCTACAATGACCAACCATTGTTGTTGCTTTTCCATTATCAATCGCATCCACTCCCATAACGAGAGAACGGTTCAAATAAAGGAAAAGCTTCTCATCTATGACCTTTTCGTCTTTTAAATACTTGAGAATCATCCCAGCACTGCTTAAGCTGCCGTAATAATCCATTTGATGGTGGTCAAACCGTCTAATGGTAGGCTCATACATCCCCCCCACATCACAGACATAGTCACATGTCCTGAGATCATCTAAATTCCGAGTTCGGATGATTTTATCAAAGTCGATTTGGTCAAACAGAAGAAGGAGAGCACATGCTGTGACTTCATCTGCATGAAAGCTCCCATTATGTGTACCCAAGCTACGCTTTAGGATCTCGTTCTTCATCAAAAGACTCCTCGAAATCGTACAATTATAGACCTCAAAAAAATAATATTCAAGCTTTTGGCAAAATGTTGTAATATTTGACGCATGGGCGTAAATCTATCTTTTACACATCCTGATTTAGTCACACCTGATGGCAAAATTGTTTCACTCAAAAGACGTGATGATCATACTGTCATTGCCGATGTTATCATCGAAAAAGTTTCACCTTTTTTTATAGGGTTCAGTTTGCCCGCTGAAAAAATCCTGTTTAACCTGAAAAGTACTTTGGCGCAACTTGGAATCCACGCGCACATAGAAGAACTAGACCTTTCTCCTTCACTTAGAACTGCTGAAGTCAAAGTAAAACTTTTGCCACTTTGTGAAATTGGTCGAGAGCTATTAAAGTTTCTCACTGTTAATTCTTATATTGGAAAACTTTTTGCAGCAGATGACACAAGACGTGTACGCGACCCAGATTATCTTTCTCGCATGTTTGGACGAACAGATCGACGTGGACGTCCGCTTTTATCTCTTGGAGAAAAGCATGATAGGTCCGACCTAAAATTAGAAAAAATTGATGGTAGAACCGTCGCTTTTCTTTCACTAAAGCCGGGAACTTATTCTTATGATCATTCAATTAAAGGGATTCTTCCCACCCTTGCCAAAGCGCTTGCAGAACCACAAATTAAGATTCGAGAGTTTCTCCACTTAACTCAGCAATATGATCCCAATGGATTGAGACAGGTTCGTCCTGGAGAGCTTCTTCTTGTTAAAACCATTCCCCTTCATATCAGGACAGTTTTTGCACGTGTCGTGGACAACCTACTCCCCCAAGGCTATACCCATACTGCTGCTTCGGTCCTCCAACCTGATACATTTGCTTCTGGAGATATTTATGAGCTTTATGGCTCAAGTGAAGAAGCATTAGATGTTATCCCTCTTGAGTTTTATACCCTTTCTCCCTATCGGGAACATGTCTTTTTTGCCGATAGAGATCAGCTACAAGCCAGTATTGAGAATCCTGAGGCTCTTTTTCAGGCGATGAAAACAGCTCCAGGACCACCTCATCACAAATGTGCAACCTTTGTCGTGAAAGGTGATCAACTGCTTAACTTACAAGGTTCAGATTGGATACAAGCTGAGTCAGGCTTTCAGTCTTTCCCGGGTTTTTTCCATCCTGATCAACAAGCGGAAAAAGTCGAGTCTTATCTACATGCTCAACCCTCCTATCCTTTTCTTGAAGCAATCGAAAATGGAGTGATCACAAGTCAGGGAATCTTGCTATCCCGTTACTTCCCTTCTCCGATTATGAAGAGAATGCTGATCAGCGAACAGGTTCACCGTTGCTTGAAGGGAATCTACTTTCAATATCCTTCTCGTTCTCATGGGGAGTTTTTCTCACATGAAGATCGCTCGATGCTGATTGACTTAGCTAAGTTTGGACTGCGTGTGTTTTGGCTTGATGAAAGAACTCATCAGATCCTTCAATATGTTCCACGCGCTGACAAAGATTCAGGGATGTTTGTTCCAATTTCTAAAGTGGAAACTTTTATCAATGCCACAATGATCGGTATCTATGGGTCGAATTTGATCGAGGGTCCTTATGACACTCTTCTGAAAGAGTTGATGGACGGTCTCCTTAAAAGAAAACAAGAAATGGACCACTCCCTCCTCAACCCAAAAACCCCGCTTGCGCTTGTCACTGGTGGTGGGCCAGGTGTGATGAGTATTGGTAACCAGATTTCAAAAGATCTTGGTGTCCTCTCTTGTGCAAACATCATTGATTTTAGATCCAATGGGGAAACAGTTGTTAATGAACAACAGCAAAACCCTTATATCGAAGCAAAAATGACTTACCGCCTAGACAGATTAGTGGAAAGACAAGCAGAATTTCATTTAGATCTTCCCATCTTTCTAACAGGCGGAATTGGAACAGACTTTGAGTATACCCTAGAAGAAGTACGGCGAAAAACAGGTGCCAATAAGATCACTCCTGTTCTTCTCATTGGAGATCCCTCTTATTGGAAGCAAAAGGTTAGCACCCGATTCCTCACGAATATGGAAACAGGAACGATTAAAGGATCAGAGTGGGTTAGCAACTGCTTCTACTGTATTCAAACTGCCAAACAAGGTCTCAAAGTTTATGAAGATTTTTTTAGTGGAAAACTTTCTATCGGCCCCAAAGGACCCATTTTCCGCGAGGGTTTTGTTATTGTAGATTAGGTAGTTTTCTCTAGAAGACTTAGTTGGGAGATGAAATAGACCACAATAGCAAATATTAAAATTGAAATTATAATTATTAACATTCTTTTTAGGTTCTTTTTAAAATCTTTCACCATTGACCACTATTTGAATTTAATTTATACTATCCGGAAAAATTCATTCCTTACAACATTTTAATTTAGAATAGGGCCATGGCTACTCGCTGGGAAAAGTTGCGTCATCAAGTTGGTGGAATTGCCGGCTTCGTCTACCTTCACAATAAAATTAAAGATGCTGGGCAGCAACAAGGTTCAGCCCTAAATACATTGGATCCCCTTCAATCAAGACTTAACAATAAATTAAAAGAAAGTGTTGAGACTTTATTTGAAGAACGAGTTAAGCCTCATTCATACTATCAATCCCTAAAAACCTACACTTTCTCAAGACTTTTTCCAACTACTCGAGCAGTTATTGAAACAACAGACTATGCAGAAAAAAAAGCCTATCAAATCGAGCACATGATTAATTGGCTCATGAAACAGCATCGCCTGATACGTTATGCTCAACTTGGGACAATTTGTGTTTTAGGAGAGTTTCTTTTAACAAGGCTCACTCTACATCCCGTCAAAATTTTTATGATTTCGGGAATCTTTTTTTCAATTATTAGCAATGTCTCAGCCATTTCGACTGTTGTTAAAGATTTTCAAAAGTGTGCTCACTTAGGAAAAAGCTTACTTAGGCAGCCTCTTGAGGCATGTATAACCATCAAACAATTAGGAAACAATCTCGTTAAAACTGCTTATCCTCAAACAGAAGCCATAGAATCCCCCCACTCCTATCACTTAGCAAGTGTGGTACGAATCGGATGTGAAACAGCTTTTGGAACAAAAGAAGATTTTCAACAAAAGGTTGATGATATCATTGAAAACCAAGCCTGCCGTCCGATACGAAAACTTGAAAAAGACCAACGGTTTCAACTCTTATCGCGAATTACAGATACAACTGTTAAAAAAGTCTGTGTTCTCGCCTCCACTCAAGCGTTTAGGATAATCTTGACCAATTTAACAGGGCTCGGATTGGCTGCTGCTTTCTACTGGGTTACTCATTATCATTTAGACACTTCCTCCGATTACTGCGAATGGACTACTCCACTAGCCTATGCCTGGAATCGCATCTTTCCACTTAACTGGTTGCACCAATACCCTGAGCAATGTCATCGATATCTTTATCTCTCTTATTTTAGTGATATTACCAAATGGGCACTCCGATTTTATATTTGGAATCGAATGATCAAATCATGGGAAGCTAGCCGTGAAACAGCTGTTGAAGACCTGATGCGTCCAGTTAAAGACTGGAGTCAAAGTAAATGGAACCAAGTGACCAAAACTTTCTCTCAAACAACAGAAGGTGTTTCTAGTGTCTTCAAGTCATTTGTAGCTAAATTCTCTGGAATAAAAAGCGATGTTACACCCAAATCAGATAACATCGTCAGGCATATTCCTGTTGGCTACACAGTTAATGTAGAAGAGTTGCGAAGCATGCCTTTAACCTAGCGCCGGTAGCCAACCTCTTGTTGCTGCAATTTGGAAAAAAATCACAAAGAGAGAGCCCACAAGCATGACAAGCATAAGAAACTTTCCACCAAAGACTTTAAAACGCTCTTCTTTTTTCTCAATGTAACGTCCTTTCCAAACCATCAGTACAGGTAAAATTCCATACAGAATAGCAACAAAAACACCTGCATATCCAATGGCTAGAATAAAGCCTTTAGGATAGAAAAATGCAAATAGCAGCGGTGGAATAAACATCATGATCAATAGGAGAAAACGTCCTCCAATTGTCTTTTTGATATGAAACCCATCAGCCAAAAAGTCATAAAGGCTAAGAGCAACTCCAAAAAATGAGGTTACAAGAGCAAAAAATGAAAAGAGCCCTACGAGAGTTGCAATCCAAGACACGCTTAAAAAGTGCTTCAAAGCTTCAGTTAAACCTGAAACTGGGTGTGCGGCAGCGCCTATTGATTCAAGTCCATACTCTCCTGTTAGCGGAAGCATTCCGATAATTAAAAACTCCCAAACTAGATAGAAAAAAAGTGGGATCAAACTCCCCCAAAAAAGTGAAGTCTTCAGTTCATGGACATCTCCACTTAAGTATGTGCGGAGACTTGGCACAATAATATGAGATGTAAAGGAAAGCACCACAACAGGAACCGCAGCCCAAATATACGTCGGATTTCCCCCTCTGAAATGATCCCAATGGACATTTGGGGTCACAAAGATGAGTAAAAGAAAAAACGATCCAGCAAGCCCAAACATGCAAAGCCGGTTGATCACATCAACAGCTCGGGTTCCAAAGACGACAATAAAGCCAAAAACCACAAGAAAAATAAACACTCCTGCATTTGGTGGAACGTTTGTTTTCCATCCTGCAGTTAATACTTCTGCAATCAGTGACCCACCTCCTGAAAGATAGGCTGCAGCTACGGCATAAAGTAAAAGAAGAAAAGAAAGCCATGCAACAAATTGTCCAACAGGACCTAGCCTCTCTTTTACCATTGAAATAAGATTAGCATTGACCTTAGAAGTCATTAAATTTGCTTCCATCAGGTAAAAAAGGCTCGTTAACATGAATAAAAAACAGATAATAAAAAGCAATGTGGAGTAAAAAAAACCCGTCACTCCCGTTGTAAGTGGGAGTGCGAGCATACCCGCACCAATTTGCGTTCCAGCCACTAGAAGCGTACTTCCGAGTGTCTTATTGCGATAAACTTTCATAGAACTTTAGAATCCCCAGGATAATCCGAAGCCAGCATATGACGTACGATCTTTAAAAAATTGCCCTTCAGAATAACCATTATGGTAATTAATGAAAATACGCATTTTTCGACCAACACCTTGAAGCTTACTCCACTCGTAACCTAGCATAGGGGTAACGTCAAATTGCCAATGAACGGCTTGCCAGTTCCGGATATAGGCTGCAAGAAAGAATGTCCCATACAGCTTATGATAAAAACTCTTGCGCCCAAAAAACCGGAACTCCCCTCCATATTCAATATAAAACGGGTCAATATGATAGGTGCTGTCACTATGAAAGACCCACCCAGGACCAAAATAAAGTCTGAGATTCTCGGTTGCTTGATAAGCTGTAAAGAAATCAATTGCCTCCATACTAGGATTCAAACGCTTCACACCAGGGTTATGAACAATAAATTCGTCCCCTAGATGGCTTGAAACATGATAAACCCTAAGTCGAAAAGCCCACTGATTAACGGCATAACTAAGTGGAATCCCGACTAAGTAGTCTGTATTAACCAGTTCAGCAAATTCTCCGTTGTGATGAACACCCATTTTGAAAACTGACCAAATTCCAGCTTGAATATCAATTTGAAGGTCTCCTTTCCACCGGAACACGTTGCGCCACCGATAGATCGGGAAGTTATCACCAAGAGAGACTGCAATCGAATCATGACCCATAATATGATCACCTATGTGATAGGCAGCAGAATAGATCGTCGCTCGTGGATTGGCAATCATGGGAGGATAGAGAACGGTCGTTTGAGGAAACCAAATCCCTTTAATTTGAGGTTTTACTTCTCGTTTTTCTAGCTTTTCTAGCTTAGCATCCGGGAATCGATCAACTTCCGTAACAGATTTAACTTCAGGTAGATCATCTACAAATCGAATAATACTGTTTTTGATTAAATCATTTTTGGGAAGATTATAGAGATAAACATCCCCATTTTCAACGTAAACGAGGACATCAAACTCATAGTAATGAGAATTAACAAGTGCTTGGATATATCCTTCTAGATAAGCATCTTCTTCTTTTTCAAGATGTTCTTTTGGAACACTATCTGTCCGTGTTGGTGGCGCCTGAGCGACCTGATCTTCTAAAGAAAGCGTCAAGGCAGCTTGAAGCCTGAAGCAACCGGCAACCACCATGCATAAAAATATTCCAACCCTTTTCTTATTCATTATCAATCGTTTAATAGAATACTATCTAACCATCTCATTAATGAGATACTCCTCAATTTCTATATACAAAGGACGGCGTTTATCATCAGCAAAAATTATTTCAACAAAGAAATCTTCTTTTGATAAACTAAAGTTAGAGAGGGTACTAATTAGGGAGAAGAAGATGGAAGAGCCTGTAAGTCCAGAAGAGGATCTTGATAAAGAACTTCGTAAGCAAGAAAGAGACATTCACGGCAACCTCTTTCACCTCAATCAGTTATTTACAATCTGTTGCGATGAATCACTTTCGATGGATTCCTTATACACAAAATGTCAGCCACACCTAGAGAAACTCAAAAAAGGAAATCCAGTTGTTGCCCATGAAATTGAAGCATTAATACAGGGGCAAGATAGGCAAAAGTTGCTAGATTACTTCGAGCAAGAAAAACAGCAGCTCACTCAAGTTTTAAGTGACGAAGTGACGAAGCATCAGGCCGTTGATAAGCAGATTAACGATATGAAAACTGACCGGCATCCTACAGATTCTTAGTAGCAACTAGAATACGAGTTGGAGGAAACATGCTCCATTGCTTGGGATGCACATCTAGCTGATAACCAGACTCAAAAAATTGAGCGTATTCATTGATTTTTTGAAAATCAAGAATAACTGCTTTTCCACCAGGTTTGAGCACACGATTGATTTCTCGAAGAGCTTTCTCTCACCCACTTTTTTCTTTAATATTGTGAATGGCTAGAGACGCTACCACACAATCGAACAGTATATCATCAAAAGGAAGCTCTCTCATATCACCATTCAAAATCTCAGCCCGGCCTTCAACTCCTTCTAATTGAATATTCTTCAATGCCTTCTCTGCCTGATTATTAGATAAGTCTTGCCTCCTCCAAATATCAATACCATACGCTTTTCCTTCTTTGAGCTGCTTGGCAGCTCGAATCATCAAAAGCCCTCTGCCACACCCCATATCGAGAATTTTCTCATTTCCTTTTAGATTTAAGTGTGAAATCACTGTATCTGCTGCAATAAATTTTCCTTTTAGGCTACTCATGATCATCCATATTCCTTCAGTCAGGAAGACGACTCCCATAAGAAGAAAACAAAAACTTACAAGCCATGAAAAATGAAAAAGAAGAGCAGACAGACTGATAGCAACTAGCCCCCCAAGGATAAAAGAAAGAATAATATTGGGTGCATCAATGCCATAACGCGGTTTTTTCATAAGCGCTAGGTTAACAAATCTCAGTCTATTTGAGAAGAGTGCCCTCCAAGAAAAGAAGGGCACGTATCATAAGCTTTAAGCAAGCAATTCTTGTCCTGATGGGGCATAACCAAAAGCCTGATACCCTGTAGGATTCCATTCTCCAGGAGTGGTGTAAGCATAATCAAGTTTTTGGATATTTGTGTTAGGCGTGCCATCTTGCTGGATCGACACATCTCTCACCCACATCTTTGTCTCAACGCCATCATCAGGAGGACTCCAACCGTCGCCACCATTCACTTTTGGACGGCTCCATTCATTTTGAATATTTGCCTGCATGGGGATTGCTGCATCTTTGTTTGGCACATAAGGAGCTGGAGGATCCCACTCTTTAATGTGCTTCCCATCTAGAAAGATTTGTACCGACCCTTCATGACCTGGATAAGAAGGATCGACAACTGTCTTAAACGTGTGGTACTGACCATCAGCTAGATCAATCCCATACTCTTTTTTCAGATCGACTACCTGAGTATAATGGTCTTTTCCCGTGAGGGTACTACCATTGTAAACTGTTCCCCTTGCAGAGTCTTGAGGTCTCTGCCCTTTTGGAACTCGTGTATCATTTGCTTCAGGAACATCCATTTCATCGACATCACCTGTCCGATCATCATTAGTTCCATAAAGCCACCCTGACAAAGATGTACAGTAGTTGGGATCCACTTTACTTAAAGGATTACCGTCTTTATCTGTCATTTTGAATGTATACCCAAAAGTATAGGCACCATGGACGGTGAAGTTAGAAATAAGTCCTCCAGCTTGCCGGACAGGGTTCCCTTGATCATCTTTACTCACATCTTTGTTTGTTAATACAACTGCTCCTTTTCCATCATTTGGATCGGTTTCATAATTGACAAAGTTTGGGTTAGAGTTGGCTGCGCTATTTGAAATCTGTTTGCGCTCCCAATCGTAAGCTTTAGGATCATTTGGATCAGCATTCAAGGGATTAAAGTTTCCAAAGTTCCAATCGCGACTCTCTCCTTTATTACACCAGCTATTAGGATCATAAATTTGGTGCATCTTGTTGATTTGATCATATGTTGACGGATTAGTTGGATGCAGCTGAGGATCATAGACAATCATATCCTTGTTTTGACCAGGTTCAGCTTTCCAATTCATAATCTGAACTCCTACATTGACACTCTCAGGTGGTGTGAAAGTACCCATGACTTTGTACAAAGTTCCCCCATGGCCATCAGATCCCACTTTGACAACCTGGTTATCAATAGGAACTTCAACCTTTTGCCCTGTTTTTGGATCATAATAATTCATCGAAAGAACATGGCGTAAATCAACATTTTCTGATCCTGCTGGTACATCCACCATCATCGATGCTTGAAACTCTTTTCCAGCTGGAAGCGCTGTCCCATTTGCATAAAATGTTGCCGTTTTTGTTCCCTGGCTTGCATTAAGATCAATCGCACGTTCTCCATTTAAGTAGCCAATTTTTCCACCCGTATCCATGTAGGGAGAAGCGGACCCATTTGAAACAGACCATCCCGGAAGGTAGTCATGAATGCCATAAAACAAGTTTTCACCTGCTTCATAAGCCGACTTATGCTGAGGAAAGTCTGCACGAAGAGGTGTCCAACTCGACCAAGGCGCTACAGAACTTGGATTTTCCCAGTTTCCTCCCGCTGTTTGGATATAAGATTCTATCTCTTTACTATCCGGTGTGACAGAAAGGTCACTAAAGCTTGCATTTCCTCCAAACCCAGAACTTAAAGTCACATGAAGAGTGAATTGACCAGGAGCACTTTCATCTTTTTTATCTAGAGTAACTGGTATCATCACTGGGCGCCAATCAGTCCGATCCTCAGATGTCGTCCAGTTGTAATGATATTTACGATCCCCATCAATCATAACATTTGCAGCACTTGTTTTTGGGTCATTTTTCACCCAAACACGTACCCAGACTTTGTCTCCTACATTTCCAGGAACCTGCACTGTTTGTGTCACTTCATTTGAATCATTTTTATGGGTAGGATCTGTTGGTCCTTTTATTGTTATACTCCCTTGAGAGTCAAAAGGGCCTCCTGTTGAAGATTTGGTAATTGAAGAAGGGTTATTTGTGTACCAAACTCCAGGTTGTTGTTGATCTGTTTCTGGTGAAATCGGAGTGTTTTTATTAAAGTGTCCATTTTTCAAGTAACTTTCTAAAGGGGGTGGAGGCGGCATGACATTGCCAAAAGGAACGCCCAAAGACAATATCCCCGTCTTCATGAAAGTTCCATCTGAATCGACTCCTGTTAGCTCTTTCCAAAGAGCTGTTTTTAAAGCATCGTCTGTTTTGAACTGCTGCCCATAAACTGCTAGTGCACTTCCTGTAGGAGCTGCATGTACTTCTTGAGTGAGTTGATTCAAAATGCTTTCTTTTTGCTGAGCAAAACCAGCAGCTACAGCTTGATAAGCCTGCTCCTGCTGAGCATATGGAGCATCTTGATCTTTTAGATTTTGATAAGCTTGCAAGTTATGGTAAAGCGTGGGATTAGAAGTCGACAAGTCTTTAAGATTCGCTGTGAGTTGCTTATAGACTGGATCTTTTTCTAATGTCTCATCAATCGTATCATTTCCGATAAAACCCGCTGATGACGTTTGAGGTGTCGGATCACAATGAGGAGCATCCGGCACATTGATATCTTGGGTAATAGCTCTTGCTATAGCAGGAAGATCCTCCTCAGTACAATGGCACAGCTGCAATACTTTTGTTAGCTCATCTTTTTGTGGTCCTGTTAACCCTGCTAAAATGCTATCAAATCGTTTTGGGAGAGTTGCCAGTTTTTGGTTAAACTCTGTGAAAAGCTCTCTCTCTTCTTGATAGGCCATCATTTGTTCTTCAGGAGTTTTAGCCGCTTGGTATTTTTGATGTGCTTCAGGAAAATCCTGCGTAGCAATCTGAATGAGCCGTTTATAGTTAGGATCGTTTGTAAATAAGTCCTTCAATGCAGGATCTTTTAAAAGATCAAGCGCTTCAAGTGGGATATTTTTTCCTCCTGTCCCAGTTTCAGCGATTTCAAGATTAGAAAAAGTGGCTGTATCTTCACTTCGCCCATATGTACGAATATTTTCTAAAGAGAATGAATCGACTTTTTTTCCTTCAGGCACTTGAAAGTTTTCTTGAAAGTTTCCCTGTGCGTCAGGTTTAATTTCTAAATCTTGAACTGATCCATCATTAAAATGAACCAAAACATGAAGACGATCATCTGGTTGGACTGCTCCCCCGCTACTATTGGTAAGTTGAACATTTCCTTTAAAAGCATAAGTCGTATTGGGATTGAATGCCAATTTCGACGCATTAAAATTTGCCTTGCCGTCAATGGCTGTTGATTGAATGGTAAGCTCTCCCTCTCTATTTAACCGAGCTGTTGCGGTTTCGAGTTGCCAATCTTTGCCATCCAAGACAGCAGGCCACTCAGCTCCTTCCTCAAAAAGCTCGTCTAGTAATTCAGACGATTCTACAACCCCTTCAGATGATGAATCTGATGAAACACAGGAAACCATAAGACACCTTTACGTTTATTTATGGACATGCTGAAGTCCAGAGAATAACGCCAAAGTCGAATCTGAGAATGAAAGTCAAAGAAAGATTTTGGGACCCCTAGCAGCTTCAACACCAAATTTTACCACTTATTTGTGAGAAGTTAGTCCCCCTTACCCTTATTATACGCCCCTATGAATTTACTTTAAACATTTCTTTAAGAAAAGGTTAATGATTAATCTTTCTGATAATCAGCAGGTTAAGTTTGGAAAACATTTCTAAAGCAGCATTTTGCATGTGACTGTAGGAAGATAGACCATTTAGTCGCAGGTTTGACCTCGAAAATTATAGATGCTAAATATTTTTTTTTCTTGTAAACCTAAAATTTGACGTGTTTTCTACTGGATTTATGAAAAGCAAAGTTGAAAAAGATCTGCATCCCCATCCTCGCCCGGCTCTTGCCTATTTCATTTGGGCTCTTTGCTTAGGTTTTAATTTTTACCTCTATTTAGTCCAATTTGGTGCTTGGGAGGCTATGCCGACTCAGCATGCTCAAACAACGCTTGGACCCGGAAGACTTCTCCTTTCTTTCAATCTTTCAATTATCCTGTTTCAGTTTCCTATAGCCCTATTAATCGACAAGTTTGGCCCAAAAAGAATGACAAGCTTGATCATTTTTTTATCTGCACTGGGCGTTCTCGTCCTAAGCTTTAGCATGAGTCATATACAGTTTTGGATTGGAGCTTTCATCATGGGACTTGGTGGCACTGTTGCTGTGGTCAACACTGTGAAAATCATTTCCAACTGGTTTCTGCCTAAGCAGTTCATTATCCTCTTTGCTTGGTCAATTTTTGTGCTTGTTATTGGAGCAATTTTAGGACAACAACTCACTTCTGTATTCACAAAGAACTTTGCGTGGCCAAGTATCATGTTCAATTACGGCTTAATCGGAATTGTCTATGCAGGGATTTTCTTTACTTTCGTTCGCAACTCTCAAATCGGAATCCACTATAAAATCATTCCTCTTCCCGAACATTTTAACCTGATGAAATCAGTCAGAAAAGCTCTAAAGAAAGGCGAAAATTATGCCATCGCAATCTGCTGTGGCCTTGCCATTTCCCAATGGTTTGCATTCTATGGAATTTGGCATGTTAACTTTTATAAAGCTCTATACCCCACAATTGGCCATTCGTCGCAGCTTTTAAACCTCATCTCTATGCTAGGATTTGGAATAGGATTGCTCTTTTTCCTTTATCTTTCTTCCTATTTAAAGAAACGAAAGATTCTCATGACCATTGGCATTTCTTCAGCATTAGTCTTATCCCTATGTAGTATTTATATCCCTGGTATTCCTTTTGCCCTACACTGTATCCTAGACTTTATTATGACTGTAGCAGTGAGTAGTGCTGTTTTAGGGTATGTGATGATGCACGAAAAAAACATTCCTGCCCTTACAGCTACAGTCATCGGCATGATTGTGATTTCTGTTGCTATCTTCCGTATTCTTGGAGAAACAGCGATTATTTCTATTCTACTGTCACTTAAAGGAGGAAGCCTCTACACAGTTACAGATTACCAATACGCTTTAATCATCGTTCCTTTTGCCCTTCTTTTCTATCTGATTGCTCTCACTTTTATCAAAGAAACTCACGGAGAGCAGACCTATGCAGAATAAAGAAGCACCTCCTTATTTGCATGCTCGTCCTCGTCCTATTTATCCCTGGATCATCTGGATCCTATGTAATCTTTTCAATTTTTACATGTTCCTCTTGCAGTTTAGTGCCTGGGATCTAAATTCTCATCTGATGCAAAAAAAGCTCTTAGTTGAGGCCGACATGGGAACACTCCCGGACCCTTTTGTCTTTGCTGTGATTCTCTTTCAAATTCCCATTGCTCTCCTACTTGATAAGTTTGGACCACGAAAAGTCACAAGTCTAATGAATAAACCACCCACGTGGCAAGCCACGGGGTATTGATTCTAGAATAGTCGCAACTGGTTAATATCATCTACATTGCCTTGATTCTTAACATATTTCTTTACGACTTCCCAATTACCTCTTTCT
>Ga0180433_10000071_pt1 | contig 156479 bp, 131 predicted proteins | sample SS_ome_8_FD_132980 | JGI IMG/M metagenome (GOLD analysis project Ga0180433, IMG submission 132980) | Hypersaline lake sediment archaeal communities from the Salton Sea, California, USA - SS_1_D_1 metaG | ecosystem: Environmental > Aquatic > Non-marine Saline and Alkaline > Hypersaline >... | reverse complement strand
ACCTATAGCACGCTGATCAAAGCGGCAGGTGAGAATGGGGAGTATCTTTATGCGAAAGCATTGTTCCGAGAGATGGGCCGTAACGGACCTCAACCCAATGAGAGAACCTATAGCACGCTGATCCAAGTGGCTGGAGAGAATGGGGAGTCTTCTGATGCGAAAGCGTTGTTTAAAGAGATGGTCAAAGAAGGACTTCAACCCGATGTAGTGACCTATTCCATCATGGTCGATGTGTTGCTTCTTGCTGGTGAGCTAAAGGAAGCGAAAGAATTCTTTGAGAAGCACCTCTCGTTCCAATGGAAAAATGGCGCCCTGGATTGTCATGATTTCAGCCACGGGGCTGCAGGTATACAAGTGTCTCTTTATTTAGATCGGCATCGTCCTGATACCCTTCACGTCATTACAGGGAAAGGGCTTCACTCCCATCGTCACCCGCTAGGGGAGATGCGAACGTTTATCCAAGGTTTCGTAAAAGACCATCATCCTAACTACCAAGTTGAAGTGGATGAGAGCAATGAAGGGTGTTTGGTTCTCACAAGAAAAAAGGACTCGGAGTAACAATCACTCTACAGAAATCGCTTTTATAGGGTACAAATGAGGGATGCTGCAAGTGCGTCCCTCAAAACTTTCTGGAACGGTCCGCGTTCCCACCTCTAAATCCCAGACGATGCGAGCGCTTCTTTTCGCTCTCCTTTCAGAGGGGGAGGTCGAGGTGTTTCATGCCCTCGACTCTCCTGATACCAACTGTCTGTTAAGAACGGCCCGGTTGCTCGGTGTGGAGTGGAAGAGGGAGGGTGAAAAGCTGACTCTTTTTGGTGTTGGGGGAAAATGGAAAGTCCCGGAAGAGCCGCTGCATGTGGGGGAGTCAGGGATCCAGCTCCGCTTTCTCGCGGCACTCGTGGCTACAAGGGATTTTCCTGTCGAGATCGTGGGTGATGCTTCGCTTGAAGAGAAGCGTCCTGTGGTGGATCTGGTCGAGGGGCTCCGCCAGCTAGGGGTAGAGGTCACCTATCTAGGGAGAGAGGGGTATGCTCCTCTCAGGATTCAAGGGCCTTTGCTTCCTGGCACTGTTCAGATTGAAGGGCGCGACTCTCAGCCCGTCTCTTCGCTCCTGATTGCTTCTGCTTTTTCTCCTGGTGAGAGGGTGATTCAGGTGGGAGATCCTGGAGAGCTTCCGTGGGTTGATCTGACGCTGAAGTGGCTCAAGCGGTTTTCTGTCGAAGTTGAGCGTGATGGGTACAGTGTCTACCGTGTGAAGGGAGGAGCGTCGGTGCCTGGTTTTCAGTATACCGTTCCTGGTGACTTTAGCAGTGCGGCCTTTCCAGCGGCTGCGGCCCTTTTAACTCAGTCGGAGTTGACCATTGAAAACATCGATTGGGAAGATCCTCAGGGGGATAAAGCTTTCTTTGATGTTGTCGAAAAAATGGGAGCAAAACTGACTAGAAACGAGAGTTCCTTGCAATTGCACGTTTCCAAACTGAAAGCGGTCGAGGTCGATCTTGACTCGATGATCGATGCTTTGCCGGTGTTGGCGGTGATGGCTGCGTGTAGTGAGGGGACGTCCCGTCTTTACAATGCCAGGAGCGCGAGAGAAAAAGAGTGCGATCGCCTCCGAGCGTGTGCAGAGTCTTTACGAAAGATGGGAGCCATTGTCCGTGAAGGAGAGGATTTTTTAGAAATTGAGGGAGGAGCGCTTTCGGGGTGTCGCCTCTCTTCCTACTTGGATCACCGGATGGCGATGGCGTTGACCGTGGCGGGACTTGCTGCGAGTGGAACCACAGAGATTGAGGAGATAGAATGCGTGAAGAAGACCTTTCCCCACTTCGCAGAGACCTTTCAGAGGCTCGGGGCAGAGATCGTCACCTGTTGATCCTGGGGCTTCCAGGTGTCGGGAAGACGACTATTGGTCAAGAGGTGGCTTTTACACTCAAAAAACCTTGGGTCGATACCGATTACCGGCTGGAAGCGAAGGTCAAGAAGACCTGTTTTGAGATCGCAGTGACAAAGGGCATGCCCTATTTTCTCAAAATGGAAAAGGCGGTTTTGGAAGAGCTCTTTGAGGAGGCGCCATCCGTGGTTTCTTTGGGAGGAGGCTCGTTTAGACATCCAGATCTTGTGAAGCAGCTGGGTGTGGTGGTGCATCTGACAGAAGATCCTGAGGTGGCGTACGAGCGGGTGATGCAGCGAGGAGCGCTTCCCTCCTACCTTTCCGCAGAAGATCCGAAGGGCTCTTTTCTAAAGCTTGCGAAAGAGCGGGCTCCCGCGTATGCTGAGGTGGCTGACTTTGTCGTCCCACAGGGACCGCACGCAAAAGAGGAGATCGTACAACTTGGCAAGCAACTCTTTCGGAACCCATTTTAAAATCACCACCTGGGGAGAGTCCCATGGTCCAGCGATGGGAGTGGTCCTCGATGGCTGTCCTGCCGGTGTCGAGATCAGCCAAGAGGAAATTTGTGCTGAGCTGAGGCGCCGTGCTCCTGGGGTACAGGCTTGGACTTCACCTCGCCGTGAACCCGATCAACCCGAAATCCTTTCAGGAGTTTTTCGAGGAAAGACGACCGGTCATCCGATTTCGATTCTCATCCGCAACAAGGATGCAGACTCTTCCAAATACCAAGAAGAAGTGGTCCGTCCAGGTCACGCGACCTACACTTATATGGAAAAGTACGGTGCCTTCGATTTCCGGGGGGGTGGCCGCGCCTCTGCCCGTGAGACGGTCGGCCGGGTCGCTGCAGCAGCGGTTGCGAAAAAGCTCCTCAAACACTATGGAACCGACGTCACAGCCTATCTCAAGCAGGTGGGAGAGGTGGTTGCAAAGGTGGAGACGCAGGCCGCTTTTCAGGAGAGAAATGCCGATTTCTTTTGTCCCGATGGGACGGCGCGTGCGGCGATGGTGCAGCAGCTGCAGCGCGCTTCTGACGAGGGCGACTCTTTAGGCGGTGTCGTTGAATTTCAAGTTCAAGGAGCAGAGGCAGGTCTTGGCGATCCGATCTATGAAAAGATCCAGGCAAAGCTCGGTTCGGCACTCTTTTCCATTCCTGCAGTAAAGGGTGTGGAGCTCGGATCGGGTTTTCAAGCGAGCCAGATGAGGGGATCGGACCACAACGACCCCATGGAGATGAGAGACGGAAAAGCTGTTTTTAAGAAAAACGATGCGGGCGGGCTCTTAGGGGGAATCACAACGGGTGAGGTCGTCACAGGACGTGTCGCCTTCAAGCCTCCTTCCAGTATTCAGAAAAGTCAAAAAACAGTGACTCTAGAAAAAGAAGAGATCTGTTACAGTCTGCCAGAAGGTTCTCGCCATGACCCTTGTGTTGCGATCCGCGGCGTCGTGGTGGTCGAAGCGATGGTCGCTTTAGTTTTTGCGGATGCCTATTTAATGAAGAGGTGTAGTCGATTATGAGCGCTCCCATTCAACTGGGTGAAAAAATTCTCTTTGGTAAAGAGTTAAAAGAGTTGATCCAACAATCCGAGCGGCGCATTGCCCTGATCGCCGACGACCGGGTGATGGATCTTTATGGGAAAAAGCTGGAGCGTCTGCTCCATGCTGAGGAGATCGACTTGGTGAGCTTCACTTTCCCTGCGGGAGAGTTGAGTAAAACGCGTCAGACGAAAGAACGGATTGAAGATGAGCTTTTTCAAGCAGGGTTCAACCGTGAGACGATGATTTTAGCCCTCGGAGGAGGGGTCACTTTAGATATCGCCGGCTTCATCGCCTCCACTTTTTGTCGTGGTGTTCCTTTCATCAGTTGTCCCACGACGCTCCTTGCGATGGCCGATGCGGCTATTGGTGGGAAGACGAGCGTCAACACTCCCTTCGGAAAGAATTTGGTCGGAACGATCTACCACCCAGAGATGATCTTGATCGACACTTCTCTATTGAACACGCTTCCTTTGAAAGAGATCCGTAATGGTGTTGTGGAGATGATCAAACACGGTGCGGTGGCTGATGTCGGGTACTTTAAAATTTTCGAAGAGAAGCTCGACCGGATCCACGCTCTGCAGTCCGATGTTTTGATTGATGTGATTGAAAGAAGCTGCCGTATCAAGCAGCAGATCACCCGGGAAGATGAGAAAGAGATGGGCAAGAGGCGTCTTTTGAATTTTGGCCATACGATCGGTCACGCCATCGAGAAGGTGACCCATTTTTCGACAACCCACGGTGAGGCGGTCGCTCTTGGTATGATGGCGGAGGCCCATATTGCGATTGAACAGGGGTATCTTGACCGGATCAGTTTTGAACGTTTGCAGCAGGTGTTGACCATGAACCACCCCGAGCTGGCTCTTCCATCGCATATCACCTCAGAGAAGCTTTTTCAGGTGATGATGATGGATAAAAAATGCAAAGGCTCGGTTCCGAGAGTTGTCATGCTCTCTAGTTTGGGCCATCCTCTGGACTGTGAAGGGCAGTGGTGCGTGGCAGTGAGCGAAGAGTCCTTGAAAAAAACCTTGGAGTGGCTCTGCCATGCTTTGCACAGTTATCAGCGGGCCTAGCCTTGCTCTTGCTCTAAAGCAAGTGGCCCTCGGAGAGCCCGACTCCGAACTTTTTGAACTGAGAATCGATCTTCTCCGCGACTGTAACTTTACAGAAATTTCCACCCTTGTCGATGCTTGTTCAAAGCCGATTGTCATGACGTTTAGGGAAGTGGTTCCTTCTTATTTTAAGGAACTTTTAGAGTTGCAGCCCGCGTACGTGGACCTTGACCACCATTTTTCGATCGACCTCTTTCAAAAGATCCGTCAAACCTCTCCCTCCACTCAAACGATCCGTTCATGGCACAGCAGTGAATCGTTTCCCACCTGTCTCGAGGAGTTGTACCAGGGCTTAAAGGGTGAGGCGATTGACTTGATCAAGCTCTGTCCGACGGTCCAGAAAACCACAGAGGCTTTAGAGCTTCTCTGCTTTCAGAAGAAGCATCCTAAGAAAGTCATTTCGATTGCGATGGGAGAAAGGGGGCGTCCAGTACGCCTTTTAACGGTGAAGTTTGGATCTCCCTTTAGTTACGCTGCTCCCTCTCCAGAACACCGCACAGCACCCGGACAGCTGACGGCACAGGAGATGAATGTTTGCTCTAGTTTTAGCGAAATCAGTGAAGAGACACGTCTCTTTGGACTCATTGGGACCCCTCTTTGTAAGAGTATTGGAGACCTCGCGCACAACAGCGCGTTTGATGAGTTTGGTTACGATGCCGTCTACGTAAAATTTGAGCTCGAGGAAGAGGAGCTGCCTCTTTTCTTTCAACAAGCCGAGCAACTCGGTATTGTCGGGCTCAGTGTCACGATGCCGCTCAAAGTAGCAGTTCTCTCCTACTTGACAGATCTTTCACCTGAGGCAAAAAAGATCGGTGCAGTCAACACTCTCTATAGGAAAGGAAGTGAGTGGTATGGATCCAACAGCGACGGGGCTGGAGCGTCCCAGGCGCTTCTGCAGAAGACCGATCTAGAGGGAAAAAAGGTCGCTCTTCTCGGTGCGGGAGGCGCTGCGCGCGCGATCGCTTACCGTTTGAAGCTTGTTGGAGCCAAGGTGACGGTCTATAACCGGACTCTTTCCCGTGCGGAAAAGATCGCTGATGAACTCGGGGTAGAGGCGGCGCCTCTGGAAAGCCTGGATGATTACGAGATTTTGGTGAACTGCACACCTCTTTCGATGCCAGTGGCAGTCGAACAGTTGAGGTCTGGTACAACCGTTTTAGAGACCAATATCCGTCCTCTTGAAAGTGAGCTGGTGAAGGCAGCAGAAGCGAGAGGGTTGAAAGTCGTCTATGGCTATGAGATGTTTGTCGAGCAGGCGGTCCTTCAATGGGGAATTTGGTTTTCAGATCAATTTGATTATAAATTACTTAGATCTTTTCTTTATCTTGTTAGTCAGGATCATCTTCTTCGAAAAACCGCAGGTATGCTATGAAAATGAGTATGAAAACTTTTGCCCTTACAGTCGTACTTTGTCTTGCTGCGACCTTCTCGCTTCAGGCGGAAGATAAAAAGACATCCGAAGGAAAATACGCCGTCTTTCTCAAGCTTTGGGATGCGGCCGGGATGGATCAACAGATCCAAGGTCAAGGAAAACTGACGATCCTGATCCCAACGAACGAAGCTTTTAAAGAGCTAAATGGTCTTGCTCCGCGCTTTTTAGAAGATCTTCAAAAGCCAGAGAATGCGAAGCGTCTGAAGCGGATCATGATGTACCACGTCCTTCTCGGTGAGCATGACCTGACTCTCACCACGGAAGAGAAGACTTATAAAACGCTGCAGGGTGGTGACGTTATCGTCAAGGATAAGCAGGGGCGTCTCATGGTGAACGACGCTCAAGTGGTCCTCCCGAACATCGAATTCAACATTGGTGGTCATGAAGGGATGGTCGATGTCATCAGCCGTGTATTGATCCCTCCACCGATTCCTCAAGAAGAATTAGAATAAAAAAAAGCAGAAGCTAAAGGCTTCTGCTTTTAAAATTTTCGAACTGAATCGTTCTTAAACAGTCTCGAGAAGTTGAAGATTCACAGCAGAAACTCTACCGTTGTTCTCTTCAAGATCAAAAGTCACTCGTGCACCATCAGGAAGGTTTTTAATTCCAGATGCTTGTAGAGCAGTGATGTGGACAAAAACGTCTTTTCCACCATCTTCTGGTTGAACGAATCCATAACCTTTGGTTGCGTTGAACCATTTTACTGTTCCGTTTTGAGCCATTAGTCGTCTCCTAGTAGTGAAAACCTGAATAAATTATTTATTAGGTTTCCTTGGTTTTAGTTATTTGAGCAAAGCTCTCAAAAAACTCTTCGTCAAACACTTAAAACCTTCCTTAAAACCTCCACAATGGACTTCTTCGGGGTTTTGGTATGCACGGCAGAGTTTAGTTATGCCAATTCTAATCGAATTTTTGAATCCTGTCAATTATTCAACTATATCCCTTCACAGCCTTTATGATTTCCGTTAAAATTTACGCCATGACGAGATGGGTAAGTTGTTTTTTAATTATTCTCTTTTTTTCACCTCTCTTCGCTGAGCAGGAAGCCATCCATTTCACCCTTGAGGAGGCGATTGGCCGCGCTGTCGAATGCAACCGCACAATCATGAATTCACAGGCGCAAGTGGAGACGACCAGCCTCTCGGCCCAGAGTGCGTATAAAGAGTTTCTCCCTAAGCTGACTCCTATTTTTGACACCGGTTACGGTGGTGGAGAGCTTGAGGGAACGGGTTACAAATATGGAGGTGGGGTCTCCTTCAGTCAGAAGTTTTATGATGGGCTCAGTGTGAATATCGCCCCGCGCGTCTATGCGACTCGTGATAAGTGGTGTACCGATATCAACGCTCGTTTGACTCAGCCGATTCTTCGTGGCTGGGGACCGACCATGAATGGAGCCAAGCTGGAGGCTTCGAGATATCAGCACCGATCGAGTGTGAGAAGCTACTATATTACACAGGTGGGAGTGATTCTTAAAACCATCCAAGCCTTCTACGATGTGGTGAAGGGGGAGGCGTTGCTCAAGACGCTTGATGCTGCGGAGAAGCGCCTTCAGCAGATCTACTGTGCAAATATCGCGAAAGAGAAGATCGGTTTAGCGGAAGCGTCGGATGTCCTAAAGGCAGAAATTGAGCTAAAAAATGCCCAGGAGGAGTTTGTCCGCGCGAACGAGCGTTTGCAGGAGGCGGAAAACCAGTTGAAGATGCTCATCGTGGTTCCTTTTGATACAGAAATTGTCGTTGAGGCACCGTTAGAAATTCATCGGTCAGACATTGATCCTGAGGAGGCAGTCCAGCTCGCTCTTTCGAGGCGCCTTGAGATTTTCCAAGCGCTCGACCGTTACAAAGAGTCGCTCCGTCTTTGCCGTGTGGCCAAGCAGGGACTCCTCCCCGATCTGAACTTTGTTTTGAACTATGTCAATTCTGAGTGTGATGAGAGCTTTCGAACTTCAATGATCAAGTGTTGTAAAGGCACTGCGTGGGGAATCGGACTCACATCGAATGGATATGGAGACTATGCTCAGAACGAGATTGCCTCCAAACAGAGCGAATTGGCCGTCTCTTCAGCGAGCCGCGAGGTCGATCTAGTACGAGACACGGTTGTCTCAGAAGTGAAGCGTGAAATCCTTGCTTTGGAAAAGGCTTTGAAGAGTATCGATATCGCCGAGGAGCAGATCGCTGCTGCAAAGATGAGCTTTAAGCTCGCTGAGTTGAAATTTAACCACGGGATGATCGACAGCTTAGATCTTCTCCGTCCTGAAGGGACAATACGAAAAAAAGAGGTCGAAATGCTGACATCGATGATTGATTATATCATTGCTGAGTACCGGCTTCTGGCTGCAATGGGACTGATGGTAGATGATGAAGCGCTTTTTTAAGTTAACAATTCTTCTTGTCGTTCTAGGTTTAGGAGCGATTTGGTTGACCCTCTCTGAAAAAACAGAGGCGAAGCAGGTCCTCACTGTCTCTGTGGAGAGAGGATCGTTTGATGTGGACGTCCGAACGGTAGGCACACTTGAAGCGAGACGCTCGACGACCATCGCTTCAGAGGTGAAAGGAGATCTTGGAAAGATCATCGAAATTCTTCCTGATGGAAAGAGCGTCAAAAAGGGGGACCTGCTCGTGCGCCTTGATCCAAGCCCTTTTGAGCAAAAAGTGGTGGAAGTGAAGGCGAAGGTGATGGAGGAAGAGGCGCACTTTGAAACCCTTCATGCGGTACTGGAGTGGGAGAAGCATCAAACAGCGCAAGAGGAGAAAGCGGCCCTCTTGGAGCTGCGCTCTTCTGAGATTGAGAAAGAGAAGGTGCTGGCGGGGGATATGCCACTCGAGCTTTCAAAGCTTGAAACCAACCTCTCCAAAGCGGAGAAAAAATACCACGACGTCGCGGTCTTTCAGGAAGAGTTGGCTCTTTTGGAGGAAGAGGGGCTCCTTTCTCCGGGGGAGCGTCGTCTTGCTGAGAAGCGTGTTGATGAGGAAAAGGAGAACTTTGAATCTGCTTCCATTCAGCATAGCTCCTATGTCGACCACATCTCACCGATGCTAGAGAAGAGAGCACTCGTCAGTGTGAAAAAGGCAGAAGTGAAATATGAAGAGACTCTCAAGTCTTCTGCGTACCGCATTGCGAAAGCCGAAGAGCAGCTCTACCAGTCTGAGATGGCACTGGAGTATCTGGGGGCTCTTTTAGCAGACGCAGAGCTGGAGCTACAAAAGAGCCAGATCCGCGCGCCGACGGATGGAATGGTGGTGCTTCGTGAGGAGTACCGTCAAGGGGAAAAGCGGCGTCCCCGCGTCGGTGACATCGTCCTAAAAAATCAACCACTGATCGATCTTCCGGACCTTCAAGAGATGATCATCAAGACGAAAGTCCGTGAGGTCGATCTACATAAAATCGCAAAAGGACAGCGCGCCTCGATTCAAATGGATGCTTACCCCACATTAACACTCAGCGCTGAAGTTGTGGGCATCGGTGTCTTAGCACAGTCCGACTTCCGCAAGTCGAGCGATGAGAAATATTTTGACGTCAAACTGCTTTTAAAAGAAACAGACGAGCGCCTCCGCCCAGGAATGACGGCGCGCGTGGTGATCCACTCATCCAAAGTCAAAGACCAACTCACCCTTCCCGTTCATGCGATCTTTTACAAGAACGACAGCCCTTTTGTTTTCAAAATCGAAGAGGAGCAGGTGGTGGAACAGCCTCTCGTCCTTGGTGCAAGTTCATGGGAGTGGGTCGAAGTAAAAGAGGGGCTCGAAGAGAATGACTTCGTTCGACTACTCCCCCCGTGAGGTGGTGCGTCTTGAAAAGGTGACGAAAAAGTATGCGATGAAAAGCGGCGATGTCGCAGCCGTAAAAGGGCTCTCACTCTCTATCCATCAAGGCGAGTGGGTCTCTCTTGTCGGTCCCTCGGGTTCAGGAAAGTCGACACTGATGCACCTGATGGGGCTTTTAGATGCCCCGAGTGAAGGAAGTGTCTTTTTTGAAGGAGAGGAGACCTCCCAGCTGAGTGACGAAGCGCGTTCGCACATTCGAGGTGAGAAGGTGGGTTTTGTTTTTCAGTCGTTTAACCTCATTCCTCAGCTCACAGTTCTTGAGAATGTCCTCTTAGCAGAAGGGTACCGCAAAGGAAAAGGGTCCGCTTTGATCGCAGCTGAAGAGGCCCTGGATCAGGTAGGCATCCTACACCGCAAAGATCACCTCCCAAGCGAGCTTTCAGGCGGAGAGCTGCAGCGGGGGAGTATTGCCAGAGCGATTGTCGGCTCTCCTTCGATTCTCTTTGCGGATGAACCGACTGGTAACCTTGACCAAGAGACGGGTCGATCGATTCTCCGCCTTTTTGATCAACTTTCTAAACAAGGGACGACCCTTGTGATCGTGACCCATGATGAAGCCGTTGCACGGCTCTCAGAGCGGCGTCTTGCACTCAAAGATGGAGATCTCGTGGTATGAGGCGTTTGAAAGAGTGTTGGAAGTCGCTGCAGGTCCACCGCTTTAGGACCCTCCTCTCTACACTGGGGATTCTCTTTGGGGTCGCGGCGTTCATTGCGATGATGGCGATTGGAACAGGGGCAAAGGTCGCGAGCCTTCAAGAGATTGAACACCTGGGGATCCAGAATATCCTCATTCGAAAGGTGGATTCGAGTGGAAAGGAGTCGCGCCTTCCTACACTCTCCTTGGAGGATGCAGAGCAACTTCAGGCTCTCTTGGGTGAGGAAGTGGTGGTGGCGCCCGTTTCACGTCTCACTGAAGTGGTCGAGGAGAATCCCGCCACCCTTCTCGGTGTGACGCGTTCCTTCTTTTCGATCTACGACCTCTCTCTTTTTCGAGGACGTCCTCTCTCGGACCATGATGTACAAAAAAAAGAGCGTGTGGTCGTTTTGGGAAGTGAAAGTGCTCGACGGCTTGGGTTAAAAAGTGTCGTGGGATCCTCTCTTCGTCTCATGGGTCACGATTTTCTCATTGTGGGTCAGCTGGGTGAAAAAAGCGATAGGGACCCGAGCCCTCTTTCGACGCACTCGATCGACGACTCTCTTCTTTTTCCGCTGTCGATGGAGTTTTTTGAAAATCAGCCTGGCCTCAGCGAAATTGTCGTGCATGTCAAGGATCCTGAAGCGATCTCTGTGATGGCCTTATTGGTGAAGGAGATCGTCGAGAGAAACCATCCTCAGCTCCAGGGAATCGAGCTCATCATCCCTAAGGAACTCATGAGGCAAAAGGCGGCGACACATTCGCGCTTCAACGCCCTTCTTGCTTCGGTTGCTGCCATCTCTCTTCTCGTTGGGGGGATCGGGATAGTCAATGCGATGCTTGCTAGCGTCTTTGAGCGGATGCGGGAGATTGGTGTCAGGCGCGCTATCGGAGCGACGGAGCGTGAGATTTGGGGGCAATTTTTGCTCGAGGCGGTCCTGATCTCCCTAGGTGGCGCTCTTTTGGGCCTGATCTTTGGTGTGATGCTTTCTCTCGGGATTGAGTGGAGTCTCGGCTGGAAGACGGTGATCACCCTGAGCTCTCTTTTTCTCTCCCAGGTGACCGCTCTGCTTGTCGGAATTGTCTCGGGGCTCTATCCTGCGCTTGTAGCCGCTCGACTCGACCCAGTGGTCGTTTTGAGACAGGCCGTTTAAAAAGCAATGTCCAACAAACTCTATTTAAAAACCCCCCTTCTCCGAGCGCGCTCGTTGAGCCGTGCCCTTGGCAAAGAGGTGTATCTCAAGATGGAGATGCTCCAGCCTTCTGGCTCTTTCAAAAACCGGGGGATCGGCGAGCTCGTCCGTTTCTACCATCAAGAAGGGAAAAAGGGGATCATTGCGGCTTCGGGGGGGAATGCGGGACTTGCTGCGGCGTTTGCAGCTAGAAAGCTGTTGATGAAAGCAAAGGTTGTGATCCCCAAAAGCACTCCAGACTTTATGAAGAAAAAGATCGAGAGTGAAGGTGCGGAGGTGATTGTTCATGGAGAGAATTGGAACAAGAGTCAAGAGTACGCTGCAGAACTGCTGAGCGATCCCACTTATGGCTTTGTCTCTCCCTTTAACCATCCAAAAATTTGGGAAGGTCACTCCACTCTGATGAATGAAATTCAAGAGAAAATTCCCGAACCCGATGCGATTCTCCTTTCTGTTGGGGGTGGTGGACTTCTCTGTGGAGTTGCAGAGGGGTGTGACCGCCTCTCCTGGAAGAGTGAGATTGTGGCCGTCGAAACAGAAGGGGCTGCGTCCTTTTATGCATCGATGGAGCAAGGGGAGCCGGTCGTCCTCAAAGAGCTCGATACGGTGGCCAGTTCACTCGCTTCGAAGAGCGTGACGCCACAAGCGCTTGAGTGGGCAAAGAAACGCCCGATCCATCCAGTGACGGTGACGGATGCGAGCACACTTCAGAGCCTCGTGACGTTTGCAGAGGAAGAGCGTCTTCTCGTTGAGCCTGCCTGTGGTGCGGCACTCGCGCCCCTTTATGAAAAGGCTCCTTACCTTGATAACTATCAATCGATCGTTGTGATTCTTTGTGGTGGCAACCTGGTGAATCAAGATCTCATGCAAGAGTGGACAGGAGCTACCTGAGTCTCCACTCTGTCTTGTGAATGGCTAGGAGCAGCGCAAGACCAATCAGTAGGATGGGGAGAACAAGGAACCCTTCCTGATCGGGGGAGATGGTTTTGTCTCCAATCAAAAAGGGATTACGGACAATGTATTTGACGATCTTTCCACTGTAGAAGACCGATTCGATGAGGCTCCACATGAGGTGCCAGCCAATCGTATAGTAGATGCCATACCAAACATAGCAGTAACCGAGTAAAAGGCCTGCAACAAAGGCGGTGTAGGCGTAGTAGTAAGAGTCACCCATATAGGAGAGGCCAAAGAAGAGAGAGGAGGCCCAAACAGCCCACTGCGTCCCCCAGCTTTCTCTCAGGGTTTCAAGAATATATCCACGGAGTGCTAACTCCTCTGCAATCACGGTCAAGGCAATCAAAAAGATGTAAAGAGCGAGGGTCTCGATAATGTCATCGGGATAGAGGTGGATCGCCTTGATCAGAACCGTGTCTGTGGCAATGGAGAGAAGGATGAGGATTCCCACCATGATGGATCCAAAAACAGCTCCCTTTAAAAAGGTGCGTAGCTTGTATTGCGGCTGGAAAAGGATGTTCTTCTTTAGTGGCTTCTTATTGACAAAGAGCGTGAAACCAAAGAAGAGGATCAATGTCCAGATAAACTGGAAGAGGCGGTCGACGATCCTTCCCATATCGAGTTCGAAAAAAGGATGGAGGCCAATGCGCACATCGCTTGGCAGCTTATTCAGAGCAGGCCAAACGTGTTGTTTAAGTAGATAAGCTCCTCCATAATAGTAGAGCACGAAGAATGCACTGACTTTTATGAGAGGAAGTAAAACTCTTTTCCAGAAAAAACGCATGGAGGCATTATCCAACCCTTTTTTTGAAAAAGCAAGAGTTCTTTTACTTCTATGGAGATTTCACGAAAGCGACGGAGTCATGATAAGTTGTTTGCAATTCGACTTCTAAACCCATCTAGTTTAGATGAATGCATGACTGCACAGAGGCCTGCTTCGAAGATAGAGGGCAGGGTATAGAACGCTGTCCAGATGAGGACACCTGTGAGAGTGATCGGTGTTCCGAAGAGAAGAAGGGTAGCGACAGCACAGACGGTCGCAACGACGGTCGACATCACAGCCTCATCTGCAAAAAAGTCATGGAGGCTTTCGATTCTTCCCTGTAAGAGTTCGTTGTTGGAATAGCGCGCGCTAGCCGCTTTGGTTAAGCAGGCGAGCATGGTTGGAAGCCCAAGGGCAGGATTGAGCAGGGTAAGGCTCCCGCCTGTGATGAGTGTGACAATGAGGCAGGGGGAGAACCCGCGCTGCCAGCGGTCGATATTTTCGATCTGAGTAGGTGTGATCTCCATCATGTAAGTATCTTACAATAGGAATGTTAATATTATATTAATGACGATTTGACTTCGTAGATCGTGTTGGCGACGAAGAAGGCGTCGGTGAGGAGGGCTGTTCTGAAGCCGATGGGGAGGCCCACACTGCCAAAAAAGGCAGCGGAGAAAGGGAATAGAAAAGCCACTGTTGCCATTTTCAGAAGAACGTAGGTCAAGCGACGCTCAATGTAGCCGAGTTCCACCAGGGTTCCTAAAATTGCGTTTGTGGCCACGAGCGAGATCAAAGGCAGTGCTACCGTCAGTGCAGCTGGGATAGAAAGCGTGACGGTGTAGGTGGTGTAGAGGAGGAGTGAAGTGAGGCAAAGAAGTTGTGGAAAGAGGCGGTTTTGGACTTCTCTAATTTTCCGAAGAGAGGGAGAGAGGTGATTCAAGTTGCGGCTGCTCTCCTTTCCCTGGAAAAACGAGCAGCTCTCTTCAAGAAAGGCGATCCATGAGGGGTTAGGGCCCCGTTCTCGATAGGAGGAGTTTCTTGTCAGTAGGGCGTGACCTGTAGTGGAGAAGAGAATAGGGTAGAGGAAAAGAAATGTCATCGCTGTCATAGGGAGCTGAAGCAGCGAGGTAAAGGCAATCGAGGAGATCAGGGTGACCGCTGCGTGGAGAGCGATCTGGGTAAAAAAGCGCATCCTTGGAGTATGAATGGGACGTAGCTCGAGGAGTTTGTTAAAGAGGCCTTGGACAGCGAGGCGGTGGATGAGAGGGAGATTTGCAAAGAGGGCTTGTACAGGGTTGAGGATGCAGACAGCCACGGCTCCCATTCCGTACTGTGCAATCAGTCCTGCACGAGAGTAGCGTTCCGATTCATCTGAGTGTGGGAAAAATGAATGGTGGAGTAATGGGACAGAGTGCATAAACGAGAGTCTGAACGATTCAGGTTAAAGTAGAACGGCAAGTTTTAAAAAATCAGGGTATAACTTTGCAAGCTCCTCTTTCTGAGTATCTGTATAGCCCTTTCCTGCTGCATGCTCTTTTGAAAAGAGACCTCTTGCGATCTCTCTGATATGATGAGCTGCCTGTCTTCTGAGTGTTTCGCTTGTAGAAGATCGGTATTGTTGAATGGCATCTTTAATGGCTTCGATTCTCGACATTCTTGACTTTTCTCTTTTAAGGGTCTCTTCTGTGAGAGCGAGAAGTTTCCTAAAAACAGCTTCTAGCTGGTCAATAGTCCTTGGAGGGGTCTTGTTCGATGTGAAGTCTCTATCAGAGAAGGTGTGACAGAGGCAAAAGAGGGTATCGATGGCTCCAGGAAGAGAGTTGGCGAGGACAAAAAGGGAAAGATGGTAGGCAGTGACGGCGACTCCAGCAAACGTGAGGACAGCGACGGCTGCGATGGTTGAAATGAGGAGGTTGATGGTGATAGAAGAGATAAGAAAGTATTTTCTTTCTCGAATCTTTTCTGATTCGACCATGTTCAGGATTAAAAGTCTTTCGACTGCCTTCACAATGAAAGGAGTTGCTGCAAAAAGAGCTGAGATTGGTGTGGTCGTGAAGAGATATCCGCAAGCGGAGAAAGTGGTAGCTCCGATGGCGTCGATGACGCGAAAGGTCTCTTGATATTCGACAATGCTTTTCATGTCGGGTTTAAGAACGCTCATTGACTCCCTCTTGAAGTGCTTCATTCATCGTCTTGAAGAAATCTTGATTGGGATCTGCGCCTTTTCGTTGATCAGAGCGTGTGATGCGTCCAATTTGACCCAAGATTTTTCCTTTTAACTGCTTTCTATCACCTTTGTCCCACTCTTCGATCAGTTTCATGATAGTCTCATACTTCCCAGCATCGAGGTTATTTTCGCGTGCAAAAAAAGTAAATAGCCTCAGAACTTTTTTATAGTTAGGACTCCCTGTTTGCATCATGATTCTCTCGATTTGAGCTCGTAGTCTTTGGTCGTGCCTCGCAAACTCTTCTCGATGCATTTCGGATTTGTGAGAGAGGAGCTTGGAAAAGCCTTCTAGGCTGCAGGGAATTGCTTGTCTGCCTGACGCCTTCAAGTGGATGTATATTTTCGTCTGAGCTTTGCCTGGTGTGCCTACACAGTCGGGGGGAGCCGGGCGGGGCTTTGTTCTGATCGAAGGTCCTGTGTCTGGAAGAGGGGGTGTTGTTTTTTTTGACTCTCGATAGACGGTGATCCCAAAAAGGCAAAGTCCTGCAATGATGCTTGGTGCTGAAAAGAGTAAGGTACACATGATCACGCTATAGGGATGAAGAGGCGCTGCTATTAAAGTGAGGTAGAAGAGGGACGTCACCACTCCTGTGAGTAGAGAGGCCACTGTATGGACGGCAACAAAGCTGTAATGGCTTCCAACAAGTTGGAATTTGACTGCGTAGTGGGTGAGGATGCTGCTGGCGACGGTCACAATCGTTTGAACAACTCCAACGAGAAGGAGTTTTCCTCCTGTGACGCTGTACCCGAGTGCAGAGAGGACACCCACTCCAGCTACACCTTTGGTGAGTTTTTGTTGAAGCTCGTCTAATTGAAGGACTTCGTGGGAGAGGGACTCTGCTTGCATGGCTCCAAGTTTCTAGTTTTAAAGTAGAAAAAGTCAAATGCAATTCTATTTTAGGCTGTGGAGGTGTTGATTCGCTTGCGTCTGTGCAAGGGAGAGGCCTTTTGAAGGAAGGGTGTTTTTCCCTTCGAGTATTGCAATGAGCTCTTCAGGAGAGATTTGCTGAATATCTCGCCCCGGCAGGATGAGGTTGTCTTTCTCTAAAACAAGCTCTTTGTCGAGAAGTGGGTTGAGAGCTTCATAAAAGCTGGGGAGAGAAAGATTGAGCTCTCTCGCTAGATCTTTCGGTCGATAGAACCCTCGTCCCTCTTTAAAGCGGATGTCGACAAGCTGGAGAAGGGCAATCCAGGTGATTTTTTGGTAGTAAGGACTCTCTTGAGAGAAGGGTTTAAAAGGGGAGCGGATCTCGAGTTGGTGGAAAGCAAACTCAGCCCCAAAGAGGACAATCATCCAGCTGATCTGGAGCCAGATGATAAAGAGGGGAAAGGCGGCTAAACTTCCGTAGATGGCACCGTATCTTGTGACCCCTACCTGAAGGTAGATATAAAAAAACTGAAAGAGGTGAAGCAACACACTGCCCACGACACTTCCATAAAAGGCCTCTTTCCACCCGATCTTACGACTTGGCATCCAGATATAGAGGAGAAACAGGGTTAGGATGGTCAGGGCTAGGGGGAAGAGGTGAAGGAGTGCATCGAAGAGATGGGGATGGATTCCGATGACAGGCATTTGTTTCACAAGTTGCATCACCTTGGCGATGATAAAGAGCACGACACTATAGCCGACGATCAATAGAAAAGGTGCCGTCCATGCAATCGCGACAAAGTGGAGAAGACGGTGGCCGAAGGAGCGCTTTTCTTGGATGCGGAAGATAAAATCGAACGCCTCTTCGATACTACGGAGGAGTTTGAGCACGGTCCAAAGTAGGATGACAACCCCTACTCCAGCTATCAAATCTCCTCGCACTTCTTTGAGCGACCGCTCAGCAAACTCAAGGAGTTTTTGCCCGACGAGGGCATAAGACTCAAACTGTGTCTGGATCGCTTCTTTGACGGCTGTATCGAGACCGAACCCTTGGGCAATTCCTAGGATAATTGCTACGCTAGGGATGATTGCCAGTAGAGTATAAAAAGTGATCGCCGAAGCAAAGAGGCTTAGGCGATCTTTGAAGAAACCGACAAGGGCTCTTTGGAACGTGTGAAAAAAGTTCACAAAAGGCTGAAGAAGAGTCTGAATCATGTTGTTGAAGTGACAGCCCTATTCCTAAACAAATCCATAAAATAGCAGGATGACTCCGACAACGATCAGTCCGATGCCCCAACCATCCATACTTTTCCCTGAAAAGCTCCTCTCCATGAACTCAATCACCTTTCCAGGGAAAAAGATCCGCATGATTCCTCCGAACAGGCAAAGGTATCCGATCAGGGTGATCAAAATCGTGAGGCTGAAGGCAAAGATCGAGTGGGTAATCACTAAAATGAGTCCAATCATGAGCTGGAGCACGCCTGTGATCATCAGAAGGGCAGGGTTGGCTTTAATCGCTTCCTTGACGGACGCCATGGTTTCTTTCCGTGTGAGCATGAAAATTCCCATGATCATAAAGTAAAGTCCAAAAAATTTCGCAAGAAATAGTGTAAGCATGACACACCTCCTTTCTTTCCGTATCGTAACAGAAAGGGAACATATTTTTTAATATGTTGAAGATGAGTGTTTTAAGTTAATTTTTCGTTCGAGTTCTCCAGAAATCCTTTCCGTAGTCGAAGGTGAGCTCTTCCCCCTTTTTGACCTTCTTTTTAGCAATGAAACCGAGGTACATCAGATGGTGGTGGAGGCAGGCAATCGGCTCCATTGTCGGGACGTCGGAGTGGTTGGCAAAGCGGAGCTCATTCCCGACAAAGAGGGAGTCGATGAGGAAGTAGCGGAGCGAGAAGAGTCGGGTCGGGTAGCGGAAACAGTAGCTGTTGAGGTCTGGATGGCGGCGGAAGAACTGCCGTACCCTCCCTGCGTAGAGGCCGACCCACTCACCTGGAGCGAGCTCCTGCTCTGCAAAAAGCCCATATCCCTTCTCTTCGCCTATATATCTGATCGAGACCTGAGCGATTTTTCCTCCTTCAATTTGCTCTTGGTAGCGAGAGTAGGCCCCTCGGCCTTCTTCGGAGATGAAAGGGATCCTCAATGAGAGAGGGAATTCTCGTAAAACTGTTTTGAAAACGGAGTAGCTGGGGAAGCAGGGCCAAGGCCAATAACTGAACTGAAACCGCTCTTCTATCTCTTCCTGAGATAGCACCTCCAGAGTTTTCTTACCTCTGTCCTGAAACAGGAACGTTCTGGGGTTTTGAGGTTGTAAAAGGTGTAAACATTTATTTTTTCTTAATAATTTCGCAAAATCCACGGCGTGAAAGCCTTCTGAATTTTGTTCAAAAATTGACTCATTTTTATGAAGAATTTTTTTTAATTTGCCGCTGTCATTGTTCAGAACGGATAAAACAGCAGGAGGAATTTTCTCGGTCATGTCTAATGTAAAATTTGTTTAAAGAACTTAATTATACCTTAATAAATACACCTAAAAGAAAATTAAACATTTTGTAAAAACACTTGCGTTCAATTGATTTGTATGAAATAATAATTCTTTCAAAGCATAAAAAGCGCACGATAAACGGGAACGCAATAAATTGCAAAGCTCAGAGTGTGCGCGACAGGTTTAAGTAATTTTAGAACTATAAGGAGAAATAATATGAGCTCAATGTTTCAAGAAGAAAACAAGAGTCCGGTGCAGGAGAAAGAGTATGTCTCCATCACCGAGGCTGCAGAAATTAACAACGTCACAAGACAGGCGATCTACGTGGCGATTAAGTTAAATAAACTAAAAGCTAGCAAAGAGACTTCAAGATGGACCATCCACGTGAACGACCTTGCAGCTTACCGCAATCAAAAGTATTCACGGGCAAAGTCGACTTACGAAGGTGAGCTTCTTTTTGATAATAACAAAGGTTATTATTCAGTGAAGCAAGCTGCTGAGATGCTTGGCGTGCCTGTACAAAAGATTTACTACTCCACTCGTGTTGGACGTCTTCAAGCTCACCGCAAAGGTTCTGCTTGGGTGATCCATATCGACGACATCAATCGTTTCCGCGAGAACCAAGGAGCAAGCAGCGAGACTGCATAACACTTACATAAAAATTTGTAAGGGAAAAGCGCACTTTTGACCAAAGTGCGTTTTTTTTTATCTAGGCTAGCCAGCTTAACTCTTTTTTGAAGAGCTCTTTGATTTTGTTTCTGAAGAAATTTTGAAGTCGCGGATCAACAGCTGTAGGAAAGATTGATGTTGAAACGTATCGAACTGCGGCGTGAAAGCGACACGGAGTTTGAGATCTTTTTTACGGAGCATGGTGCTGTCTGAGGCACGGTTGAGAGCGATTCCTTCTAGCACGCGGTCCTCTTGTTCAAGGTAGAGCTTTAAGTGTGCTTTGTCGTTCATTTTTCCAATGGCTTTTGGCGGCCAAGCTTGTGAGGCTTCTGTGCAAAAAATCGGTGGGGGATTTTCGTTTCCATAAGGCTCCAGCAGACGAATCGATTCAAGGCAGTCGTAGGTGAGGTCTTTGAAGTCAACCTCTCCATCGACATGGATTTTATTTTTCACGTCTTGGTCGCCTAACTGCTTGTTAGCAATTTCGATGAAACGTTTTGTGAACTCAGGAATATTTTTTTCATGGATCGTCAGTCCTGCAGCATAGTCGTGGCCTCCAAAGTTTTCTAAGAGGTCAGCGCACTCTTTGAGTGCAGGAAGGAGCGGAAACTCTGGAATGGACCTCAAGGATCCTTTTCCATACTTCTCGTTGGTGGCGATGATGACAATAGGGCGAGTGTAGGCTTTTGAAAGACGGGTTGAAATGATCGGGATAATTCCGGGGTGCCACTTGGATGAGGTGAGGACAATCGCCTTTTCGTTCAAGATGGCAGGCTGCTTCTTTAAAATGGTGTCGATATCTTCGGTCATCATACGCTCGATGCGCTGTCTTTCGACGTTGTTCATCCCAATTTGTTCAGCGAGTTGTTCTGCCTGCGCCGTATTGCGTGTGATGAGGAGTTTGACTCCATCGTTCGGGTTAGCGATGCGGCCGAGGCTATTGAGTGGGGGGCCGATTCTTGAAGCGACAAGGAAGGTGCTCAAGTAATTCGGGTCCACCTCAGCGATTTTCATCAGCTGATTGATGCCGAGTCTTTTGCCCTTTTTGATCTGCATCAGTCCATAGCGAACGAGAATGCGGTTTTCTCCATGCAGAGCTCCCATGTCTGAAATGGTTCCGAGGGCAACGAGGTCGAGCGCTTTTTTTAGATCAATGCGCTTTTGTGGGGCATCTTTGGTGTTCGTGACGAGGTTTGTGATGGCATGGGCGAGCTTGAAGGCGACTCCCACGCCGGTCAGGTGGCGGTCGGGATAGGTGTTGTCATGCAGTTTTGGATTGAGGATCGCCGTGCATTTAGGAAGGATTTCAGAAGGTTCGTGGTGGTCGGTGACGATGGTGTCGATGCCCTCCTTGGTGAAGGCTGCGATCTCTTTGTGGGCTGTCACACCCACGTCTACGGTCACTAGCACTTTGACTCCCTCTTCGAGAGCCTTGGGGAGAGCTTCTAAGATCGTTGTTTTCTTTTGGCTGCTTGGGCTTGCGACAAAGTAAATGACATCCATTCCAAGGAGCTGGAAGAATTCGGTGAGCAGGGCAGTTCCCGTCATCCCATCGACATCGTTGTCACCGTAGATGAGGACTTTTTCCTTGTTTTCACGCGCTTTGAGAATGCGACGTGAGGCTTCCTTGATATGGGTGAAAAGGAAAGGGTCGTGAAGGTCAGGAAGCTTGGAGTAAAGAAAGTGGTGGATCTCTTCAAAAGTTTTGAATCCTCTTGAGACCAAAATTTGAGCCATGACAGGATGGAGCTTGAACTCTTTAACGATACTCTCTTTCCACTTCAGGTTCTTTTTGGGCATCACCCAAACAGGCTCTTCGTGGTGCTGTGCTGAATTGATCGGCATGCGGGCTCCGGGGCTCTTAAGCGGATTATAGCAAAACGTCTAAAAAAGAATCGGAGGTTATAAAACCCCCGATTCTTAAGGAGTTAGTTCTTAGGGCTTACTTGTTTTCAGCCTAGCCTTCTCACGGTAATGCACAAAGAGCATGACTGGAGAAGCGATGTAGAGCGAAGAGAAGGTTCCGATCAGTACCCCAATTGCCATGATCAGCGAGAAGCTGAAGAGGCTGGCCCCACCGAGGAAGACAAGCGAGAAGAGCACAAGCAGTGTGGTTCCCGAAGTCATCACAGTACGGTTGAGGGTCGCATTGAGGGAAAGATTCACGACTTCTTCGATCGAAAGCTTGCGGTGGAGTCCGATCTCTTCACGGATACGGTCAAAGACAATGATCGTGTCATTGAGCGAGTATCCAATGATGGTCATCAGGGCACCGACGGCTTGGAGGTTAAGCTCTACAGGAACACCGAGGAGGTGGAGTAGGGCGACAATACCCAGTGTGATCCAAACGTCGTGGATCAATCCGAAGAGCGCACCGACCGCATATTTAAACTCAAAGCGGAAGGTGATGTAGATCAGCACACCCAGCATCGCCACTCCAAGAGCAAGGAGAGCGTTGTTGCGCATCGTGTCCGAGAGCTGTCCACTCATTGCCGACCAGTTCTTGTCGAGCGACAGGAGGCTGAGGTTCGATACATTCAGTCCTTCCGCTTTTAGGGAGTCGACGACCCAAGTGATACGTGGGTTGTTCTCGTAAGGATAGAGGTGGTCCCCAGGAACTTCCACCGCCATGCCGTGGAAGGGGTGTCCACTCTCCTCCATGCTCATCCCCAACTGAATACGCAGCTGGTTGGGACGGCTGAGCTCACGGATCTCTACATCTCCTGTCTTTGCACCGGCTTTAGCGAGGGCGTCTGACGCTGCAAGACGCAGGTTTTCATCTGGGTTCTCCTCGAGATCGAGGGTGAGTGAGTATCCACCCGTGAAGTCCATTCCAAAGATGGTGTTCCGCTCGGTGATTAAGAAGGCGGTTCCAAAACCGATGATCAAAATCGTAATGACGACAGCGGGTTTGGTGTACTTCAAGAAGTCAAAATTCGTCTTATTAAAGAGCTTCATCATCGTGAGGCCCTTGCTAGACTTTCTCTGTGCCCAACCAGCGAAGAAGTAGCGGGTCATGAAGAGTCCGGTGAACATCGAAGAGAGGATACCGATAATGATCATGACAGCAAACGACTTGATGGGTCCGGAATCAAACTGAAGGAGGATGATCGCGACCATCAAAGTGGTGAGGTTAGAGTCTACAATCGCTGAGAAAGCTTTTCGATAACCAGCCTGCAAAGCAGAAGCTATACGGCCAGAAATCGCAAATTCTTCACGCACACGCTCGAAAACAAGCACGTTTGCATCGACTGCCATACCAATGGTCAAGACAAGACCTGCAATCCCTGGTAGGGTAAGTGCAGCTCCGATACTTTGTAGGACGCCCCACATGATCAAGAGGTTGATGATAACAGCGATCGAGGCGACGACCCCAGCAAAACGGTAAACTGTCACCATGAGTCCCACGACAAGAAGGATCGCGACAACGGAGGCGAGGATACCCCGTCCGCGTTCTTCTTTACCGAGCTCAGGGGAGACGTTTTGTTCCGATAGGATCTTCGGTGTGAAGCTGAGCGACCCTGCCTTTAGGTCAGCCACCAATTCGTTAATCTCACGGGGAGTGAAGTTTCCGTGGATCGACGCGTTGGAGGAGAGCGCCTCACCAAGTGCAGGATAGGAGACGACTTCCCCGTTGAGGATCACAGCCATTCTCCATCCACCTCTTGAATAGTTCTCTTTAGGTGTTCCAGCAATGCGGTCTTCGGCAAACTGCGACGTCCAAGCATAGAGGTCTTGCTGAGGAGAAGAGTAGAACTCTCCCTTCTTCTTGTCGTAGGAGCTTTTGACAGCAAAGAGAAGCATGTTCCCGCGAGAAGGGTCGTAGCTTGCGCGGATATCGGTTAAGCTCGATCCTTCGAGAGCGTAGTTGTTGAAGGTAAACATCAATGGGTTGTAAGCACCTCTCCAATCGGAAGGGCTATCGCCTCTCTGTTTTGCGACCATTGATAGCGTGTCATCGAACATACCGGTTCTTTCGACCTTGTACGGGTTGGCAAGGCGTAGGCCGTTTTTGTAAAGCGTTTGAGCAAGCTCACTTTTTGGAGTGATCACACCTGGGTTTTCTGGGTCGCCACCGAGGTGTCTCCAGGCGATCTCATTGATGCTTTCTGGATCTGTGCGGTTGGTCACTACCGCTTCATTCCAGACCTCTTGTAAGAACTCGTTTGACTGAGCTGCAAGCTCTTTGTTGAAGGGGCCAAACTTTTCATTCACGATGTGGAAGTACATCGCTGAGGCTTTGATCAACTCATTGGCTGAAAAAGCTTGTGAGCCAGGGAAGTCCAGAATCACATTTTCACCCTCGATACGAATCGTTCTCTCTGACACACCCATCTTGTTGATTCGAGTGTAGAGTTCGTTGACCGCTTGATTCAGGTCGTCGGGGTTGGTGACGGCTTTACCTGCTTCGTCACGGAGGCCGATTCGAACGGTTTTACCACCGGAAAGATCGAGTCCCCAACGCAAGATCTTGCGTTCGTCACCGCGGAAGTATTTTCTTGCCGTGAGTGCGAAGTTGGCGAGATAGGGACTTTCAGAAGGAGGTGGGATGAGAAGCCTTTTGACAGGGTTCTGATCAACAGAAGCTGCATTGTACTCTTCTTGCCACTTGACGAGATCTTCTTGGACTTTGTCTTCGATCTTATTCCTTGTCAAGATGCGCTGTTCCACATCGGTGAATTCGAGAGTGGCATATTTTTTGCTGCCTTTGACAACAAAGTTTTCGCGCGTTGCTGCCAGAAGGTCGTCGTAGTAGCCGCGCTCTTCGAAAATGAAGTCATCATCAAACTCGGGTGCAAACTTAAATGTTTTTGCGGGATAGCTGATGAAGCCTTGGCTAGCGAGGAGGTTTTTTAGGCTCTCTAGGTCCTGGACAAGCCGCTTACTTCCCTCTGCTTCAGGTTGGTCGCGCCATTTTTCGATGATCGGGTTTAAACCCTTAGCAATGATGTAGATCGAGCTGTTGTTGAATCCTTCAGGAGCCTCTTTCAATGCCGAGGGAGCGAGGATAACGAGGCCAAGTCGCTGCTCTTTTTTAGATTCAGCTAAGTAGTCGCTGTAAGAGCGGATAGGAAAGTTTTTTGCAGAGAGGTCTGCGTCGCTCGGTTGCCACTCCGTTTTCAGGAGTGTTGCCAATTTTTCAGCCTCCTTGTTTGCAACAAAACCGAGATCTAAAGCGAGAAGGCTCTTTGAGTTGGTTAAGCTGTTGAGCTGAATCGTAAAGTGGTCACCCTTTGGCTGAACGGTTTCATCCGCAAAACGACCGACGCGAGCCATGCTGTTAAAAAGGGCTCTGTTGACTTGTTCAGCTGCAATGGCCTGAACTTCTGTTGACCTTGCGCTTTTGAGGTCGGTGACATCTTGGTAAGGGATCAATGTGACGATATCATCGCTCCAGTCGACAGCCACCTTTTCAATGAAGGGGTTATACCCGGCGATGCGAATCATCTGAACGTAGTCCGTCTTTTTGAGCTCCTTTTCACTCTCTTCAAGTAGAACTTCCGCTTGTGCAGGGGTGAGGGGATCTTTGCCTTTCGCAAAAAGACTCTGGTTATTGCTCAAGATCTCTTTAGCTTCTTTGAGAGTGGCAATTTGTCCAGTGAGGAGTTCAAGCGCACTCTGCTCGTCCAAGTTCACGAGATCTCCATCCGCTTCGGCTTTAGAAAGCTTTGCTTTTCCTTCCTTTTCTTGTTTAGCCAGCGACTCTTGAAGAGAAGCCATCCGTGCTTGAAGTTCTTTTAGTGTATCGGCTTTGTTCTTGCCATCAAACTGAGTGAGTGATGCAGCAAGGCGTTGACCGAGAGGAGTCTTTAGACCTAGCTTATTCCATGATTTGATTTCGCTTGCGACCTGCAGAACGAGATCATCTAAAGCACTGTCGGTAGGATTTTCAGTGATGGAAAGGACACTGGCCCCAGCCGCACTTTTTCCAGCGAGGGATTCCATGAGCTCTTCAAGCCGTCCGTAGATGAGTTTTTTGTAGAAAGGACTGATTTGCCCATCCTCTTCAATTTTCTTAGAAAAGAGAAAGAGCCCTTCTTCGTTTGGATCTAGTTTGAAGGAGAGATTTCTTTGGACCGCTACACGGTAAAGACCATCCTGTGTCGAGATCGCAGCGAGAGGATTTTCACTCGTGCGTAGTTGCGCTGGAACAAAGGGAATGAGATTTCCCGCAGCAGTGATGAACTTGGCAAAGCGTTCTGCATCTTTTTGCGATTTGAAGTCGACATCGATGATCCGGTCTGTTTTAGGATTCTGCTGAATCGAGCTCGCATGCACACCCAAATGGTCTGTAAAAGAGCTAAGCCAGTCGATGGATTCCTGCTGGAGTCCATTCACACGCTCAGAGATGTGTGTTGCGACCTGCTGAGCCTCCTTCTGATCGATTTCGCTTTTGAGCGGCTTCGAATACCAAAAGAGAGTGGGGAGGATGTTATAGAGGGTGACGAGAAGTACAAGAGAGATCAGCCAAAGCTGCCATTTTTTTTGCTTTTCCATAAGAAGGGGGTCCGTATCCTATATAAGCCCTGTGAACTTCATGATCACTCGCAAAACTGTCACAAAATGCTTTACGTCACCTTCAACAGATTTCTCTCTCGGAAAGGGTGCAGGAGACCCTTCCCTTCAATTGAGATCTGTTGAATTCGCCGAGCATTTTGTCCCATTTTTACAAGCTCTCATGAAATCCCCAGGGATGTGTTGATATTGAGTCACGAAATACTACCAGAGCCCCCTAGATTTGTCCAGAGTCGGGCTCACCTGTAGCCCTCAGAAGAAGGGTAGTAGAGCCTTACTTTTTCAGGGCTCGTCAAAATTGTCTCTATCTGCTATGATTTTGCGCTCAATTTCAGGACTGAGGGCCTTAACACGGCCTTAATTTTCTTGCAAAAAATTCCCATTTTATTGTATAATTTAAGTTCTAAATTGACAGATTACTGTTTTAAATTCGATTTAAAACAAAATAATAAACAACCTCTCCTTATTCAAGGTAAAGTTATTTTGAGCTAGGAGATACAAACCCTTTAGAGGTTCAATATGAGTCAACCCAGTGAGTTTGGAAAGATTCGCTCCTTTCTCTGGCCGATTCACGCACACGAGATCAAGAAGATCCTCCCAATGTTCTTCATGCTTTTCTTCATCTCGTTCAACTATACGATCTTGCGTGATACGAAAGACACCCTAGTGGTGACTGGCGGCGGAGCGGAAGTGATTCCCTTCCTAAAAGTATGGGGAGTTGTCCCGGCGGCGATTCTCTTTATGTTGGTCTATTCTAAGCTGTCCAACATTCTAAGTAAGACAAAGTTGTTTTACACAACGATTACACCATTCTTGGTCTTTTTCGGACTGTTTGCATTGGTGATCTACCCAAATATCGATTCTCTACACCCCACGACTTCAGCAGATGCTCTCGCGTCTTTCCTGCCTAAGGGACTTGGCGGACTCGTAGCGTGTTATAGAAACTGGACCTACTCTCTGTTCTATGTCCTATCAGAGCTTTGGGGTAGTGCTGTTCTTTCCCTTCTTTTCTGGGGATTTGCGAACGATATCACTCGTGTGACAGAAGCGAAGCGTTTCTACACCCTTTTCGGACTGGGTGCTAACGTGGCTCTTCTCTTCTCTGGACCGACGATTATGTACTTCTCTAACATCCGCAGCATGTACGCAACCGACGCGGAAGCTTGGGGAGTGACTCTAAACTATCTGATGGCCTTGGTTGTCTTTGCAGGAATTGCAACAATGCTGATCTACTCTTGGATCCACAAGAACGTCCTGACTGACCCACGTTTCTACAACCCTGATGAAGTGAAGAAGAAAAAAGAGAAGCCAAAGATGTCAATGGTCGATAGCTTTAAGTACCTTCTCTCTTCGAAGTACATCCTTTGCCTTGCGGCAATCGTAATGGCTTACGGTGTCTCTATCAACCTCGTTGAAGTGACATGGAAGTCTCAGCTGAAAATGCAGTACCCAAGTGCAAACGACTACAACGCATTTATGGGTATGTACTCAACCATCCTAGGAGCTGTCACCATCGTGATGATGCTCTTCGGAGGTAGCAACATCATCCGTCGATTTGGATGGACATTTGCGGCACTATCAACTCCGACGCTACTTCTAGCGACTGGAGCTGCCTTCTTTGCGTTCATCATCTTTAAAGATAGCCTAGGCGGATTTGTTGCAGCGATGGGAACGACACCTCTCTTCATGGCGGTGATGTTCGGTATGATCCAAAACATCATGAGTAAGTCTGCGAAGTACTCGCTCTTTGATCCAACAAAAGAGATGGCCTATATCCCTCTTGACCAAGAACAAAAGGTTAAGGGTAAAGCGGCTGTTGACGTTGTAGGTGCTCGTCTTGGAAAGTCGGGTGGATCCCTTGCACAGCAAGGTCTTCTCCTGATGTTTGGTCAGCTGAGCCTGATCACACCATACATTGGTGGACTTCTTCTGCTTATCATGGTCGGATGGTTTGCAGCGGCACGCTCACTCGGTAAGCAGTTCGGTGAACTGACAACTGAGGCGCAGCCTGAGAAGGAGCCTGCAACAGTGACAGCAAAGCCTGCTACAGCAACTAACTAATTGCTTTAAACAGACGAGCTGTAAAAACCCGCTTGGTTTACCAAGCGGGTTTTTTTATGTTCCACAAGAATCACTCTTTCGAAATTCTAAGAGTTTTTCGTAGTCTAAAGAGAAAGGTTCGCTGCCCTTTAAACTATTTAAGATGGTTGTTAAAAGCGCCTTTGTCTTCTTATCTAAGTCTGCATTGATCTTGTAATAGACCCACTTTCCACGTCTCTCATCTTGAACCAGTCTTGACTTGCGTAAAATTGACAAGTGCCTTGAGATCTTAGGCTGGATGCTCTCTAAGGTATGGCTGATTTCACAGACACAGAGTTCTTTTTCTAAGTGAAGGAGTACTAGGCATCGTAACCGCGTTTTGTCAGATAAGAGTAAAAAAAGTTCGTCTGGTTCTATCATTTTGTATCGATAAATGCCTTTAACTCAGAAGGTGCTTTAACTAGCCTCTCCCTTGACGGCGATAATTTTAGCTGAAACGACATAATTTTCTGAGTCGGTACCAGGTACCCAGTCTTTAATAAAGGTTCGACTGTTTCGCTCAGCTTGAATGACGATATCAGTAAATCCAGCCTTGGACAATAGATTTTTTATCTCCTCAGCAGTGATCGCACCTGAGATGCAATTACAGTAAAGCTCCTCATTCTCTACCATTTCTTTGGGCAGAGGTTTGTAAGCAATCACGTCTGAAATAGCCAAGCGACCACCTTTTTTCAAAACACGAAAGGACTCCCTGAATACAGCCTCTTTATTTGTCGATAAATTGACAACGCAGTTTGAGATAACGGTGTTGATGGAGTTGTCTGGAAGAGGTAAATGCTCAATCTCTCCTAGGAGAAACTCAACGTTGTCAAATCCGCTTTTCTTTGCATTGGCTCTGGATTTACTGATCATCTCGGGTGTCATGTCCACTCCGAAAACCTTTCCGCGCGGTCCGACTTTTTTGGCTGCGAGGAACACATCTAAGCCTCCGCCTGCTCCGAGATCTAGAACGGAATCTCCTTGCTTCAGGTGGGCCATGGTGAGTGGGTTTCCGCAACCGAGTCCCATATTGCTTCCCTCAGGCACACTTTCAAGCTCTTCTTGGCTATATCCCAGCTCGTTTGAGTAGGAGTGGTCGGGTTTTGCAGAGACTCCGCAACAACTTCTCGAATTCCCGCAACTTTTGCCTTGATCGTTGGACTCAGCGACAGTGCCATAAGCACTCCTCACACTGTCTCTCATCCTCTCAAGGCTATTTTCTTGCTTTACTTCGTTTACAGCGATGTACTGCACATGCTCAATTTTTGGTGGTTCATAATAGTCCATGAAAATGCCTCCTTCTTTGGGTTTTATATATATACATACGTATATCCATATATGTTATACAAGTCAAACCATTTTCTTAGAGGTTTGATAGAGGGGACTGTTAAGGAGGGACTTAGAAAGATAAAAAAGGCTAAGGAATCGACTTTCTTAGCCTTTTTTATGACAATGTTGAAAACTTAGTTTTGAACAGCGAGTGCTGAAGCGATCGCTTCGTTTTGAGCATTCTGGTTTGTCATTGCTTCAACGTACGAGTTCCAAAGGTCAGCCTCAATGCGGCCTGCTTTGATCGAGTTGATGAGCTCTCGCTTGATTTGCTTAATATCTTTTTGAGTGAGCTTACGGACCATCTCTTTATCCCCAGCTAGGCGAGCCATGTGGAGGATGCGCTCAATGTCATGTTTTGTGAAGTGGAGCTGGTCACGACGCTTTCTTGAACCGCGAGGAGCTCTTGGTTTAGGAGTCACAGTTCTTGGCTTAGCGGGATCTAGAATAAAGCGCTTAATCTGCTCGAGAAGCCATTTGGGGTTTTCGCCTTTCATCTTACGGAATGTGAAGTGGTGAATGTATCCACCAGCGTCCACTGCGATATAACGGCAAAGTTCATTTTCTTTCGATGCGCCCACTTTTTTAACGGCTTTTTCGATGGCGCTCTTTAATTCAGCTGCCACTTTATTTTTTTCACTCATTCAAACCTACCTTTAACTTTGTAAACGACTTATTTTCAATGTGGTAGTAATGAAAATAAGACAGTCATACAGTTTCTTCAGAATTCACGAGAGTGCCAAAAAATTGACCTTCTCGATATTAATTAAAAGGAATTTAAATAATTAGATCATTTTTCGCAACAAAAATTAACCTTTTAACAGGTGCTTGAAAGTTTGCGCTATAATGCCTATAGTTAAACCATGTCTTTACAAATGTACGATGAAAAAAAGAGTGCCCCCAAAACGCTTCTAGCGGTTGCGGCAGGAAAGGGGGGAGTCGGTAAATCGACAGTGGCTGTCTCACTGGCTAGACTTCTGAAATCCAGAGGGATACGAGTGGGTCTTCTCGATGCGGATCTCTATGGACCCTCCTTAAAAAAGATGCTGAAAGAGGAGCGTTTACCAATGCGTCGAGGGGATCAAATTGTTCCTGCATATGCTGAGGGCATCCGATTTCTTTCTCTTGCCCATTTTCGAAATGAGGATTCAGCAGCGGTTGTTCGAGCTCCGATCGCGAACGGGGTGATTACCCAGTTTCTCCAGCAGGCAGATTGGAGTGATGTCGATTTCTTGATCTTAGATCTTCCTCCTGGGACGGGTGATATCCAGCTCACTCTTTGTCAAAAAGCGCCTATCACTGCCGCACTCTTGGTGACTACTCCACAGGAGGTGGCACTCTTAGATGTAAAAAAAGCGATGGATGCCTTCAGGCAGCTTCGGGTTCCCATTGCTGGTGTCGTGGAAAATATGAGTTACTATCTTCCTCCAGGCTCTCAAGAGAAGCACCACCCCTTTGGACAGGGAGGGGGAAGAAAACTCGCTGCTGAGTGTGGAGAGCCTTTCTTGGGAGAGATTCCTTTAGAGCCTCTGCTTTCACAGTCTCTTGACCGTTCTGAATCCCTCTTTGAGAGTGAGGAGGGAGAAGACTGTCGTCGTGCTTTTGAAGAGGTCCTTGATCAAACACTCAGTCAACTCTCCTTGATCCAAGAGGGAAAGGGGCAAAACTTAGAGAGCTTTGAACTGATATGGAAGTAGCCCTTCAAGCCCTAGCGATCCAAAACATCCACCAGACAGGTCCACAGACCTTTGAAATCGTTTGGAATGATGGAAAAGTACAGAGTTATTTTCTCCCTGATCTTCAGGCGTCCTGTGGTTGTGCCTCCTGTAGTGAAGAGAAAAAAGAGCCGATTGAAGATGTCCGTGCCGTGAAAATCGTCAGTGTGGGGCGCTACGGTCTCAAGGTTTTTTTCACAAAAGGGTGCTCTAATGGCATCTATGGGTATGATTTTTTGTACCACTTTGGCTCGGATTCGTAGTATACTCTCTTCCGTCATGCGCAGATTACTCAATACCATTCTATGCTCACTACTACTGACAGGTTGTCAATCTTCGGAAGATTTGGCCTCTAAAAGCTGGTTTCAGCCGAGTGCTAAAGTCAAAGTGCTGGCGACGACAGAGATCATCGGAGATCTAGTGAAGCGGGTTGGAGGTGATCAGGTCGATGTGCTGGTCCTCATTCGTGGAGAGCTAGATCCGCACAGCTACCAGCTGGTTAAAGGAGATGATGAAAAGATCCGTTTTGCGGACCTCATTTTTTATAACGGATTGGGTCTGGAGCATGGTCCTAGCATCCACGGTGCTCTAAAAAATAGCCCCAATGCTGTCGCGCTTGGCGACGAGATTCAAAAAAGACACCCGGAACGGATTCTCTACGACCAAGGACAAGTCGATCCTCACCTTTGGATGGATGTCTCTCTATGGGCAGAGGCGGTTCCTGTTGTCCGCGAGTCGTTAGAGAAAAAGACACGGGGGAGTTTCCATCAGCGTGAGGCTGCGACGAAGCAGGAGCTGATGGGTCTTCATCAATGGATGAAGTCAGAGATGGAGCAGCTGCACCCTTGTCTACGCTACCTAGTCACCAGCCACGACGCCTTCAACTATTTTGCTCGCACTTACCTAGCTGATCGGGGAGAGACCGAGGCTGAGTGGAGAAAGCGTTTTAAGGCACCGGAAGGGCTTGCACCTGAAAGTCAGATTAGCTTGAGTCATATCCAAGAAATTTTGAGCCATCTTCTGAATAATGAAATCACGGTTCTCTTCCCTGAGTCGAACATCAGCCAAGACTCGATTAAAAAGTTGGTCAATGCGGCAAGTGAGAATGGCTTAGAAGTGACAATCGCTGACAGCCCTCTTTACGGGGATGCTATGGGAAGCCCAGGGAGCGGTGCAGAAACCTATCAAGGAATGATGAAACACAATGTCCAAACCATTACAAGAAACCTTCAACACACAAACCCAACAGCCTGCCGCACTGAGCGTTAGCCACCTCAGTGTTTTTTTTGATCGTACGCCTGTTCTGTGGGAGATCGATTTTGAGATTCCCTGCGGATGCACGGCTGCGATTGTCGGTCCCAATGGGGCAGGCAAAAGCACTCTCTTGAGGTCGACCGTGGGTTTAATCAAGCCGACATCTGGAACGATCCTTTTTAATGGAAAACCTTTTGAAGAGATGAGAGAGCGCGTGGCCTACATTCCACAAAGAAGCTCTGTCGACTGGGATTTCCCGATCACTGTACGAGAGCTGGTTCTCATGGGGCGTTTTGGACAGCTGGGGCTATTTCGTTTTCCTAAAAAAGCAGACTACGAGGCTGCTGACCACTATATTGATGCATTGGGCCTTTCCGCCTGTAAAGGACGTCAAATTGGAGAACTCTCGGGCGGACAACAGCAGAGGGCTTTTTTGGCACGTGCTCTCTTGCAGGAGGCGGACATCTATCTCATGGATGAGCCCTTCCAGGGTGTGGATCACGCAACTGAGGAAGTGTTGACGCAGTTTCTTAACGACTTGAAGAAGAAAGGAAAAACCCTTGTCCTTGTTCACCACGACCTGAGCACTGTCCAGGAGCGTTTTGACTGGACACTCCTTCTCAATATGCGACTCGTGGCATCGGGTCTGACGAAAGAGATCTTTTCTGAGGAGAATGTCAGTCGAACCTATGGAAAGTCGGTTGCTCTCTTTGAGCGTTCCTACGAAAAATCGAGAAAAAAGGAAGCAGGGTTTCGCTCATGATGCACTACTTCACGGATCCTCTCCTCCGTGCTCCAACGATCGCATCGATGCTGATTTGCCTCACCACAGCCCTCATTGGAGTCCTTGTTTTTCTTCGAAAAGAGTCCCTTCTTGGGGAGTCTCTTTCACACGCGACCTACCCCGGTGTTGGACTTGGGCTCTTGTTTAGCTCGCTCTTCATTTCGAGTGAAAGCTCTTTCATGTCGGTCTTCGTCCTCCTCTTTGCCGGTGTCACTTCTCTCTTTGCTCTTTTCTGTATCCGCGTTTTACAAAAACGCCTGCGCGTTCCCGCTGACGCTTCGCTGGGTCTGGTCTTAGCGCTCTTTTTTGGGATCGGTGTCACAATTGCGAGTCGGATGCAGTTCACCCATACAACGCTCTATCGGCAAGGGCAGCTCTACCTCTACGGACAAACGGCGACCATGACCGATGAGCATATCTTGATTTATGCTGTGCTTCTATTGGTTGTCGCTCTGACAGTCTTTCTCTTCTATAAAGAGCTGCTTACTCTCACGATGGATCCGCAGTTTGCTGATACCATTGGGATGAAAACCTCTCTTTTGAATGGAATTGTCGCTTTTTTGACCGTAGGAGCGATCATCATTGGCATCCGTTCAGTGGGTGTCGTGCTTGTCTCAGCCATGCTCATCGCTCCTGCCGCTTCCGCGCGTGCACTCACTCAATCTTTTAAACAGATGCTTCTCATCGCCTCTCTTCTGGGAGCACTCGCTGCTTTGATCGGAACGATCCTCTCTTTAGAGCTGAGCTACACCCTTTATGCCCTCTTTCCAGAGGAGAAGCCGAGCATTCCTGCTGGACCGATGATCGTTCTGGTGTCTGGGGGAATTTCACTTCTCTGTTTTGCCTTTTCTCCAACGACGGGTCTCGTGACCCGGGCGATACGCTCCTTTAAGTTTCGAACGAAAAGGAGAGAGGAAAACTGCTTGAAAGCGATATGGAAAAAAGGAGGGACGGTCAAAACTTCCGACTTGATCGACTTTGGAACGCACCGGCAGATTTTCCGAGTGATGCGGCTTCTGAAAAGAGAGGGGTGGGTCAAGCCTCTCGGTCATGGCGAGTATAAACTCACGAGTGATGGAACAAAAAGAGCGAAACATATCGTCCGTCTCCACCGCCTGTGGGAACTCTACTTGGTAGAATACCTCGGTATCGGAAAAGAGCGTGTCCATTGTAGCGCCGCTGAAATTGAACATATCCTCACTCCCGATGTAGAACGCCAGCTGAATACACTCCTCCACAACCCAAAGTTGGATCCTCACCATCAACCGATTCCCTCAGGAGACCTCCTTTGACGAGCTACTATAACCCTTACACCAACCTGAATTTCATTGAGGTGATCGGACTCTTCTTTAAGCGTCTTTTTACAGGAAGCCTCACGCTTGAATCCCTTGCCAGCGATGAAATCCAACTCCTTGTCTTAATCTTCATCTCTGCCTCTGCAGCAATGGTGGGAACCTTCCTCTACCTTCGAAAAGAGGTGATGCTAGCGAACGCCTTCTCGCATACCATCCTCATCGGAATTGTCGGGGTTTATCTCTTTGCAGGGGAGGAGGTGATGCAGACGGGGCTGCTCCCGGTCCGCTCGATGTTCGTGGCTTCTGTCTTCACTGGGGTGGGGACGGCTTTTCTCGTTGAACTCCTCGCGCGCTATGTCCGCTTACAAGAGGATGCGAGCATCGGGTTGGTCTTCACAACGCTCTTTGCCGCAGGAGTGATCTTGCTCACCCTACTGACAAAAAACACCCATATTGGAACTGCAATTGTCATGGGAAATGTCGATGGTCTTCAGCTTTCGGATCTGAAGCTCGCCTTCTGGATCTTTATTTTGAATCTCGTCCTGATCACCCTTTTCTTCAAAGAGTTCAAGATCACAACCTTTGATCCCGCTTTTGCCTCTATCCTCGGCTTCTCTACTCTATTCTACAACTACCTAATGATGACAGAGGTTTCGATCACAGCCGTAGGTGCTTTTCGTGCTGTGGGAGTCTTGATGGTGATCGCTCTCATCGTTGGCCCACCCTTTATTGCTCGTCTCTTCGTCGATCGACTCAAACCGCTTCTTCTGCTCAGTGTTGGGATCGGTCTGCTTGCTTCCCTCTCGGGAGTCGCTCTCTCCCGTCACCTCTTGACCACCCTGGGCACTCCCTACTCAACAGGAGGTCTCGTCGTCACGCTGATTGCTCTCTTTTCGCTTCTAAGTGCCCTCTTCGCCCCGAAGCGTGGGCTCCTTCGTCGCCATTCGTCTTAATCACAATCCACTCCCTAAGTGCTCACCGACAAGGAGAAAATGGCCTTCTTGGCATGCGTCTTGCATAGATCTTGGTTCTAGATCAATGAAAGTAGGGGGTTTTATGCCAGTTCGTCGCCCAGAAGAGATCCCAAGGTATGACTCAGATAATGATGATGATTTAGAGCTAGTAGGAGAAGGGGAGCTAGCGGGACGACCAGTTCGAGAGTCTGACGCTAAACTTCCGGTAGAGATGGTTGAAGAGGATTCAGCAAGTTCTGCTGGAGCGCTAGACCCGGGAAGAGTCGCAGAAGGGGAAGTCGGTCGTGGCTCTATCCGCTTAAACCCAGATGAGTTTATTGAAGCGCTTATAGAGCGAAGAGATTTTGGAGATCAAGAGGTTGTTGTCGAGGGTGACGTATTTATTTATGGTGGGAAAGGATCTAGCGAAGAGGGGATTGAGGCTTTTCCAAAGAACCTAAGGGTGGAGGGTGAGCTGACCATTATAAAGTGTGAAAAACTCACAAAACTTCCAGACAATTTACATGTGGCGAAGAGGCTAGATATCTTGGAGTGTGGCGAGTTAAAAACCCTTCCTGATCATCTCGAGGTGGAAGGGTCCATGATGATTAGCAAGAATGAAAAATTAACGCAACTGTCAGATCACTTAGTCGTGAGTGGAGATGTTTCTATCTCTGACTGCCCTCAGCTAAGAATTCCGTGTAAAGAGCTCGAGGTGGGAGGAAATCTTCGTTTTGAAAGATGTCAGAATGTGGAAAGGTTGTCGAAAAATATAAAAGTTGGAGAAGGTATTAGTGTAGCAGATTGTGAAAACTTGACAACCATTTCAGATAAGCTTGATTTAAAGGGAGATTTGTACTCTAGAGGCTGTACTCATCTAAAAACTCTTTCAAAGGAGCTTAAGGGGGGAGAAAATATATATCTCAAAGATTGTAGAAGTTTAGAGTCCCTTTCAGACGGTCTCCATGTCGAGGGAAATATTCTTATCGAAGACGGTACAAATCTAAAAATGCTTCCATCTGGTCTTTATGTGAAAGGACATCTAGTTCTCTCTGGTTGTACTAGTTTAGAGTCCCTTCCAGACGATTTTCGAGTGGATGGAGACTTAGTACTGAAAGATTGTGAAAATCTAACGGCTCTTCCAAAGAATCTCCAAGTAGGAGGAAGTATTATCCTTGGAAAGTGTACAAGCCTAAAAAGGCTTCCAAGTGGTCTTCGTGTAAGAGAAAATCTAGTTATCTCAGGTTGTCCAAGTTTAGATTTTTTACCAGATAATCTCTCTGTGGGAAAAACACTAAGTTTCCATCAAAGTAGTATAGGTATATTCCCGTCTGGCTTAGAAGTGGGAGGGGGTATATTCCTCCCTAATAATCATCGCTTACTCTTCGTCGAAGGTCTTCGCGTCATAGAAGGTGACTTGATACTTGGGGGTTGTACAAAATTATCGAGGTTGCGAGAAGTTTTACATGTGAAAGGAAATCTAGATCTCATCGGCTGTACTAGCTTAGAGTTCCTTCCTAAAGGACTTGTTGTAGATGGAAATCTAGATCTCACTGGTTGTACCAGCTTAAAGGAGTTGCCGGAAGGTTTAACTGTGAAAGGAGATCTTATTCTTGCAGGCTGTACTAGCTTAGAGTTCCTTCCTAAAGGACTTGTTGTAGAAGGAAACATAGACCTCTCTGGCTGCACCAGCCTACGGAAAGAGTTGAGCCCTAAAGAGTTCATGGAGATTCTTCAGAATGATAAAGATTTTGGAGATGAAAAAGTTGTAGTAAAAGGCGACCTGTCGATTATAGGTGACTCGAGTCTGAAGGCATTTCCGGATAACGTCTTAGTAGATGGAAACCTAGACCTCTCTGGCTGTACAAGCCTAAAGGAGTTGCCACAGGGTTTAACTGTGAAAGGAAGCTTAAATCTCATAGGTTGTACAAGCTTAGAGGCGCTTCCTAGAAAGTTGGTTGTAAGAGGAAATCTAGATCTCTCTGGCTGTACCAGCCTAAAAGAAGTGCTAGAAGATGTATTTGTGGAAGGAGACCTCACTGCTAAAGACTGCACTAGCCTAAAAGCGATTCGTAAAAGGCTTACTGTAGGAGGAAGCCTAGATCTCTCTGGCTGTACCAGTTTAAAGGAGTTGCCGGAAGGTTTAGATGTATATAAAAACTTGATTCTGAAAGGGTGTACAAGTTTAGAGGCACTTCCTGAAATGCTTTGGGTTGATGGAAACCTAGATCTTTCAGACTGTGTCCATTTAGGAGCATTGCCAGAAGGTTTATCTTTAGGAGGAGAAGTTATCTCTATCCTTACTTTGAGTCCTGAAGAGTTTATGGGAGTACTCCAAAGTGAGAAAAGTTTTGGGTTTCACACAGTTGTTGTAAAAGGTGATCTTGTTATTCCAGCTGGTACAATTTCGAAGGCATTTCCAAATCAACTCCACGTTGAAGGGAATCTACATATTGAAAAAGACTCCAATTTAGAAACTCTTTTCAAGAATCTCCGTGTAGACGGCAACCTATTTGTTATTGAATGCTCGAACATAAAAACTCTTGCTGAAGAGCTTCAAATAGGAAAGGATTTAATTATTTTACGCAACCCCATGTTACAGACCATAGGTAAAAGAGTCAGTGTGAATGGGAGTTTACAGTCTCTTTCTTGTGATGGTATAACGGCATTGGCTGATGACCTCATTGTTGGACAAGATATCAAAATAGTTAACAGTCCTAAATTGAAGATGCTTCCAGAAGGGATGGATGTTGGAGGTGACGTCGAGCTGTTTCAATGTCCAAGACTATCCTCAGTGCCTAAAGGATTCGCTGAATTGGGTTTAAAATATGATGGGCAAGTTCGGCAGATTCGTTTACTTGATACGGATCTTTCAGAAGAGCAGATTTTTCGCCTAAGAGAAGTAGAGAATCCAGCAGTGAGTTTCCAATTTTTTGCACAAAACGACATTACGGTGCGTATGAGAGATGTCGAGACAGCGTTAGACAGAAGTCCTTTTCGTGTGAATCGTGGGGAGCTGGCTAAAATTCAACTTCCTAAAATTTCTGGTGAAACGGTGATGAGTTCTAGTGAATTGTTTGAGGCTTTTATTAAAATATTTCGTTCGATGGAAACAATAGACCCCACTAAGCCAAACTACATTTCATATGAAGTAGTGACAGGAGATACTCGAGAATTCCCAAATGTGACGAATCAAGAGTTGCTGAAACGTGTCGTTATCCCAAGGGCGGATGGTTGGATAAAAACTCTCTACGAAATCCCTTTAAGAGAGTCGGATATAAGACCTGAAATCGCGCTTAAGAAGGAATATTCTGAAAAAGCAAAGGAGATAACCAGCTTTATTGTTCAAAAAATTGAAGAGGAAAAGGATATTTCAAAGAGAACACTGCTTTTTTCTCAACTATTGGGAGGAATGCTTGTCTGCTCTACTGGTCAGCTTGAGGCGCTGAATGCGGTGGCCTACTCACTAATGGATCTCCAACAAGAGGCTGGGATCGCTTCTCCTATTCGAATCATTGTTGCGCAAAAAAAGAATCAAGCATTCACTTCAGCGATTGTTGGCTCAGTCGGTAGACATTCTCAAAATGTGCACCTGGTTGCACCCTATAGACTGGCTCTCGCAGAGACCTTAGGATTGAGTCAAGCAGTAGAAGGTTTTGTCGATGATTTTGCGAGAGTAGGAGGAGATCCGTTTAAGAAAAACCGAGCTGTCGTGGCTGAAGCTTACTACGAACAGGTTACTCCAAAATGGATCACCAATTGGGTCGAGGGTGCAGTCGAAACACGGGAAGATCGTGAGCTGCGAAATGATCTAAGTTGTGTGGAAAAGGCTTTTAATACCCTCGGAAAAGATGCCGCTGGTTTAGACGCTCAAATCGAGACAATGAGTGAGCGTGCAGCGAAAGCAGAAGGTCAGCAACAAGTGAATATCGAACGCATGGTGAAAACCCTGCGGAGTCAAAAAGACCGTATCGAGGTACAAAAAAAAGAAGCAGAGGTAGAGTTGCAACGTCTTGCTGGGAAATATGATGTATCACGTGAGGATCTAGTCACTCACATTAGTGAGCGTGTGAAAAGAAATGAAGAGGTTAGACCTTTAACGACAGGGGATGTCCTAGACTACTGCAATGATAAAGGGCTCATACAACCAGGAAATGAAAATTGGTGGGAAGGACTCTTCACTGCTGACCCGATAGATGATCCCCTCGCAACTCCCACTCCGCTCGTGATTGAGAAGATCCTCGTTGATATGGGGATTCTTATTGACGAGCGAGAGTAGATTCTATCCTTTTGCAGGTCAATTCCTATGCAGAACCTCCCAGCAACCTCTCACTCAAAATTTTTCATCTTTCTCTACTGGGCCACGATATCGAGCTTAGTAAACTAGCAAGTAAGTTTGCTTCGCTCTGCAATCGGCGGCACAGCGATAAATCTCTAAAAATTTCTTGGAAGAGCTTTGTTAGTCAATTCCCTAGGAGCACGCCTGGAAAGCTCTCTAACAAGGGGGATTCCGGTTGAAAATTACCCAAAATTCAAGTACTCTTATGGCCTTTCCTTAAGGAGGAGTGTCCGAGTGGCTTAAGGAGCACGCTTGGAAAGCGTGTGTGCGGCTATAACCGTACCGAGGGTTCGAATCCCTCCTCCTCCGTTTTTTAGCAACAAATTTGAGAATTCGCCCGAGGCGGCCGTGCGTTAGCACTGCCCGCCCGAGCGAATGCCCAAATTTGAGAACTAAAAAAATTAAATAAGAGGGATGAGAACCCGAAAAAGAGGGTTTGATCCGGAGCGAAGGCGGAGGACGATGGCTCGGCTTTGCCGAGCCACCCGGAGGGCGAGACGAGCGGGAAGCGAGCGAGTCAATCCCTCCTCCTCCGTTTTTTAGCAACAAATTTGAGAATTCGCCCGAGGCGGCCGTGCGTTAGCACTGCCCGCCCGAGCGAATGCCCAAATTTGAGAACTAAAAAAAATAAATAAGAGGGATGAGAACCCGAAAAAGAGGGTTTGATCCGGAGCCACCCGGAGGGCTTTGGCGAGCGGGAAGCGAACGCCTTTTACGCAGGTTGGCATTGATGGCACAGACCGTGAATTTCGACATTCCAGCTGGAGGGCATAAAGGTATTTTTTACGGCGTGATTCTTTAGTGGTTTTGGTAGCTCACAGATATGAGTTTCAATGACCACTCCACAGTCGTCACAGATCATGAACTGTCCCCCTTTGTGTCGATGGCCGGCGTGGCAGGCGACATAAGCACTGAGGCTTTCGATTCGGTGAATAAATCGACTTTGCTCCCAGAACTTGATCGCGCGGTAGGCGGTCGGGGGCTTTGGATCTTCAATGACTTTCCCCAGTTTTTCTAGTATTTCATAGGCTCCTATGGGCCTGGAACTTGAGGCAATAATTTTAAGAACTTCTAATCTTGGCTTTGTTAGCCGCTCGTTCTTTTCAAGGCAGAACAGTTTTGCCTGTTCTAGGATCTTCTTGCAGTGAGTCATATCATTATCTCTCATGCCCTTAACAGTTCGTTTGGACAGTGAGTTAACTTTACCTCTTGAACATTTACTGCGCTAGGATTATAAATGTTACAATATAACACCAAATGGATCAAGAAAGGAGTGAGAAATCATGGCCGTTTTGGAAAAAAAGCTTCCAGTTACAGTTTTATCAGGGTTCCTAGGTGCGGGGAAAACAACCCTTTTGAATCATATCCTCAACAACCGTGAAGGGCGCAAAGTTGCGGTGATTGTCAATGATATGAGTGAAGTCAACATTGATGCCGATTTGGTTGAGCGGGGCGGTGGTAACCTCTCTCGGACAGAAGAAAAGCTTGTTGAAATGAGTAATGGCTGTATTTGTTGCACACTCCGTGAAGACCTCTTAATGCAGGTGCGGGATTTAGCTGCTGAAGGGAAGTTTGATTACCTTCTCATTGAAAGTACTGGAATCTCCGAACCTCTTCCCGTTGCTACGACCTTTGACTTTCGTGATGAAGATGGAAATAGTCTCTCAGACGTTTCCAAGCTAGATACCATGGTGACCGTTGTGGATGCTGCAAATTTGATCAAGAATTACAGCTCAACAGAATTTCTAAGGGATCAGGGGGAAAGTCTCGGTGAAGAGGATGAGCGTACATTGGTCGACTTATTAGTTGAACAGATTGAATTTGCCAATCTCATTATTTTAAACAAGCTCGATCTCATCTCCAAAAAAGAGCTGGAGGCGGTTAAGGCAATCATTCGAGGTTTGAATGCTAAAGCAAAGATTATTGAAACCACACAGTCTCAAGTGGACCTAGATGAAGTCATGGATACAGGTCTATTTAACTTTGAAGAAGCACAAGAACATCCCTTGTGGGCACAGGAGCTTTATAACTTCAAGGACCCTGTTCCCGAGACGGAGGAGTATGGGATTACCAGTTTTGTCTACCGTGCCCGTGAACCCTTTGATCCTGAAAAGATTCACTCATTTTTTAATCAGGAGTGGCCAGGTGTGGTACGAGCGAAGGGCTTCTTCTGGCTTTCAAGTCGTCCTAACTTTGTCGGTGAGGTTTCTCAAGCCGGTGCGGTGGTTCGTCACCAAGGCATTGGCACCTGGTGGGTTGCTGTCCCGAAAGAGCACTGGCCAGATGGATCTGAATTCGATGAGATGATCAAGCAACAATGGAATAAGGATTATGGAGACCGCAGACAGGAAATCGTTTTTATTGGACTCAAAGATTTCATGGATGAACAGAAAATTCGTGAACAATTGGATGCTTGTCTAGTTAAAGAGTTTCTTAAGGCGCCCAAAAGTTACCAGGGAAAAGAAGACCCCTTCCCTGCATGGTTCCAAGAGGCCTCAGAACAAAGTGCATGAGGTTTGATTGCTAGGAATTTTTCTTCACATTGAGAATCGTTAGGCCTGTGGAGGACTTGCAGAAGGTCTCTTTGATAAAGAAAAGCGCGAGAATGAGAGCAGCCACAGCCATAAAAATCAGAATATTAAAGACAAAAAAGTAATCATAGAGTGCGATGGGCTGTTCTCCTCGGCTAAGGTCTAACAGAAGGCCAATGAGGGGAGCGTTCACGGCAGAGAGGGTGGTAATCACGCCATTGTTCAATCCAAAGCCGACAGCAACATCTTGAGCTTTGAACTGCTCTGCCATTGCTGCAAATCCGATGCTTTGGCCTGAGGCGCTGACGCCGAGGAGGAAAAAAGCGAGCTGAAGTTGCACTTTATCAGTCAGGTAGATGATCATCAGTATCGCTGCAACAGCAAGGACGGCAGACAGGACTAAAAGGGGTTTTCTTCGCTCAAATCGATCTGATAGATATCCTAACAGGGGACAACCGATAGCATACCCCAGCCAGGCAATCGTAATCATGTAAGAGGCTGTCTGCAGAGAAATTTGTTTTAATGATAAAAAAGCCCTTCCTTCATTTTCTGATAAATACTCTATCGAGAAATACAAACAAGCGGACAGGATTGCGATAACCCATGGTTGAGTTCGACTGAAAAGTCTTTGAAGGGATTTCGACACCTTTTCTGGCTTTTGCAAGATCGTATACTTCCCAGCTTTGCGCCGATTATTTTCGACGGTGAGAGCGATAAGAAGAGTGAGACCCACTCCAAAAATGCCGAGACAAAGAAAAATGGTTCTCCAGCTGACATTTGCTGAGTGGGAGAGGGTTTCAAGGGGGCCTGCAGCGAGCATTGGTCCCAGGGTGCCAATAAACTGGGAGAGTCCAATGAAAAGTGCGCTGTGGCGGTGAGGCATCCATTCATGAACAGATACAAGGAGGCCGATAAATCCGAAGGACGCGCCGAACCCCATGGCTAAACGGAAAAAAATAGCAACAGGGTAGCTGTAAGAGTAGGCAAAGCCGATCGCTGAGAGGGCGCAACACATTGCGCCAATAATGAGCGATTTTTTTAAACCGAGGTGGTCGATAATCAAGCCCACCGGGATTTGCATTGCACCATAGATGGTAAAGAAGATGGTGGTGCTGAGAAGAGAGAATTGGAAGGAAGAGAGGTTGAGGTCTTGCATCAGGGGCGGCTGGTAGGTTCCGATCACTGTGCGTAGGAAAAATTCATAGAGAAAAAATAGAGCGCAGACTCCCCAGACAAGAAATCCTTTAGCTCGAAATGGGTGATCCTCCAAGAGTTTATCCTATGTAGCTTCCAGGTTGCTTCTTGTCCCACTCTTCGATGATAGTTTCAGCTCGGTCATAATCTAAGAAAGATGCGACTTTAAAGATGGGGAGCCCTTCATGGATCAAAGGAGAGGTGTTGACTCCGACGATAATCCCTTTTAAGGGGGACCGTACGGGCTCAATAATGTCTGCACCAAAAGGATCGCTAATGTCGCCGATGACTTCGCCTTTCTCAATGGTTTGGCCGAGGGTGGCTATCGGGTGTAAAATGCCTCCTTTGTGGGCAACGATCCAATCTTCATCTCTGGAAAAGATGGGGGTCACTTCTTGTATCGGCTCTTTCTCTAGAAGATCGATGGCGCGCATGACATTTTTAATCCCATTCATACCAAGTGTGATGGCATTTTCGTCAAAGCGCATGGCTTCCCCAGCTTGATAGACAAGTAGAGGAACATGTAGTTCCTCAGTTGTTTGTCGAAGTTGATTTCCTTCTAGTGTGACGTTCGTGACGACAGGAGACCTAAAAACTTTAGCCAGCTCTTTGGCTTTTTTGTTATCAAAATTGCAGTACACCTGAGGTAAGATATTGTGATTCAATCCACCCGTTTGGAGCTCAATGCAGTAGTCGGCTTTCTTGAGAATCTCTTCTGTAATCAGGTGTGCTATCCTTTCCCCATAGGTTCCTACTTCATTTCCAGGAAAACAACTTGCTAAGTTGTTGCCAGTAGGAAGAGTAGAGGGAAAGTGGATCAGTCCATACACGTTCATGACAGGAATGGCAATAATCGTGCCGGAGATATTTGAGGGTGTCATCGTTTGGATGATTCTGTTCGCTATTTCCAACCCATTTAATTCGCTTCCTTTGAGTCCAGAAAAGAGGACAAGACAGGGGCCTGGTTTTTGTCCGTGAATGACCTTAATGGGCATGTATAGGGGGGAGCAGGAGTATTGCTCAGGCAAGGGAAGGGCGAGGTTCGCGACTTCTCCAGGGTGAACGTGAGTTCCACAGATGGTGATTTTTTTATTACCCATAGAGTGAGCTTTAGGCTATCACAACAAGTCTTATTCCTCAATGAGTAAGGTCTTAGCTGACTAGATGGTCAAGAGTGTTTGTCAACTCTTTACACTTCTCCGCATCGAGTGCATCTGGGTGCGGGGAGCCAATACGTCTTTTGTCATTGTCGTAGTACATTCCTGTGGCTTCAACAAACTCTTCCTCAAGCGCCAGGCGTGTGAGAATGGTTCCACCAATGCGGATATCTTTCCCTTGGATGCCAAAACCCTCTTTCACCATCTTAGTTCCGAGTAGAGATCCAGGGTTCACAGAGATGACTACGGGGCCGCTCTCTTTCAAAGAATGAGCAAGGTGGTTCGACCACATGATGAGCGCCAGCTTGCTCTCTCCGTAAGCGGTATTTCTGGACAGTTTTTTCTTTCCGGCGAGTGCCTCTAGCTGAACAGAAGCTTGAGACGCTGAGGAGACATTGATGATGCGTCCCGAAGGTCCGAATAGCGGAAGGAGACGCTTCGTGAGTAAGTAGGGAGCCACTGTATTCACAGCAAACCGCATGTCGAGCCCATCGGGTGTTGTGGGATCCGGTGAATCGAGAACACCTGCGTTGTTAATAAGGACGTCGAGTTTTTCGTGGTTCACTTTGACCGATTCTGCGAGAGCTTCGATGTCTGCTCTTTTGGAGAGGTCCGCTACGTAGGTTTCGATTTTTCCCCTTCCGGGAATCGCTGAAAGGGTTCTTTTCGTTTTTTCTAGCTTTGAGGGGTTACGGCCATGCAGGAGGACATGGTGCCCTTTCGAGACCAGCATCTTTGCTGCCTCGAGTCCAATGCCGTCTGTGGATCCGGTAATCAGTATCGTTTTTTGCATAGGAGATTCTCCTTCTGCGAACAGAGAGCAGGTGATCAGTGTGATAGCTAGAAAAATCGAGTGTAGCATAACAAAGACTATGCTCTTTTGTAGGATTTTCGGAAAGACAACCTTCTCTTAGGTTTACTTACCTTCCATATAGGGCTAAAAATAAGAATATTGACCTTGTATATAAGGTTAAAATTGTGTTATGTTTCCTTCTGTATAAGGAAATATTATATGGAAAAAATATTAGCTACTCTTATTCAAGAGTTTAGAGGTCAGCTCCCTAGTGCTGAAGAAAGTGTAAAAAGAGACTTTAAGTTTCCCGATGTTCCAGATTTGATCCGTGTGGCCATAGGTATTCGGAGGTGTGGGAAAACATATCTTATGTATCAAAAAATCCGTGAGCTGATTGAAGTAGGGGTGCCACTTGATCAAATTCTTTTTCTAAATTTTGAAGATGACCGACTCCTTCCAATGGACCAGAAGACTTTAGGGAAGTTACTAGACACCTTTTATCAGCTCTATCCAGAAAATCATGACCGCCAATGTTATCTATTTTTGGATGAAATTCAAAATGTTGAAGGATGGCAAAGGGTTGTTAGACGATTTTATGATAGTAAAAAGGTCCAAATTTTTCTCACCGGCTCTTCAGCGAAGCTGTTGAGCAAAGAAATAGCCACTTCGCTAAGAGGGCGTTCTATTTCGTCAGAAATTTGGCCGTATGATTTTGGAGAATACTGTATTGCACACGGGATTTCTTATCCCTCACCACCACACGGAAAAAAAAACCTAGACTTGTTTTATAAGCATTATTGTCGCTTTCTTTCGGTAGGTGGTTTTCCGGCTGTCCAACACCTGCATGATAATGAACGAAGGACTGTCCTACAAAGTTATGTCGAAGCAGTCGTTTTTCGAGACATTGTAGAGAGGTACAAGATCTCAAATATTCAGGTGATCAAATATTTGATCAAGACACTGATAAAAAATGTAGCCACGCCTTTTAGTGTTAGTAAATTTTATCATGATCTCAAAAGCCAAGGTGTGAAGGTTGGAAAGGATACGATTTATCAGTATTTGGAGTATCTAGAAGATGCCTTCTTAGCTTTTAGGGTGCCTATTTTTTCTGAGTCACTTCGAAAGAGTCAACTCAACCCTAAAAAAATCTATATTGCAGACAATGGGCTTGTGACTTCAGGTCGACTGGGAATTTCACTAAAATTAGGTAATCTTTTCGAAAACCAAGTTTATCTCGATCTGCGAAGAAAAGGAAAGCAGGTTTACTATTACAAAACCCAAGAGGGCTTTGAGATTGACTTTGTTGTAAAGGATCAAGAGGGTCATTTTGAAATGCAACAAATCGTCTGGGATATCAGTGACGAAAGAACATTAGAGAGAGAAGAGAGAGCACTGAAAAGTGCTGAAAAGGAGCTAGGGATCAAAGGTAAACTCATTACGCCTCAAGAAAAGATCCTAGAATTTTTAAATGACTAATTCGTGGATAGTAACCATGAAGGTCTATTGAAAACCTCCTGCATGAAGAATTTTTGTAAAATCTAAGGTGAATTTTGAAGATATTCTAAGTAAACACTAGGTGTAGTTAGTTTTCTAGTTTGACACTTTTCTACCGTAAAAATTCAATGGCTCGATTTTCTAAAAAATTGTGGGGTGTGCGCTCCTTGTTGGAGGCTGACCTTTCAGCTTGACTTATTTTTCAAAGAGGAAGAATCTCTCTTGCACACTTGCATGCTGGTAAAGGAAAGAGATGCTTACAAAAATTGAACATGACCTCAAAATTCTGAGAAAGCTCCATCCCCTTATTTTCAACATCACCAACTATGTCACCATGGATTTCATGGCAAATGCGCTCATGGCCATGGGAGCATCTCCTATCATGTCTCAGTGTGAGGAGGAGACCGAAGAGCTGCTCAGGATGGCAGGTGCCGTCAATGTCAATATAGGGACGCTTTGTAAAGAGTTTTTAGAACGGTCTCTCTATGTTGCAAAAATTGCCAGTCGAATGAACCGACCTGTGGTCCTTGATCCATCAGGGTGTGGATCAAGTCTCGTTCGAACAGAAGCGGCGAGAAAGCTCCTTCCTTATGCAGATATAGTGGTTGGGAATCCTAGTGAAATTATTGCTCTCTCTGGGGGTGAGAAGATGACGCTAGGTGTTCAGTCGACGCATACAACAGCTCAAGCAAAAGAAAGTGCTAGAGCGGTCGCTAAGCAGTACCACTGTCTAGTTGTTGTGAGTCGTAAAGAGAGTTACATTACGGATGGGTTGAAAGAGATGGATGTAGGTCTAGGTTCTCCACTCATCGACTATGTTACCGGCATGGGGGGAGCTCTTTCTGCAACTGTGGCGGCCTTCAGCGCGACCAATCGGAACTTTTTCGAAAGTGCGACGAATGCAGTGATCTACTTCTCACTTTGTGGAGCTTTAGCTAACCAAAAAGTGGATGCTCCTGCCTCTTTCCGTGTGGCGATCATCGATGAGCTCTACCGCGCGGATTTTGAGCGGATGAAATCTTCTATCAGCGAAGCACAGTTTAAAATCCTCTTTTCTGAAACCTCTTCTGTAGCTGTGAGTTAAGCTAGGCAGGCCTAAAGATTAAAAACGTCAATTCGGGAAGGGAATTTACACTTCTACTGCGGCTTGTGGCTGACGTTGACGCGTTGCAAGCTGTACGGCAGCAAAACCAATCAAAGAGATAGTCAATAGGGTGAGTGGGAAGTTTCCTGTCGTAAACTGATGGTTAAAGAGGGCTGTGAGGAGGTAGTAGCCAAAGCCGAAGAGGGTAGAGGCAGCGGCGACCTGTTTCTTAAAATGCGCGACAGCGAGAGTCAGAATGCTGGGGAAGACCATTCCCACGCTAAATTTCATGGTGAAGAGCAAAAAGAGGGTTGTGAGCAGCGAGGGCGACTCGAGTGCATAGAGTGAGAGGGTTGCGGTCAATAGCGTCCAGGTGCCACGTTTAAGAAGCCGTGTTGTTGAGGTATTTTTCAGTGCAAAGTTGGAGTATAGAGCTCCTAATACTCCTCCCAGCGAAGTCAGTAGGAAGGTATATCCATAATGACTTGGAGAGAGGTTGAGGTAGAACGGAGCATTACAGTAGATACAAAAAGTCACCGCATTCGCGGCTGCCATGGCAACCACATAGGCGAGTGTCGATGTGTCGGAAAAAAAGCGTTTTGGAGAGAGCTTTTCGTTAGGAGTGGCGGTTTCAGGGAGTTTGAAATAGATGAGGAGAAGGGTGACAGAGGTAAAGAAAGTGAGGAAGACAAAGACAGAGGACCAGTCGAAACGCTCTACAAGGTGACCACCGAGGGAGGGAATGAAGACAGGGGCCAGTGCCACGGGGGCGCCGATCAGAGAAAAGTTTCTCGCTGTCCCTTCTGAGTCGGAGGTTTCTCGAACAATAATTTGTCCTAAAAGGGGGCCGGCACTACCTCCTAAACCTTGTAATAGACGTCCTAGCGTCAACGAGAGTGTAAAGGCGCATAGAGAGCCGATCAAAAAGAGACTAAAGCCTGCTAAAAGAGCTCCTCTTCTTCCGAGGTGGTTCGAAAGCGCTCCCCAAAGTAAGATTCCTCCTGCAAATCCAATGAGGTAGAGTGTGATGGTCCATTCAGCTATGTTGTCCGTTGTTAAAGAAATTCTTGAGAGTGCAGTGGTGTAGAGCGCCTCAGAGCACTGGGGAAGGATAAAAAGGAGAGCGAGGAGCCAAAGGTTAGGGGTCTTTTTTATAATAGACATATTCGGTTAGGATTGTACCATGAAATCAGAACTTCTTTCCTTAAAAAATGTTGGAAAAGCCACTCTCGAGGATTTTGAGCTCCTGGGCATCAAAACCATTGATGAGTTGGCAGGGCAAGATCCAGATGAGCTCTATGAGCGTCTTCAAAAAATCACTTGCTCAAAGCAGGATCCGTGTGTATGGGACGTCTTCGCTGCTACGATCCACGAAGCGAAAACTGGTGAGAAGCTCCCTTGGTGGCACTTCACTAAAATCCGTAAAAGCCGTTTCTAAATGGTTTTGACTCTTATAGGATTTCTCTCCTAGACTGGGACGAAATTTGGAGAGATCATGTTTCGTTTTGTTTTCTATTTTTTCCTTCTGACGACATCCCTTTTTGCACACCAGCCTGGTGCATTTTCCAAGGATCAGAAGTTTTTGGTGAACGTACCGCTCCTCAACATGCATGTCGTGTGTGATGAGTTGTCTTCGGTCGACTCACAGGCGATTTATGGACATGTTCTTTCGGTGGTTGAAGAGTTAGATGGAGGATGGGTTTTGGTGGAGACGGCGGATCGCTACCGAGGGTATGCGAGACGAGAGGGACTCGTTCCCGACCAACCTGAATGGAGAATGAGTGAAAGGCGAGTGCATGTCTCGGCAGTGGCAGGACGTGTCTATCCGATTCCTGATACGGAATTGCCGGCGCTACTGGAGCTCTCGTATCATTCCAACATGGTGACACTGGAGGAATTTGATGCGGGTGAGCAGCGCTGGGTGCAAGTGCAGTTGATCGATGGGCGTAAAGCATGGATGCAACGCGGTGACCTTGAGTCACCGAGAGTGAGGAGATTAGAAGAGGTGTTGGAACTTGCGTTTCGATTTTTAGAAAGGCCCTATGTTTGGGGAGGAACCTCCTCTTTTGGTTATGACTGCTCCGGTTTTGTGCAACTCCTTTGTCAAAAGAGAGGGATCCTGCTTCCGCGTAATGCTGCTCCGCAATCGAGAGATGTTCAGGTGAGTCCGGTAGAGAGGGGGGAGCTCAAAGCGGGAGATCTCCTCTTTTTTGGGAAGGAGCGGGTCAACCATGTAGGGCTTTACCTAGGAGAGAATCGTTTTATCCAATCAGGAAACCACGACCTTCAGCCGAGGGTCTATTCGATTGGCTTGGATGAGACAAACTATGTGTATCGAGAAGCCTGCAGGCTAAACCCGGTCGAGTTTTCTTCCAAAATTTTGCGAGAAGGAGAATTCGCTCGTGTCGAGGTGTCTCACTGGGGGTTTGACGGGTGTGTCCATCGTGGGGAGCTGCGCGTCTCCGCTGACTTGGCTGAGGAGATGGTGGGAATTTTTGAAGAGCTCTTTCATCAGCAATATCCTTTAGAAAAGATGCTTCTCCTGGAAGCTTACGAAGGAGACCAAGAGCGCTCTCTGGGAGATAACAATACCTTGGTCTTTCGGTCTGATGAGGGGTGGAAGGTGGTGATCAATCCGCTCTTGCAGAAAGAGGGCGAGGACGACTGTTCGAAGGTCTTCATCTCTAGAGGGTGGACTCAGGATCACACTTCGTGCTTTCACAAGCCTTGAGTCATGCTGCCGCTTCCTGTATACTCCAGTGAAAACTTGAGGTGTGTATGGATTGGTTGGTTGAAAACTGGAAAGAGCTGGTAGGTTACTTAGCTCCTGTCTTTATTATTCTTTCAATGTCTCGTTCAAACGTCAAAGAGATCCGCCTTTATATGATTGCGGGCTGTTTGACTTTTGTCGTTTATGGAGCCCTTGTTGGGGCGTGGCCTGTGGTGGTCGCAAATGCATTGATTGGGCTGGTGACGGGCTTCTATTTCCTGAAAGACCTCCGCGTTTCTTCAATGTTTTCCATCATCAACGAACGGGAGGTGGGGTCGAAGCTCATTCAGAAGGTCACCGATGCCTTTGGACGCGACATCCGCAAAATTTACCCCGCTTTTGATGATGTCGCACTTCGAAGAGACACCGAAGTGCTCTTCTACTTCCACCAACAAGAGGTTGTTGGGATGCATTGCTTCCGTAAAAAAAGCGACACTCAGATTGAGGTACTCGTCGACTTTGTGGAGAAAAAGTATGCCGGTCAAAAATTGGACCGTTACCTTTTCAAAAATGAAGAGGGGATTTTTTCTAAGCTAGGGATGACCGAGGTGCACTTCACTCCAGCCACTAAGGGTGCCAAACAACACTTTCTCTCTCTTGGCTTCGAGGAGGATGGGGAGATCCTGGTTAAGACAATCTAACTCACTCCTTTTCTTAGATTGTGGTTCTCTTTAAGACGACCTAAGGGCTCTCTTGAGCTCTTCGTGGAGTATGCCATTGCTGGCAAGGACGCGGCCTGAAGCTAGCTCAAAGTCAGTACCGTCGTAATCTGTCACTGTTCCCCCCGCTTCTTGGACGAGTAGCCAGCCAGCTGCCATATCCCAGGGTCCCAGCCCTCTTTCCCAAAACCCATCGAGGCGGCCCGCGGCGACATATGCCAGGTCAAGAGCAGCAGAGCCTAGCCGGCGCACCCCTTGGGAGAGGCTTGTGATACGGCAAAACTCTTTATAGTTATTATCGTCAGTTTCATTGCGGTCATAGGAGAAACCTGTAGCGAGAAGGCTTTTTTCGAGTGTGGGGTTTTTAGAGACGTGGATGGGTTGTCCATTGAGGGTGGCTCCCTCTCCTTTTACAGCGATGAAACGTTCCTTGAGAATGGGATGGTCGATGAGTGCGAGAATCGGTTTACCCTCTTTGAGGAGGGCGATAGAGATGGAGACCATCGGATATTGGTGGGTGAAGTTGGTGGTTCCATCGAGGGGATCGACGACCCAGCAGTAGCCAGACTGAGGGTTTTCCTCTGAGCCGGACTCTTCTGCAAGCAGGGAGTGATCGGGGTGGTTTTGACGGATGAGGGAGAGGATTGCTTTTTCGGAGGCTTTGTCGGCTTCGGTGACGAGGTCGCTTGAAGAGCTTTTGTGCTCAATCTGGTGGATATTTCCCCAATAATGGCGAAGGATATCAGAGGCTTTGTCAGCGGCTTCGTTTGCGGTTTGTAAAAAAAGAAGATCCATAGAAAAGAAGGTGAGGGAAAGAAAAACAGTATGTGTTCAGGTAGTTAATTTAGCCACCTGAACACACACATGTTCAACGCTTGCGAGCGTAAATTAACAAGATAGCTGTTTTTACGCAATGGTCACTTCAGGATTTAAGTAAACATCTTGGATGGCGTGGAACATTTCGATTCCATCTTTCATGGGTTTCTGGAAAGTCTTCCTTCCAGAAATGAGACCCATTCCACCAGCACGCTTGTTAATGACAGCGGTTCTGACAGCCGCAGCTTTGTCATTTTTGCCTGAAGCTCCTCCAGAGTTGATGAGACCAGCGCGTCCGCAGTAGCTGTTGAGCACTTGGTAGCGACAGAGGTCAATCGGGTGGTCCGTGAGGAGGTTTTCGTACATGAGATCGCTGTATTTACCGAAGCTCTTTTTACCGTCATTTAGAGCGATGTACCCTCCGTCGTTGGTAGGAAGCTTCTGTTTGACTATATCGGCTTGGATCGTGACGCCGAGGTGGTTTGCTTGACCAGTGAGGTCGGCGCTCGCGTGGTAATTGGTGCCGTTGACGTTGAAGTGTGGGTTGCGGAGATAACACCAGAGAATGGTTGCCATTCCAAGGTCATGGGCGTGCTCAAAAGCGCGTGAGATCTCTTGAATTTGCCTGTCTGATTCAGGAGATCCGAAATAGATGGTTGCACCGACGGCAACCGCTCCCATGTCATAGGCTTGGTCGACACTTGCAAAGAGGATTTGGTCGAAGGTGTTCGGGTAGCTGAGCAGTTCGTTGTGGTTGATTTTGACGATAAAGGGGATCTTGTGCGCGTACTTTCTAGAAACAGCTCCCAGAACTCCAAGAGTGGAGGCGACACCGTTACAACCAGCTTCGATTCCAAATTTGACAATGTTTTCAGGGTCAAAGTAGATGGGGTTTGGCGCAAAAGAGGCGCCCGCTGAGTGCTCAATACCCTGGTCGACAGGAAGGAGGGAGAGGTAGCCGGTCCCTGAAAGACGCCCGTGGTTGAAGAGGGTCTCTAAACTCCGCATCACGCGGTTGTTGCGGTCACTGATGCCAGTCACGGTGTCGACCCAGTTGTAGCTGGGAAGAATGAGGCTCGACTTAGGAATTTTTTCACAGTGGTAAGAGAGGAGCGACTCTGCTTCATCTCCTAGAAGTTCTGCAAGTTGGGTGGTTTCCTGTAGCATACAATTCTCCTCCTTTCCTTATACCCCCAGTGTGGGTGTAGAGGAGTTAAAAATCAAATTGAAACTCTTCTCGATAATGGGCGACGCGGGCTTTGAGCTCTTCATCGCTAAGCTTCTGATCTGGAAGGATTAAGAAAGCAAGATTGCGGCATCCTTGCCATATCTCTTTGCAGGAGTTTTTGATATGAAGAAAGGGGCTAGAGAGCCGAGTGCAGCTCATTGGGGAGCGGCTACAAGGAAACTGCGCGTCGGGTAGATGCATATCTTCCTCAATAGCAATTACATGGAGGTGCCAGTGAGGGATGGTCTCTCCGGCAGCTTCACCTGATTTCTGCAGGAGAAAGAGTGAGCTCTGAGGGTTCTTATCCGCGTAGTACTCAGCGATCTTCTGTGTGAACACCATGGCTTCGAGGTACTCTTCTGCAGTCAAGTCGGTGAAGCTTTCTCGCGGCTCTTTTGTGATGATCAGGAAGTGGGGTGCTTCCTCTAGAATCGTGCCAGGGGCGTAGTCGTAGAGGAGGTCCACCTTCTTGCCGCTGAGGATGCGTTGCTTTTGTAAAACTTCTTCGTTACAGAAGGGATCCTCTTGAGTGCAGGGCTTTTTTTCTTTTGGTGGACGGGGGCTATGCATGGCAAGCGTTTCTCGGGCTTTCTTAGCGCGTTTGATCTGTTTAGACTCAGGTGAGGGGCGGTTGCCAAACGCGCGATTCCAGATGAGCTTGAAATGTTTGGTGTATTCGGATTTTTCGGAGTCGAAGGGGACCACCTCCCACTCGAAGGTTTCGGAGCGAAGGTTGGGAGACGTTTTACCGACGATCAGAAAACTATCAAAGGCACCGCTCTTCTTCCAGAGGCGTTGAATCCGCTGAAGCGCTTTGAAGCTTTCGAGGTGTTCATTCTTTGTCCAGTTTTTAAAACGCTGGTGGTTCGTCAGGGACCTAACAGCGAGGGAGTCGTTTGTGGAGGAGTAGATAGGAGCGTAAAGTTTGACTGTCTCTGTGCGGTAGAGATCCGGTGTGGGAGCCTCCAAGATCGGGTGGCGTGGGTCGAGGTCAGCCATCGTCAAGAGAGTGATAAAGGAAAAGCTATAGAGTGTCTTATGGACAAAGTTTGGTTTTTTTCTTACAGAACTTTGTTTTCCACTTCTTTTGACTTTTAGAAGCTTACATCGAAAATCCGATTCCATTTTGACGAAAAACGCCTCGATAGATTTATATAATTTCATTAATCTCTGCTTCCCTAAAAAAAATGAAGACATCATCCCCAGATTTACCATATTCTAGAGATATATGATGAGAGATTTTTTTCGATGCTGAATTCTTTTAAGCTTCTAGTCGCTCCCTTCCTGAGCTTTACCTTCTTGATGTTGGGCTCGGGTTTTTTAATCACCTTTACGTCGCTCAAACTCCACGAGATGGGAACGAGCTCTGCATTGATTGGGGTGGTCAACGCGGCCTACTATGCGGGGTTTTTGTTTGGAGGCACGCGGGTAGAGTCGCTTGTTTCTCGGATTAAGCACATCCGTGCCTATGCTGTTTTTGCCTCTCTTCTGACCATGCTCGTGATGTTTCAGGGTTTGCGGATGTCGGTGGATACGTGGGTCGTTGTCCGTTTCTCTATCGGATTTTGCATCGCAGCCTTGTATGTCGTGATCGAAAGTTGGATGCTTGTGGTCACCTCCCCGACGATCCGCGGCAGGGTTTTAGGCTTTTATATGCTTGCTCTTGCTGGAGGGATGGCCCTTAGCCAGCTGCTTCTTTTAGCGATCGACCACACCACTCTTGAAGGGTTTCTGATCTCAGGGCTCTTGATTGCATTTTCGGTCTTGCCAGTGACGCTCACGCGTACTTCGGCTCCAGAGCTTGGGGCAACAATGCCCGGTGCCCTCAAGAAGGTCTTTAGGAGTTCCCCTGTGGGGTTTTTCGGAGCGTTTTTGGCAGGAATCACGATCAGCGTGATCTATAGTTTCTTGCCGCTCTTTGCCAACCACTACCAATATCCTCCCTCCTATATTATGAGCCTCTGTATTGGAGGAGGGTTTCTTGCTCAGGTGCCCGTGGGGTGGATTTCCGACCGCATCAGTCGGCGAGTGGTTTTGGTGGGGCTCAGCCTTCTGGGTATGATCCCGGCTGGTTTGATCTTTTTCTTCCCTGAGGAGCACTGGCTGGTGTACGTCGCCATTTGTTCGCTGGGGGCTTGCTCTTTCACCATCTATCCAACGAGTATCTCTCATGCTTGCGACCGTTTTATTGTGGATCATTTGATTGCAGCAGCTGGGATTTTGACTCTAGCTTATGGGGCGGGGGCCATTCTAGGACCTCTTCTCTGTCCTTTTTTCTTGCATGCCTTGGGGTATAGCGGGATCTTTGTTTTCTTGATCACGATCTTTTTTCTGGTGATCGTCCTCTGTATCATCGGGAGCTTCATCCGCGATCCTGTTCCACAGGAGGATAAAACACACCTCGTGCCAATTTCTCCACAAACGGCTATCACTTACGAGATGGAACCAAATATCTCTTCTGAAGAGTAGTCAGAACGATTAGGGAGTAAAAGTAAAGCTCCCAGTGGGTGGGTTACCCGGAAGGAAGAGGTTATCAGTGAGCACTCCACCAATGTAAATGTTAATGGAGACCTCTGGCGGATCTTCAAATGGCCCAGGGACTTGAAAGGTGTAAATGCCTCCCTGAGGATTTTCGATCACCGGCCCTATGTCACTTCCTCCAGGAGGAGGGTTGAGGGTGTCTGTTGCTTGACTGGGGGGTGTCACGATCACGGTCACAGGGATTCCTGAAGCGTTCAAAGCTTCAAATTGGAGAATTTGATCAGGTGCAGTCGGTGGTGTGGGGTTGTCGTCATTCGCCCCTTCGATCGCTGCCCAGATGGCAGTTCCGATTGCTGCGCCCACAATCGCTCCGGGGATCACGCTGTAGCGTAGCCATGTGGAACGTGGAATCTGTTCCTGTGGGCAGGCGCAAGGGTCGTCAATGCAGGAGGGGGGAGTGATTTCTGAAGACTTGGGTGACCCGCCAAGATAGAGCTTCTTGGGAGGGGTGTGAGCCCTCATTTCGTCTGCAGAAACCGGATTTTCATAGCTTTTTTTTTTGCTACTGGGCTCAGCGCTTTTTTTTTTCCAGACCTGAGGCTCTTTTTGCTCTGGTTCCATCTCTTCCTCGTCATCCATATCGGTGATGGGAGCGGTCTCAGTCGCTTCGGCGACCTCCTGAGGTTCACTCTCAGCAGGAGTTGCCTCCATCTGTAAGCCTGCAAGTTGACTTCGCTGTTTCATGCTACCAACACCCTGAGGAACTCGAGCTTGAAGTGTGCAGAGGGGCAAAGCGAGTAAAAGGAAAAATGCAAAGAATTTCTGAGTCATAGGTCCTAACCTTGATGTAAAAATTTTCGTATCAAAGGTCAGGGATATCAAAACTCATGAAAAAAAACAATTGAATTCAATCAATCAAATTTTCAAGAGGTGTTTTTAGGAACTTCTTAAGAGGTAGCCCCTTCTCACCGATAAGCAATACTTTAGAAGGTTGGTAGTTTTTAACAAAAGTATCCATACCGGAACATCGTAATGACTCTCTGCCACTTTTGACCTCGATAGCAGTGATACGAGTTCCTCTTTTTAGTACGAAATCAACTTCTTGATCTCCCTCACGCCAATAGAACAGCTCTACTTTAGTGCCTCTGATGGAGTTCATTAAATAAGCACCAACCGAGGACTCAACTAATCGTCCCCAAAAAGGTCTATCCTTTTTTGCCTCTTCAAAGCTGTAGTCTGATTGTGCTGACATGAGTGCTGTATTGTACACCCCAAACTTCGGGCTAGATCCTTTTCTTCTAAAGGGTTGGATTGCAAATTTTTGTAGACCGCCGAGTAAACCTGCACCATTGAGTAATTCTAAGTAATGAGCTAGGGTTGTTGTGTTTCCGACATCTTGGAGTTCACCCATCATTTTCGTATATGAAAGGATTTGACCAGAATAGTTACAACCAAGTTGAAAAAGTCTGCGAAGGAGAGCAGGTTTATTGATTTGGGCCATGAGGAGAATGTCACGAGAGATTGTAGTCTCTATAATAGAGTCATTTATATACTGAGTCCACCTTGAGGAGTCTTGGCGGTCTGCCAAGTGTGCGGCACCTGGATATCCTCCAAAATAGAGGTAGTCATCAATGGACCAGCCGAAAACGTCTTCCATTTCACTAAAAGACCAATGTGTGACAGGGAGAACCTCAAAGCGACCTGCTAAACTTTCAGTAAGCCCTTTTTGTACAAGCCATGGTGAAGAGCCTAATAGGATCACGGAGAGATTAATTCCTCTTCGTGTGTCCTCATCCCATAAAGATTTTATCATGTCTGACCAGTGTTTAATCTTTTGAACTTCATCAATAATAAGTAGGGCACCTCTATTCGGATCCACCAGCTGTCTTGCGACATTCCACTGTTGCTCAATCCAGCTAAGATCTTGAAGTGTTGCCAAATCAGCTGTGATGTAGTGACAAGGTCTTTTCAGCTCCTCAGCTAGCTGAAGAACAAGAGTTGTTTTTCCAATTTGTCGAGGCCCGAGAAGTACTTGGATGAGTTTTCTCGGGTCTTGAAGCCGTTGGTAAAGCTGCTTGTAAATCGGTCGTCTTTTCATCTTTATTCCTTTTGCTCAATCTATTGAGTATTTTTACTCAATGTATTGAGTATTGTCAAGTGTTGCTTATAATTAAAGACTTAGGTCGAAATAAAGGGGGGTAGACAAAATTTTTACTCAATACATTGAGTAAAAATACTCAGTCCATTGAGTATTTTACATGCAAAGAAGAGTGAGGAGTTCTTTGACAGGGAGGTTGAAAAGAGAAGGAGAGTGGAGCTGTTCAAGAAGAGAGACAGGATCTCGATCGGGGAAGCACTGTTGGTAAGCCGAGGTGAACTTTTGGTCGATCAAGGGGCGGACTTCTGCACGCCGCTCTGGATGGCCGACGGGAGCTTCAATCTTGAGAGGACCGAGTGGAGGTCCATCTTGAAAGTAGATCACGAGGCTGGAGGTGATCGAGCGCTTGTGAGGGTCGAGGTAATCCCGGCTGAACTGGGGGTTTTCGATGAGTTGCATCTTGCCTCTTAGCAGGTCGATGCGGGGATCTTCGCAGGTAGGAGGGTGGTAGTCGCTCTCTTTGAGGTCTCCGGTTAGCAGGGCGACGGCCACCATGTACTGCATGCAGTGGTCTCGGTCTGCAAAATTGTGGAGCGCTCCCTCTTTATCAATGATCCTGAGTGCCGACTCATGGGTCTCTATTTCGATCTTGTCGATTTGATCCAATCTGTGAACGACATCAGGGTGCATCTGGACGGCCGCTTCGACAGCGGTCTGAGCATGGAATTCGGCTGGGTACTTCGCCTTGAAGAGGATGTGGTCCATCACATAAGAATGGAGAGGGTTCTCAATGTGCAGTTCAAAGAGAGTGTCGTTGAATCCCCACTTGGGTGCAGAGAGCACTTCTGGATAACCCGCTTCTCCCTGGAGGGTGATCCAGCTGAGCTGCGCGCCTCTCGCTGTTGCATCGCCCGCAGCCCACGATTTTCGAGGACCCGTTTGGGGAGCGTGGCGGTAGGTGCGTAAGGGACCCAGATCCACGATTGCTTGAGAGACAGCCGCAGCGACCTGCTCCCTGCTCCCACCGAGAAGCTTCGTCACGGTGGCTGCTGAGGCAACTTTGACAAAGAAGACGTGGTCATAGCCATATGCATTGAGGGAATTACTGATCGCGAGTTGGCCTTGGATCTCATAAGCGCGGATCGCAGCATCGAGGAGCTCCCCAGTGCTGCACTCTTTATATTCAGCCATCGAGAGGAGGCTTCCGAAGTTGTCAGAGGGGTGCCCCCACTCTTTGGCGAGCCAGGTGTCATTGTAGTCTAACCAGCGGATCAGCAAGCCGTTGTTGAAGCTGGCAAGGAGAGGGTCGAGGAAAAGATCGGTGCCGATGACACGGCTGCCTTTTGGGACAACCGTCCCGGGAACGATGGGGCCAAGAAGGTGCTCAGCAGGATCTCTTCCCATCAAAGCACATGCAAGGGTGTCTGTGAGAGCGAGGGCAGCTGTCTCGAGTGTCTTCTCACTCCAGGAGATGTCACGGACAACATAGTCAGCTATCTGTTCGATCAATCGATCCATCGGCGAGGGGGAGGACCGACATACTTCGAGAGCGGCCGGATCAGTTTGTTGTTCTCTTTTTGTTCTTTGTAGTGTGCTGACCAACCCGAGACTCGGGAGAAAACGAAGAGTGGGGTGAAAAAAGAAACAGGAAGGTTGAGATAGTGATAGACAAGGGCGCTGTAGAAGTCGAGGTTGGGGAAAAGGTTCTTTTCGCGTTTCATCACTTCGTCGATGCGTTCTGCGATGGGAAAAAGCGTGTGTTCACCTGTTTCTGAGGCGAGATTTTTTGCATAGACTTTGATGATGTCGCTGCGGGGGTCTTTTGTGGTGTAAACACGGTGACCAAAGCCCATGATCAGCTGTTTACGCGATAGCATCTCTAAGACACCTGCTTCGGCTTCGTCAGGAGTGTTGAAAGAGGAGATGAGATCCATCGCTTTTTCATTGGCTCCTCCGTGAAGAGGGCCGCGGAGGCTTCCGATCCCGCCGGTGATGGCGGAAAAATAGTCCGATAGGGTGCTTGCAATCACACGGACCGTGAAGGTCGACGCATTGAACTCATGCTCAGCGTAAAGGATCAGGGAGACGTCTAGGGCACGCCGTTCCAGCTCACTGACGGCGCGGTCGTGGAGCTTAGTAAGAAAATAACCCGCTAAACTCTTTTCAACCGAATGGAAGTTGATCCGTTTCCCCTCAAAGTGGAATTTGAACCAGTAGAGAAGGATCGAGGGGAGGGTGGAGATCAGCCGATCAATGCTTTTCGCTGTCCCTTCTGTCTCTTCAGGTTCGAGGTTACCAAGCAGGGAGACTCCTGTACGGAGGAGGTCCATGCGGTTGGTCTCTTTGGGGAGTTTTTCCAGCGTCTCTTTCAAGGCGTCCGGGAGCTGCCGGTGTTCCGAGAGCGCATCCAAGTATTCTTGAAGCTCTTGTTCAGTCGGCTTTTTTCCTCTTGTGAGGAGGTAGGCTACCTCTTCGAAAGTGGCATGCTCCGCAAGCTCTTCAACGTTGTATCCGCGGTAGAGCAGGCTCTCCTCTTCCGCACCGCATAAGCAGATGGCACTCTCTGACGCAGTGATACCCGCAAGGCCTCCACTGGCTAACTTTTTTGTCACTTCTGCCACTGATTCATCCTCTCTTCATGGGTTTCGTAGTCGATCACGCGGTAGGTCTCCTCTCTCGTCATCATCATCGGGAGTAACTCTTTTTGTGTCCCTGTTGCTTGAAGGGCTTTAAGCGCATGCCATGCGGCCTCGTTCATCACTCGGTTGAGTGTGAGTGGATAGAGGGCGATGTCGACACCGTGACTGGCAAGCGTCTCGCAGTCAACGAGGGGGGTCTTTCCAAACTCAGTGAGGTTGGCAAGGATCGGCACCCCTAATTTCTTGAAGGTCGAGTAGTCGTTCGGGTCGGTGACAGCTTCTACAAAAAGGATGTCTGCTCCTGCTTCGATGTAGCTCCTCGCTCTTGCTAAAACAGTTTCGAGAGGCTCGAGGCCGTACGCATCCGTGCGTGCGACGATCTGAAAAGTCTCCACACTTTTTGCTTCGGACGCAGCAGTGATTCTTTCACACATCTCTTCCGTGCTGACCACCTCTTTACCCGCGCGGTGGCCACAACGCTTTCCAAATGGCTGATCCTCGATCTGGACGGCTGCGGCACCTGCTTTTTCGAGCTGCTGGACGGCACGTTCAATCGTGAGGGGGGTGCCCCAACCAGTATCGATATCGACCAGCAAAGGTAGAGAGCAGGCGTCGGTGAGACTATGGACTTTGTGAAGGACTTGCTCGAGGCTGGTGATACCGAGATCGGGAAGGCCATACTCCTGGCAAGCGACGCTGGATCCAGAGAGATAAAGACCTTTAAACCCTGACATTTCAGTGAGTTTCGCAGTGAAAGCGTCGGGCACGCCGATCATCTTCAGAGGTGTCTCCTCCTTGAGGGCTTCTAGGAGGCGCTTTCCAGGAGGCTCTTTTTTGTGGGGGGAGTCCATACTGCCGAAGGTAGTGCGAATGACCACAATTGTCAATTCTGGTATAGTCCGCGCCTATGAGTCTCCCCTCCCTAAAGATCGCACCCCCTTCATTTAGCCCTCTCAATCCGGCCGTAGGCATCGCTTTCTACCCAAAGCTCGGAGTTTTACAGCTGCACAGGATAGAGGTGGATGCAAGAGTTGCACAGTTAGTCCTCTCCATTCTTGTGCAAAGACCTGAAATAGAGTCACTTCAGATCTCTAGTTGTGAGGTGAGGGGTGAAGGGATGACACTTTTGGCGGCGATCTTACTCTGTAGAAGCTCTTTAAGTGGAGTGACGTTTTTTCAATGTGATTTGGACAAAGCAGCATCTGCTGTTTTCGCTCGCGTTTTTTGCGGACTCCAAGTGGAAGCGGTGACCCTAATTCGAAACGAAATCGATCTCAAAGATCTGGGTAGAATCGCTAGCAGTTTGGCTGACAATCAAGTGCTTCGAATTCTTTATGTGGACCAACCCGAGATTCCTCGGGAACCGTGGGCTGATGCAATTAGAGAAAACATCAGCGTACGTGAGGCTCACATCGCAGAGTGATCTTCCCTTTCTAGTTTTCATGATAGTCAAGAAAAGAGGGTCTTGTCTAAGATCCGGGGTATGGCAGAACTGATCCAACAGCAGGAAAGAGAGGGAGTGACTCTCCTGACGCTTAACCGAGAGAAGTCGCTCAATGCCCTCAATTTCGCCCTTTTAGAAGAGCTTCGAGCAAAAATCCGTGAGCTCGCTTTTACAGACGATGTTGTGGTGATCACAGGCGCAGGAAAGAAAGCCTTCTCTGCAGGCGCCGATGTGAAGGAGATGCTGACCTTTGATCAAAAGAGAGCGCAGTCTTTTATAGAGTTCGGACGGAAGGTCTTGGACGAATTGAGAGAGGCACCTTTTGTTTCCGTTGCTGCATTGAATGGATTAGCACTGGGTGGGGGCTTTGAACTTGCATTGGCTTGCGACCTCATCTACGCCAAAGAGGGGGTCAAGATGGGGCTTCCTGAAATCCACCTTGGATTGATTCCTGGCTTTGGAGGAACGCAGTACTTGAAAGAGGCGCTCGGTAAACGTCTTGCCAAAGAGATCATCTTCCACGGCGATCAGTTCACTGCGGAGCAAGCAAAAGAGTGGGGCATTGTCACTCGTATCTTTAAAGAGTCGTTTATCGACGACGTACTCTCACTCACTAAAGAAGGCTCTCAACTCAAACGTGCGAAAGGGGCAGTGAACGGCGGCATGGACCACGAGCTGGTTCTTTTTATGGACTCCTTTGCGGATGAGGCTTCTAAAGAAAAAATGAAAAAATTAGTGAAATGAAGCATGTTGTTGTTTTAGGCGCTGCTGGAAAAATGGGAAGAGGGATCGCCCTGCTTCTTTTGCAGCACCTTGTGGTGAAAGGCAGTCGTCTCACCCTTGTCGACCCGGACGTTGAAGCGCTTTATGAGCTCCGCCCCTTCTTTGAAACCAGTCTACGCCGTTTTGCGGAGAAACGGATCAACCACCTGCGCCCTCTATATCAAGAACGAAGAGATCTCGTAGACAACAGCGCGATCATCGATGCGTTTATCAAAGAGCGTTTAGATGCACTTCGTTTTCAAAAAGAGCCGAGTGGACTTTCAGAGGTGGACCTTGTTTTTGAAGCGGCACCTGAGATGATCGATCTGAAAATCGCTCTATTGCATTCAGTGAAGGAGACTGGGGCTCCTGTTTTGACGAATACCTCTTCAATTCCAATCCACTATTTAGCGGAAGAGGCAGGGCTTTCAGGACGTCTTGTGGGCTTCCATTTTTACAACCCTGCTCATCTTCAACCTCTGGTGGAGTTGATCTTTGATCGTGAAGCTTTGAAAGCAGAGGCATATGACCTCGTTGAAAAACTGGAGAAGAGGCCGGTCGTCTCTAAGGATATTGCGGGCTTTATTGGAAATGGGCACTTCTTAAGAGAGGTCTCGTATGCTGTTCAAGTAACGAACGCTCTGGGGGTGAATCAAGAAAACCTCTCTTTTGTCGACCGTGTCACCAGAGACTATCTGCTCCGCCCGATGGGAATCTTTGAGTTGGTGAATTTTGTCGGTGTCGATGTGGTCTTGAAAATTGCCGGAGTGATGGAACACTTTTTAGAAATGGACTTGCAGTTGGCTTCGCTAAAAGAATTCAAGGAGATCCCTCTCACAAAAGAGGAGAGTGGTTTAGAACTTTCTTGGAAAGCTCTACGTAAAGACAAAAAGAAAGAGGATAAGGTGGAAGCCTACGAGAAGTGGCTTACAGACGCCGAGGGGAAAGAGGCCTCTTTTGCACGAGATTATTTGAGCGAGTCGCGGCGTATTTCACTCCAGCTTGTCGAAACGGGTGTCGCTGCCTCTATTGAAGATGTCCATACCGTTTTAAAACTCGGGTTTCAGCAGGTGTTGGTTTGAAGGGAGCTTTTCGGAAAAAGATCTATGCGGCTTGTGGGTACAACACCCTCTTTATGGGGTCGGGTCGCCCTGAGTTTGATCCAAAAAATCTCCGCACCTTTGATGCCTACCTAAAAGAGGTGGCAGAGGGTGTCTTCTCCCAAAAAGAGGGAGTGGTTCCTAATGAGGGCGTGATTTCGAGTTTTATTCCTGAGCGTTTTATCAACCAAGGACACCTTGCTGCCTTCCTGCCGATGATCCAACCGCTTTTGACGAATAAGCCTTGCGTTGCGGTTGAAGGCGCTTGTTGCTCAGGGGGGCGTGCCATTGGTGTCGGGATCCGCTCGCTCCTTTCTGGATTGTCGGAGGTGACGTTTGTCGTCGGTTTTGAAATCCAGAATAGCGTCAAAGCGGTTTACGGAGCGGATTACCTTGCTGCAGCAGGCTACTACCAAAAAGAGAGGAAAGATTTTTATGCCCACTTCTTTCCTGGGATTTTTGATCAGCGAGCGGCGGCGTACCAAAAAGATGTTGGGGAAGAGAAGATGCGCCTCGCTTTTGCACACTGGTATGCGAATGCGATCGAAAATGCGCGCAAAAATCCGAAGGCACAGGAGTACCACAACCAGCGAGAAAACCTCCTTGACCTCTCCCTCAGAAAACCAAACCCCGATCAGTTTTTACCCACTCTCACCCCTCTCGACTGTTCAAAGGTGAGCGACGGCGCTTCCGGAATTTTACTTTTGACAGAAGAGGGGCTGGAACGTTCAGGAATTTCTAGAGAAGAGGCCATCGAGATCGTTTCCATTGGGGAGGCAGAAGGGTCAATCGATGAACCTCCAGCAGACCGCGCCTACTTTGATCATATGGAAGCCGCAGTGGAGCAGTGCTTTGGCCGGATCTCTGCCAGTAGGGGTGAGGTGGCTTTTGTGGACCTGCATGACTGCTTTACAATCTCCGGTCTTCTCGCCCTTGAGGCAGCAGGCTTTGTTAAAAAAGGTGGGGCGGCAGATTTTGTGATCGAAGGTCAGACACAGATGGATGGCTCTCTACCGGTCAATCCTTCCGGCGGCCTTGTCGGCTTCGGTCATCCCACCGGTGCGACTGGCGTCCGCATGCTTGTCGACCTCCATCAACAACTCACTGGCAAAGCAGAAAACCCTGTCCAATCCTCAAAAGAACTCGCTCTCATGATCAACATGGGCGGTAACGACAAAACCCTCACTGCTCTTCTAGCCAAGAGGGGATGATGGCTTGACCTAACACATCGCTTCATGCACAAAGCACTCTTTGCTTGGATCTTTAGGGGATGGGTATTTGTAAGTCACAAGAAGACCTTCATCTTTGATTTTTCTAAATCTCCCGTCTCCTTCCAGGTTCGCTTCCTGATAATAAATTTTGATCAGAGGGACCCCGCTATCAAAGACAGAAAGAGGAGGATTGTTCAAACATAAATGGAGTTCCTCTAAGGAGTCAGGGAGAAAGTCCCAAGAGTCTGGATAAGATAAATCCTCATTGAAACTTAGATCAAGTATTTTTAAATTGGGAGGTAATTTTTGGGGAAAATTTTGCATAGGATTCTTGACGAAATCGAGACTCTCAATTCCCGTTTCGCTTAGGTCTGGTGCGGATGTGAGGGGGTTGTGACTCGCATGCAAGACTTTTAGAGTTTTCGGGAGGAAATGGGGAGGGATAGACGTGAGACCGCAGTAGCTCACGTCTAGGTATTCTATCAGCGTTTGAGATAGATCAGGGAAAGAGCTGAGAGGGTTTCCTCGGAGCTTCAGGATTTTTAAGGTCGGAGAAAAGCTTTTTACCAAACACGCGGGGAGCTCGCTGAGTTGATTGCTAGTGAGATCGATTTCATCCGATGTCAAAGGAAGAACCCTAAGAGCGTCCCCTAGGTTACTATTTGATAGCTTAAGAACCCTGACACGTACTGCCCCCACCACTTCTGCAGAGGCTTCGTTGAGTAGGAGGTTATCTTTAGGTAACTCATAAAGATATAGACTCTGAATAGGGGCGGGTGGGTTCGCTAAAAAATCTTCAAGGCGACTTCTAAAATTCTCTTCACTGAAAGGGGAGGTGGTGATGACCTTCTTATGGATTAATTGTTTATGGAACCAAGCATACCTACGCAGTGCCCGATAGAGCCTCTCATCACTAAGTTGAAATCCGTACCGGGCTTCTAATTCGAGAATTCTTGTATATGAGACAGGAATGTTAGATGAATGCCTATTGATTTCAAGGAGATCTAGAGTGTCTTGGTGCAAGCTTCCAAAAAGTCTTTTTAGCTCACCCAAGATCTGCTCATGTTTTTCGGGTGGCACGAAATCTTCTGAAAATTGACAGGTATGGAGCTGAGCAAGAAGCTTCCACCTTCGATCTTTGTCGTCCAACTGGGAATCTGCATGATTAAAGTAGTCATAGAGGGATTGCCAGATGTCTCTTGGAAGGCGATCAGGGTTGCGGAGGGCTTTTTTGAAGAAGGAATAAAAGTAGTTGTAGCGGTGCAGAAAGTTGAGAGCGGCTTGAGGTGGTATTTGGTGGGCACTTGTCGTTGGAAGGGTTTCATCAAAAAGGAGGTGAAAAAGAGCCTCCACTTCATCTTGGCTGAGTCCATCCACAAGGACTAGAGGTTGCGGCTCTAGATCATTGAAATGTGCAATGGAAGGGATGTTTTGCAGCTCTTTGAGTCTTACATAGTGAGTGAATGTGAAGCACGTTTGATCTTCCTGTGCACTTGTGAAAACCACAGGGACAAGAGGGTTTTCAGCTTGGGTGGCTCTTTCATAAAGAGCATAGAACGGATAGAGTTTTGGGTTTTCAATAAAAGTCTCTGCGCTGACTTGAACATCGACGGAGGAGTGTCCGCTCCCCTGGCAAGAACTAAGGATGTCAGATGCGAGTTTTGATGCTGTCAGGTCTGCACCCAGCAGATCGATTTTGCCTTGATTTTGAAGGACTTCAATCGCTTTTTGTAAGTCTTGATGGTTGATGGGCTCCATTTAATCTCTCTTTTTTAAGTTTTTAATAAAAAGAGATTTTAGCATTTGTGTTATAAATATTAAATGTTTTAATAATTTTTTAACTAGTTTTTGGTTAATAAAAATAAAAAAAGCCACTAGAACGGAGCTCTAGTGGCGGTGATGGAGTGGAGAGTTGGGCGAATGTTAGAATTCGGATGAGTTGAAGTCGCGGTCCATGACAGTTTTACGCTTGTGCTTTTCAGCGCTATCCATCGCTATATCACACTCTCTTTCGACAATTTGAGTTAGTGCTTCTAGTGCAGAGGCAATCGAGATCGTTTCAATTGGGGAGGCCGAAGGATCAATCGATGAACCTCCCGCTAACCTCACCCATTTTGATCATATGGAGGCCGCAGTAAAGCAGTGCTTTGACCGGATCTCTGCCAGCAGAGACATGGTGGCTTTCGTCGATCTCCATGACTGTTTTACGATCTCCGGTCTTCTTGCTCTGGAGGCGGCAGGCTTTGTAAAAAAATGAGGGGCGGCAGATTTTGTGATCGAAGGTCGGACACGGATGGACGGTGCGCTTCCGGTCAACCCTTCCGGAGGTCTTGTCGGCTTCGGTCATCCCACCGGTGCGACTGGCGTCCGCATGCTCGTCGACCTCCATCAACATCTCACCGGCAATGCAGAAAACCCTGTCCAATCCTCAAAAGAACTCGCTCTCATGATCAACATGGGCGGTAACGACAAAACCCTCACTGCTCTTCTGGCAAAGAGGGGATGAAGGCTTTAGTCAATTACTTCGTGCACCACGCACTGTTTGCTTGGATCTTTAGGGGATGGGTACACGTAGATAGTGCGAAAATCTGTAACGCTGGTGACTTTAAATCGCTGGTCTCCTCTTAGGTTCACATTCCCACGATAAATTCTGATGAGAGGAACCCCGCTATCAAAAACAGAAAGAGGAGATTTGATAAAAATTAAATCAAGTTGCTCTAAGGAGTCAGGGAGGAAGTCCCAAGAGTCTGGATAAGATAAATCCTTATTGAAACTTAGATCAAGTTTTTTTAAATTGGGAGGTAATTGTGTGGGAAAAGTTTGCATATGACTGGTAGTGAATCTGAGATCCTCTATTCTTGTTTCACTAAGGTCTGGTGCGGATGTGAGGGAGTTCTGACCCGCAATCAAGACTTTTAAGGTTTTCGGGAGGAAACGCTGAGGGATAGAGGTAAGACGGCAGTTGCCAACATTTAGGTATTCTATCTGTGTTTGAGATAGATCAGGGAAAGAGTTGAGTGGGTTTTGACGGAGCGTCAGGGTTTTTAAAGTCGGAGAAAAGCTTTCTACCAAACACGCAGGAAGCTCGCTGATTTGATTGCCAGTGAGATCGATTTCATCTGATGCCGAAGGAAGAACCCTAAGAGCGTCTCCTAGCTGATTTTTTGATAGCTTCAGAGCCCTGACACGTACTGTCCCCACCACTTCTGCAGAGGCTTCGTTGATTAGAAGGTTATATTTAGGTAACTCATCAAGATATAGACTCTGAATAGGGGCGGGTGGGTTCGCTAAAAATTCTTCAAGGCGACTTCTAAAATCCTTAGATAAAACTGGGGCAGCGATGACGATGACCTTTTGTCGGGCTAATAAGTTATAGAAATCAGCATATCTTCCTAGCGTAATATATAAATCCTCATCACTAAGTTGAAATCCGTACCGGGCTTCTAATTCGAGAATTCTTCTATATGAGACAGGAATGTCAAGTGAATACCTAGTGATTTCAAGGAGATCTAGAGTGTCTTGATGCAAGCTTCCAAAAAGTCTATTTAGCTCATCCAAGATCTGCTCATGTTTTTCGGGTGGCACGATTTGTACTGAAAATTGACCAGTATGGAGCTGAGCAAGAAACTTCCACCTTCGATCTTTGTCGTCCAACTGGGAATCTGCATGATTAAAGTAGTCATAGAGGGATTGCCAGATGTCTCTTGGAAGGCGATCAGGGTTGCGGAGGGCTTTTTTGAAGAAGGTATCAAAGTAGTTGTAGCGGTGCAGAAAGTTGAGTGCGGCTTGAGGTGGTGTTTGGTGGGCACTTGTTGTTGGAAGGGTTGCATCAAAAAGGAGGTGAAAAAGAGCCTCCATTTCATCTTGGCTGAGTCCACCCACAAGGACTAGAGGCTGAGGTTCTAAACCATCGAAATGTTCAATGGAGGGGATCTTTTGCAGTTCTTTGAGTCGTACATAGTGAGTGAATCTGATGTCAGTTTGATCTTCCTGTGCACTTTTGAAAACCACTGGGACCAGAGGGTTTTCGGCGTGGGTGGCTCTTTCGTAAAGGGCATAGCAAGGATAGAGTTCAGGGTTTTCAATGAAAGTCTGTGCGCTGACTTGAACATCGACGGAGGAGTGTCCGCTTTCCTGGCAAGAACCCAGGATTTTAGAGGCGAGTGTTGATGCTGTCAGGTCTGCACCCAACAGATCGATTTTTCCTTGAATTTGAAGAGCTTCAATCGCTGCTTGTAAGTCTTGATGGTGGATAGGCTGCATCTAATATCTCTTTTTAAGTTTTGAATAAAAAGAGATGCTAGCATGTAAGACTTAAATATTAAACATTTAAATATTTTTTAAATAGATTTAGTTTAATGAAGATAAAAAAGCCACTAGAACAATGCTCTAGTGGCAGTGATTGAGTGGAGAGTAGGGAGAATGTTAGAATTCGGATGAGTTGAAGTCGCGGTCCATGACAGTTTTACGTTTGTGCTTTTCAGCGCTATCCATCGCTTTATCACACTCTCTTTCGACAATTTGAGTTAGTGCTTCTAGTGCAGAGGCAGATGTATTCATGCCTTTTTTCTGACGAATATAGGCTTTCACCTTACTCGCTACAACGAGATGTTCACTCATTTGCTCCTCCTTTTGGAACGGCTCTTTTTCCTCCGTATAATGTTTTTTGTAAATTGGCGCAATGTAGTTTTCTAAGTTTTTAAGGCATAAGCCTTTCTGTCTTCCATTTTGAGCCTTCCTGAGTGTAGGAGAACCGGTCGTGGAGGCGATTCCTCCGTCCCTGCCAAAAACTCCACTCGAGTGGCCTAACCAGATACCCTCCCCACCAAGGAGGGGGGGGAACCTCAGCTCCCTCAAATCGGAGGCTGACCTCCTCGAAGGCTTGGCTGAGGGTCTCTCGGTCGGGAATGACCTGATCTTGCCTTGAGGCCCAGGCGCCGAGCTGGGCACCGCGAGGGCGGCTTCGAAAATAAGCCTCCACCTCTTCTTGAGGGAGGCGTTCAGCTTGACCTTGTATCATGACCTGCCTGGAGAGGTTTAACCAGAGAAAAAGGAGAGAGACTTGGGGGTGTTCCTGAATTTGCTGAGCCTTCAGGCTCTCTATGTTCGTGAAGAAGAGAAGCCCTTCAGGCCGGACCTCTTTGAGCAAGACGGTACGCGAGGTGATGCTTTTTGCGGTCGAGGTTGAAAGCACCATGGCGTTGGGTTCTTTCTCTTCACTTTCGACAGCGGCTTGTAGCCACTCCTTAAAGAGATCGAGTGGATCTTCCTTGAGGTGCTCTTTAGACAAAGGTGTCTCTGGATACTCTTTTCTTGTGGAGTGGAATTTCATTGACCCAGTGGTGTATAACAATTTTTATGGTTAACCGTAGTCTAAAGGATCAACATCTTAAGGGAAAGGCCGTCCTTGTCCGTGTCGATTATAATGTCCCTCTGAAAGAGGGAGAAATTAGCGATGACACCCGGATCCGCGCGAGCCTCCCGACTCTTCAGTGGCTGATCGGTCAAGGCGCCCGCGTGATTGTCATGAGCCACCTCGGCCGCCCGAAAGGAGAGGAGCCCTCTCTGAGTCTAGCTCCCGTCGCAAAGCGTCTCGGGGAGCTTTTGGGTCAAAAAGTCTATTTTGGAAAGGACCCTGTCGACATGAAAGAGGGGGAAGTTCAGCTTTTAGAGAACCTCCGCTTTGATCCTGGAGAAAAAGGAAAAGATCCTGCCTTTGTAAAGGCGTTGGCGGAGCGAGGGGATGTCTATGTGAACGATGCCTTCGGCACCTGTCACCGTCAAGAGAGTTCAGTCTACGGCCTCGCTCAGGCCTTTGCAAAGACAGGAAACGCCTTCCCAGGTCTGCTTTTACAAAAAGAAATCGAAGCTTTTGACAAACTGCTCAACCATCCCGACAGGCCCTTTGCGGCTGTGATTGGGGGAGCAAAGATCTCGACGAAGCTGGGCGTTCTCGATCAACTCATGAAGAAGGTCGACCTCCTCCTGATTGGTGGAGCGATGGCCAACACCCTTTTATTAGCACAAGGCTTTGAAGTCGGCGCTTCTCTTGTTGAAGAGGAGTGTTTAGAGCCCTCTCAAGAGCTCCTTCAAAAGGCAGAGGAGCGGGGAGTCGAGCTTCTATTGCCGGTCGACCTGGTCGTGACGCGGGATCAAAAAGAGTCTCGTATTAGCTCTTTGAATGAAGTGGCCAGAGAGGAATCCATTGTAGATATTGGGCCGAAAACGGTTGAGCTCTTTGCGGGTGCCTTGGAAAAAGCAAAAACCGTCCTTTGGAACGGGCCTCTGGGTCTCTTTGAGATCCCTCCTTTTAATCTAGGAAGCTTAGAGGTCGGCCGCACTATTGCGAACTTGCCTGCCTATGTCGTTGTAGGAGGAGGAGATACGATCGCCTGCGTCAAACAACTCGGCCTCGAAGAGGCCTTTTCTCACCTCTCAACAGGAGGGGGTGCGGCCCTCGAGTTGGTTGAGAAGGGAACCCTTCCTGGCTTAGATGTTCTTTACATTTAGTGAGTAAGTAATAAGTCTGCGTACACCCCTTGCTATTAATCACTGATTCTTGAATGATCTTTGAGTCAAAAAGGGGGTTTGACCGAATGTCTAACGATGTCACAGAAGAGTTTTCCAACCTGCGAGCCATGCTCTGGCCGATTCACCGCCGAGAGCTTCGAAAATTTCTTCCTCTCCTTCTTCTGATCTTCTTTATCGCCTTTAACTACAACACTTTGAGAACTATGAAAGACACTCTTGTCGTGGCGACAGGAAAGTCTTCCGGTGCCGAGGTGATCCCCTTTATTAAAGTCTGGGTGATGTTCCCCGGATCGATCCTGATGACATGGGTCTTCGCCCGTCTCTGTAACCGCCTTTCAAGAGAAAATGTCTTCTACGTCATGCTCGGTGTCTTTATCACCTACTTTGCGACCTTTGTTCTGGTTCTCTACCCGAACAGTGAAACGATCCACCCTCACGCTTTTGCTGACTCTCTGCAGAGTGTCCTGCCCCTCGGGTTAAAGGGGTTTGTCGCGATGATCCGTAACTGGTCGTTTACGATTTTCTATGCCGTTGCTGAGCTCTGGGGGAACATTGTCCTCTTCCTCCTCTTCTGGGGTTTTGCGAATCAAGTGACCCATCTCTCTGAAGCGAAGCGTTTCTATTCCATCTTAGGAATTGGTGCGAACATCGCCGGAATCATTGCCGCCCAGATTTCACAAACGATCTCTGGAGTCGGCTACCTGCCTTGGATCCCTTATGGAACCCGTGCGTGGGATCAGCAGATGATGTTCCTTGTTGGACTGGTGATTTTGACTGGCTTTGCAGCCATGGCTGTGTTCCGTTGGATGCATACCCATGCTCTGGATGCCGAGTCAGGTGAAACGGTCGCGGCTGTCAAAGGAGAAGTGAAGGGTAAAATGTCGATGTGGAAAAGCTTTAAGGAGCTTTTCACCTCGCCCTACCTCCTCTCTCTTGCGATCATTGCGATTGGTTACAACATTGTGATCAACCTGGTAGAGGTGCCTTGGAAGCACCAGATGCACGAGATGCTTCCCAATCCCTCTGACTACAACCGTTATATGAATCAGGTTTTGATGATGATTGGATTCATCGCCACCTTTGCCGCTTTCTTTGTCACGAATAACGTCATTCGTCTCTTTGGCTGGACCTTTACAGCCATGATGACTCCTGTGCTCTTGCTCTTGACGTCAGCGCTCTTTTTTACCTCTTTCTTCTTCAAAGAGAACCTTCACGGTCTTGCTGCAACGCTGCTTGGTTCCACACCGCTCGCCTTGGTCGTTTTCTTTGGTACGGTGCAGAACTGTATCGCCCGTGGTGCCAAATACACTGTCTACGATACGACTAAGGAGATCGCCTTTGTTCCGCTTCCTCAAGACACGAAAATCCGTGGAAAGGCCGTCATTGACGGGGTTTGCACGCGTCTAGGTAAGTCTGGAGGCTCAATTATCCACCAAATCCTCCTCATCTCCTTTTCTTCTGTCGCTGGAAGTCTGCCCTATATTGCGATCTGTATTGTCGCAACTCTCGCTGTTTGGATGGTAGCTCTGATCTATATGGGTCGACAGTTCAACGCTCTTGCTGCCCAAGAGGGGAGCGCGGAGCCTGTGCCAGCCCCTACGGCCAGCAAACAAGAGCCTGTCTTACAAGCTTAATTTTTATTTTAAGGTCCCTTTAAGGGACCTTAATTGTTCTTGATTTTTATTCATTTCTTTGCTATACTCCTTATTTTAAGGGAACTAAATGCAACCAAACCAATCCACGGAGTTTGGGACGCTCCGGTCCATTTTTTGGCCGGTGTATCGCCAGGAAGTTAAGCTCATCATTCCGATGATGCTTATGCTCTTCTTTACCTGTTTTAATTATAGTATTTTGCGCACCCTCAAAGATGTGGTGGTTGTCACAGCCGCTTCATCAGGTGGCGAGGTCATTCCCTTCATTAAAGTTTGGGCGATGCTGCCGATGGCGGTCCTTTCAGCCTTTATTTTTACGCGCCTTGTGAGCCGCTTTAGCCAAGAGAAAGTGTATTATATTATGGTGAGTGGCTTTCTCATCTTCTTTGCGCTTTTTGGTTTTGTCATTTACCCCCTCTCAGACTCCTTACAGATGAACTCCTTTGCGAATTTCCTGGAGACGCTTCTTCCGGCAGGTTCGAGAGGACTCATCGCGATGCTCCGCAACTGGTCTCTCACCCTCTTCTATGTCATGTGTGAGCTGTGGGGGAGTATGGTGATGACCGTTCTTTTCTGGGGGTTTGCCAACGAGATCACGAAAGTGCAAGATGCACGACGCTTCTACAGCCTCTTTGCAGTCGTTTCCAACAGTTCCACCATCATTGCCGGCCTCTCTGGACGCTATTTTTCAAAAGTCAGCTATAACCCTTACCTTCCTTTTGGCAACGATGCGTGGGAACAGACGATCATGATGGTCATCTCCTTCGTGATCCTTGCAGGGGTAGGTGTGATGGTGACTTTCTGGTGGCTCAATAAAAAAGTCCTCAACAAACCTCAGTACGCCGACCTCCACGCGAATCGAAAAGCACCCGCAATTAAGAAAAAGCAGTCGATGCGTGAGAGTTTCCGTTACCTCCTCAGCTCAAAATACCTCATCTATATTGCCGTGATCGTTGTCAGCTATAACCTCGTGATCAATATTGTAGAGGTGGTTTGGAAAGACCAGCTGAAAGAGCTTTACCCCAATAAAGACGACTACTTTTCCTACCTCAGCTCTGTGATGGTTGTCTTGGGAATCTTCTCCGCTTCAACGGCCTTCTTTGTCGGTAAAATCATCAGCCGTGTGGGTTGGACCAAGACAGCGTTGATCACACCGACCTTGATGCTCGTCACCAGTGTTGGATTCTTTGGCTTTATGTTCATCTGCCGGTTGAGTGGGGACGCTTCGATGCACATCCTAGGGTTTACACCCCTTGCGATCGCTGTCTTCTTCGGTTCGATGCAGAACTGCCTCAGTAAAACGGCAAAATACTCTGTCTTTGATGCAACCAAAGAGATGGCCTTCATTCCTCTTGATCACGATGCGAAACTCAAAGGAAAAGCGGCCATCGATGGAGTGGGATCTAGAGTGGGTAAGTCGGGTGGATCGTTCATCCATCAGGGGCTGCTCATGGTCTTTGCCTCTCTTTCGGCTTCTGCACCTTACGTTTGCCTGATCCTCTTCGGGGTGATCTTTGTATGGATTTCCTCCGCTAAACTCCTCGGTGTGGAGTTCTCTATGAAAGCACGCGATACCTCAGACATCCCAGACGGTGTCGCCGATGCTCCTGCGGCCACCCTTGTCAAAGCCGAAGCTTAAAATTTAACCCTATACTTTGATCCCTTGGCACGCCTCTTGCTTATCTCTACTTGAGAGCAGAGGAGACTATAGATGCCAGTTGATGCAGCCGGAACCAGTTCAGTTCCACTTCCAGGTCCCGATGAAGAGCCAGTTTTTGAAAAAGAGTTCTTAGAGGCAGAAAGCAGCCTTGTCGATCTTGCTGTGTCGAGTGTCGGGCAGGGGAGCCGTGAGCAGTTGCAAGCTGAAGTCCAGAGAGTCCATGACCAAAGAGGGTTTTCACCACCCGAGATTCGCCATCTTCTTCAAGCGGTTTCTGATCGAGCGGGAGAAAGAGAGGAGTGTGTAAAGAGTGTTGCAGACTGTCTCGCAGAAGTTTCCCCTGATGACCAAGAGACCAGTCAACAAAGTCTAAAAGTGGTTCAAGCGCTCAGGGAGGCAAAAGATCCTAAGTCGGGTCTTTCAGAGCGTATTCATGAGTACGGAATCACGAGTGAAGAGGATCGTCAACTCATTGCAGAGACCGTTGTAGAGTATGCTCCTGAGGATTTCCTCCGTTACCAAACGAATTTTGAGTTGAGTCAGGGGGTGCTACTCTCATTTGAAGCTGCTAAAAAAATGGGTGGTGACCCTTACCAGAATTTAATGCTCGCAGATGTGAGGAACCCCGAAGAGGGTGCCCTGCTTCTTTATATTGCAATGGAAGATGCCAGTGATGACTTCTATGAACGGCTTCCTGATCTGATAAAAAAATTTGGAGTCGATTCAGATGAATATGCACAACTAAAGTTCTACCGATGGGGTTATAAACATTATGGGGATGCCCTACTTCCTTATTTGGATGAGCTAGGGTTTACGGATGACAAAGGTAAGTTTGCAGTTGTGATGGATTTGTTCTCTTTAAAGGGGCCACCCATCGATATAACGAAAGTCCACTTCCAAGATCCTAAATTTCGAATCGATCTTATTTTAGAACCCATTAGGGGGGATCAAGTTTACCCTAGATACTCGATTGAAGAGGTTTTAGAGAGGTATGCAAAGTTAGAATTGCCTTTGCTTCGTCCTATGATAGGAGATTTGGATTTTGAAGAATTTTTAGAAGCGTATTTGAAAAAATATCCAGAAATTTCTCAAGAAGAACGCATTCAGATGGCTTTTTCAGGAATTGAGGATATGAAGACGATGCCTCGTGGGTTGATTCAAATGCTAGGAATTGAAGATGAAGCTCAGCGTTTTGAGCTAGCGAAGAGAGCCGTCCAAAAATTTGGAGAGTCATTTTTTTATTCATTTCAAGAATTTCAGATCCAAGATCAAGATCGGATTCATAAATTATACAACTCGTTTTATAAGGGCAAACCTCCACCTTTAAATCTTTTATGGGTAGGGAACTTCGATCCCTCTGATAAAAGATATCAGGGAATGGTTAGTCGGGCTCTTCAAAGTGAAATCGATTCCATGAAAGCTCAACCACTACGTGAAGTGACGATCGGTAAGGGGATTCATGCTGTTCGAGGGTTAGTGGTCGATGACCAACCACTCTTGCTTGAGTTTCTGAGGGCCGTCACGACTCATGAGAAAAATGGCCGGGGGCTAGCAAGTGGGTTTTGGGATGTTGATCTCAGGAGTGAAGAGCTGCGTGCTGAATTTGCCTTGGAGTCTGCGATGAAGAGTGGAGAAGATTGGGAATTTTCAGAAAACTTCCGCCTTTCTCAAGAGAGTCTTGCTGCTGTATTTTCTCAAGCAGTCGCGCGTTCTCCCGCTCTTGTACGCTGTCCTCAGCTTGACATGGATCAGGCATTAAAAGCCTCTTCGACTCCGAAGCAACAAAAAGTTTACCTTGAGTGCCTTGAAAAGGCTCCCGAAATCCGCCGCGATGAGATGAAAGCACTCCTCATGGGATTGCACTTTGCCTTTAAAGACGAACCTAAAAAGTTAGAGCAATTGTATGAGTCTGGATTTGTGAAGAGGGCGATTGAAATGAGGCACCCCTTCGTGCGCCGAAATCTACTCCAGTCACTCATGCGTGAACCAAAGCGTTTTGATGTGTCGAAGCTAAGGCGCCCAGCAGACCTCATGCAACAATGGTTAGCAAATGAGGGAATGGGTAAAGCTGCAGCGTGTCTAACGAAGAGGGACAAAACAGATGTGGAGCTCGTCTATAAAACGGTGATGACGTTACAGAATATGGCTTCTTTTGAAGCGCTACGAGGAATGGAGGACTCCCTTCTTCAGGTGGCTTTAGAAGGAAATAGCATTATGAAAAAGAGAGAGCGCTTAACCGCTCTCACTTCTTTAATGGGCCTTGGTCAAGCTCAAAGTTTGTTGCCAGTGGCACGTGGCGAAATCAGTATAGAAGAGGCTTTCTCAAAGGCTTTTTCAGAAGAATTTGGATTAGGTCAGGTTGAAGGGCTCGCAGAAAAATATCCAAGAACGTTTGGGAATTTTCGAAATTTCCAGGCGGTTAGTGTCTACTATGCAGGTTTATCTTCATTCACAGACTTTCGACCTTTAGAAAGTTTTCGCACATGGATGGAAGAGGTTTTGACTGGGGAGTTTCAGGTAAAGCGGTATGAAGGTTCACCTCAGCTCGATCGCATCTTTCAGAAAAAACCCGGTTTGAAAGAGAAATGGATGAGAGGTGAAACAAAGGCTCTTTCAATTAGTGGAGCGGCTGAGGAAGAGGGCATAGAGTGGAATTTTGAAGAGCTTCTTAGGAAAAAACTCTTTGACGATCAGCCTCCTCATATTTCCCACGAAGAGATTCCCGATGTTCTGCGTTATCTCAATGCTGAGAGTGTAGAAGAGAAACAGAGTATTCTAAAAGAGGTAAGAAGAGCTGCTCAAAAACCAGATGCAGAAACCTACCAAAGAGAGTTGATCAATCTGATCAGATCAGGGGAGAAAGGGGTAAAAGTTCTACCAAAGCTGAAAGCCGCCCTCGAGAAGCATTTTAAAGAAGATCTTCCCGAGTTGCACGCCGACGTTAAAGGTTGGATGGAACAGGCGAAGCCCCAAAAAACAGCTCCTGCTGAGCTTAAGCTTGTGGATACGGATAACCCGAACGACTTCCTATTAATGGGAACAGAGGTGGAAGGGAGCTGTCAGCGTGTCGATGGTTATCCACATCTCAATCAGGGATTGACTGGGAAGATGATGCGAGGTGAGAACAGGCTTTTGGCGATCAAGGATCCTGCAACCCATCAAATTGTGGGGCGGATGATCATGACACTCCTCGAAGAGGATACAGAAGATGGTGAGCCCTGCTTACTGATCGAGCCGATCTATCCTGATGTACTGTCACCTGCACTCAAAGAGAAGCTCGTCGAATTTGCCAAAGAGCGTGCTGGGTTCTACGGACTGCCCCTTTACTCGACGTGTTTTGATGGTGAGGAGACCGACGTCACGCTCGTTTCAACAGGAGCGCGAGCCGAGGTGGTGAATGAGTATGTCGACTCCGCTGGCGGGATTCGAGAAGGGGGCGTTTACTCCGTGAGCGGCCTCAATAGACTTTAGCCTTCATGCAATATCCAGGCTAATTAGAAGAGAGCGTTTTGGCGACGAGGTACTCGTCGATGCCTTCGGGCCCGCCTTCACGGCCGAAGCCGGAGTGTTTGATGCCACCGAAGGAGAGGGCGGCGTTGCTGGGTCTACCATCATTGATTCCAATCACACCGTAGTCGAGGGCATGCGCGATCTCGACTTCTTTTTTTGTAAAAAGGTAGGCAGCGAGGCCGTAGGGGGTGTCGTTGGCTAGTTGAACTGCCTCTTCTTTGGTTTTGAAAGAGAGGAGGGGGATGACGGGGCCGAAAGTTTCTTCGTGGAAGATGCGCATGTGGGGCTGGACTTCATCCAGGATAGTGGGTTCATAGGGGTGCTCGCCTTTGAGGAGAGTTTTGGCTCCTTTTTCGACGGCATCTTGGATGTGGGCTTGGACTTTGGGAGGAACAGAGGGGTGGAGGGTGTCGGTGAGGTCTGTTTCGGCATCGAGGGGGGAGCCGACTTTGAGTTTTTTTGTCTCTTCAAGAAGACGTTCGCGGTAGCGGGGTAGGATCTCTCCTTGGACAAGGAAGCGGTTGGGGCTGACGCAGGTTTGTCCGCTCGAGCGGAATTTTGCAGCGAGGGACTCTGTGACCGCTTGTTCGAGGTCAGCGTCGTTAAAGACAAGGAGGGGGGCATGGCCACCGAGTTCGAGGGTGAGTTTTTTTAGGGTTGGGGCAGAGGCCTGGTAGAGGTAGATGCCGACGTCGGTGGATCCCGTGAAGGAGATTTTTCGGACGGTGTCCGATGCAAGGAGCTCTTTGCCGATGAGTTTTTCATCGCCGATGAGGACTTGGACAAGTCCCTCGCACAGCTCGGCAAGAGCAAGGGCACTCAAAGGGCATTCGGGAGAGGGTTTCCAAAGAAGGGGACAACCTGCAGCGAGTGCGGCGGCAATTTTCCGAGCAGCCATCGCGAGGGGAAAGTTCCAGGGGGTGATGATGCCAACGACACCGACCGGCTCCTTCAGATAGGTGAGGGTCTTTCCTGTGGGGAGGGTGGTGGATGAGGTGGGGATCTCTCCAGCGGGTCCAGCAAACCAGTCGAAGTAGCTCGCGGCGTACTCCACCTCGGCCAGCCCGTCTCGTAAGGTTTTTCCCATCTCGAGTGCCATCGTTCGAGCGAGGCTCTCTTTTTGGTTGCGTAGGCCCTCTGCGACTTTCAGGAAGAGGGCGATCCTCTCTTCCCGGGAGGAGTGCTTCCACTTTTGAAAGGAGGCGCTTGCCTCCTCAATGGCTTGGTGGATTCCTTCTGAGTCGATTGCGTCTAACTCAGCGAGCGTCTCATTGGTTGTGGGACTCACCAGTTTGTTCATACTCTTTACAATATGTAGGTGAATCTTTTAAAAGAAGGCCCATGGATCCGGTACGTACAGTCTCCTACTTAATGAATGTTTTCATTATTGCCATCACCCTCTTTCTCTTTGGGTTCATTTTTATCACTTATGGAGATGAAACGACTGGGGCTAATAAGCTTGCCTATGCGTTGATTGTTTGCTCGAGCCTCTTTGTGGCGCTCTTTGCTATCAAATTCACGATCATCTTTTTCATTAAGGCATTTCGTAAGTGACTCTTATTGTTGGATTTTTTAATATTGACTGCTCATAACCGTGAGGTGAACATGAAACGCATTCTCTGGACCCTACTACTCACTGTTGCCACTTTCCAGCTCCCTACAGAGGCAAGATCTCCGGCGATTGATCCCTCCACGACGAAGGAGAAGATCGATGAGATCATGAGCGTTCACGCTTCTCAAAAGAAGGTGAATCCCACCCTGATCCAACGCGCTTTTGTCAATTTTATCGAGGAGCTCGATCCGACAAAGACTTACTTTGTTGAGAGCGATATCCATGAATGGCTGGAGCCGAGCGAGCAGCTCATCGTTTCCACAGAGCAAGGGTACGAGCAGCAAGATTTCTCAAACTTTTTCCAGATCCATCAAGCGATGGTCAAGGCGATCGAGCGCCGCGACCGTATTGAGCAGTCGATCGATTTAGACGCTCTTCCGACAAAAGTCGACTCGACCAAGTTTAAGGATCTCAAGTGGGCGAAGGATGAAGGAGAGCTCCAGACGCGTATCATGGAGGTGAAGGCGCTCCAGCTCCAAGCAGCTAAGCGTTTGAATGATGAGCTACAGGAAAAATCCCTCAAACGCATCGACAAAATCCGCCGCCAGCACGAAGAAGAGCTCTTGACCACCGACTGTGAAAAGCGTGAGAAAGTCCTCCTTGCAAAGGTGTTAAAGTCTTTTGCCTCTTCACTAGACTCTCATACTGTTTACTTTACTCCAGATGAAGCGGAGCAATTTTTGATCAATGTCCAGCAGCGCCTCTTTGGTATTGGTGCCGCACTCCGCGATGATATCAATGGCTTCCGTGTGATTAAAATTGTGGAAGGGGGGCCTGCCGAGCGGAGTGGGGAGCTCAAGGTCGATGATTTGATCATTGCAGTGAACGGCGAACCGGTCGTTGGGATGAACATCACCGATGCGGTCAACCTCATCCGTGGAGAAGAAGACACCCCTGTTGTTTTAACAGTGATCCGCGAGAAGAAAGACGATGACATGACTCTTGAGCAAACGCTTGATGTGACGATCCTCCGCGGGGAAGTGGTTCTCAAAGAGACCCGCTATGAAGTGGGGTATGAGCCCTTTGGCGATGGTGTGATTGCCTATCTCCGCCTCTTTTCTTTCTACCAAGATCCTGAGTTCTCTTCGGCCACAGACCTTGCCAACCAACTGAGTAAGCTCAAAGAAGAGCATAAAGTGTTAGGGGTGGTTTTAGACCTGCGCAGCAACTCCGGGGGAATGCTCTCTCAGGCTGTCGCGGTCGCTGGCCTCTTTATCACCAAAGGTGTGGTGGTCTCGATTAAAGACGAAGAGGGGAAAGTTCAACACTTACGTGATATTGATGGACGCACCGTCTGGAATGGCCCACTCGTGGTCCTGATCAACCGCGCGAGCGCCTCTGCTTCTGAGATCGTGGCGCAGACACTTCAAGACTATGGACGTGCTTTGGTGATTGGTGATGATCACAGCTTTGGGAAAGGCTCTTTCCAAACCTTCACCCTCAACGCTGGTGGGCAAGGGAATGTGAACCCGGAAGGGGAGTATAAGGTGACACGCGGTCGTTACTACACCGTTTCAGGGAAAAGTCCTCAGTTAGTGGGCGTTCAGTCCGATATCGTCGTTCCCGGCCCCTATTCTGAGATCGAGATTGGTGAAAAATTTGCCAAATATCCTCTTGAAACCGATTCGATCGCTCCTAATTTTGATGACGATCTCTCTGACCTTCCTTATTTCCAGCGCTCGAAGATCTCTTCGCTTTATAAATATAATTTGCAGCAGAGGTCTGAAGAGCTCCTCCCTCTCATCCCGACTCTACGTGCGAATTCTGAAAAACGGGTCGAGAATAGCAAGGCATACCAGGCGATGCTCGAAGAGCTGAAGAAGAAAGAAGTCCCTCTAGATGAGGAGCCTAAAGAAGACCGAGTCCACCCTGACTTCCAGCTGACGGAAGGGATGAACGTCATGCGCGACCTGATCGTCCTCAAGAAGCTTAAAATCCTTGAATCCAGTGAGAAGGAGTCCGCTTCTATGGCGGGAAACTAGCCAGTTCGTGTAGAATGTCTCCTTATTCAACAAGGTGAATTCTAGAATGTCTGTTCGTGTCCGTATAGCTCCTTCGCCGACTGGCGACCCCCATGTAGGAACAGCCTACATGGCCCTTTTCAATGAAATATTTGCACGTGCTCATGGAGGTCAGTTTGTTCTTCGGATCGAAGACACCGACCAATCGCGCTCGCGCCCTGAGTATGAAGAGAATATTTACAAAGCCCTCCACTGGTGCGGCATCCGCTGGGATGAAGGACCTGATGTGGGAGGTAGCCACGGGCCCTACCGCCAATCGGAGCGTCTACACCTGTATAAGAAGGAAGCGGACTCCCTTTTAGAACAGGGGAAAGCGTACAAGTGTTACTGCACGGCAGAAGAGCTCGCTGAGCGCCGCGCGGTCCAAGCCAAGCTGGGAGGACGAGGTGGCTACGACCGCCGCTGCCGTAACCTCTCTGAGCAGGAGATCGAAGCCTTTGAAAAAGAGGGACGCGCGGCTGTGATCCGTATGAAAACTCCTTTAAAAGGAGAGTGCGTGATTGAGGATGCGATTAAAGGGCGGATTACTACTCCTTGGGCAGACGTCGACGACCAAGTTCTCATGAAATCTGACGGGTTCCCAACCTACCACTTTGCGAATGTGGTCGATGACCATTTGATGGGGATCACCCATGTGATTCGGGGGGATGAGTGGATCAGTTCAACGCCGAAACACCTCTTCCTTTACGAGGCGTTTGGCTGGGAGGCTCCCACCTTCTTACACATGCCCCTTCTTCTCGGTGTGGATGGGAAAAAGCTGTCAAAACGCAAGAACCCCACTTCCATCTTTTTCTACCGCGATAGCGGCTACCTGCCCGAAGCCTTTGTCAACTTTATGACGCTCATGGGCTATAGCATGGTGGGCGACCGGGAAATTTATAGTCTTGAGGAGATCATCAAAGAGTTCGATCCAAAACGGATTGGTGTCTCTGGCGCGGTCTTTGATGTCCGCAAGCTTGACTGGATCAACCAGCAGTACATCCAAAACCACATTCCAGTTGAGCAACTCTGGGACCGTCTCAAAGCATGGAGCTTTAACGACGAGGCGATGCAGAAGATGATGCCGCTTGTTCACTCGCGGATTAAAACGTTCGGTGAGTTCATGGAGCTGATGGATTTTCTGTTCATCAACAACCTCCCTTACCGCGAGGAGCTCTTTCAGGTGAAAAGTCTGACGAACGAGCAGTGCGCCCTCATCCTGCAGGCGATGATCCTCCAGCTCGATGAAAATGAGGCCTGGAACAGTTCAGGAGTCAACCAGGGATCGAGAACCGTTGCGGAAGCCTTTGGTGTAAATCATAAGAAGGTGGTGATGCCCCTGCTCTTTGCCTCTCTCATGGCAAAGCGTCAAGGAGCCCCTCTCTTTGATTCAGTCGATCTCTTGGGTAAAGACCGGACGAGAGCGCGCTTCTTAGGAGCGATCCAGTTCCTCGGGGGCCTCTCGCAGAAAAAAATGAAAGATTTACAGAAAAAATGGGCAGAAAAAACTTGTTCGGAGTTTCTACTGGTCACAAACTAATTCCTGTTTGTATAAAGTGAGCGTATGATCACATTGCCGAATCTTATCTCTTTGACCCGCATTCCTCTAGCCCTGCTTTTTTGGCAGGCGGGGTCGACGATGCGTCTCTTTTGGATTCTGATGGCTCTGATGACGGATGGCCTCGATGGCTATCTCGCAAGACGCTACAGCTGGACCAGCAAGAGTGGTGTGATCATCGACCCTCTAGCGGACCGCTTTTTTGTGATCTTTGCGGTCACTCTCCTCTTTGTTGAAGGAAAAATAGAGTTTTGGCAGGTGATGGCGCTCTTTTGCAGAGACTTTGCCATCCTTCTCTTCGCTCTTTGGATTGGCCTCCGTGGACTGATCACCCAGGTCAAGTTCCAAGCCATCTGGTGTGGGAAGGTCACCACCGTCCTCCAGCTCACCATCCTCTTCCTCCTCACTGCAGGAATCCCTATTCCCGTCCCTCTCTACTTTGCCTTCATCGCCCTTGGAGGCTTCGCTTTGCTTGAGCTCCTCTTCTCTAACCTGCTTCCTGTCTAAAAACTCTAGCCTTCCCTTTTAATTAACTCGGTTGTGGTATAAAATACTTATATTTAGTAATTTATTATATTTTATGACTATATACTTAGATCCGACAACAACTTACTTGATGGGAGAAGAGCTCTTCCAATCCCTAAAACTCGCTCATTTCAGGGGTTGCTCTGAGCCATATCCCCTTCGTAAGACGCGTGCTCACCTTTTTAACTCTACCCTATTTTTGGATAGATTCTGCGTGATGCGCAGAGGAAGCAATTACTTGGTCACGCGAGTAGATTTCGTTGCTTGCCATCAGGTGAGTTCATGGCGCGAACGGCCCTTGCATACCATTGATTTGACAGACAGAATCGGAAGAGTGACTCTTGAAGAGCCTCTTCGAGAAAGCGAAGCCAAGATTGCTGAGAGGGGAGCTCCTCGACTTCAAGAGGGAGTGACAGTCCTTTTGTCAGAAGACGAGTTTCGAAGTCTGCAAGTTCCCTACTTGGAGGGTCCTCGTGTCAAAGCTGAGTGTGGACCCTATACCGGAAGGACGTTTTCAATTAAGCGCACGGCAGAGGGCCATGAAGTGCACCTGCATCCACGAGTTCCTACGGAATTGCCTTTACCTGCAGAAAGCACTGACTTTGCACAAGCGTTTCCGATTGGGCCTTCTTCATCTAAATCTGCACTCTCACCTGCAGATGGAGTAGTGACAGGACACACTGAGAGGAGAAGCCCTCCTAAACCCATTTTTTTGGGAGGCATGGGGCTTGATCTATCTGGTTTAAAAAATTTTAAGGTAGAGTCTGAATCACTTAGTCCTCTTGTAAATAAAGAGGAAGCCGCATCAGGTGGTGCTTCTGAACCTGTTCAGATAGAAGTTGTGCAAGATGATGATATGATGTTTGCTTTCGAAACATAAAAAAAATCTGATTTTTAATGAAAAATAAAAATATTGTAAAATAATTCATCTTATTTTTTATATTACATCAAATAATAGAGGTTTTGATGAATATAGCTCATATTTCTAAGGTAGCCCAGGCTTACATAATCGTTGACGTGCTTGGAGAACTTCTCTTAACACGCTCTGCGTATTTGAAGAGGCTAGAGGATGAAGCAGAAAAGGTCGCTTCTGAAATTTTAAGTGGCTTCTCTGTTTCCAGAGTATCTTGTGAACAGAGGCTCGCTGAGTTGGTGAAAGATCTTAAACTGGCATCTGTTCCTTCTACAGAAGCTGGTAGACTCCAAGTCAGTGCAAGTATCATCGGACATTTTCGAAGGATACATGGTCAGCGTGTGGAACTTTCCGACTCTAGGCCTGTTGAGGTTGCTGACGTTAATCAAGCTGCACAGGTGAGTAAAGCTGATGAAAGAGAGGTATCGGGAAAGGAGGCTCTTGAAGAAGGAAAGAGAGCTTATCGTGATGAACGATATGCAGAAGCCCAGAGGGCCTTCAAAAAAGCGCTCGAGGAAAGAGATGCTTTGATCGTAGCTGAGGCAAACTTACGGCTTGGAATCAGCTACTTTTACGGCCATATAGAGAAAGGGGAGTGGGAAGAGAGAGATCCTGTCAAAGCTGAAGAATATCTGCAAAAAGCACGCTTTAGCGGGTTTGTAGCTATTGTTGCCGAGGCACACCTCTTTATTGGAAAAATCTATAGTGGGGATGTCTACGGTTATAAAAAACATCCCCTAAAATCCATGTGGTATCTCCAAGAAGCGCTGAAGAGGGGAGATGCATCTGTCATCGCCGCCGCCAACTTGCAGATTGGAATTAACCACTTTTATGGATACACCCTTGAAGATAGGGATGATGAAGTCACTGCTGAAAGATATCTTCTAAAGGCAATTGAGAGTCAAGATCCACTCGTCCGCTCTCAAGCACATCTCTTACTTGGAAGGATGTATCTTGGGCTGTATCCTAAACCTTCAGAAAGACTTCGCAAAGCTGTGGCACATATTAAAAAATCTTTTGAGGGAGAATACCACATCCGTTACTCTCAATCACTTCTGAACTCGTTCCACAATATGGCTGTACGAAGAGTTGAAAAAGACCACGAGATAGCAAAAGAACTTCTTAATAGGGTGCTAGGTAGATCCGTAACTACTTCAACGCATGGACGCCTTGATGAGATCTACAGATTCGCGAAGGATGAGGTGGTGGAAGATAGCGACCTGGCCCTCAAATATCTTGAAGCTTCTGTAGATGAAAGCACACCCATTAATGCTCAAGCGCTCTTACTCATTGGAAAAGCCTCTTATGATCGTGGTTATAGAGGCACGGAAGTAGAGGGTGTTTCATCTAAAGAATATTTAGTACGAGCCTTGGTTGGATTAGGGGCCTCTGCTGTTATGGAAGCAAGTTTATACCTCGGAAAAATCTTTTTTGTGGGTAATCAAGGTGTTGAGCGGGATTACGACCTTGCAATTGGGTGTCTCGAAAATGTTCTTGAGGGAGAGGATGAAAACCTCGCTCTTGAGGCGCACTATCTCCTAGGAAAGATCTATTTTGACGGAGGCTTTGGAATTGAAGTGGATTTAGACAAAGCTAAAGGTCATCTCCAAATCATAATTGATAGAAGTGGTATGCCCAGAAGTGCAGTTGCGCATTTACTCCTTGGGAAGATCTACCTTCGTGGTGAACTAAGTCAAGAAGATCTCCTCAAAGCGATCGTGTGTTTTGAAAAAGCACTAGCTAGCAGGAAGACACCGATTGTCGAGGAGGCTGAGAGAGATCTTTGTCAAGTTTGCGAACTGGCCTACCGAAGTGTTCGACAAGATTGTCTCATAGCATTAAAACTTCTTAAAGAGAGAGTCGTTTCAACCAAGTTTGTTGACGCGTACAGAGCTGTTGAAGAGATCTACCACTTAGTAGCTCAGGATGTCAAAAAAGACGTCTCCTTGGCAAAAAAGTATCTCTTAGCTCCTGCTGATCGAGTGTTCCCAATCCACACTCAAGCACTCGTATTCCTTGGGAGAATCTATCTGAATGGTGATTGTGGAGTGGAAAAAAATGCTGCCCGAGCTAAAGAGTTTTTCGAGCGGGCTCTTGTTGGAGAAGGAGCTGCCACTGCTGAGGTAAACCTTCTCTTAGGACAAGTCTATTTGAGGGGAGGCCACGGTGTTGAAAAAGATTTGCCTAAGGCCATCGAGCTTCTCCAAAAAGCACACGTTGGAGGAGGTGCAGCCATTACCGCCGAGGTAAACAGACTCCTTGAGGACATTTGCAAGCTGGCTCAAGAGAAGGTCCAAGAAGATTACAAACGAGCCGAAAGACATTTTAAACAGGCTTTAAATAGACGCCTTCACGCATCTCAGTACAAAAGACTTGCTGAAATCTACAAGACGGCTAAACAAGCGGTTGAAAAAGATGTCGACTTGGCTAAAAAAATTCTTGAGGCTCCTGCAGATGGCGAAGCTCTTATACTACCTCAGGCGAATCTGTATCTTGCAGAGATCTACTCCTCTGGTCTTTTCAATGTGAAAAGAGATTCCTCGAGGGCTAGTGAGTATCTCAAAAGAGCTCTTGCAAGTGGAGATGCATCCGTCAAGGCGAAGGCGCACTTGCAACTTGGAAAGATCGATAAGGGTGACGGCTTTGAACTGGGTCAGGAAAATGGCCAAGCTGAAAGGTGTCTCAATCAGGCGCTCGTTGGAAAGAGTACAGACGACGCTGATGAGGCACGACCCCCTCAAGAGCTCATGGTATAACAGACTTGAAAAGGGTCGTTAATCACCCCTTTATAGGAACTTCAAAATCGCTCCGTAGCCTCCATCGTGCCCTTCTGAACTCGGAAGGTGGAGCGACTCTTTGACGAGCGAGACGTGAGGGTTTTCAGTGAGGAGTTCACGGACGCGTGCCCCATTTTCCTCTTCGAGGATGCTGCAGGTGAGGTACCAGAGTTGTCCGTCCGGTTTGAGAAGCTGGAGCGCGTGGGTGAGGAGTTTTTTCTGAGTCTCTTTAAGCGCGTTGAGCTGTTCCTTTGTGAAGCGAAGCCGCGCTTCGGGTTTTTTTCCTAAGACACCGCTATTGGAGCAAGGGACGTCGGCGATCACTAAGTCAAACTTTTGATCAGTCGGAAATTGTTCACCGGGTCCGATGTGAAAGGCCGCTCCGATTTGGAGACGTTTGAAATTCTCTTTCAACTTTTCGATCTTCTGTTCACTAATGTCATTGCAGTGGAGCTCAGCCTCAGGGTAGAGGGTGAGGGCTGCGATGCTCTTTCCCCCTGGGGAAGCAGCGAGGTCAAGGATCGTTTTCGGAGGAGCCGGCAGTGCTTTAGAAAAATCGGCAATGAGAGCGAGGGGTGTGGGGTTCATGATGTAGGCGTTCTTTGATTGAACGAGCTCTGCTGGACGTTCTGTTTCCACCACATGAAAAGGCTCTTCTCCCTCATCATTTTTTCCTAGCAGAGCGAAGGACTTCGAAGGGAGGTTCATGGCTTCTAGAACGTTTTGGCATTGTTCCGTTCCCAGCTCGTTCCTCAGTTTCTCGACAAGAAGGGGTGGGTAGGCCTCTTCACTCGAGGGTGCTGGGGGATTTTTAAACACTTTTTGGAGTAGGGCGTGCAAAAAGCCTGCAAAAGGTTTCGAAGCCACTTGTTTGGCGAGCTCCGTCATCTCGTTGGTGGTCGCATAGGCGGGCACTTTCGTGAGGAAGAGTGATTGGTAAAGGGCGAGAAGGAGGAGAGTGCGCTCTTTGCGTTTGAGAGAGAGTTTGTTTTTTGAGGAGAGGCTTTTGGCGACCTTTTCCAAATAGAGGGCTTGGCGCATCGTTCCAAAAGCGAGCTCTTTCGCGAGAGAAAAATCTTTTTGGGAGGGAGTAGTCACTTTTTTCCACTCGAGAAGCGTTTCGTTGAGATACGCCTCCTCTCGAAAGGCGGCAAGGAGGGCCTTGTAGGCCGCTTCGCGTGCGGAGATGTTTTTTAGGGTTTGTGGACGGTGAGCCATCCGCGCTGCATCCATTGTTGGAAGAGTTCAAAAACGGTTTCTTCCAACAAGTCTGCCTCGTTTTCAAATAGGGAGCAAGCTTCTTCGATCGTTGCACCCGATCGGAAAGCGGAGAGAAGGAGGTATTCCTCTTTTTCGATCTCTTTCCATGCGATCGTCAGTTGGGGTTTGCGGTAGAGAACGAAGTAGAAGTTTCCCTCCTCTTGTGGGGGTAGGGGGTGCTCTTCGTAGTATTCGGGGCTCTCTTTAAGAAGGGCTTTACGAAAGCGGGGCAAGTGGGAGTGGCACGAGTGGAGAGAGAGATGGGATTGGAGGGTAAGGGGCGTCGCTTCATCGATCTCCTGAGGGTTGAGCGGCGGGAGCTCTCCTGAGATAAAGGCTTCGTTATAGCCAAGGTCGATGAGCATCGCTTCTTTTAGAAAGGTGTGGTTGTCTAGATTTACCCCTTCCATCCAAGCAGGAAGAGAGGCGCCGAGTGGGTAGAGGGTCCAGGTGTCAGAAGGGAAACGCGAAAGGTAGGGGGTTGCAATGAGCTCGTTGAATTTTTTCCTTCCTAGTACACGAACAAGGATCGGAAAGTCTTGCTGAAGCAGGCGATGCAAACGACGCCAGTACTGTTCTTGGTAGATTTTCACCGAGCGTGAAGCGGAACGGATGGTGGTTGGTTGGATCTCCTTCAGGAGTTCGGAGGAGGGCTCTTCGCTCGTTGGGTTCGAGATCGCTTTAGCAAAAAGCTCAAGTGTTTTTGCAAATTGAGCAGGAGCTTTCGGTTCTAGGCGGGGCATAGTTCTGGTGAGGGGTTCTTTTGTACGATCTCTTCTTGAAATTTCTTTGCTTTTAGGGCTTCGGACCACGTCTCTTCGAAGGAGATGAAATTGGCATCCCATTCAAGAAGGGTGGAGACCCCTCCGGTAAGGGGGTAGACTTGTGAGTAGAGTTGCCAGACAGCATCACAAACGTAGTTGTCATGGGTGTCGTGGAGGTGGTCCCCTTCGTCACGGTGCCCAGCAAGGTGGATCTGCAACACCCGATCGTAAGGGAGCGCACGGACATAGTCCATCGGGTCGAAGTCGTGGTTGCGGCTGGAGACGTAGATGTTATTCACATCGAGCATCATGTAGATGTCGGCTTTTTCTACGATCTGGCTGTAAAACTCCCACTCAGGCATTTCATCTTCTTTAAAGGAGGCGTAGGAGGAGAGGTTTTCTAGGGCAAATGGCAGCTCGAGGTAGTCTTGAACGATGCGTGCACGGTCTGCCACATAGTCGATCACCTCGCGTGTGTAGGGGAGGGGGAGGAGGTCATGGTAGTGTGCGCCGGCGAGCTTGCCCCAGGAAAGGTGGTCCGAGATCCAAGGCGTCTTGGTCTTTCTAGCGAGCTTTTTGAGTTTTTTTAGGTAGTCGAAGTCGAGGGGGTCAGGGCTTCCAATGGAGAGCGATACACCATGCTGGACGACGGGGTAGTGCTCGAGGATGCGATCGAGATGTTCGATAGGGCGTCCTCCATCGACCATGAAATTCTCACTGATGATCTCAAACCAATCGACAGAAGGGAGTGTGTCAAAGATGGCTTTGTAGTGGGCAGGACGGAGGCCGAGGCCGATCCCTAGGTTGGGGATTTCTTTGTTCTTTTTCATAAGAAATCAATCTAACCTAATTAGGTGATAAAAAAAAAGGAGTGTCTAGAGGACACTCCTTCATAGAGATATAAGATGAAGTGATTAGCTGCCGCAGCCGCCAGGACCACCGCAAGACATCTTCTCTTCGGCTTCCATATCATCTTCCATATCGTCATCATCATCGTCGTTATCATGTTTTTTATGATCTGATCCTGCAACTTGCTGTTGAGGATTGTAACGACGGGTTCTTCCTGGAGCTTGCTCAGATCCAGGTGCTGCTGGAGCTGCAGAAATAAAAAGGCTTGCAGTCATCCCTAGGAGAGCAGCTTTAGCTAGCTTGCTTGTTGCAAAGTCACGTTTTTTCATAAAAATAAACTCCGTAAAATATTGACTTGTTTCTTATGTTTAGTGAAGTCATGTGCACTATAGCTATCAAGAGATTTTTTGTAAAAATTTTGCGATCTTGTCACAGAAATAAGGTAATGCTTATACTGTATGGCTGATGACAATAAAAGGATTATCACCCCAAAATTATTACCTCTACCCTCTTGAGTGGGAAGATACTTTTCAAAATCAGCATACTCCGCCTCCCGGAGGGTTGAGCTTTGTGGCATCGCGTCTCCATGCTGTCCCTCTTTTAATCACTGCAGGGAAGCGCTGTGTCTTTGTTTCAATGGAGGTGTTTCGGGAAGGCCTTTCAGCTTTAAAGGACACGCTCTCCTTTTTCGCTTCAGTGATCCTTCTGAGAGATCTCCAGCTACCTGCTCAGGCTGTGACTCGTTCTGTCTCTACAACGGCACTGAAGGTCTTTACCATTGTGAAGTGGATTTTTGCTGCGATGTTACTGAACCTTGTCCAACTTTTCTCTCCTCAGATGGCCTTGTCGGGGTACAAGTATCTCGGGCTCTTTGAGTCAGAAGTGTCTAAAAAAAAGAAACTCCTTGCGGGTTTGGACCAAGAGATCGAGAGTGTCGATATTGATCTTCCAGAGAATGCAAGGGAAAGGCTGGAACAGGCTCAGGCTGAACTTCAAAAACACTCTGCCTCTTTTCATGCATTAGAGACTTTCGGAATTCACGAAATCGGGTACTATGACAGACTAAAGACCCTTTCCCAAACGAAACTAGCTTGGATAGTTCATGAGGAATTGTGAAAATGGGACAAAATACTCGGCAAATTCGACAAAACTCTCTCGAAGGGAAGGGGCTTGAACCCTTTCCGAGAAGGAGTTCTGTTGAAGGGGACGAGGGAGTATTTTACGACAGTTTTACGAGTACTCATGAACTACCCAGGCTAGCCCAACTCGAACCCACAACTCCATCAAAGTGATGAAAAAAACTCTATTTCTTCTTCTAGCCCTGACCTCTCTTACTGCTTCTGAACAGAAGCAGGCGTTAAAGATTCGGCAGCCTAATTGGACTCCGATCACGAAAGAAACCTATCCGAACGGCGATGCAAAAACGCTTCTTTACTACAGCTCCGACTCTGAGTCCTTCGAGGACCTCCCTGTCAAGATGGTCCAGCTTTCTCCAAAGGGAGTCGTGGAAATGGAGGCAGACGTCGACCTTGTTGAGGGGAAGTTGGTCCAAGATGGGGCGACGATTTGGTATGATGAAGAGGGTAAACCAGAAAAACTGGTCTTTTTTTATGCGGGCCTTCCGGACGGAACTGCAAAAAGCTTTTATCCTAGTGGTGAGGTGAGAGAAACGCTCGACTGGAGTCAGGGGGTGGTGGATGGCCACTACCGCTTTTTTGACCCTCAAGGGAAACTCCTTACAGAAAAGAGCTATCAAAAGGGTCAACTAGAGGGGCTCTCTCTCTCCTACCACTCGAATGGAACGCTGGCTACAAAGATCTATTTCAGTGAAGGACTTCCCACAGGAGTGGCAAACGCCTACTATCCGACAGGAACAGAGCGTTGGACAAAATACTTTAAAAAGGGACTCCTTCATCGTGAGGGAGGTTACCCTGCGAGTCTAGAGTTCACGTCGGATTACAATCCAATGGAGAAAAAATATGCTCTCGTCGGAGCGCTACACGGAACTGCGACGAAGTTTCATCCGAGTGGAAAAGCAGAAAGTGTGACTCCTTACGTTTTTGGAAAAAAGCAGGGTCTCTACAAGCGCTATGGAGAGAAGAATCAGCTTTTAGGAAAAGGACGTTACGAAGCGGGAAGAAAAGTGGGAACGCACTCTGAGGAGTATTCGTCTGGAACCCTCGCTTCTCTGGAAGAGTATGATGAAGAGGGAACGCTTCTCAGACCAGCAGAAGAGTTTTACCCCTCAGGCCAGCTAAAGCGCCAGTACAGCGTCCGACGGGGAGTTCTGCACGGGCCCTACTATGAGTACCATGAAAATGGAAAGGCAAAAGTCCGTGGGCTGTACGTCGATGGAGAAAAGGATGGAGTGTTTGAAGAGTTTGATCCGAGTGGAAAACTTCAGTTGAAGTGCACCATGGTTCGAGGGCTTGAAGAAGGATCCTTTGAAGAGTATGCCCATGGCGAGTTGGTCCAAAAACTCCAGTTCAAACAAGGCAAGTACCACGGACGGCAGCAAAACTACTCTAAAGGGCAATTGGTGAGTGAAGCGCATTATCATATGGGCTTACCCTCAGGGAAAATGCGCCATTGGAATGAAAGAGGGGTGCTTCTCTACGAAGGAGATTTCCGCGAAGGAAAAAGAGAGGGTGTCCACCGTGCCTTTGATGGTGGGGGAGTGCTTTTACAAGAGACCGGTTTTTACCGCGGAGAGAAGCATGGACTCGATCAAGAGTTCTACTCAGGCGGCGCTGTAAAGAAAAAAGGGCGCTTTGAGCTAGGTAAAGAGGTGGGAGATCACAGGACCTACCACCCAAATGAAGAGCTCGCGACACGCTCACACTACCATCAGGGTCTTTTAACAGGTGAAGCGGCGGAATACAGCGAGTCTGGTCAGATTCTGAAAAAGGGATCCTTTGAACAGGGAAAGCCAGTCGGCGCCCATTTCGAATACAATGATGAAGGGATCCTTGTCAAAGAGCTCCACTTTAAAGACGGGGCTCTTCATGGGTTGCAGAAGAGCTTTTTTCAAAACGGTGCTCTACAGTCAGAAATCGAGTATTCTCACGGACTTTTTCATGGAAAAAAGGCGTTTTGGGCTGTCGACAGAAAAACACTCCTCTTTGAAGCTCACTATAAAAAAGGACGTCTGAGTGGCCCCTTCTTTGAGCGTGTGACGACGGGAGAGGAGATCTACAGCAACTACAAGGATAATCTCTTGGATGGCTACTACTTCCTCTTTCACCCCAAAGAGTTTCAAGGAAAGAAAATCAAGTCACTTGAAGCTTATTATGTGGATGGAAAACTTGAGGGAGATCTCTTCGAATTTAATACTGAAGGAAAGATTCTTTCTAAAGTGAACTATCAGAATGGGAAACGCGAAGGAAAAGCGGTCGTCTACAGTGGAGAAGGAAAAGTCATCGGCATTGCTCACTTCTCTTTGGGGCTGCAGGTGGGTGAAGCCACTGAGTATTACCCGAGTGGGACGGTGTCGAAAGTCTCTCATTTTGACCGCGACCTGAAAGAGGGTGGGGAGATTTCCTTCTTCTCGAATGGCAAAGTACGCTCAGAAAACAGCTACGTGGCTGGCCTCCTAGAGGGTCCTGCTTATGAATGGGACGAACAGGGAAACCTCCTCTTCGAAGGAACGTTTAAAAAAGGTCTGAAGGAGGGGCGCTTCCGTAAGTTTGCTCCTGATGGTTCCATTCTGGTCGAACAGCACTACCGCGAAGATCAGCTTCAATCACATTAATCGGAGATTTTATGTCGTCAACTGTTTCTCGACTTCCTAGCTGGGTTTCAACACCTGTCCTTTTTGAAAGTCGAATTAGCGAAGTGTCTTGCCATGAGCTTCAGGAAGTCGTGAATGCATTGGGACGGGAGTGGATTCAAGCGCATGTGGCAGAGTCAGAGGGACTACTAAATAGAGTGACTGTGTTGCTAGCAGCAAGAGGCATTCCTTTTGTAGTGAAGTTTCAGCTTGAGTGTGCAGTTTTAGCAAAAAGTGATCTCTTTTCATCAGCTGGCGTACTAATACCAAGCGAATTTGGTGCTGCCTTTTTTTGTGATGATACCCTTGAAGAGTTAGGTGAAAGTTTAAGTGGCAATGTTGAGGAGCGTCTGGGGAGAGCAATTGAGGCACAGCTCATTCAACGACTCACTAATGAAAATCAGTTTATCTATTTGGCATTTGCATTTGAATATGGTTTGAAAAATCTTATAGAAACGATTAAACAAACAATGATGGAACAAATAAAGAACCCTATCTTTTTTGAAGATGCTCTTAGGTTTAGAGGTGCCAATGAAGATTTTCTTCGGAAAGGAAGGCGGGCTGTATTTGAATTATTCATGAAGTGGGGATTAAACTTCTTCCTAGATGGATAGAAAGTCTTAAAGGAGTTTATGAATACAGAGGGAGAAGGGGGCAATGGGTACTCAATCATCTTACCCCAAACCCTCCAGAGGAGAAAAGGCGTGCTATCAGATTTATTCAGCTTTTGGATTTAAATCTCCCCTTCCTGAAAACTCTTTATGTTGAGGAACTACAAAAGCTATCGAAATCTAATCAACGATGGTTTTTGGGGCGCATTTCAGAAGATTTGTCTAAGGTAGATGGATCTGGAACAAAAGTCAGAAAGTTAAAAGTAGATTTTGATGAGCGATTTAATGGAGTTCGAGATGTACTATACAACGGCTGTCCAAATCTTTCAGATGTAACTGGTTTGGTAGGTCAGTCAGAGCTTTATCATGTAGAGTTGAGAGATTGCCCCAGGTTGAGGGATGTCAGTCCGATTTTTTTTGGGACTGAAACGAGTTTCTCACAATTGAGATATTTAGATTTAACAGGCTGTGCTGAATTGCGTGAAGCTTGCCTTGAAGATATTGCTTACCACGCTGTAACGCATCAAGAATTTGAGGTTAAGCTTCCTAATCACCTAAAACCTGCATGGGAGGGCTATCTGGAGAGAGCGGAACGAAATGCTGCACAAGATCTTGGAATTATTGAGTGCAGTAATAGTGAGATTGAGTGAGGTGCCTGTTTGAGAGTGATCATGAACTCAGTCTTAAACCTTAACTGTAAGAAGCTTTAGTATGAACATTCAAGCTGATCCCATTGACTCTCCTCCAAACTGTTTGCACTTTCGGGATGGAGATCTAAGTGAAGAATTTCTAGATAAAATGGATTCGGTGAACGAGATGCCGGCGGTGGATTTGTTGTTTATGATGAATGTCTGCATAGGAGATGTTGAGGCACTTGAATTTGCAGACAGATTATCTGAAAACACGGCATTCAAAGGAGCTGTGCTTTGCCAAATGCAAATTTCACAAAAATCTTTAGCGAAGGTCATTGACTCTTTGCTTATCAATCGGAAAATTCAAGTCTTTTCACTTTATGGCACTCCTGTCTTAAGGAGAGTAGCTAGAGCTATTTCAAAGGTTCTAGAGGTGAGTCAGACGCTGGTTGAATTAGACTTGGTTGCCAGTGAGTTAACATCTAAAACCCTTTCAACCCTTGTGAAGGGTTTGTGTCGAAATAAAACGATCAAAAGCCTTTCCTTGAAGAGTAACCTACTTGACTCTGAGGGTGTTGTATGGGTTGCAAAGCTCATTCGAGAGAACTGCTTTATTGAAAAACTCGATCTCTCCATGTGTCAATTGGGTGATATTGGAGCTTTAGAGATTGCGACCGCCTTAAAGCTAAACAGGTCCCTACGAGTTCTGAATCTTGAACGGAATGAGATCGGTGAAGAAGGTAGAGTGTGCTTATTAGATGCGCTAAATGAAAATCCTTCTACTGTAGAGCTGAAGCTATAGTGTTTGTCATGAAGAAGAAGCGGTCTTGATGTCAGGCAGAGTCCATTCATTATAAACCGCTGGAAGATCGTTTCTGCAGACATATTTTTCTAGGCGGGTGCAAAAGTCGTTATAGAGAGTTCTCCAGCTGTTTTGGTAAGTTCCTTCCTCATAGAACGCACCGGCGTCTATGTGATGAGTCTCTAGATGGATAAGTTTTCGGCTGGATACGGAGGGAGGTAACTCTTCCAGGTTTCCTTTTAATTCGTGGTAAAGAAGTGGAAGGTAGAAGAAGGCTTGTGAAAAATAAAAGTGCCGATCAGTCAGAATTTGTGCAAACGTCAGATTTTGACCTTCTGCGAAGGGTTGTAAATCTTCAAGCATCCATATGCTAATGGTGTAGGCGATCTGGATCAGCTGAGTGGCATCCTGAGGAATTTTATCCTGTTTCCAAGGATCGTGAGGTTCCGCTAGCCTGAAATCTAGTTGAGTGTAACCTAGGAGAAGTAGTTCAGCGAGCTGATTGATCTTCGGGTTTTTAGGTTGTATCGTGGATGTGGCCCCACATATCGGTGTTGAAAAGCGGTAGAGCCTTTGAGTAGTTCCTTTGGGGGATTGTGGACTGCTTGTTGGTGATGCGGTGTCGTAGATTTTCTCTTTGCGAGTCCCGGTAGTGACGGTCGAGAAACGGTACAGTTCTCCTAAATCTTCTGAGAGCTCTTTACCCACTTTCAGCGCTGTTTCCATTTCGCTAAGTTTTTCCTCGCGCCCCGCTTCAGTTGGAGGAAATCCAGATGATTCAGGAATGGGGAGTTCTGATGGAGGAGAGTCCACAGTTGGAGACTCTTGTACGGCTGGCTCGAGTGCTACGAAAGCGCTCTCGCGTTCTGCATCATCACTTGTGACTTCTGGGGGAGGGGAGATTGTGGAGAGCGATGTTTCGGCTTCTGTTGGAGGTGATTTTTGCGGTGCTTCCACTCTAACAGTTTGGACGACGACGGGTGGAGGAGGAGGCTCCACTTTTTTCTCGAAGGAAGAGGAGGGGGCCATGAAGAGGCGGTAGACCAGAAGAGGAATTCCTAGGGTGAGGATATGGAGAGCAAGAGTCATGACTCTGCGAATCAGAGACTGAGTAGGACAGAGGGGAGCGGCAAAAAAATGGTTTGTATGCTCACAGGAAGGAGCTCCTGCGCTTCTGAGTGGGTGCATGTGTTCTCGATTTTTTTTAGAGCTCTAATTTATTAAAAAATCGATTTAATTCCATTTTTTAAAATATTTTTTAGTAAACAAAGTGCGGTTTTTTGAAAAACGCTTGTTGCTGTGCAAAGAAGGGGAAGAGAAAAAGAAGTCCCATGAAGGAGAGAACTTCGATGGACTGGTAGATGAGGGTTTGTAAAAGAGCCCCACCAAAGGCGGCGAGGATCCAGGGCTGGCTTTTGGGGATATAGCGTGGAATTTGAAGCAGAAGGCCGTAGAAGCTGATCAGGCCGAGGAGTCCGAAGTTGGAGAGGAGCTGGAGGGGACTCGACTCCGCTACGTTGTAGAGGCCGCGCTTTGCTCTTGCTTGTCCTGTGGTGTGGGTCGACGCATTGGTGATCTTGCCCGTCTCTTCACCGAGGATCCAGTTGGAGGCCAGCCACTCTTTCGCAACACGCTTCCACGTTCGGATCCGGATCTGGTTTCCGACGGCTTTAGACTGGCTTGCGGTGATGACGCGTTCAATTAAGAAATGCGCTTTCGACTTCGGGAACGCATGATAGGTTCCATATGCAATCGAACTGACGGTAAAGAGAAGAAGGAATGCGAGTGCGCAGGCTTGCATTGCACGGCGTGGTTGGATGAGAAAGGGGTAAATCGCAAAGCTGGAGAGAGTGATGACCATGCCGGAGCGAGAGGCGTAGAAAAAGGGAGAAATGATGAAGAGGAGAGAGAGAAAAAGAAGCCCCTTTCTCTTTTCATTGAGGGAGAATTGCAACAAGAGAAAACCAATCAGCGTCATCACCAGAGGGTAGTGAAGAAAAGATCCAGTGAGAGAGGCGGGGCGGATGACAACCATGGCCCCGGTTCCCTCAAAGGCGTAGAGGGTGAGCTGCTCTCCTAAAGCGACCGCAAACAGGAAGCATCCAAAAAAGAGCAGTGCTTTCTCAAAAGGGAGGTTGAGTTCTTTTTCAGTGAAGTTCCGCGTCATGAGAAGAAAGAGGCCTAGGAGTCCTGAGAAGAAAAGCAGAAGAGGAATCCACTCAAGAGTGTCCTTCAAGATGAAAGTGAGTCCTGCGGAAAGGAGGAGTGAGAGCATAAAAGCAGCTGCAAAAAAAAGAAGAGGCTTCTCTTTTTCTGTAAAGCGACGAGCCTCTTTAAAGAAAAGAAGGGAGCTAAGAGAGAGTAGAGCCGTGAATTGGAGAAAGATGGCGAGTTTTTTGGGAAGTACGAGCTCTATGCCTCCACGTCCGAGAAGAAAGAACAGTAGAGCAAAAACCCACGTCATGTGCACTGCAATGCCTCAATTTTTTGGTGGAGTTTTTCTGAGGCGTGGTTGCGGCTGTACTCAGAAATGATGGAAGGGTCTTTTTCGGTGGGGATGCCTTCCATTAGAAAGCGTTTAAGAGCGTTGTAGGTGGTGTGTGTGCAGTTCCCTGCGGCGACTCCTGCACTGCACTTTTGGATGAGTTGGTTGACAGACGACTTCTCTTTTCCACCGACAGAGAGGATGGGAGCCGGGGCGTAGAGGTATTCAAAAAGCTTGCTCGAGAGGATCCCTTGGTAGGGTGGTGCTATAAAGTCAAAGAAGAGGAGGAGATCTGTGGACATGAGTTCGCGGTCCGCTTCCTCTTGGGGGCGGAGGCCATGCACCTGGACGATGTTGTCCAAGCCACGCTTTCTTACATGGTGGCTGAGCTCGGGGTGAAAGCGTCCAAAAAAACGTACTTCAAGTTTTTCATGGAGTCCTTCTTCTTCATGCATGAGTTTTTCAAGGGCATCAAAGAAAAGGGGGCTGGATCCATGCTCTTTGAAGTAGGTGCCGACGTAGGAGATGCGTTTTTTATGACCTCTTTTTTTCTTGCCTAGCTGAGTGCTCAGTCTTTCTTCGTTGAAACCATTTGGGATGACATGGATCTTCGAGGTGGGAGCTTCTTCTTTCAAAACTTCAGCAAGCCCATCACTCACCGTTGTGATGAGGTCGGCCTCCTTAAACACTGCACGCTCTAGTCTTTGCTCGATCGTGCGGAAGAAGGGAAGGCCTTTGCAGAAGTGGTTATTTGTCCAAAGATCGCGGAAGTCAGCAACCCAAAAAGATTGAAAATAGCGTTTTGCGTAGAGGCCGATGAGGTGGGCGGCAGGAGGGCCATAGGAGGAGAGGATGAGATCATAGTGCTCTCCGCTGCGTTTCTTTCTCCTCAGCCACTTCATCGCTGTCGTGATCCAAAAGTCGGTGCGCGAGGGGAGGCGGTTGTGCATCCGTGTGCGGTAAAACTCTTTGAAGAAAGAGAGCACTCCTCTGGATCCTTCCCCTTCCGTTTTCTCAACGATCGCTTTTTTTTCACGGAAGAGGAGACTTAAGGGGTCGAAGTAGGGAAGGGAGACCACCTTGAAGGAAGAGGTATCATGTTCGAAAGGAAAGACAATCTGTTTTTGTTTGTGGGTGGTAAGGACGGTCACTTCGTAGCCTTGCTTGTGGAGACCTTTTGCGAAGGCGTAGATGCGCTCCGAGGCGGTCGAGTCCATTGGCGGAAAGTAGCGGGTGATCAGAAGCGCTTTTTTGGGGTTATCCGACATAGGTGGGGGTGGCTGCCTGAGCGCGCGCTTCGGAGCAGAGGGTGAGTTGGTCTCCCACGAGCTGGTACTTCTCCTTGCTCTGTGGGCAGGTCGCTAGGAGCGTCTCTGAGTTGGGGGCGACAAGAGGGAGGTCGAGTTTTTTTCCATAGCGGCTCATCCAGCCGACCTGTCTTGCAGGATTGCCAAGCATGAGGGCGAAGGGTTTGACATCTTTGGTCACGACACTTCCTGCTCCGATGAAGGCATACTCGCCGATCTCAATTCCTGAAAGGATCGTGGCGTTCGCTCCAATGCTTGCTCCAAGGCGGACCATTGTTTTGAGGTAGTGGCCACGGCGGACCACTTCGCTGCGTGGATTGGTGATATTGGTGAAGACCATGCTCGGCCCGAGGAAGACGTGATCTTCTAGTGTTACTCCAGAGTAAATGCTGACATTGTTTTGGATTTTACAGTTTTTTCCGATGTTCACATCCGATGCGACGAAAACGTTCTGACCAAACTTTGAGTTGGGTCCGATTCTGGCTCCACTCATGATGTGGGAGTAGTGCCAGATCTGCGTGCCTTCGCCGATGTGGGCACTCTCTGCTACTTCTGCAGTCGGGTGGGCAAAGTAGTTCGAGTGTTTCGTGGTACAGCGGACACCGCCGAGCTTTAAGCTTTTATCCGCAGCCTCTAAAACTTCAGTCACGAGGAGTCCTTCGCGTCCATCGGTGAGGGGGCGTGTTCCGTTTATTGAGCAGTCCAGGAAGTGCTGGCACTCTCTTTTGAGGGGTTCCGCTTGCTCAGGATCGATGTTTTGGACCTCTTTCTGAACGGCTAGGGGTTTTTGGTCGATCCACTCGATGTGTCCCTCCTGAAGGGTGAGTTTTTCTCCCCAGGGTTTTGTGTCGTCAAAGACAAGCATCCCTTTTGATCCGATCACAGAGAGTTTTTGCTCTTTGAAAGGGTGGATCCAGCTAGAGAGGATATGTGCATGGAGGTTTCCTGGAAACTGGAGAAGGGTGACCATCTGATCTTCGACCCCAGGGGTGACGTAGCTTCCGCCGGTGCAGATGACCTGTTCGGGCTCGAGTCCACCGACAAGAGAGAGGATGACCGAGACGTCGTGCGGGGCAAAGTTCCAGAGGGCGTTCTCTTCAGTGCGGTAGGCTCCGAGGTTCATGCGGTGGGAGGTGATTGAGTGGAGCTTGCCGACTCTTCCCGACTGGATCACTTGCTTCATTTTTTCCACACAGGGGTGGTAGTGGAGGAGATGGCCGACCATGAGAACACGGTTTTTGTTTTCAGCGAGGTGGACCAGTTCAAGCGCCTCATCACTCTTCATCGTGATTGGCTTTTCCACAAAGACATCCTTGTCAGCTAGCAGCGCTTCACGAGCGAGCTTGAAGTGCTGTGCTGCGGGAGCTGCAATGGCAACCTGGCGGATCTCGGGATTTTGAAGAAGGGGACGGAAGTCACTGACGAACTCGACTTCAGGGTAATTTTCTTTGAACTTGTCGAGCTGTTCGTGTTGGCGGTCGCAGATGGTGTGCAGAGCACCTAGGTCGTTGAAGTTGCGGGCGAGGTTTTTTCCCCAATAGCCAATTCCAATGAGAGCGAGAGTCCTTTTCAAACGAGGCTCTCCTTTGTGATGACCTCCTTGAGTGCATCGACCACTTTGTCCTGATCGCTTTCAGTTAAGAAGGCGTGCATGGGAAGACTTAAGACCTCTTCACACACCTTCTCTGTCACAGGAAAACTCTGACCTGCGACTTTGTACTGGCGGTAGGCAGGCTGCTCGTAGCAAGGGAGGGGGTAATAAACGGCAGAGGGGATGCCGCGTTCTTTTAGGTCTGCTTGGACCTGATCGCGGTTTTTCACGCGGATGGTGTACATCGCATAGGTGGAGACCGCGTTTTCAGGGACAACGGGAGTGGCTGCGATGCCTTCAAGAAGTGTGGTGTAGCGTTTTCCGATACGTTCACGCGCGATCACTTCACTCTGAAAGTGGGGGAGTTTGGCGTTGATGACGGCAGCTTGCATCGCATCGAAGCGTCCATTGATTCCCAACTCCGTGTGGTGGTAGCGCTTGAGACAGCCGTGGTTACGGATCGATTTGAGAGCGAGTGCGAGCTCGTCGTCGTTGGTGAAGAGGGCTCCGCCGTCGCCATAGCATCCGAGAGGCTTAGCGGGGTAGAAGCTTGTCGAGCCGATCGTGGTCGCATTACAACTTTGAATCCCATCTCGCTTCGCTCCAAAACTCTGCGCGGCGTCTTCAATCACAGGAATGCCGTGCTTTTCTGAAATTTTGTTGAGCTGGAGGTAGTCAATCATCAAACCGAAGAGGTTGACGGGAAGGATCGCTTTGGTTTTGGGAGTGATTGCTGCTTCGATGGCGTTGACGTTGATGTTGAGGCTTTCTTCTTCAATGTCGACGAAGACAGGAGTGGCTCCGAGGAAGGAGATGACCTCCACAGTCGAGATCCAAGTAAAGGGGGTCGTGATGACCTCGTCGCCGCGTCCGACTCCGAGTGCCATGAGAGCCATGAGGAGGGTGTCGGTTCCGGAAGATGCTGTTATACAGTGTTTTGTGTTTACGAATTCAGCGAGTTTCTCTTCACACTCTTGGACTTCAGGGCCCATGATGTAGGCTCCGGTGTCGAGAACCCCGTGGAGGCGTGTGTCGATGTCTTTTTTATAGCGTTTGTACTGGGTTTTGAGGTCGATAAACTCCATGAGGCCTTCTAAATTCTTAAGCGTTAAAGATATGATCTTTCTTAGGTAGCCAATTTCGCGTGTCTACCACGGGAACAGAGCAAGATAATATCTCATCAGGATTAAAAACGCTATGGTTCGTCGCAAGTAAAAAGCAGTCGTAATCCCCTGTGATGGGCTGGCTCTTTTTTCCAAGAAATTGTTGATATTCACGGGTCTGGCCAATCTCAGGGAAGTAGGGGTCGTGGTACTCGACAAGAGCCCCCTTCTCCATCAGAAGGCGCATCAGTTCGAGAGCGGGGCTCTCCCGCATATCATCAATGTTCGGCTTATAGGCAATCCCCAAAACCAGGATTTTTGATCCCTTTAAGGCCTTACCATACTCGTTGAGGCAGTCTTGGACTTTTCCAACCACATAATGGGGCATGGAGCGGTTGATCTCTCCCGCAAGCTCGATAAAGCGGGTGGTCAGGCCAACGCTCTTGGCTTTCCAGGAGAGGTAGAAGGGGTCGATCGGAATACAGTGTCCTCCGAGTCCAGGACCCGGGTAAAAGGGGGTGAACCCAAAAGGCTTTGTCGATGCAGCGTGGATCACCTCCCAAACATCCACGCCTAAGCGGTCGAGGATGACCTTCAGCTCATTGACGAGGGCGATGTTGACAGAGCGGAAGATGTTTTCAAAGAGTTTGGTCGTTTCGGCGGCAGCTGTCGAGCTCATCGGGACGATTTCTTCGATGGCGATCTGGTAAAGTGCCTGGCCGAGCTCGAGAGAGGCTGGATCATCAGCGCCGAGGAGTTTGGGAATGGTCTTGGTACAGAACTCAGGGTTTCCTGGGTCTTCACGTTCGGGGCTATAGACGAGATGGATCTCTGTCTCAGAGAGGATCGGGGCGACGACTTCACGGCAGGTTCCTGGCCAGGTGGTGCTTTCCAAAGACACAAGGGCTCCCTCTCTCAGGTGGGGAGCGATCGCTTTACAGGTCGCTTCAATGTAGGAGAGATCTGGCTCGAGGTTGGAGGTCAGCGGGGTGGGGACGGCGACGATGAGGGCGTCGCACTCTCTCACTTCAGAAAAATCAGAGGTGGCGCGGAATTCACACTCTTCGAGCACTTGACTCAGCCGGCCATGATTGATATGGCGGATGTGGCTTTTCCCGGCATTGAGAGAGTCGACCGTCTTCTCATTGATGTCAAAGCCCACCACGGGGATACTTGCCTCTGCAAAGGTGAGAGCGAGGGGGTAGCCAACATAGCCAAGCCCGATCACACCAAGAGTGATCTCTTTATTTTGAATCTTGTTTAGAAGAGCGCGTGTCACGGGTCAAGGCTACATCTTTTGTGGAAAAATAGGAAGAGATCGATCAGAATCTTGCTTAAGATGTTCACTTGGTCTTACTACAGCCAACTTGTCGAAGAGTTGAAAAAAAAATCTTTTGCATTCCGGACCTTTAGCCAAGCAGATTCGGGGAAAGAGGTCTTGCTGCGCCATGATGTGGATTACTCGCTCGACCTCGCGGTTGAATTTGCCGAATTCGAAGCTACTCTAGGAGTCACGTCGACCTATTTCGTGCTCCTCGATGCTCCCTTCTATTCTCTAACGGAATCTGCATTGAAGAAGATCCAGAATGCAGGCCATGAAATAGGACTGCACTACGAAATTCAAGAACGCTTGATCGATTCTTCATCGATCCGAGAGCAACTAAGGCGGTTAGAAAAATGGACAGGATCGGATTTAACGAGTTTTTCTTTTCATCGTCCAGCTCACTTCTCTGCTGAGGGAGTGGAGGGACTTTTTGAAGAGTATTCGGGGCTTCGTTCAGCCTACTCACCTATTTTTTTTGCAAAAGAGCGCTACCTCTCGGATAGCAACCACCACTGGCGTGTCGGTGATCCTTTAAGGTTTATTCAGAAGTTTGAAGGACAACGTCTGCAGATGCTCACGCACCCTGTTTGGTGGACGAAAGAGCCGGAGACGAAAGAGAACAAGTTGAAGCGAGCAGTTCGTCCAGAATTGCAAAATTTGCTTCCGCACTAAATTTCTTTGCGACTCTATCGCAAGCCTGCTTCTTTTCAAAAATCTCTTCAGAGGAAGCTTTGTTCAACAACTCTGCTAAGGCATGAGTTGAGAAATCCTTTCCGACGAAACCGAGCCCCTGTTCCTGGGTGATTTTTTGCATCTCTTGGAGAGGTGAGATGGCGATGGCAATTCTTGCTTGGATAAATTCGAAAAATTTGTTTCCAAGGCCGAAGCGGTAGTTCATGTTGAGAGGGAGAAGAGGAAAGAAACCAATATCATATTGGTTGCAGAGCTCAGGAATTTTTTCCATGGGGACGGGGTCAAGAAAACGGATGCGTTTGTCTTTTCCCGCTTTCTTTTTGATCTTTTCGATGTAGTGAGAGTCCCCTGGAATTAAAATTAGATCAAGAGTGAAGCGTTTGTCTAAAAGGGAAAAGATTTCTAGCGTGTATTCAAGGCTTCTTGCCGGGGCGGCAACGCCGTGGTAGATCATTTTGATCTGTTTGGGGTCCACCTTTTTCGGTTCCAGTGCGTGGTAATGGGTGGCGTTGGTGATGAGGTGGGCCTTCACACCAAACTCTTTTTCATACTCCTTTGCAATGGGCTCACAGACGGTCGTCATGAAGCTGACTTTTGGAAGGAGCTGTCGACAGGTATGAAAGCGATAGGGCTGGACTAAAAGACGGAAAAGGAGTCTCTCTTCCCACTCCTTCGGAGAGTACTCGTGTGCATCAAAAAGGACCGGAGAGGAAAACCGAAGGGCAAGAGGGAGGGTTTCTAGGTCGTTGGCCACGACGAGATCCCACTCTCCAGAGAGATGAGTGCTTCTTACAGAGGGGTGGAGAGAGGAGTAGAGCGAATAGCAGCGCAAAATCAGTGCAGAACGCCTGAGCTGCTTGAGGAGAAAGGGATTCTCGGTTGCGACAGTGTGGTGCTCATCCGTCAGTGTTGAAGCCTTTTTTCCGACGGTGGTGATGTGGTAGCCTCTCGATTTGAAATAGTGAAGCTGACGGTAGACGCGGGGGTCGCGACAGTGGTCGGTAAAAGCGAGAATAAGGACACGCTTCATCGCTGTTCCAACTCCCAGGTGCATTCTGGGCGGAAAAAACCGTTATAGGTGCCTTGAAAATCTCCCCGTAGAGCACTCTCATCCTGAACTTCAAATGAGTGGACCTTTTCAAACCGTTTGGATTGTAGCCATCCTTTTTCTGCGATGGTGAAGTCAATAAAGTAGCGTCCGCTGTTGAGCAGCTGTTTGGGAAGGGTGACACGCGCCTGGTACGAGCCTGCTTTTTTCACCTCTCCATGGCGCGGCTCACGGTTGCTCAGCGTGTGAAAGAGGAGGTGTCCATCGATACTGAAGAAACTCAAAACAAAGTTCACCTCTTTTGGTTCGTGTAACGTGAACTGAAACTCGATGTCTCTATCGGAAGAGAGAGAGTCGACCTGGACGCCGTTAAACTCTAGTCTCTTTGTGGGGGTCTCTCGCTGTTTAGAATAGTGAGCGAGGACCTCTTGAATTTCTCCCTGTTTGACTAATTTTCCCTCTTGGAGAAGGAGGCATTTCGTGCAGAGTTCTCCCAAAAGCTCTGGGTTGTGGCTCACGAAGATAAGGGTGCGTCCACTACGGACCATCTCCTGCATGCGCCCGAGGGATTTTTTTTGGAAGTCAGCGTCGCCGACTGCCAAAATCTCATCGACGAGCAGGATATCGGACTGGAGGTGTGCAGCGACCGAAAAAGCGAGGCGCATCTGCATTCCTGAAGAGTAGTGTTTGAGGGGCGTGTCGATCATGAACTCCACCTCAGAAAAGTCGACGATACTATCAAACTCTCGTTGGATTTCGGCACGTTTCATCCCTAAGATGGCCCCGTAAAGGAAGATGTTTTCTCGACCAGTCAGTTCTGGGTGAAAGCCGCACCCGACCTCTAAAAGGGAGGCGAGGCGTCCAGCGAGCGTGACCTCACCTGCAGTGGGATAGGTGATTCTTGAGAGAATCTTGAGAAGGGTGCTTTTTCCAGAGCCGTTGGGACCCACCAGTGCAACCGCGTCGCCCTCTTCGATTTCAAAAGAGAGATTGTCTAGCGCTTGAAGAGAGCTCTTCTTCTCTAAAAAAAGGGAGAGGGGGTTTTTCAGTTTTTGCATCAAGAGTGAACGAAAGCTATCGGCGACGCCCTGTTCAGGTATCCAGTACCTCTTTGAGAGGTTTTTCGCTTTGATCATCGGTTTAGAGGACATCGGCTAACTCGAGTTCAGTTTGACGGAAGAAATAAAGGCCATAGAGGAAAAAGAGCAGTGTACTTGAAGCGCTCAGCACCCATCCTGAAAGGGGCAGGAGTGCGAGAAGCGGCTCGCCGAGCGCCATCCAGCGAAACAGTTCGATCACGCAAACTAGAGGGTTGAGACAGTAAAGGCTCAACCACTTCTCTTGGATGAGGGTCGAGGGATAAGCGATGGGACTTGCAAACATCCACACCTGGATCAAAAAAGGGATGACGTAACGCACATCGCGGTAGAGGGCGGTGAGGGCAGAGAGATAGAGTGCGGGGCCTGCCGCGGCAACAAAAGCAAAACCCATCCAAAGAGGAAAAAGGAGGAGCTTGGGAGAAAGGGGATAGGAGAGTGCCATCGCGAAGATCAGAAAAAGGGCAAATGAGATCATCAAGTCAAGAAGACCGGCAAAGATTTTAGAGAGGGGGAGAGCGATCAGGGGAAAGTGCACTTTTTTGATCATGTTCGCTTCCCCAATCAAACAGGTGCTGGAAAAGTTGACCCCTGCTGAGATGTAGATCCAAGGAATCAAACCTGCGAGTGCAAAAAGGGAATAGGGAGCGCCTGCCGGGGAGGGAAAGGTCGAACTGAAGAGCAGGGTGAAAAGCGTCATGGTCAGTAGCGGTTGAAGCAGAGCCCATGCGACGCCTAAAAAAGTTTGTTTGTAGCGCACCTTGATCTCTTTCCAGGCGAGAAAATAGAAAAGTTCTTTGGCAGCGAGCCATTCGCGTACGCTCAAGAGGCTAAGTCTCTTTTGGGGGCAAATTTTCAGCCAGATCAATTCATTCATAAGGTAATATAGTAAACAATCTCCCCTTTTTTGGAATGGTATGTGTGGAATAGCTGCTCTTTTTAAGACTCCCTACGGAAGGTCTGTCATCGACGAGATGATCCGCCTTGTCGAGCACCGTGGTCCTGATGACGAAGGGGTGCAGTGCTTTGACGATGCCGCCCTCGCCCACCGGCGCCTCTCTATCCTCGACCTCAGCACCCATGGCCATCAGCCCTACAGCGACCCGACGGGCCGCTACTGGATGACCTACAATGGAGAGGTCTACAACTACTTAGAGCTCAAGAAGGAGCTTGAGCAGCTCGGCGTCTCCTTTACTTCGACTTGTGATACGGAAGTGGTCCTCAAAAGCTATCTCCAGTGGGGACTGCCCGCCTTTCAAAAAATGAATGGGATGTTTGCGCTGGTGATCTACGACTCAGCCGAAAAGCGCTTTCTTGCCCTCCGTGACCGCTTCGGCGTGAAGCCACTCTATTATACGAAGATTGCGGGAGGAATCGCGTTCGCCTCCGAGATCAAACAGTTCACGGCGCTCCCGGATTTCCAGCCAAAGCTCCACACCCCTTCTGCTCACGACTTCCTCGTTTACTCATTGACCGACCACCAGGCGGAAACCCTCTTTGAAGGGGTTTACCAGCTTCAAGGGGGCGAGTACCTCGATGATTTTGGGAGCCCCAAGCAGTGGTATACCCCACCGCGCCGCTTCTACGGAGGGGATTTTGAGGCAGCCGCTCAAGAACTGGAGAGCCGGTTGGAGAAAGCCGTGCAGATGCGGCTGCGTTCTGATGTGGAGGTGGGAAGCTGCCTCTCTGGAGGGATCGACTCCTCCTCTCTAGTGGGTTTAATCCATCAGCAGGGAAGCAGACATAAAACCTTTTCTGCGCTTTCTGAAGACCCTGTACTGAATGAAAAGGGTTACATCCAAGAGGTCGCAGAACGTTTTCAAATTCCAAATGAATCGGTCACTCCCGATGCTTCAGAACTCATCGAACGACTTGAGGAGATGGTCTGGCACTATGACTTGCCCTTTTCGACAACGTCCCCCTTTGCTCAGTGGAAGGTCTTTGAGCTAGCAAAGAAGCGGGGAGTGAAGGTGATGATTGACGGACAAGGGGCGGATGAGGCGTTTGCAGGCTATCATGCCTTTTTCGGAAATCGTCTCTACGACACACTTACTCACCCTCTTTCCTTTTTTAGAGAACTCAAAGCGATACAAGACCCTTACCAGGCTCTTTCTCATCTTGGGGGACTGTTGCTTCCAAAGCAGGTCCAGCGCCCATTGCGTAAAGTGTTAGGAAAGACACACGCTAAACCCGACTGGCTCCATCTAGACGGAGAGGCCCCTTTTTTATCTGAAAGAAGACGCTCTCTCTACGATCATACGCACCTACAAGTTGCACGCTCGAATCTTCCGATGCTGCTGCGCTTCGAGGACCGCAGCTCCATGGCTCACTCGGTCGAAGCAAGGACGCCTTTTGTGGATGTTGAAGTGATGGAACTCGCCCTATCGTTGCCGTCACATTTTAAAATTCAAGAAGGGGTCACTAAACGTGTGCTCCGTCAAGCGATGGAGAAGCAACTTCCACCCCGTATCGCAGCGCGTCGAGATAAAATCGGTTTTGCAACCGCTGAAGAGCGTTGGATGAAAAGAGAACGAGACACCTTTCGTGAGCTTCTCATCGATTCCCTAGAAAACACAGAAGGCTTGATCGATTCTCAAAAAGCGCTTGAGCACTTTGATGCAATACAAAAGGGAAGCAGAGCCTTCGACTCGCTTCCCTGGAAGTGGATCTCTTTCGGTCAGTGGATGAAGCGGTTTTTCTAAAGACAAAATGAATACATGAGAACTGCTAATAAAAAGAGCGGGTGAAGAAAGCGAGCAAGGAGGTTAGCACGCTCAACGACTTTTGGATTTCTTTTGAACATAAAAGCATCGAAAGCCGTGTGCACCAATCCCAAAAAGACAAGGATGGTCGAGAGGAGGATGAAGTAGTCCATCCGAGTGAGGTAGGAGACTTTAGGGAGTAGGACAGCGATTGCAAAAAGGTAGGCAATCAAAGTCAGAAAGGAGGTGGTCGATATTCCCACATTGATGCTGGTGTGTTCAGCTGAGATCCAGCGGGGAAGCCATGACATGATGACAATCATGCAAAGGGGAAGGATGACTTTCAGGATATAGTACATGGAGTGGCGAGCAATTGTGATATCCATTTTGTAGCCTGCTGTGCCAACCCCCTCTTCAAATGCGTAAAAGGGTGCAGACTCCGCACCCCAAGAGAGCACTTTAAAGTCTGGAAGGGAGAAGACATCAAAAATCCCTGAGCCTCTATCTTCTTGGTATTCCAATTCGGTGATTTTTACCTTGTCAGCATGCATTCCTGGAGCTGCTAAATGGAAGGTGAGTGTCTGCTGGTCAAAGGGAAACTCTTTGAGATCGAAAGGTTGAGAGAAGGCACCCCATATTTTCTGTTTATAGGTCACGGTCCCATCAGGGTCGACCTCCACATACTCTGGAAAGGCCTCCCAAGCCCTTTGTTGGTTGATGAGAGTGAGGTCGGGCGTCCAAACTTCTGAAACATCCTTGCGGATGGAGTGGGGGGTGTCATGCTGAAGGAAGGGGTTCTTCCATCTAGCTGTATAGAAAAGGCTGCCTGTAAAGTTCTGCTTCGCTGAGCTCACCTCATCGATATTGATGACATAGAGAGCCACCGCAATTTCATTGGGCTCTTTAGAGTCGTCAGCCTCTAAAGCCGCAGAGGTCAGTAGGATGAAAAACAGGAGTCTGAATAGCCACATACCCTCCTATGTAGCCTTTCCACTCTCTAGAGTCAAGCCTCGTTTAACGCCGCATTGACCTCTTGTAGCCTTTCTTGAGAGATGGGGTTGCCCGTTAGGTCGATTTCCCGGATGGCAGGGCGGTGTCCCTGTTCCCTGGCGTGTCTCAGAGCGGAAGCAATGGACCTAGCTCCGTCGTCTGTAATGCTACAGTTGCGGAGCCCTAGGTAGGTTAACGTGGTGTTGCCGCAGAAGAGATGGACGAGTTCCTCCACGCCCGGATCAGCGACAAGATTATCACTGAGTTCGAGATGCTCGAGTTTTGATTCAGGTTGTAAAAGTAAGTTCGTTAGTGGAATGGTATGTTCAGGAAGGATTTTATTTCTTCCTGAGAGATCTATGATACGATATTGGGAGTGAGTGAAGAGTCCATTCAGAGTGTCAATATGATCCTTCCATCGGACTCCAGGAAGCCTTAATACTTCAAGAGTGGCATTGTTGGGAAAGATAGTTGAAGGATAAGAGAAATCTTGCCTGGACACCTGACTAGGGTAAAATTCTACAGCTTTTCCAAAATCATGACTTGCAAGACGCTCTTCAAGCGTTTGGAGTTCTCTTCGGGTGAGAGCTCCATGAATCGTGACTGTAATCCACCTAGATTTTTCCTTTATTTTGACAGTCGCAGGCATCCTCAGTTCTTGGATGGCACTCTCGATGAATTGAATCAGTTTTGGTAAATCTGCTTTTTGAAATGTGGGAATATTAGGTCCTGCTTCCAAAAAGAGAGTCGTGCTGAGCCACTCCCCTTCATGCTCTGGAACGCAGACCGCTTCTGAGCCGTCAAACTCCACTACCGTTTTATTCTTGTCGAGGGCATAGAGCAGGTGGTTGAGTTGATAGGAGGTGAGCGTGACACTTGAAAAGGATAACTTTGTCACTCCGATCGTATTGTGCTCAAGGAGTTGTGAGAGGAGCTCAGGGTCGACATGAAGGAGCAGCTCAGCGACCAGGTTTGCAGGAAAGTGAGGAAGCATTCCAAGAAGCTCTTCACGATAAACCTCTGGGCTCTGAGGTTTAGGAAATCCGACAACTTCATCATTGTATGCAGCTTGCGGGTCGTCCGTCTCGATGCGTGCCACGGAGGTTTTTAGCCAATTTGCTAAATCAGCTCTGCTATTTTCATTTTGGAGCTGGTGTCCTCGAAGGTTCACATCTGAAAGTGTCAAATTGTCTTTAAGTGATGCGAAAGGGAAGGTAAAGGGTCCACCTAGGACACCACGAAGATTTATAGTCTGGACCGTTGTATTTGCGTTGAGAGCTTTGAATAATTGATCCACTTGATCTTGCGTGAGGGTCACTTGGAAAAGATCAAGTTCAGAGATGGGTGCTAAATCTTTTTCTAACACCTCACAAAGAAGATCGATGTCCACACGTAAAAGGTACTTTGCCAGTAGATGGGGCGAACACTTTCCGATCAAGTCTCGACGTGTGCCGACTCGGGTATCTTTTGTGCCGGCACTTCCAATTTGAACGAGATAATTCCAGGGATTTTCAAGTAGAAGGTACCCTAGCTCGTGACCAATTCGCTGTAAAACAGCAAAATCTTTTTCAGAGGTGGGATGAGGATCTAAGGGAAGTTCAGATAGAACCTGAGCAAGCCAAGCTTGTGAATTTCGGCCGCGGATGTTTGTCCAGTCAACTTCGTAGCTGCCCAGCGGAAGAGCGGTGAGTAAAGTCCCATCTTGTTTGCCTGGTATATGAACCGTGACTCTTTTATAAGGAGAGTCTTCTCTGCGAAGTCCGAGCGCTTTCCTGAAAAGAACATAAATCTTGTATGAACCAGGGGTGCTATTAAAAACAACGGGGGTGAGTCGGCTTAAAATTGCCTCTGCTTGAGGAGTAGGTGCGCCTTCTCGGCGAGTTGCTTTTAGGATAGAAAGGGCTGTGCCAGTATGGTCGTTCGTTTTTGCTTCATATAGACCTAATTTTTGCATCTCGCGCAAGCAATCCGCAATCGTAGCGTGTTCAAAATGTGGTTTGACTGCTCTAATGTTCATTTTTAAAAAGTTCCTTTTTTGTATGTTTGCATCGACTCTCAGCTCTTCTAGGTAGTTTTACAGTTTCAAGAGTCGTATTGTGAGGAAAGATGACTCGGGGGTAATAGAAGCACAGGCCCTGTCGGTTAGCCTCTGTATATTTGAACTCTACAGCTTTTCCCCAGTCATGAGACTGCAGTTTCTGTTGAAGTGCTTGAAACTCTCCTTGAGTCAAAGGACCAGAAATCTTCACTAAAGTCCCTAGCATAGTGTCCATGGTGCTTGTGGCAGCAGGTACACTCAGTTCTTGGATCGTTCTTTCAATAAACTGAAGCAGTTGAGGAAGGTTTGCATTGTCGAAATTTTGATCCTCTAGCTGTGATTTCACTCGCAATAACGCTTCTAGGCGATGTCCATCATATTCTGGAAGAGGGAAGGCTCCCGTGCCATCAAACTCAACTACCGTTTTGTTCAAATCAATAGCGAGTAATAATAAGAGCAGTTGGGGAGGGAGCATCCCGGTACCAGAAAGGCATATCCTTGTCACTCCGATCGTATTGTGCTCAAGGAGTTGTGAGAGGAGCTCAGGGTCGACATGAAGGAGCAGCTCAGCGACCAGATTTGCAGGAAAGAGAGGAAGCATTCCAAGAAGCTCTTCTCGGTATACATCAGGGCACTCTGGTTCAGGAAATCCGACAGGAATATCTTCGCCCCCTCTTGGATCGTCTAACTCGATGAGCGCAGTGAGGGTTACGATCCCTCTGAATATATCGTCATTAGAGTCGAATCGATGCCCTCGAAGATTCACCCTCGAAATCGTCCTATTGTCTCCGAGCAATTTAAAGGGGAAATGGAAGGGACCGCCTCGGACCCCTCGAAAATTTAGAACTTGGATCGTGGTATTCTCACTGAGGGCTGCGAAAAGTTGGTCGACCTGCTCTTGAGTCAGTTTTACCTGAAAGAGGTCGAGCTCGGTGATCTGTACTTGATTCCCTCGCAGCACTTCGCAAAGAAGAGCTATATCGGCACGTATGAGATATCTTGCCAATAGCTCAGGGGTGCATTTTCCTATCAGGGTACGTCGGTTGATCGGACGCTCATCTTTTGCAGCACTGCCACCGACCTCAACGAGATAGTCCCAGGGATTTTTAAGTAGAGGGTACTCGAGCTCCGCACCAAGTTGCTGTAACACCACAAAATCTTCTTCAGAGGTGGGGTGAGGATCTAGGGGAAGTTCCGATAGGATCTGGGTTAACCAAGTCTTTGTTTGCGGATGAGAGAATTTTGTTAAGTCGACTTCGTCGTTGTCAAGCTCTAGCGAGGTGTATAGGGTCTCATCACCATCCTCTCCATGGACGGTGACTCTATCATAAGGTGGATCATATGGAGGAAGGCCCAAAGCTTGCCAAAAGAGAGCATACATCCTGCTACAACCAGGAATTCGATTAAAATCAGCGGCGGTGAGGCGGTTTAAAATGTTGAGTGCACGAGGATTTTCTGCGCCTTTTTTTCGAGATACTTGAACGATTTCGCGAGCAGTGATGTCCAGGCCTTTTTTGGCCCTAAATATGCCGAATCGCTGCATCGCGCCAAGGCAATCTGCGACTGTTTGGTACTCAAATCCTTCTCTGACGGGTCTAATATCTATCATTTCAATCCTGTGAATAATTGCTTTATTCGGAAAATTATAAACAAATAATAAAATAAACCCAATAGTTTATTAAATACTTAGGTTATGATTTAAAATTTGATTGATAGAGAAAAAAAGGATAAGCAGTGGAGGGAAGACCTCCACTGCTTGTTGATTTTAGTTCGCTGGGATAATGCGAACCAGCTCGGGGGCTTTCCCAGGAGTTCTGGTTTCTGCGTAGATCTCATCACCTCGCCCAAAGCAAAGCACTCTTGTGATGCCTTTAAGCGTGGAGGGGTTCTGGATAAGATCGTAGAGACAGAAGCGGTTTTCTCTTATGTCAAAGAGGTAGGTTGTTTCAATGGTGTCTCCTTCTTCGATGAGGACGAGGCCATCGTCGCTGAGGTCGAGAATGTCGATGCCTGTTGTGTAGTGAAACTGTCCTTTGGCGTCTCTAAGAAAAAGCTCGTCTCCCCCAGCGAAGGTTTCTCCGTCGCACTCACCTGCAACACATAGCTTTTTATTTACATGGGAGGGGCAGAAGTCACATCCATCGGTCCGAAAGAGCTGGTGGGAGCGGTTACGGGCAATGGCGTAGGACTTGACTGCAGTAAATTCGCTATTTTCTTCAGAAATCATGAGAACATCATTGAATGTCGATGTCATCAAGTGGACTGACGCCGCGTTTTCCCCGACTTCTAGAGGCTGCCAGTTCGACTCAGCGTAAAGGTAGAACTCTGGTTGAACAGAGGTGCCCACAACAAGTTCGTTGTTGTTGGTGAGGGCTATCTCAGTAAAGGGAGAGCTCTTACTTTTCGGAAGCTCAATCACCTGAAGCTCACTCATCGGTTCTCCGTAGATCACAAATTGGGAGAGGACTTCACATTCGACCCCGTCGTGACCTTCATTGAAGCAAGAGACAAGGCTAGCCACTCTACCATGGTCGTTGCTGACATTTTTTGAGCTGATGTGTTCTGAAGTAAGGTTTGTCGCCTTATTATCGAGGCTGAAGGTGCGGCTTTTACCACTATTTGAGTCGTAGGCAAAGAATTGGGCTGTGCGTTTTGCGGGTTTTGCAGATGCAATCGGCTCTTCCTTTGGTTCTTCTGGTACAAGGATAGGGGGAGTGTCCGCCGCCGGTTCGCCGTATTGAGTTCCAAAAAGGACTCCTGTGGGTGTATGGGAGTAGAAGGCTTCTCCGAAGTTAGAAGTTTTGGTGAGGGGTTCAACTTGATACTCTGTGACAGCAACTAAGGGAGCTGTAAAAATTAAAAAAATACTAAATAGTTTATTCATATCGACTCCTTTTTTTAGTAAAAAAAGTCGATTGTATGGGGTCGAAACTTTGTTGAGAAGGGGTTTTATACCCCTGAATATTTCGTGAAAAATTCAGGTTACTGCAATTGGAAGCTTTCTTTAATGTGCCCTTTGCGGATCGCAAGAAGAGCGAGGGCGATGCTGATCGAGAGGTGGAAGAGTAGCGGGAAGCTTGTCAAGGTCCAGCTGTAGATAAAGACCACCGCTGCGATAGGAATGAGGAGCCAGCGGAGGTTACGGGCAGGTTCAGCGAAAGAGATCACAGAGATGAGGACCACAAGAGCGCCGAGGATGTGGTCGAGAGAGGCGATCAGGTAACTGAGCTGTAGGCGGGAGGAGTAGAACATCAGGACGAGGCCGACGAGTGCGGCAACGATCAGTGTGGGGGGGAAGCCGATGCCACGCATGGGGAAGATGGGGGAAGGTTCTTGGGTGATGTGGAGTGGCTCTTTGAGGCAGCTGGATCCTTTCACGAGGAGGGTATAGAGGCTCGGTGCTTTTTTGCGGTACATTTTGAGGAACTGGTAGGTCAAAACCATCTCGTCGACCGCAAAGGTGATCATAAAGAGCATCATGATCGCTGTCAGGAGGCACCAGAAGCACCAAGCGCCGACGATGAGCGGCTGCAGGATAATGAGGATGGTGCTCACAAGACCGACAGGAATGATCAGCATGCAGAAGAAGAGGACGAAGATCGGTTTTTTATGCCAGCGCTCTTCTCCTCCGTGGAGGGCCATGATGGTTTCGAGGGTGTAGGCCATCGCTCCCAGCCCCGCATCAGAGACGGGAAACTTCTTTGAAAGAGGGGAAGTGATGACGTCGATGGTGCCGTTGCCAAAGACGGGGTCGATCAGTTCGTGGAGGTAGCCCAGTTGGTAGGATGCCATGGTACGAGCGGTTAACCAGCAGAGAAGGGAGAGGGCGGCGATCGGCACTCTCTCAGAGAGGCGTGAGGGGTTGTAGGACCAGCCCTTCGGCGTCGCATGAAGCGGGTGCGGAGCCTCTTCATGCCAAAGCATCGCCACAAACATCACCACAAAGCCTGTCAGAGTGTCATTGAGGTAGCTTCCTCCGAGCTCGGCCCAGAAGGCGAGTGGTGCAAACTGTAACCAAAGGCCCACAAAGAAAAGAAGGTAGTCGGCTTTATGGTCTTCACGCCTTAAGCGAACAATCGCAATCACAATGATCAGTAGAGCTGAGACGATGTCCGAGACCTTCATCGCCACGCTGACGCCACTGAAGGTCCAGGTCGACGCGATCATCAACATCGCGACGAAGACAAGGAGTATGGAAGACCAGAACTTACTTCGCATGAGATTGGATATGTTTTTTGAGGTGTGAACTCATTTCTAAACCATTTTCCTTATACCATTTGATGGGGTCTGACTTGAGCCAATCGCACATCACTGGAAGGGAGGTCTTGATATAGTGTTTCGGTGTCCATCCAAGTTTCTCTTTGGCAAGGGAGATATCCAGAGCGTAGTGGTCGTCGGCAAGGTCGATCATCCAGGGTTGGATGAAGTTATCAGAGATAAAGGGGAGGTGGTTTTCCACCCATGCGCCCTCTTTTGCCACCCACTTAGGGACTCGGAATACAGAGAAATCCTTGTGGTTGAGGATTTCTGAGATCGTGTACTGGAGGTCCTTATAACTCATGGTTTGATCTTCACCAATGATTACAGGGAAGTAGGGAGGCAGGGAGTCTCTTTTTTCGATAGCTAGCTCGAACGCGTCAACGAGATCTTCGAGGTGGAGGAAGGGGTTACCGTGAGAGGTGTCTCCAGGGAAGAGGTGGGCATTTAGTTCGTGCTCATAGATCCTTTGGATGTTGTGCGAGATCGGAATGGAGTGGCACAGGTCATCGTAGCAGCCAGCGATTCTCATGACGCAGGCGGGGATGTTCCCGTGGTTCTCCTGGATGACTTTTTCTGTTTTCACTTTCGACTTGGGGTAATCCCAGCGCGGTTCGACAGGCGAGTTCTCATTGATCGTTTCCCCTAGTTCACACGGCTTGTGAACGAGGAGAGTAGAAGAAAAGATAAACTGGTCAACGTTTGAGAAGCTTTGAAGCCCACGGAGAAGCCGCTCTGTTCCTTGCACAGTGATGACGTCGTAGAGTTCAGGCTTCTGGTTGGAGAAGGAGTAATACGCTGCGAGGTGGATCACGGGGCCGAGGTTGTCCCCAAAACGCTCTTTGACCTCGTTGAGGGCATCGTTCACACTCTCGTCTGAAGAGATATCCATGTTGATGTGAGTCATTGACTTCTCGTGAGGATGTTCGTGGCGGTCAAAACCCACGACTTCATACTCATCGGCAAAACGGTGGACGCAGAGTTTTCCGATTCGGCCACTTGCTCCTGTAATGAGCATCACTTTCTTTTTAGACATGAATCACTCCTCTTCGTTATATTCCAACTTAATTCCATCTATATAAGAGGCCAGAGTAATGATCAAATTGAATTACAAACAACTTGTATTCAGCGGTTTAATCCTATTTTTTTATCCATTGGCGGCGGAGCCGTTCTTTTCCGAGTATGAGGGCTTTATTGAGAGTATCCGTGAGGCAAAAGCGGTTGTCTATGAACTGGAAGATGGCGAGGAGTTTAGAACAGAGTGGCACCGACTGAGTGCAGAGCTAGCAAACTCGCTTCCCCGTTTGCAGACCCTCTTAGATCTTCAGAAAAAGATCGGCAATGTGAGGGAGTTGAGGACGATCGCAAATGGAAATCATCTCGTTTTTAAGGCGCTTCTTAATGACCGTAAGATTCTTATTGTAAAGTGTTTTAAACCACATCAACTGCATGAATTTGTGGATGAAATTTGGGCTTATGCCTTTTTTGATGGACGCATCCCCGCTCCCCAAATCTATCAGATTGGTCGGATTGGTACCCCAGAGGTTTGTTATATCGTTGAAGAGTACATTGAAGGGGTGGGTCTTTATGACCGGTACAAACGTTTTACTAAGATGGGGGGATACCCCAGGAAATGGGAGCTAGATCAGCTGCTTCTGATCACGAAGAAGTGGGGGGAGGCAATGGGTCGCCTTCAAAACCTCTCTGTGAAGAGCTCCATCCACGACTACCCCCGTGTTAAGGGGTCGATCCTGAAAATTGCAAAGGAGGCGTGTGCTCGGTTAGGCTCTCTTGGAGTCGAGGCTCTTGAAATTTTTGAAGAAGTCATCGAGGAAGGTGGGATTCTGTTGGGTGTTGGGCATGGCGACGCTCATCCTGTGAATATGCTGATTGTGGATAAAGAGATTGTGTTCATTGATCTCGAAAAGGCTGGGGCTCTCATCTCTCCAGAGGGGAGGGGGACAGGCCTTCTGCACTTTGATTTTGCGTACGCTGCCTGTGTCTTCCAGCAGCTTTTGGTGGATGGACTCACCCAGGAGGAGAGGGAGCTATTGACTGAGGCGGTGAGAGAGGGTTTTTATCATGTTCGAGGTGAGGTACCTAACGAGCAGACACTTCTGTTTCATATCTTGGTCCGCCTTTTTAAGGATGCTCGTCACCACCCAGGGGGAGATCCGAACGCTGAACACCATAATACCTCTTTTAATCAGCTGAAGAGTCAAATTGCAGAAGTCGTATCTTGTCTAAAAGCGATCTTATAGGTTAGAATCATTCTCTTTCTAAACGGAAAGATGGCCGAGTGGCTGAAGGCGCGTCCCTGCTAAGGACGTATGCGGGTGACCGTATCGAGGGTTCGAATCCCTCTCTTTCCGTTCTTTTTCTTGAATCCTCCTCAAATTTTTTTTGCCCTCAGATTGTGAAAATTTGCAATGTAACTGCAAATTATACAGGAGAACTGCAGCTCGTTCCTTACTTTGTGGGGATCGGTGGTGGATTTCCAGCGAGCTTTTTTGGGACGAGGACCGCGATGAGGTAAGTCGCTCCTGCAAGGAGAGCGATGGTTGCACCTGTTGGCCAGTCAAGATGGAAGGAGAGGACCGTTCCCCCCGTTGTAAGAAGGGCGCTGATGCCGATGGCAGTGATCATGACCATCGAGAGTCGATTGGTGAATAGAGCGCTCACTGCAGCGGGGATCGTCAGAAGCGTCATGACAAGAACAATTCCGACGATTTGAATGAGTAGGACAATCGAGATGGCGATGAGAGCCAGCAAGAGAAGATAGAGATTCGTGACATGGATGCCTTGGAGTTTTGCTTGTTCTTCATCGTAGCAGATGATCAAGAAGCGTTTGTGTAGAAGTGTCACCGTTACTATCACAAAGAGGTCAAGAATGAGTAAAAAGACGAGGTCTTGGGGAGTCACCCAGAGGATGTTTCCAATAAGAAAACTCATGAGTTCTACATTGAAGCCAGGCGTCTGAGAGATAAACAAAATTCCTGCAGCCATTCCAACCGACCAGACGGCAGCGATGACGGTATCTTCACGTTCGTTTGCAAAGAGATGGATCCAACCAATGAGAAGGCTGGAGAGGACGCCTGCAATCAAGGCGCCGAATAGGGGAGAGAGAAAAGTGATCCCGTGTACGCGGTCGAGCCAAATAAAAAGACCGATCCCACCTAGGATTGAGTGGGCAATACTTCCCGAAATAAAAACGATCCGTTTTACAACCACATAGGAGCCAATGATCCCACTCACAACAGAAGCAAGGAGTCCGGCTGTGAGGGCATAAATCAACAGAGGGTTTGTAAAAAGAGCGTTCCAAAAAGTCATTAATGTCCTTCCGGTTGAATAAGGGGTGTATGATAAAGGCCATAAATAAAATGTTCGCAGACTTGAGAGGGCTCTAAAAGTGTGACGCCTTTTTGAACTACAGCCACTTTGGTCGCATCCTCCACCGCTGTTTTTAAATCGTGCGAAACTAAAACAATCGTGAGCTCTTCTTTCAACTTTCGAAGGAGTGCATAGATGTCTTGGGCATTTTCTGCATCGACACTCGCTGTGGGCTCATCAAGGATAAGAAGCTTGGGTTTGGAAGCGAGGGCACGGGCAATGAGGGCGCGCTGTGCTTGTCCAGACGAGAGAGTACTGAAAGGTTGGTCGATAAAGTCGCTTAATCGCACGGTTTCGAGTGCCTCCTCCACTGCTTCGACATCTTCTTGGCGGTAGCGCCCCCACCAGGGAAGAAACTTGAGTCGTCCAGAAAGGGCAATTTCTCGCACTGTGATAGGAAAAGCGCGGTCGATCTCGAGTGTTTGCGGAACGTAAGCAATTTCATTGAAAGCGTGAGAGGGTGATTTTCCAAAAAGTTCGATCGATCCAGAGGTGGGAGTGAGGAGCCCAACCATGAGCTTAATGAGAGTGCTCTTTCCTCCCCCGTTTGGTCCTACAACCGTGAAGAACTCCTGTTCATTCACCGTGAACGAGACCTGTCTAAAGGAAAAGTAGGATCCGTAGGAGAAGGAAACCTCTTTGAATTCTACAGCGGGTGTTGTCACTCTTTTCCAAGCTCCTTTGAAACAGTTTCAATCGAGTCTAAAAAAGATGCGGAATAGGGATCCACTTCAACCACTTTCAGATTGAGTTGTTTTGCGAGGATCTCAGCCCCTTTGTTATTGAACTGCGGTTGAGTAAAGACCACCGCCACTTGATGTTCTTTCACTCTCCTCAAAAGACGGGTGATCTCTCTAGGGGAGGGTTCGCGACCCTCGTGCTCTACGGAAAGCTGTGTCAAACCATACCTCTTTGCGAAGTAGGAGAAGGAGGGGTGAGAGACGAGAAAAGTTTTTTTGGAGGAGGAGCTCAAGTTGCGGCGGATTTGTTGATCGAGGAGGGTGAGCTGAGCGAGTAAAGAGGCTTCTCGTTGACGGATCTCGGGGCAACTTTCAGGAAAGAGTTGGCAGAGGGCTGCTCCCATCGTTTTCACTTGAGTCTTCAAAATGATCGGGTCGAGCCAGAAGTGGAGATCGCTCGTGCAGTGGCCATGGCTGCAGGTTCCCCCCATCAGCTCCACCCCTTGCTTCAGGTCGACGGTCTGGAGCTTTGGATTGTGGTTTTTAAGGGTCTTTTCGAGTTTTTTTTCAAAATGCTCCCCGACTTGGAACCAAATTTGGGCTCCGAGGGTGGCATCGACCTGCCTAGGTGTGGGCTCGAAGGTGTGCATGTCTGCCCCAGCAGGCACGACGCTGACCACCTCAACCTGATCACCGACCAGTTCACGGGCGAGCTGAGCGTAAGGTGGGATGGTGACCATGACCGACGGTTTCTCGCCGCATAGAAAGATAGGAAGGAAAAAAAGAAGAATTTTTAATAGTTTCACGGATAAATTGTACTCGATTTTAATGCTCAACCGCAAGGGGATAATGGGGATAGCCTGTAAGGACAGGGGCATTGACTTTTTGGGGTTTAGGCGATAGAATCACCCCTTATTATACCCTAGATAGTTCATGAGCACGCAAGTAAGCTCTCATAAGCCTTCATGAAAGATCCGGGATAGTTATTTTTATCTCCTGACCTGAGGTACCATGATCGATACATCTTTTTACGTCCTTTTGAGCATTCTTGCGCTAGGCTTCTTAATTTTTATTCACGAGCTGGGACATTACTATGCTGCCCGCTGGATGGGAATGAAGGTCGATGCATTCGGCATCGGGTTTGGAAAGGCCATCTACTCTTGGACACGTGATGGTGTTGAGTGGCGCCTCAACTGGCTTCCCTTTGGTGGATATGTCAAAATTGCGGGGATGGAGCTGAGTAAGGATGAGGATCCTGATAAGGTTCCTGGTGGTTTTTACTCTAAAACACCTCTACAGCGGATTTTTGTCTCTTTTGCAGGGCCCTTTGTGAACCTCGCTTTCGCGCTTCTCGTCTTCACTGTGATTTGGATGGCGGGGGGACGTGAAAAGCCCTTTTCACAGCTGACGAATGTCGTGGGTTGGGTCGATCCCAAGTCTGAGCTTTTTGCTGAAGGGGTTCGACCGGGCGACGAGGTCCTCTCTTATAATGGACATGCCTTTCGTGGTGTCGCAGATCACATGACAGGGCCGATGATGGCTGGCGACTCTTTGACCGTCGAGGGAATTTCTCAAAAGGGGGGTAAACCTTTTGAGTTCACGATCAAACCCTATCCACATCCTGCAGCACTCCAGCAAGGTTTGATGACTTCGGGAATCCTTCAACCTGCCAGCTTTGTCATCACAGGTGACCTTTCTTCAAAGGTCGGTCCTGGTGGGATCCAGAAGGGGGACCGCATTGTTTGGATCAATGGGGAAAAAATTTATTCCATGTACCAGCTGAGAGGGGCTCTGAACAGTGACCGCGTCCTTCTCACTGTCAAGAGAGGAGACAAGCTCCTACAGCGCCGCGTTCCTCGAGTTTCGGTGAATGAGCTTTTGCTCAACACGGAGACACGTGAGGAGCTGACCGACTGGCAGTTTGATGCAAAGTTGTCAGGGAAAAAACTAAGAACTCTCACCTTCCTTCCCTATAACCTCGACCACGATGGGATTATAGAGGGGCGGATTCCTGTTGTTGATCAGGAGTTGGAAGTAGAGTTTTTTCCTAAAGTGGTTGCAGGTGCGACGGACGAACCCCTTCAAGCAGGGGATCGTATCGTGGCGATCAGCGGTTCAAAAATCGCTAACTCAAGCGAGCTTTTCTCGAAACTTCAAACACAAATGGCAAATGTCATTGTGAAGCGTGGTACAGAGCAGGAGAAAGTGCTTTCACTTCAAGAAGAGCAAGCGCACTTCCTTAAAGCTTTTGAGAATCCCGATCTACAAAAATTGATCCAGTCGGTGGGTTCAAATGAATCCCTCCATCAACTGGGAAGCTATGTTCTCCTGGGGCCGATCGAGCCCAAAACACAGCAGGCTCTTCACCAAAATACACCAGAGTCGAAAACGGCCTACTTGAGTCAGTTGGTGGAAAAGCAAAAAGAGATTGAAGCGATTGAAAACCCAGAGATGAGAGAAAAAGCCCTGGCACAGTTCCATCAAAGCCAAGAGCAACTCTACCTGGGGATTTCTGTGACCGATGCACAGGCTCGGTACAACCCGGGTCCTTTCCAACAGTTTGGGGACCTGACGAAAGAGATCTACCGCTCACTCAAAGCGCTCTTTACAGGCACACTGAGCCCTAAGTGGCTCTCTGGTCCTCCAGGAATTGTTCAAGCGGTTCAATCGAGCCTCAAAGTGAGCTACGTCGAAGCACTCTTTTGGCTAGGTCTCATCAGCTTGAATTTAGGGTACTTGAATCTGCTTCCTATTCCGGTCCTTGACGGGGGCTATATCTGCATCTTCCTTTTTGAAATGGTGTCGAAAAAACGCGTCCGCCCTGAGTACTTGGAGAAGTTGATCCTCCCCTTTGTCCTTATCTTGATCGGCTTCCTCATCTATGCAAGCTATAACGACCTGATTAGAATTTTGGGAACTTAATCGCGTGTTCTCTCCCTCTCTGGGAGAGAGCGTCTTTCAAGTGCTCTTCTAAACTTTTTTCTGAATCGATCTCTGCAAGGTTTTGAAGCGGCAGTGGGCCTTCTCCTTCAATCAGGAGGATGGGATCCTGCTCAAGTGATTCGAGATGGGTCACCTCTCCTAAAGAAGGGAGGAACTTCTCTTCTGTTGTCATGAGGAGAAGCCGTTTTTCTGGTGCAGCTAAGGAAACCCCCATCGAAAGAGGAAGGGCAAATCCCTCTGGGAGGGAGTAGGAGGTCAAGTATTGCCTTTTATGAAGAGGGAGCTGCAGAAGTTGATGTGATTCGTCGATGAGCATGGAGTCTGACCGGAGGTTTTTTTCGATGGTGAACTCTAAGCTGCTGCGGTGCTTTTCAGGAAAATGCACTTCTCTTGGAGGCGTGTTTCTCATCTCTACAAGCCCTTTGACAAAGTCCGTCAGAAGAATCTTTTTATAGAGATGGTGGTCAATCTTCTGCTCAAAGCGGCTAAAGAAGAGCGAGTGGTTGGGTTTTGCTTCAAGAAGATCTTTTTGTAAAAGGCCGAGTGAGAGGAGAAGATCTCGCTTTTGAATCCAAGGGAGAAGCGTCTCTCCTAGGACGCCCACGAAGAGGGGGTGCCTTTCATCGATGACGGTTTTAGCAAGGGGAGTGGTTACATAGGGGAGTCCCTTCCTTTCCAAAAAAGTGAGGACAGCGTGCCCTAAATCAAAACTCATGATCTCTTTTCCTAAAACCACTAGAGGTCTTTCGGCTTGATCAAGAAGCTTTTCTGTCTCTTCAAGAGCTTCCTTGAGCGCTGTTTTGTCTGACTGAAGATCTTCTGAAGATGTGGAGGGGGAACCTGTCCCTGAAAACTTCTCACTGATCTGCAAAAGGACTGGACGTCCAGAAATCTTCGCGCTTGTCTTTAAGGATGGGATTTTTTGGGTGGCATCGGAAGTTTGGTCAAGGAGTGCCTGTTCACAGGTGAAGGGTGCTAAGAGTTGAGAGACCTCTTCGTCATTTCCCTCAGTGATGAGAAAAAGAGGCACAGCTTCATCATGACAAGCTTTTACCACATCCACGAGCGAGTAGAGCTCCTCTTCTGGAACGTATAGAGCCCCAAGTCCTTTCTGAGTGGCATAGCCGTAGGCCATGATCGCTGCTGATTTTGCTGAAAGGGCGGGGACGGAGTGGATAGGGTGCTTGTTGAGCTCTTTCTGCAAAGGTGGGGGAAGTTCGTGATGTAAAAAGAGGTGCTCCACTTCCTCCTGGATCAAGTGGTTAAGCACCTGCTTCAGAAGGGGGGGGCTTTCACCTTGAGGGTGGAGGGGGACGATCACCGAGTCTTCCATAGTCTGGACTCTACCCGAAGAGCAAAAAAATCCCAAGTGGGTGTTTGATAGAAAGAGTGGACGACTTCTTTTTTCTAGGATATTTTACTAAGATATTCATTTTCTTAGGTTTATTGCTTCTGGTTCAGGAATAGTTGATTCCATGCAACAGTGGCAACCTGCGTTGTTTGGGTGTCGAAGGTCTGATCTTGCTCTGTTAGGAAGGCACCAACTCGTTGGTCCCAAGCCTCAAAATCCTCTGAGGGAGGAGAAAGGCTATTTAGAAAGTCCAGGCGCAACCTGAGGTGCCGCAAAAGCCTCTTCTGGAGGGCAATGTAGGCATCGGAGTCGGTTCTTGTCCAGTTAGACATGATTTTTTTATGTAGGCGGTTCAACTCTTGAAAGGCGTCCGCGACCGATACTCCAAGTGGCCAGTGAAGGTTCGCGGCAAAGTAGGCAACGCTCGGATAGTAATCGATGTTATAGCAAGCGACTCCATCGACGAGATGTTGAACTCTTCCAGGATCGTAGTTATCAGGACATAGCATGATTGACCTTATTAGGGTTTGAAAAAACCCCAAGTGAAGCGGACTTCAAATGGGGTTTTTAGATTCAAAAGTTTGAAGAACGATTACTTATCATCGTCTTCGAGGATTTCGACTTCAGCCTCCTCGATCTCTTCCTCTTGCTGGGCACCTTGTGGCTGCTCGCCGTTCGGTGTGGGTCCCGCTTGAGGGGTAGGTCCACCAGGAGCTTCTGTGGGTCCGACGCCCGCTTTCGAGAGCACCTCGCCAATCTTTTGCATGTGCTGCTCAAGGTTGGTTTTGGCGGTTTTAATCTCAGCGATGTCATCTTTTTCGAGAGCTTTTTTCACGGCGTCGATGTGGGCTTGTACATCCTCTACGACGTCGGCTGGAAGCTTCTCTTTGTGTTCGCCGATCGCTTTTTCCGCTTGGAATGCCATCGAATCCGCTTCGTTCTTGATTTGGATCTCCTCTTGGCGTTTTTTATCCTCTTCACGGTGCGCTTCAGCATCGCGGACGAGGCGGTCGATCTCATCTTGATCGAGACCAGAAGAGGCTTCGATACGGATCTTCTGCTCTTTCCCTGAGGCCTTGTCTTTCGCAGTGACGTGGAGGATTCCATCCGCGTCCATGTCGAAGGCCACCTCGATCTGTGGCACTCCACGTGGAGAAGGAGGGATGTCTGCTAAGTCAAAGCGTCCGACCTCTTTACAGTCGCTTGCGAGCTTTCTCTCTCCTTGAAGAACGCGGATCGTCACGGCAGGCTGGTTGTCAGCTGCGGTCGAGAAGATCTGCTTCTTCTGTACAGGGATGGTGGTGTTACGCTCGATAAGAGGTGTCATCACTCCACCGAGGGTTTCAATTCCGAGGGTGAGCGGAGTTACGTCGAGAAGAAGCACGTCTTTCACGTCTCCAGCGAGAACTCCACCTTGGATCGCAGCACCTACAGCAACGACCTCATCTGGGTTCACCCCTTTGTGTCCTTCTTTACCGAAGATCTCTTTCACGCGCTCTTGAACGGCAGGCATTCTGCTCATTCCACCGACGAGGATCACTTCGCTGATGTCATCTTTAGAAACGCCGGCATCATCAAGGGCTTTGATGCAAGGCTGGACGGTTCTCTCGACAAGATCGTGTGTCAGCTGTTCGAGCTTCGCACGTGTGAGGGTGAGCGTGAGGTGTTTGGGTCCTGATGCATCCATGGTGATGAAGGGGAGGTTGATCTCTGTGGAAGTCGTTCCAGAGAGCTCAATCTTCGCTTTCTCAGCGGCGTCACGGAGACGCTGCAGAGCCATTTTGTCTTCAGAAAGGTCAATGCCTTGATCTTTCTTAAACTCTTCGAGCATCCAGTTTAAAACGGCGATATCAAAGTCGTCACCTCCGAGGTGGGTGTCACCGTTGGTGGCAAGGACTTCGAAGACCCCGTCGCCGATCTCGAGGATCGAGATATCGAAGGTTCCACCACCGAGGTCATAGACGGCGATCTTTTTGTCATGGGTCTCTTTATCAAGACCGTAGGCGAGAGCGGCAGCGGTGGGCTCAGGAATGATCCGCTTGACATCGAGGCCAGCGATCTTACCCGCATCTTTTGTCGACTGTCTTTGAGAGTCGTTGAAGTAAGCAGGAACGGTGATCACCGCTTCAGTGATGGTTTCACCGAGGTAGGCTTCCGCTGTCTCTTTCATTTTCATGAGAACGTAAGCAGAAGCTTCTTCTGGTGTCATCTTTCTTCCGTCTGTCAGTTCGAAAGTGGCGTCGCCGTTATTTCCAGAAACGACTTTGTAAGGGACGGTCTTGACCTCAGAATCCACCTCGTCGCGCTTACGACCAATGAACCTCTTAGGAGAGGTGATGGTGTTTTCTGAGTTAGCAACCGCCTGGCGTTTTGCCGGAACCCCGACGAGACGCTCATCTCCTTTGATGGCGACAACAGAAGGAGTGGTTCTAGACCCTTCAGCGTTGGCGATGACCTTCGCTTGGCCTCCTTCCATGACAGCTACGCAGGAGTTTGTGGTTCCTAAGTCAATTCCAATAATTTTGTTCGATTTTTTCTTGTCACTCATGTCTATTACTCCTCTATTTCGTCCGAAGGCTCTTCTTCCTCTTCCGGACGAGCTTCAGTTTTAGCTTTTGCAACAACCACGTGGGCGGGTCTTAAAACTTCATCCCCCATGGTGTAACCTTTTAAAGTCTCTTTGATGATGGTCCCGGGGAGCTGGTCTTCGCACTCCTCGGTTTCACTCACATGATGGAGGTGGGGATCGATCGGCTTTCCCAAAGTTTCCATCGGCGCGACATTCATCGCGGTGAGGACATCTTTAAAGTGTCCGAGGATCATCTCAAATCCTACGGCCCAGTGTTTGACCTCATCACTCATAGCGCCCTTGTGCTTCAGGGCGTTTTCCATCTGATCGATCGGGGTGAGGAAGTCGACAACGACCGACTTGGCACTTTGTCTGCACATCTCCTCACGCTCTTTGATGAGTCTTTTTCTCATGTTCTCCTGCTCGGCGAGCAGTCTCATGTATTTATCTTTGTATTCAGCGAGTTCGTTCTGAAAATTTTCAATTTCTGAAACCGTGGTCGTTTCGGCCTCCCCCGTTTCAGGTTGAGTTTCAGGGGGAGTTTCAGGCGTTTCATCCATTCTTTTTATCCTCTAGTAGGAGGAGCTCTTTCTTAGGGAGAAGAAGCTGCTCTTCCATCGGTTGTCTATAGGTAATACGGTATTTGTAAATGCGTTTGGTGAGCTCTTCGCTCACTTTTTCTGAAAAGTAGCGCAAGGTTGCAAAGAGCTCTTTGTAATCCATGCGTAAGGGGCCAATCAGCCCAACCGCTCCCACGACTTTCTGTCCGATTGTGTAGGGAATCGCAATCACTGAAAAATCGGGTTCTTCCTGTGAGTAGGGGAGAAGCTCTTTTCCAATCCAGTACTTCAGCTTCTCTAGCTTGAGGCACTCTTTTAAAATGATGCGCATCCCTTGTAGGTTTTCAAAAAGCGATAGCATCTTTGCGAGCCGTGCAGCGCTGTCAATTTCGGGGTAGTTGAGAAGGTTAGACAGCCCTGTTTTGTAGATTCCGTTGTCGCTAAACTGGCTGTAACCGACAATGTAGCGAACCATCACTTCGTTGTACCAAGTCTTCGCAAGTTCAAGTGTCTCCGCGTCAGCCTCCTCAGGCAAATCGTGGCCTGTCATTCGATAGAGAAAGTACTGTTCGATGTGCTTCACGCGGAACGTGTTCAACTTCAAATCACAGTGGAGGATCTCGGTATGGATCTGTCCAAAATTGGTCATCACCACGGATAGGGCGCGGTTTTGATCCAGCTCAACGAGTTTGATATCGAGAGCAAAGTCCTGGTCAAACTGGGGTGGCATCATAAAGACCGCTGACTTTGTCAATCTTGAGAGCAGCTCTGCCGATTCTTGCAAAAAGGCATTCACTTCGGGGTTGCTCTCATTCGTGAGCGCATCAATCTGCTTCTTGTGGTCAGGATTCTGTTCGCTTGACTCGAGTGCCTCCTCCGCATACCACTGAAAGGCCTTCTCCGTAGGGACCCTTCCGCCAGAGGTGTGCAATTGGACTAAAAACCCCTCCTGTTCGAGGCTGACGAAGTAGTTGCGGATGGTCGCGCTGCTAAACCCGTCAAAACCGGACTCTTTGAGGGAATTCGAGCCGACAGGCTTTCCTGTGGCGATAAAAGACTCAATCAGCCCAAAAAGGACCTCTTTTTCGCGCTCTTTTTTGCTTTTTGACGCTTTTTTCTCTCTCATTATACATCAATAATACTCCTGAAGAGGACAGCTGTCAAGAAAATTTAGCGCTCTCACTACGAGATTGCTAAATTAGGCTCTAATGCCGTTTTTTGGGGGGTAGAGTAAGGGAGGCTCTTTAGATACTCCCTTATTCGAGTGTGAATTGGACCTTGGTGCGCTTGTGGAAGAGGGCTGCGATGGAGTTGCCTTTGACGCGGTAGTTGAGGTTGTTGGTCTCACTGGCGGTAATGATGAAGCGGGTGAGGGTCAGGACGTCAGTTTCATCGCTGCGGTAGATGTTCATCGAGAGGAATTCTCGGATCCCGTCCGTCGTATCAATAATGAATTGGGCATAGTAAGAGACGGCTCCAAACGCCTTTGACTCCACGGGGGGGATCTCTTTAACCTTAGTGACAGCGTCTTGGTTCACTTTATATTCCTGTACAACGGAGTCGAGGATGCTTTTAGCGATCTCTTCAGTGTCACTTGGGCTCCTGGGTCCGATAATGAGGTTCAGCTGCACAAGGGGGTTGCTATTGATATAGGAGGCAACGGATCCTTCAACGGAGGGGCGTTCAGGAAAAATGGTTTCGACTTGAACGCCTTCGCCTTTGTAGGTGACAAAGTAGGCACCATCTCCTCTCTCCTCAAACGTGAAGCCACCAAAGAGAAGGAGGGGCGCTAAAAGAAATCCTATGAGAACTCGTAACATGCCCCTACGTTACACAAGAGCAGTAAAAAAAAACAATATCGTGTATAATCGCCTTGTTATGCGAGAACTAAAGCACCTTTTTGACAACAACCGCGCTTGGGCGGAGAGCAAAAAAGAGAAGGATGGAGAGGTCTTTCTCAAAAGCGCTCAGAAGCAAACTCCCAAATATCTTTGGATCGGCTGTTCCGATAGCCGTATTCCTGCTAACGAGATTCTGGGATTGGAGCCTGGAGAGCTCTTTGTGCACCGCAATGTTGCCAACCTCTTTCCGAATACCGATTTTAATTGCCTCTCTGTTTTAGAGTATGCTGTCGACGCTCTCGGAGTCGAGCACGTGATTGTCTGTGGTCATTATGGCTGTGGGGGAGTGGCTGCAGCGATGGAAAATCAACAGTTTGGGCTGGTGGATAACTGGCTGCGTAACATCCGGGATGTGTTCGCGAAAGAGAGAGAAGAGCTAGAGCTGATCTCGAATGAAGAGCTCCGCTACCAGCGTCTCGTAGAACTCAATGTCCTCCACCAAGTCATGAACGTGTGTCACACGACCATCGTCCAAAATGCTTGGGCGAAAGGACGCAAGCTTTCGATCCACGGCTGGGTTTACGATCTATCGACCGGCCTTCTGAAAGACCTCAACTGCTGCCTCTCTTCCCTCGAGCAGGTGGAAGAGTCCTACCGCACACTCAAGCTGCATTAGTCATCTATTCAAAAAAGTTTAAAAGATGGGATCTCGTAGGAGGCGCAGAGCATTCAAGCCGACGAGGATGGTGCCCCCTTCGTGGAGGACAACAGCGAGCCAGAGGGGGATGATGCCGAGCAGTGCCGGGGTGGTGGCGAAGAGAATCACCGAGGCAGCGAGGGTGAGATTTTGGGCGATGATGTGCCGTGTCTGCTTCGATTTTTTAAAGAGCCAGGGGAGGCGCTCGAGGTTGTTGTGGAGGAGGATGACGTCGGCTGCTTGGGTGGCTGTCGTGGCGCTTCCAGAGCCCATTGCCACACCGACATTGGCACGGGTGAGGGCGGGGGCGTCGTTGATCCCATCGCCCACCATGACAAGGCCTTTGTCACTGGAAAGTTCGGTGACGTGTCGCAGTTTGTCTTCAGGTTTGAGTTCGGAGAAGGGTTCGTCGATCCCGAGCTCTTTCGCGACTCTCTCTCCATTTTCGCGGTGGTCACCCGTCAGCATCGCGACATGGAGTCCCTGTTTTTTCAATTGAGTGACAGCCTCTTTTGCTTCAGGGCGGAGGGTGTCTTCAAAACGGAAAAGGGCGAGGGTCTCTCCTACTTTCATGACCGCGATGAGCTGGCCGGCGCGTTTGGCTTCATCGCTTTTTTCTGCAAGGAGGGTCTGTTGTTCAGGGGTGAGCTCCTCTTCTAAAAAGGCGCGGTTGCCGATTTTGACAGGGATCCATTTTCCTTTGGACTCGACTTCAGCAGAGAGGCCTCGACCCGCGTGGGCTTTAAAACCTCTCATTGGAAGAGGGGCGAGTTTTCTCTCTTCGCATTCGCTGAGGAAAGCTTTGGCGATGGGGTGGATCGCTCCCTCTTCGAGGGGGGCTGCAGCTTGGAGGAGGGTATCGACAGAGGTTTCGCCTTGAAGAAAGTCGACGTTGGCGAAGTGGAGTTCACCGGTGGTGAGGGTTCCTGTTTTATCAAAGGCGACGGCACCGCATTTGTAGATCGCATCGAAGATGATGCCTCCTTTTAATAGGACTCCCTTTTTTGCCGAGGTGGAGATCGCGCTGAGGTAGGCGATCGGAGTGGCGATGATGAGAGCGCAGGGCGAGGCTGCAATCAAGAAGGCGACAGAGCGGTAGATCGAACCCTCTTCGCCGGTGTAGGGAATTCCAAAGAAGAGGGGGAGCGCGAGGATGAAAAAGCCGGAGAGGGCGATGATCGTGGTTGCGTAGCGCTTGCTAAACTTTTCAAACCAGTGCTGGAGTTTTGGTTTTGCTTCCTGAGCGCTGGTGACGAGGTCGATGATGCGGCTGACGGTCGACTCTGCTTGGGGTTTAGTCACACGGATGGTGAGGGTGCCTTCCAGGTTTTCGGCTCCGGAAGGGACTTCGTCGCCGACCTCTTTTGGAATGGGGAGGCTTTCACCCGTGAGGTGGACGAGGTTGAGTGAGGAGATTCCATCGACCACGACTCCATCGAGGGGGATGACCTCTCCGGAACGGATCAGCACTTTATCTCCGACTTGGATGTCTTTGACTGAGCGGGGGGCGCGGCTGCCATCTTCGAGGATGACGGTCGCTGAGGTCGGGGCGATTTTATAGAGAGAACTGATCGCGCTTTTCGCTTTTTCAGAAACGGCGTCGGCCATAGCCCCTGAGATCGCAAAGAGGACAAGGAGCATGGCTCCTTCAGCAGGGCTGCCGATGAGAATCGAGGAGAAAGCAGCGAGCGTCATCAGGACGTCGATGTTGAGTTCGAGGTTGAGGAGGTCATCGACGGAGTCAATCAGGGCAGGGACACCGACGAGGAAGTAGACTCCGACTAGCGCGAGGCTTGCAAAGGGTTGGAGGGTGGGGTGTAGTGCTAAAAGGTAGGATGAGAGAAGCAAAAAAAGAGAGAGGAGGGAGGCCTTTAGAAAGAGGTTCACCCCCCAGCGGCGTGACTGCGGTGTGAGGAAGGGACTCTTCCGGTCGTCGAGACCCATCTCAAAAAATTCATCAAAAACAATCGCTTCTTTTTCTTTTGTCATAGGTTCTCAAATGCTTGAAGGAGGAAAACGGCAAAACTCCAAGCGAGGACAGCGAGTCCGAGGTTCCAAAGGACGGCCGGAGTGATGCGGTTTTTATTGTAGTGAGCGAGGAGTCCGGAGGCGACGCCGATAGAGAAAAGGCCCGCAAAGAGGACGCCGTAGAATCCGAGGGTGAAGTAGCCGACAGTCGTGAGGGCAAACGAGATGAGAGCGCCTGCAAGAGAGCCGATGGCAATTTGGAGGGGGTGCTGTTGGTTCTCGAGGGTGAGTCCCAACTCCTCTTCTAGCATCACGCGGAGGAGTCGGTCGCCGTCTGACATGAGCACGTCGATCACCTCATCGAGCAGTTTTCCCGTAAAGCCTTTGGCTTCGTAAAGGGCTTTGAGTTCTTCGCGCTCTTGGTCGCGGTGGTGATCGATCTCCCACTTCTCTTCCGCGACAATCCGGTGAAGCCGCTCGAGGCGTGCCCAGCTGAGCCATGCAGAGCGTCCGGTTCTCCAGACGGTCCAACCGAGAATGAAGAAAGCAAAGAGTGTATAAAGAGAGTCGACTCCGTAAAAAAGGGTCCAGAAAAGAAGGGCAAACAGACCGAGCTCGCGCGCGGTGTCAGCACCAGCAGCGATGTGGTCAGGAGCCTCTTCGCCGTGGATCTCAGCCTTGGAGAGGATCCCTCCAACCTGCGCCTCGACAACGTGGCCTACGGCATCCTTTCCTTTGAAGTGTACAGGGTCATTACCACACATATAATCGTGTGCATTTTGGCAAATTTTTGCTTTGAGCACAAGATCACTACTCAGCCTGGATATTTCATGAGGACTCGCAAAACTGTCACAAAACGTTTTTTCGACACCTTCGGCATAACTCCTTCTCGGAAAGGGGACAAGACCCTTTCCTTCGATTGAGTTCTGTCAAATTTATCGAGCATTTTGTCTCAATTTCACAACTCCTCATGAAAAATCCAGGGTAGAAGAAAATTTATTTTTTATTAATAAAATGATATAATTAAATTAAAGAGGAGTGCTTTTAGGTTAAAATAGCTTAATTTGCTTCTCAAATCGAATTAAATTAAGGGAGAGATTATGTCAGATTTGCCCAGCAATATTTCTCCAGAAGATCTAGGCTCCCTATTCGGGGAGGGTGGCTTAGGAGCACTGGGGGGTGCCGGTGGTGCCTCTGAGACTTCAGGCCTGACCGGGTCTGCAGCCGTTGCTCCGACAGACACACTGTCTCAAGTTCAGGAATCCAAAGACAAAACACTTCCCGGATACATTTTACTACCGACGGATTCTCCAGGATCGCTCGATCCCGCAGCCGTAGTCCAGCAATATGACTTGATGGTCGACAATGTGGTGGGCTTCATTACCGCACAAATGGCAAAGAGTGCTGAAGAGCTCAGTGAAGCACAGAAAGAAGATTTGAAAAACCGCATTCGACTGGGACTGGAAAACTTCTTCGGCTCGTCGGTAGAACACACAACAAAGGGGTCGATGCAAACCGAACGAAGCAGTGCCTTTACCGCCTTTTCCCTAGGTTCTGTTGCATCGATGATGGTGCTTTCTGCCTCTGCACTGGGTCAGATACAAACACCCGCAATGTCTGGTGTTCAGCAGGCAGAACTTTTTGGACTGCATCCGGGACTGATTGATATGGTTCCTCCTGCACTGCAATCGACAGTGATTGCTTTTGCAGCATTCGTGACTGTGGGACTCTTTGCACCTGTGATGCAATCTCTTGCTATAGACTCTTCAAACGGAGGAGACATCTATCAAGATACCTTTGCCGCACCATACGCAGCCCTTGTTGCAATGAGTGTCGAAAAAGGAAGTATTCGACAACTCGCTGAACAGCTCTTCGCAGGGAAAGCGAATGTTCCGATGGAAGAGTTGATCAACAAAGCAGAACTTTCAGTCCTTTTTGGTTCGCTTGTGGCGCTCTATAAAGCAGAAACAGGTTGGGTCAATGGATCCGAGCTTTTGAGCCTTCTCGAAGGAGGTTCGGTGTTCGAAGCAATCAAGAATGAAGATGAAAATGATCCACGCCTTGCTATAGTACGGCTCATTCAAGACCGACTTAAAGGGCTTTCCGGTGAAGAGAAAGAGAAGTTTGTGAAGTCGCACATCGATCACTACCGCGACGACAAATGGACCGATGACCTCATAGGACAAAGTGGGTTACTCGGCCTTCTCGGAAAAAATATGGATTACGAACAGCTCACAGAAAACGCTGTTTAACAAACTTTGGATTTTCTGGATCACCTGGTCACTCATCCGAGTGGCCAGGTTTTTTTATGCCCCAATTGATCAAGGCCGTTGTCGATAATGATAGGTCAGGCTATAGTCAGTAAGTAAAACTTCTAACTTCGATTTGGAGAAAAATGTATGTCAGTACCGAGTGTTTCAGGCCCTAATAGTGTGTATATCAGTCCCTCTTCTCCCCCGAGCTCTGAGATTAAGTTTGAACTCAACGTGGATCAGGCAAGAAATTTTGATTCAGATTCTAAAGTTTCCTTTGGATATATCACTCATCTAAAAATAGAGGATCTTGAATTGGCACGAGATCAAAGTTTTAAGCCGACCGGCCTCCCTTGTGCTGAAGAACTCGAAAGAGGTCACTCCAGTGTTGTGGGATTCATCCATTCCTTGAAGTTTACCCCACCTTCTGAATGTGATATTGTGATCGAATTTTCTACCGCCTCTGTGGATAAGATGCGAGAGCATAAAGATGGATGGGGGTCGGAACTCCACTTTGAGATCGATTTTTGCATTTTTGAAAGTGATGCGTCTTATTACTTAGCAGCTAAGCCACAGAGTGTTTTTACTGGGGTCGTTCAAACGTCGTCCATTCAATTCAGCTCTTTTCTCCTAGATGACAAGCTGACACTTCATTTGGATTTAGCTCCGAATGAGTTGTTAATTGGGAAATCGGATGGTTCTCTGGATCCGATTCCAGTAGGAAAAAGTTTTTAGCGGCTATCTTCTTTCCTACGCCATCAGCGCGCTGAGGAGTTTTGTCATTGCCTCTTGATCGGCGGCAGCGATGAGCTCTTTAGCAGCGTGCATGGAGAGGAGGGGAATTCCAATGTCTACGACTGGAATACCGAGCTTCTCTGCATGAAGGGGGCCGACAGTCGAGCCGGAGGGCATGTCTGCTCGTCCTGCAAACTCTTGGATCGGGATCTCCTTTTTCAGAGCGGTTGCTTTGACAAGGGCTGCCGTTGCAGCGGTCGTTGCGTAGGAGTGTCTTGCTGAGTATTTGAGTGTTGGTCCCTCTCCTAGAAGGGGAGTGTTGTTCGCGTCAAACTTTTCCGAGTAAGCAGGATGGAAAGCGTGGGTGACGTCGATTGAAACGAGGAGGCTTTTTGAGAAGACAGAGAGCCAGTCGCGTCGGTCGATGAGGAGCTCGAGAAGCTGCTCGGCGAAGGGAGAGGCGGCTCCACCAGCGGTGGTCGATCCGATCTCCTCGTGATCCCAGATAAAGATCATCTTGAGCTTGTTTTTTGAGGCCTTCTGTTTGATCAGGGCTTCCACACAGTTGGCAGTTCCTGCCATGTTGTCGATACGGTAGGAGGAGATGAGCTCTTTCTTTTCACCTGCATAGGCCGCTTTGTCAAGGGGGTAGAGAAAGAGGTCGTGAGAGAGCAGCTCTTTCATCGCGATCTTTTTCTTGAGCATCTCTTCCAGGCACTCTTCGTGTTCAGAGAGGGAAGCGAGAGCGAGCAGGTGATCTTCGTAGTTGAGTTTGAGTCCCTTTTCTTTGATCTCGCGGTCGAGATGGATCGCAAGTTGAGGGATGACAACGGGCCAGTCGGTCAGGACCACTTCTTTCGAAGCTGGCTCACCCTCTTCATCGAGGTAGTGGACCTCTCCTGCGATACCGAGCTCACGGTTGAGCCAAGAATTGACAAGGGGACCACCGTAGCATTCAGCGCGGAGGAAGGTCATCTCTTGTTGGACGAGGACAGGATCGGGTTTGAGTTTGAAGGAAGGGCTGTCGCTGTGGGCGACCCCGATGGTCATCTCTTCGATCTCCTCTTCAGGAAGGATGAAAGCAGCAATCGAGGTGCGGTTGTGGACGTAAAAATAGCGCCCTCCAGCCTCTAGGACTTTTCCCATCTCCTTAAAGCCCTCTTTTTTGAGCAGCTTTTTGATATGGGTGACGGCTTGGAAAGAGGTGGGGCAGTCATCGAGGAAATCGAAAAGGGTCATTTAGGTACCTCTTGGGGTGATGAGTTTGTTTCCGCCCATTCTTTCAGAGAGGACTTCGGGGATGTTCACGCTACCATCGGCATTTTGATTGTTTTCAAGGAGAGAAACCATCAGGCGGGAGGTGGCAAGGCCCGATCCGTTGAGAGTGTGGACGAGTTCGAGTTTGCCTGTCTCTGGGTTGCGGTAACGCGCGCGTGAGCGGCGTGATTGGAAGTCGGTGCAGTTAGAGATCGAAGAGACTTCGTAGTAGCGGTCTTGGCCAGGTAGCCAGGTTTCCACATCGACAGTGCAGGCAGAGGCGAAAGACATGTCCCCAGTGACGAGCTCCATATGGCGGTAGTGGAGGCCGAGGCCTTCCAAAATCTGTTCCGCATTTTTGATCATGAGATCAAAAATTTCCTGGCTCTTTTCAGGGTGAGTGAAGGAGAAGAGCTCGACCTTGTTGAACTGGTGAGTGCGGATCAGTCCACGCTCTTTCTCTCCCGCGGCACCCGCTTCGCGGCGGAAGCAGGGGGTGTAAGAGGTGATCTTCACAGGAAGCGTTTCGAGGTCGATCACTTCGTCAATAAAAAGTCCGTTGAGGGCGACTTCAGCGGTAGGGATCATAAAGAGATCGAAGTCGTCATCTTTGATATGGAACTGCTGGTTTTCAAACTTTGGAAGTTGACCTGAAGCGTAGAGCGTTTCTCTACGCACAGCGAGAGGAACCATCCACTGCTCGAAACCATTCTTGCGGTTGTTGTCGAGCATGTAGTTGAGAAGTGCCCACTCGAGCTCGGCGCCGACACCGCTATAGGTGGGCCAACCTGTTCCCGACATCGAAGCCCCTTTCTTGAAGTTGAAAAGGCCGAGCGATTCTGAGAGTTCAAGGTGGTTTTTGGGTTCGAAGTCAAACTCGCGCTTGCTTCCCCACTCTTTGAGTTTCACATTGTCTGCGGGGTCGGGAGAGACCTTGACATGGTCGAAGGGGATGTTCGGTAGGCGCGCCAGGCGGTCGGAGACCTCCTCCTGTAGGGCTTTTGCTTTGTGGTCGAGCTCACTGATCTGATCCCCGAGGTCACTCACTTCGCTAAGAATGGCTGAAGCGTCTTCGCCCTTTCTTTTGAGTTCTCCGATCTTTTTCGACGCGTCGTTGCGTTTTGCCTTGAGCGCCTCGACCTCTGTGATAGCGTGGCGAAGCTCTTCGTCGAGTTTTAGGATCGGAGCAAGGTCGACCTCAGGGTCTTTGGTCTTGAGTTTCTTTTCGATCTCTTCAGGGTTTTCTCTGAGTAATTTGATATCTAACATTCTTAGTTTACCTTTGGGCTAAATCGGTAGGCAACGCGATCACGTCGGTGCCATGCTTGTAAAAAATCTTTGAGTGAATAGGAGACAAAGGTCTCGTCGTCTTCCGGAAAGGCGGGATCCATACAGTGAACCAGTTGCTCTTTTGGGTCGTAGCCAATCACGGCCATTAGATGGCCATTTTTGTATTCTTGGGCGCTGCCTGGAAGGGGGCTTCGGACACTCACCACCGTCGGGATACCCGCTTTCAGGTCCTCCAGGATCGGCTGAAACCCCGCAAGTTTTTCGACCCAAACTTGGGTGGTTCCCTTGAGGGAGTCGAAGGCTTGGGCGCAGTTGAAGACCCAGTTGCCGTAGATGTCGAAGCCGCTATCACGGGAGAGTTGGGCAAAGTGGACAGGGTCGACTACTTCACCGAGCAGGTAGTCGACGACCGCCACCGTGGAGGTCGGTGAGCAGAGGTCTTTGCTACGGCGGTGTGCGAGGGTCATCTGAGAAATTCCAGGGACCGGAAGGTAGATCTCTTCATCAGGAGGAGAGAGTTCGTCGCTCGTCTCGACGGGGCCGAGCCAAAGGTGTAAGGCTTCGAGGCCTGTTAGAGTGGCCCCCCCGGAGGTGGAGATGCGGATGCGGAAGCCCGTTGCCGGCGGGCCATTTTCAATCGAGATGGTGTCGATGTAGCTATGGATGGACTCGAGAGGGCGAGAGTCGTAGCTGGTTTGTCGGTTGTGGCCCCAGTCCATATAGGAGATCCAAGGAGTCCAAGCCCCTCCTCGTTTCAAGCTAATTGAGAAGTGGAGGGTTCCCTCAGGGGGACGTCGGCTATTCCAGGTCAGGATGAGCTCTTTGAACTCAATGGATTCGTTTTGCCTCCAGACATAGGATTCTAGGCCGCAGGGGGCTACCAGGTGATGGTAGGTTTCTGCGGTGCAAGCGCTTGAGATCAAAAGAAAAAGAAAAATTCGAATCCACATTGTCCCATCTGTTATACCTCTTTTTCCTCAAAATGACAAAATTTTTCTCGTGAAAGAGAAGGAGGTGTTGTGGTATGATTTCCCTTTTTTCAAAAATAGTGAGAGGCCTCCTTTGAAACTTAAAAAATTTGCTTTACAAGGTTTTAAATCGTTTGCGGACAAGACGTCGATTCTTTTTGACGGCGGAATCATTGCCATCGTCGGTCCAAACGGCTGTGGAAAATCGAACATTGCGGATGCAATCCGCTGGGTGACGGGGGAGAAGTCGGCGAAATCGATGCGTAGCCCGAGTATGACCGATGTCATTTTCTCAGGGACTAGCAAAAGACGCCCTCTCAACTTTGCGGAAGTGACCCTCACGCTAGGCGAAGTTGGTGATGTGCTACCGACGGACTACGAGGAAGTGGCCATTACCAGACGTCTCCACCGCAGTGGGGAGTCCGAGTACTTTATCAATAAAAATACAGTGCGCTTGAAAGATATCGAGCACATGCTCTCCGGAACAGGGATTGGTAAAAACTCGATCTCGATCTTCGAGCAGGGAAAAATTGACCAAGTCATCTATCTGAGTCCTGAGGAGAGACGGGTCATCATCGAAGAGGTCGCGGGGATCTCGCGATTCAACATCCGAAAGAAAGAGACGCTACGTAACCTCAAAAAGACAGAAGAAAACCTCCTTCGTCTTTGTGATATTCTCCGTGAAGTCGAACGTCAGAAAAACACCGCTGAGAGACAGGCGAAAAAGGCACAGGAGTACCAGGAACTTAAGGAAGAGCTCGACACTCTCGATAAAACAGTGATTGTCTGCCGCTGGCGCCGTGCTTCGAATAAACGCGACCGCTCTGCAGAAAAGGAAAAAGAAGCACACTCTAAAATTTTAGAGGTCAGCGAGACCTTGCAAGAGCGAGAAGTGAAGCTCCACGAAACGCGCCTACTCCTTGAAGAGCGTGAAGAGCTGCTCCGACGCAAAGAGGAGAACTACTTTGAGCTGAAAAACAAGCGCGATCTGGAGATGCAGTCGAACACGCAGAACATCCAGAAGATGAAAGAAGCTCAAAAGCGCGAAGAAGAGCTCCGTTTCCGTCTTAAAGAGACCGAAGAGAAGAAAGAGGCTTCGGGTGAAGCGCTTTCACTCAATAAACACCGACTGAACGAAGAGGACGCCAAGCTCGAGATTGAGAGCGTTGCCCTCAGTGAAGAAGAGGGGCTACTCACTACAGCACGTGAGTCTTTAGAAACCCTTCGAGCTTCCTTCCAAGAGAGCCAAGCAGAAGGAATGCGCCTTGTCCAGCAAGAGTCTGAAATGACTCGTGCCTTAAAAGAGGCTGAGCTGAGACATGACCACGCTGAAGTGAGTAAAAAAGCGACTGAAAAGAGGGTCGCGGAGACACGTGAGGAGCTCGAACGCACCACAGAAGCGCTTCAGGGAAAAGAGGAAGAGCTGAAAGTTGCAAGCGAAGAGGTCACAGCGTCTAAAGAGAAAATGGAGAACGCTTCTGAAGCCCTCAGCAGCATCCAAGATATTCTAAAAGAACTCAACCAGGCACAGTCGACCCTTTCTAAAAGTCTTACCGAAAAAGAGGCGCGCCTCTCTGTGCTAAAACGACTCAAAGAGGAGCTGCAAGGGTTCTCGAAAGGCACAAAGCGACTCATTAAAGAGTCAAAAGATCCGAAAAGCCCTCTTTTCGGAAAGTTACAAGGACTCTTTGAACTCCTCGACTTTGACCGCAGCCTCGAACTAGGGCTGACGGCTTATCTCCGGGCCTATAGCCAGACGTTGGTTGTGCAAACGAACAGAGATCTGGAACTCGTCCTCGACTTCATTAAGCAAGAGAATATCCGCGATGTCTCCCTCTTCTCCATGGAGGCGTATGAGGAGCTCGAGTCGACAAGCGATTATGAGCGTCTCACGAAAGAGGATAGCACCCCACTCACAAAACAGTTCCTTTCACACATTGCCGTGCTCCCTTCACTCAGTGTCGAAGCGGTGAAGCTGCCTAAGCAGGTGGTCGCTGTCTTTCGTGATGGAGCGTTTGTCGACCAAGCACGTGTGACCTTCATTCCGAGTAAAGAGGAGAATAACACCTTCGCTCGTGAAGCAGAGATGAAAGAGCTGAAGGAGCAGGTGTCAAAAGATACGACTGAGTTGAAGCGTATCGCTAATCTTGTCGTGGATGAAGAGAAAGAACGCTCAAAAGTCCAAGAAGAGAGAAATCAGATCGAGCAAACGCTGCGTAAGAAGGAGATGGCTCTTGTTGAGATCAATTTCGCCCTTCAAAGACTCTCTAGTGACCAGCAGCGTTTCAGTGAGCTCGCTCTGCAGATGGAGAAGGACCTTCAGACATTCAACAAACACATGAAAGAGCAGAAGTCGATCCAGGAAGAGCTGAAGGTAGACTTCGAACGTGTCCATGCTGAAAACACGCAGATCCAGAACCGCTTCAGCAGCATGGAAGAGAACCTCAAAGAAGAAGAGGAGAGCTTTAAAGCGAAGCAAGACGCTCTTAAAGCTAAACAGACCTCCTATCAAGAGAAGCTCGACCTCACTAAAAACCTCAAATATCAGGTTGAACTCTTCACAGCCCGCGTCGAAGATGCCAACAAGGCACTGGAAACGACCCGTGAGGAGATCGATCAAGTCCACGCTCTTCTTGAAACGCTGCGCAGTGAGTCCACTCATAGTGAAAGTGGCATCCAAGAGAGTGAGGAGGCGGTTGAACGTGCCCTTAAAGCAGTCAATAATGAAAAAGAAACGCTTCAAGAGGTGAAGAAAAAGATCGAAGAGCTTGAAAAGTTCGTGACGACCCTCCGAGAGGATGAGAAAGAGTGGACGAACAAAAAATCCCAAGCAGAAATCCAGATTGCTGAACTCAGAACAACGATTGAAAACCTTGCCCACGAACTCGATGAGCGCTACCAGCTTGCAGTCGATGAAATGGAAGTTGAAGAGCTCGAAAACCTGCGCGAGTCAGAAGCACATGTCAAGTCACTACGCCGTAAGATCGAGAATATCGGCCCTGTCAATATGACAGCGCTTGAAGAGAAGGAAGAGTTTGAAGAGCGCTACAACACCCTCTCCCTTCAAGTCGAAGACTTGGAGAAGTCGAAAGAGGAACTTTTAGAGATCATCAGTGAGCTGGAGACAGAGAGTCGTAAGCTTTTTGAAGAGACCTTCGCTCAGGTTCAAACGAATTTCCGCAAAAACTTTGAAATCCTCTTCCGCGGTGGCGAGGCGGACCTTCAATTGGTCGGTTCAGAAGATTCTCTTGAAGCAGGAATCGATGTCATTGCGAAGCCTCCTGGAAAGCAGATGCGATCCATTACCCTCCTCTCAGGTGGAGAGAAGTGTATGACCGCTTTGGCTCTTCTCTTTGCCATCTTCGAAGTGCGTCCTGCTCCGTTCTGCGTTCTCGATGAGATCGACGCTCCTCTTGATGATAGCAACGTCGAGCGCTTTGTCGAAGTTCTCAAACAGTTCACAGGACAGTGCCAGTTTGTGATCATCACACACAACAAGCGTACGATGGCGATTGCGGATACACTCTATGGCGTCTCGATGCCAGAAAGGGGAGTTTCTAAGATGCTTTCGATTGAGTTTGATTCAGAGAAGAAATCAGAGCCTGCTCTCGTCGGCTCTTAAGCTGGAAATTTCTAGGGCAGCCACTCTTGTAGTTCACGAGCACTTCTTTTGGAGAAGTAGGGGAAGAAAAGGTCATAGTCATGAGCTGCTTTGACTTTTTTTAAACAGACCCGTGCCATGAAGGAGGGTTCGGGAAGCTGCTCTTTTGTCTCTGGGTCTACCTTTAGAGAGATGCCATAGAGAGGATTCACCTCAATAAAGTCTGCACTGACAATGCTCTTTCGGTCGACCTGCCGACAGAGTTTTTCCCCTTTAAAGTAACTCAGCTTTTCCCCATCCAAAATCAGGCGGTTCGGGATCTCTTCAAGTTTTGCCACTCTTTTGTAGGGAATCAGACCCCAAGCGATCAAAAAAAGGGCTGAGCACCAGATCAGCAGTCCCCAGCGGCTTAAGAAAAGAGGGGGTGAAAACGCCCCAAAGCCCAAAAGGAGAGCTCCCCCTAAAATTGCATAGAGGCTGCCTCTTTTCACTAAATGGCTCTTTAGCGGCTTTAAAACGGCTGTTCTGAGAATTATCTGCTCCATTGGCACCCATCATGCATAGATTCAAACATAAAGTAAAATATTAGCTTAAATTAAGGTTAATTAAAGATTTTATTAATATTCTATTTAGTTTAATTAAAAAATTAACTATAATTAATATTAAGCGATTTAAATTCAGAGGTTTAGTTATGGATCCAGGAAGTATTGGCCCAGGCAGGCCCATTGAACCGGAGTCTCCCTTAACTCGTGAGGAGCTCGAACAGATGGAGGGAATTGAGGAAGCCTTGGCAGGGATTAGAGAGGCTGCAGAAGGGGCCCTTTCTGAAGAGGCAAGTGCAGAGGGGACTCTAGAGGGCAAGGATTTCGTCCCCTACAGTCGGCATGCCGAATCTGCCCCTTTTGGTTCTTTCACTCCACTTAGTATTGGTCCGTTAAGAGTGCCTCCCGGAGCACAGTCCAATCGGATAAAAATGGTGGAAAAACGAGCCGATGAGATTCTTCGGCGGCCAGAGTCAGCCCCACTACCAAAACAAAGGCTATTGACGGTCGATGACCGCCAAAAGCAGGCAGGTATACGCGAGATCCACGGCCAGGTTCTCGGCTTTTTAGGAGAGCTAGGCTCTCGTACCACTCTCGAGCAGCTTAATTCGCGGGAGTTCGATGAGTTGAGAGAAAATCCTCTTCTCAATGAGCCAGAATTGAGACGATTTAAAGATAAACTCGAAGAGTTGGCGGCACGGCGTGATAATGCCCTTGAGCTGTCCAAGATGATCGACACTGCCTACGAGTCTAAAGGGAATAAAAGACAAGTCCATACTTCACTGATGACAATGGATCGCCGCCTGGCGAAAACCGGGCATCAGGCAACTTTTGCGCTGCTTCCAGTTAAACAGCAAGAAAAGTTGAGGGAATTGAATGCGTTAGTAGAAGTTCAGGTTGCACCGGATTTTAAGGAGATGAGCCTCGAAGAAAAGATTGCCTTTTTCGAGCAAATGGACAAGCAATCTTATGGAAATGAAGTTTTTGCTCTTCTTGAAGATCCTGAGCTCAGTCTACCTGGAAATGAGTCACTACTTGAGCGAGCGAACATTGTAGCTCAAGGACGAGCAGAAGCAGAGGTGGATGCCCGGATCTTTTTGTTAGAAACTCAAAAAGAGTACCTAACTCCCGAAGAGATGCGGCAAGGTGTGAATGATATGAAGGCTCTTATAGAACGTTATGATATCGGGAGTTTTCCTGAAGTGAAGGTTAGACTAGAGCGAGGAGAAGCTTTAGTTAAAGAAAGGGCAGAGGCAGAGGTTGGTGCCCGCATTGAGTATTTAGATGCTCAAAAAGATCATTTGACCTCCAGAGAATTCCGTAAAGGCATTATCAAAATTCAAACGCTTATGCAACGTTATGGTATCGGGGACATTGCAAATACAGAGCAGAAGGAAAAATACCGCAAATTAGTGAAGAAAAGTTTAGAAGAAACTCCTCCTCTTTCAGAAAGGAAACTGAGGTTAAGCACTGTGGAAGAGACCGCATTGAAGGGCCTCGGAACCGGCGCCTCTATTTTTCAGCGGATTGCCGCTCCGTTTAAAACTGTGGGGTCCGCCGTCGCTGGTGGGATTAGAAGAGTGGGTCGAGCCATCGGTGGCGTTTTTGGTGAGGTAAAGTCTTATAGAGATACAGAGCGTCAGCTCAAACACTTGATGTCGAATAAGGCAACCTATGAAGATCTTCGTGAGGCTCTCCCTGGGTTGAAAGAACAACACGATGCAGGTCGGTTGAATCGTCCACAAAAGATCCAGTATTTTCGTTTACAAACGGAATTCAATGCTCTTGAAATGGGTGTTAAGCAAATTAATTTATTGTGGGAAGATGGATTCTCACCTGATCGGAGTTCTCAAAGAGATATGACGTATAATAATTTGGTGCATAGACTTTTAACAATCGAGGATACGATTACCAGTGATGAATTTGGTAAATCGCCTTTTCCCAAAATCGTACGTACCCACCTTCTTCCATCAGAAAGTGTAGATAAGCTCAAGAAGATGAAGGACGAATCGTTGAGCAGGAGAGAATTGAGTCTTCAGACAGGGCTATCGGTAGATATGTCCATTGCTACCATGCAAGAATACATTCAAACACAGGATAGTGCGGTCAAAGAAATGGGCACGTGGACTTTGGGTGAAGCAAGAGAAAAACTTGCAGAACTACGATACCAGCTCCACATGGACGGCGAAAAAAAGGGAATCCTTCCGTTTCTTTCTTCTGAGTCAAGAGGGAGGATGGAGGGAATTGATCAAGAGATCGATGCGCTTGAACTTTTAGCGAGAATGAGAAAAATGCCCGAGAACTCTACTCTAGACGAAGTGGTGCAAGCACGTGAAGTGATGCGCCAGGAGGTGGCAGAGCGGTTAGAAGAAATGAACCAGCACATGGGCTCGATTGATGACAAAGAGTTCGATCTGAATTTCATAGATTTGGATGCTGCGGTATGCGGATTAGATATTAAAGACGAGGTCGCGTACATGCGAGAGGTGTTAGCTCATGGAAGAGAGGTTTTTGGAGGTTTCCACAATATTGACATGAAGACGCTTCGGTCGATGTACTTCGAGTCGCAACAGTTCATCGAGAAACCCTTTGGCAATGTCGGGACGCGTGATCTCCCTATTGGAGAGCATCACAGTTACGTTCAGAAGGACGGGAACGTTTGTGTGATCGTGGATCAGTCTAAACCTTGTGACTACTGCGGAGACTCGCTCACGATGACAGAAAAGGGTTCGATCGTCAATGTCGATGCAACCGGAGGGTCCCAGCTGAGTGGAGCCGTTTTTGCGAGGCTCTTTGCTGACCGTATGGCGAGGGAACTCGATGGGATGAGCGCCGAAGAGTTGACAGCTCCTGATGCAGAGCAGAAACTGGTCGCTTCGGCTGAAGAGATGGCACAAGTGGAGCCAGGCAAAGTCGAAGTCGGCGGGGTCGAATATGGTCTCGGTGGAGAGGGAATGAAAGGTGGAAGTCTGACGATGACAGCGGTCAGGGTCGTTGACACCGGTGATGAAAAACGCCTCGTTGGAATTTCTGTAGGTGACACGGGAGTGTTTATTCGATCCAAGGATGGAAAAGTGAGGAAGGTCAACCCAGACCCACGCCCTCCAGAGCATCAAACGCGTGACCATTCTGGAGGACAGATCTCGATGGGGCTCGGCGAGAAGGGGCAAGTTCATTTAGAAAGGAGCCGAGGAGAGAGCGTTGTGCGGATTGATGAGCGACTTCAGCCTGGGGACATTGTGATGACAGTCTCGGATGGAATGGAAGATTGTGCGCATCGAGAAGATTCCCCAGAAGCACTCATCGCCTTTCTGGGAGAGGCAGACATCGATTGGGCAAAAGCTGATATCGATCAACCTCCTTTTGTTTCGGACACAGGACGCTCACGGCTTCCTACGATTGCAGAGCTGAAGGAGCATTTTGGAACAGAAAAGGTTTCCGCGAAGCTTGTCACTCCTGCACGGATCGGTGAACAGTGCCGTGTGTATGCAAAGCTTGTAGGCGCCGCAGAAGAAAAGCATGGAATCCCGACTCAGATGCGCAACAAAGACCATCACTTTGCTAACGAAGTTGATCGGCGTTATCAAGGGCTTAAGGAGAAGGACGGTTTGTCTCCAGAAGAGAGGGAAGAATATCAGCAACTGTCGGCGATGCGGGTCGAGCATGCGAGTGAAATGCGAGAGTTACAACAGGCTCATCGAGCCCTTTCTGATGCAGGAGTCGTTCCCAAGCCTGATGACTTTAGCTTTGGTGGTGTGAGAGTTTAACTATCTGAAAATAAGAGAATTAAAATACGATTGACCCCAGCGCGTTTCTCATGCTATTCCGAAAACATCGGAGGTGTCTATGAGAAGCGTGCTTTTTTTAGGTCTACTTTTGGCCGCAGCTCCTTTGGCTGCGAACTACAATCTCTATGAGAGGAATTTGGCCACAAGACGCTGCGGCTGCTGTCCCGGTCAGGGCTGCTGCCGTCCCCCCTATCACTACTACGACCCCTATTCGCCCAACTTTATGCCCCCTTACTACCCAGGTCCTTTCTAAGCTCTGACTTTTTCTCTATTTCAAGGGTTCAGGTGACCTTCTAGGTTTCCACGTGCCCGGATCCTGCTTCATTTTTTCGATTTTTGTCTCCTTGGCATGCCTCTTGCTTATCTTCAAAGCTAGGAAAGAGAGTTTGGAGGTTTAGCATGGGTTGGATCCATAGAATTCCAGGATTTAGAGGTCGTGTTGAGAAAAGTCAAGAGGCGAAGAAGCCAGAACTTAGCGAGGTCGATAAAGCCGCTCAATCCCTTTCAAAAAAAGCAGGAAGGGCTCCTCTCACAAATTTTCAAAGAGAATTGAAAGCGACGTTAGCTGTTCGGATGCAGCGTAAGGCCAAACGGTTACCCAAGGCAGAACGTCCACCTGTTCCGAGTAAGCCCCTTCCCCCTCTATCGGCAAGTGAGGGGAGGAAGCCTGCAAGTGTTCGTCAAGTATCTTCTCATGAAACCCCCCTTCACCGTTTGGGTTCAGGGCTCTTTAAGGTCATATCCGCACCTTTTCGATTCGTCGGTTGGGTAGCAGGAGGGGCGATTAATCGAGTGCGCCGGGCGGGAAGGGCGATTTTTGGAAGTACCGATGCGACTTTGGATCGATTGCTGTCAGATAAAGCGACACCTGAGGACTTGCGACGTGAAGTTCCTCGTTTGCAGAAGCTTTGGGAGCAGGGAAAGTTAGACTTTAGGCAAATGGGAGGTTTAGTACAACTCGAGATTGAACTCGAGATATTGAATCAAGTGGGTGCTTTAGAAGAAAAGGCGATAGATTTAGAAACAGGTGAGATCCGTTTGACTTCTCAAAACGAGTGGTCAATGGATGGGATAGGAGAGGAGCTTCGTAATTTGACTGAACAGCTCGAGAGAGGTCCCGAAGGAGGGGTTCCGGTTCGTGAGAAATTCCGTACTCCCTTACTTGAACGGTTGGAGCAGATGAGAAGCATTCATGCGAGATCTGATTTCCTCTTTTCAAGTGAGGTGCCGATCTCTGAGCTAAAAAAAGTTGCGGATCAGCTTGAGCAAGAGATACACGAATTACCTGAGGTGTTGAGATCAAATAAACCACTAAAGGACGTGATGGATCAGCTTCAAAGTCTTGGTGAAGTGCCTAGAGGCGTGCCGATGCTACTGCCTACAGAGACCTTGAAATTGTATCAAGAGACTGCAGAAGAACTGCAGTCCTTAGTCCCCATTGCTCTGGAAGAGAGACGACCACTAGAGACGCCAGTCTCTCAGCTCATGCAGCTGAAGGCGGAGAAGGTGTTTGCAGCTCTAGCTTCTGAGGATGTGTCTTTAGAAGAGTTCGTAAAAGGAATTGATTGGCTAGAGGCTCAAAAGTCAGAAGGGCTGCTTACAACAGCGCAGATAAAAGAACTGGACTCTTTGATTCTAAAACGAGACCGGATTGGAGTTATCACCTCAAAGGTCCGTGCTTTAGAGATCGATCTCACCAAAGAGGGGGTGTTATGGTCGAGAGAGAATCAGAATTCACTTCGGGATTACCGTAGAGAGTTGAATTTTTTAAAGACTGAATTACAAAGTCAAAAGCTCACGAAGCCTCATCTTGTCAAGGATTTAGAGAAGCGTTATCAGGAACTGGAAAAACTTTATCTTATTGAAAGAACAAAATTTGAAAAGCTTGGGCTACGTCAGTCTCTTCCAATTCAACAGCATCTCAAAAACTTGGAGTCGCTCAGTAAGAGGTTTTCGGAGCTTGAAGATGGGCTTGACTCTCTCCCTCTTAAAGAAGCGTTGGAAAGTTTTTTGGACCTTTACAAGGAGAATCCAGGTTATTTTAGAAGGCTATCAAAAAGTCAAAAAGCGCGGTTTAATAAAAAAATCTACCCCGAGCTTATGGCTCTCTACGAGTTCGCAAAGACGAGCCCTGAACGACGGTCGATGACTGTTGGAGAACTGCGAGAATTGCGCCGCCAGCAAGTGTAGACTTATGTTGGCTGGAGGGCTTGTTCGGACTCCAAACGTTGAAGCGTTTCTTCAGATTGAAGGAGCGCTTTTTCATTGGTGAGATCTTTTGAGGAGAGTGGGGGTAAAAATGTGGGACTCGAGAGGAGTCCTTTTTTGTAGAGAAGTATTTTGATCGGGAGAGGGTTTTGCGTGTTGATCGCAATTCCTGCGTCAAGGCAGTCGGAGATGAAGTCGTTCATCGATCCTTTTTTGGACAGTTCAACGAGGCGTTTTGTGGCAAAGGGGTAGGCGTTGCTCATGACAGAGACGAGGCCTGCGGCACCGAGGTGAGCTTGTTCAAAGATATCGAGGTCGTTTCCACAGTAGGTCAAGAGATTCGGAGCTGCACGTCTATAGGAACGGAATTCGTCGATGTCACCGCTGGATTCTTTGACTGCAAAAAGTTTTTCGTGGTGTGACAGGTCACGGACGAGGTCGACGGAGAGGGAGGTGGCGGAGCGTGAGGGGATATTGTAGAGCATGCATGGAACATTTGCGTGTTCCATCAATTTTTCAAACCACGCCTTTTGGCCGTGGTAGGCGGGTTTGGAGTAGTAGGGGGTGACCAGGTTATAGGCGTCGACCTGAAGTGCATTGCAGAAGGTGATCCACTCGATTTGGTGATCGAGACAGGCACCACTGACGCCGATCATGAGAGGCACATCGCGTGGCTGTTTGGAGACAAACTTGACATACTGCTTTTTCATCTCGAAGGGCATGGCGAGACCTTCACCTGTGCTGCCTGCGATGAAGAGGCCGTTCCCTGCAGCATTTTGCATCTGGATCAGTTGCTTGACACTTTCATAATCGATTTGTCCCTCTTCAGTGAAGGGGGTGACAAGGGCTGTCCAAACAAGGGGTGCGAGATGTTCGTTCATTTTTTCTCCTGAATTTGAAATGCAAAAAAGAGGTTCCACCCAAAGAAAAGAAGCATAAAGAGTGGAGAGCCTTCTTTTGGAATGGGACGGTTTTGGTCGGCCCGCTTGGCCGTGATCAGAGCCACATTGAAGTTGAAAGTCGCCTCTTCGAGGGTGCCATTGCCGTCACGCGTGTGGTTTTCGATGAGGTAGGCCTCGAATGCCCGCTCGAAGCTCTCTTTGTTGTTTAAGAGTTCACCTGAAAAGTTTTTGAGTCTCTCTTCAGTGGGGTAGAGCTTCTCTGTGTGGGAAGGGGGAAGTTTTTCTCGGAAAGGGAACTGGAGGAGTAGCAAGAAGATAAGAAGGGGGAGAAAGAACGCTGCACTTCTCACCCAAGGGGCCTCTTTTAGGAGGCCTATCGAAAGGACGATCGCAGCGAGGACCCATAGCTGTAGCATGAGAGGGGGGCCAAAGAAGAGGTTGTCTAGAGAATCCCTCAGTTTAGCTTTAAAGGGCTTGCTGACCTCTCTTTGGTGCTGGGTAAGGTAAGCTTCAATGAGCTCTTTTTTTGCCTCTGGAAGCGCGGAAAAGCGCTCCTGGTAGAAAAGAAGCTTAGTCTTTGCTTCTTCTCTTTGATCATCAGGGAGATGGGAGAGAAGTTCGAGGTCTCCTAGAGTCGTTTTTGCGAGAAAAATCTCATTGCGATGAGAGTAAAGCCCTTGTAGGTAAGGGTTTAAGAACCAGAGTGTCAAAAAAAGAAAGGCGAGGATGAGCTGTAAAATCGCTAAAATCCGGGCTTTTTTGCTAAATCGTCCTTCCATTAGCGCTGAGGGTACTTTTTTTTCACCTTTTTTGGCGAGTTTCGATCTCCCTGGCATGGCTCCTGCTTTAACTCCAAGCGTCTAATGCAAAGGAGGCAGTCATGACAAATCAAGAGTTAGAAAAAGAAGTTGCTAGACTTGAGTCCATCAATGACCACCTCAAGACAGAGTTAGAATACCTCGATGAGCTCCTAAAACGCAGTGGTTTCACAAATGGGTTAACTTCTCTTCGTGAAGTCGCCGAAGAGATGATTGAAAGTGGAGAAATTGACAGGGAGTTTGAGGCATGAAAAAGGTGCTATTAGACAAAAGGCTTGCCGAACTGCAGTTTGAGCAGGATCAGCTCCTTGCAGAGCTTTCTCACACCGATGAGTTGATGAGAAAAGTCGGCTTTGTCGGTGGAATTCAGGCGATGAAACGCGCGGCTGAAGAGGTGGTCGATCTAGACCTGGGAGGTGAGATATGAGAGAGCAAGATCTCATTGAAAAGAAGAGAGAACTCGAATTCGAAAACTGTTCACTGCGTGCTGAGCTCGCCGATTTAGATACATTGATGAGAATGGCAGGATTTTCCAATGGGTTGGAAACGGTGAAGATCACAGCCCAAGAGATCGTCCGCTACTCAGAAGATCACCGTTATGAGATCGATGATGACTTAGCTGCCTGACGGTAGTGGTAAGCTTTTCGAAAGGGCTTATGCGGATTTTGGTGTGCGTAGGGGCGAACACGGGGCGCCTCACAGCACACAGAACTGCAGCAGCCCTTCTCTTTTTTGATGCATTCTGGACAAGCTAGAAACAGGTCGTTACAGTCCATGTTCGCACAGTTGTAATAGTCTTCGGTCGGTGCCCCGCAGGCGTGGCATTTTCCAATGACTTCGTGTTTGTCGTCACTAATGGGAACGGTCATTCGGTCGTCAAAGACGAAGAGTTTTCCCAACCAGTGGTCACTTCCCATCTTGAGTCCGTAGTTGATCACACCGCCATCCAGCTGGTAGATCTTTTTAAAGCCGAGCTGCTTGAGGTAAGCGGAGTAGAGCTCGCAGCGGATACCGCCTGTGCAGTACATCATGACGGGCTTTTCTGGGGAGTCGGTCTCCTCTCTTAGGTTCTGGGCGTACTCTTTGAATTCGCGGAAGGTTCTATAGGCAGGAAGCTCAGCCCCTTCGAAGTGGCCGACCTTCCACTCATAATCGTTACGCACGTCGATCATGATGTGGTCATCAGAGGTTTCCATCATCTTTTTCCAGTTTTCAGGAGAGAGGTGGATTCCGGTCTCTTTCATATCGACTTTCGTGTCGAGAGCCACGATCTGCTCGCGGTACTTGATTTTCAGCTTGAAAAACGCATGCTCTTCCCAGGTATGGACCTTGATCTGCATGCCCTGGAATTCTTTTTTTCCTTGAAGCCACTCGATGTAGGTCGGGGCATCCTTTTCGTGGATGCTCACTTGTCCATTGATCCCCTCTTCAGAGATATAGATGCGGCCACGAGCGTCGAGTTTTTCTAAAAATTCTTTATGGAGGCGCACTTCTTCCTTAGCATCCTCAATGGGAGAAAAGTGGTAGTACGCTAAAACTTGATAGGGTTGATTTTCGTTTTTCATAGGTCAACAAGAGTAACAGAAAACAGCCACTTTTTCAAGTGGCTGTATATAGGGAATGTTTAGCCTGGATTTAAGCCATCATGGCGAGAATTCCGCCCATGACGACGTAACTGATGAGCTCTTCACCTGTGGTGAGGAGGAACATCGCGCAGGATTTCCCAGAAAAGATCACACCTTGGACCGTAGCGGTAGCGACAAAGCCAAGCCAAATCCAAAAGCCGAGGCAGGCCCCTGTCCAGATATCGGTGATGCCAAGGGCTTGGATGAGAGCCGAAAAGACCAAGGCAATCAATAGAACCACCAGGAAGTAGTAGCCTAGGGTGACCCACTTGTTTCCCATTTCCTTCTCGTCCATCCCAGAAATCTTCATCCAGGTTTTCCCGAGAACAGCGGGTGAATAGTAAGTCATGCCAATCGCCATACGCACGACAGCAGCGACGATAATGGCAAAGTAGTTAAGTGATGAAAAATCTAAACTCATGTCAATCCTCCTTTGAAGAATCAGTAGTGGAAAAACTGATCCATTCACTTCCCCCATCTTCTCGATCTTTATTGTTTAGTTAGCGACCTTTCGAAAACCCTCTACTACGAGAGTATGCTGGTTTTCGAAAGGTCGCTAACTAAATCAAAAATCTTCATGAATCTGAAGAAATTGAATAGGTCAGTCTTTCCAGCTATCCACTATTTCACTTAACTGATTTTTTTCAAAGAGAGATTTTACATGAAGATCGAGCTGAGGGTAGGGGATCTCGATCTCGTTTTTGGTGAGTGCTTCGTGAATGGCCCAGAGATAGGCTGATTGGGTGAAAGAGGAGCGTTTTGTCACCGTCTCATCGACCCAGACGACAGCTTTGAACTCAATGGAGCTCGGTCCAAACTCGACAATGTAGATCCGCGGCTCGGGGATCCAAGGTTTATCTAGGGTAAAGGGTACTTTCTTGACGGCTTCCTTCACGACGCGTTTGACCTCTTCTTTGTCGCTTTTATAAGAGACTGCAAAGGGGACCTGTACTCGTCGATAAGGCTCTTTCATCGTCCAGTTGATCACCCGTGCGGAGGTGAATTCGGCGTTGGGGACGATGATATCGATTCCATCGTTCGTATGAACGAAGGTGGAGCGGACGTTGATCTCCTTGACCTCTCCTTTGACCCCGGATTCCAATTCAACGTAGTCACCCACTTTGAGCTGGTTTTCGAAGAGAATGATGATTCCGGAGACAAAGTTATTGAAAAGGCTCTGGAGGCCGAATCCGAGACCCACACCGAGCGCTCCAGCAATGAGGACAAAGTTGGAGAGGTCAAAACCAATGGTGGTGAGAGCGACCAGAATTCCGAAAGCAATGAGGACATACTCCATCAAACGGGTCAGCCGGTAAACCAAAGAGGCTTTGACTCCCACCCTCTTGTGGAGGACATTTTTAAGTAGGTAGGAAAGGAGTTTCGCTAGCCAGACGACGACAAAGATGATCAGAGCGAGCTCAACAAAGAGGCCTGCACTGAAGGTGGTGTCACCAATGGAGAAAAGGGGTTTCGAAAGGATCCGTGCAATCCAGCGGTAGGTCCTTTTGATTCCTACCCAGATACCTTCAATAAAATCCCGGATCCCACCTCGGATGTCGGTGATCCGGGTGTTGAGGATCTCGATCAAGAATTCTGAGGTTTTGAGTTCGCTTTTGAGTCGGAAAAGAGAGACGAGAGAACGTTCTGAGCTGATGAGCAGCTCTTCCAGCTCACGCTTCTTGAAGGGGTCGTCTTCCTTGAGATTGGAGAGAGCCGACTCTGTCCGCTCAATGTGCCTCGTGATGACCCTTTCCCAGTCCTTGATATTTTCTCTGAGTGTTTCAATCACTTCGACCTCTTTCGCAACGCTTTGGCTGAAAGTGTCGAGATCGATTTGATCGGGATCTGTGATGAGCTCAATTAAAAGCAGCTTGAGGGTTCCTGCGATGACGGCATTCATGGCAAGGGCATCGCTAAGGGTGGCTTCAATCACTTTTTGGGATAGAGCCTGATTTTGCAGCTTTTCCCGTTCTGTGGTTTCTGGAAAAATAAACTGGCTGATGCTCATTGCCTCGACAGATTGGAGTTCTCCCTTCTCCTTTTGGGCGACTTTTAGAAGGGAGTTGAGCTCATCCTTCGCAGCCTGTTCCTTCTCTTTAGAGGTGTAGAGGTGGGCCGTGGCAAACTCGACCTCTTGCCTTAGGTTTGCGAGTTTCTCTCGGTCGTGCTTCAAGCCGACTTTCAGTTGTTTGACATTCTGTTTCGCAAGCTCAATAGAGAGGCGGAGGTCGATGATTTCAAGGGCAAGTAGGGCTTTCTCGTTCGTTGGAGATTCGATGATATTGTACTTTCTTCTCAGCTGAGAGAGCTGGGTCTGGCCGGAAGTAATTTGACGCTCTTTTTCCTCTAGATCTTCATCTTGTGAAGCGACGTCGGAGCTGAGGTTTTCCATCTTCCTGTAGAGACTAATGAGCTCCGAGACAGTGTAGCGATCGAGAAAAGCGTCGATGGGGGGGTTAGGCTTTGTGGGAGCGTGCTTTGTGTTGACGAGCGCATTGAGGCTTGCAAGGCTCTTTTTGAGGAGAGCCTTCGCTTTTTCAGCAACCTCTTCAGACAAGCCTTCTAAAACTTGCTCGAGCTCCATTGTCCAGGTTTGTACCTTCTCTTCCAGCTGATCTGGCTTCACCTCGAAATAGTCAAACCAATCGGGAGTGAGTGTGAAGAGGTCGGGGGGAGGGAGCTCTTTCTGTGCAGGAGGGGGAGCCGCCTGAGCTTCTACCCCTTGGAGAGGAGAGGTCAGGATGAGGGACAAAAGGGCTGCCCACTGGAAAAGGTGGCGAAAAGATGGGGTATGCATTCTTTCCGCATCTTAAGCCACTGAGCATTATTCCTCACCCTCCTGTTTTGGAATGGTTTTTCTGGCTGATTTTCAGTGGCTTAAGTGAGGGGATTTACTAAAGGAAGAGAAAGTTAGAGTTTCTCTTGCGCGATATGTGTGCTTCGTGTAAATTTGTGGTTTCCTTTCAGCGATTTTTTGCAAATTTTGTAAGGAAATAGCTGCCCAGCGAGGCAGTTTTGCTCTTTAGACAGCACTGATAAGATAATGTAAGAATCAAGACAGAAGCTTGTGTGGGACAAACCCTTAGGGGTTTGACCTAACAAAATATAAATTCATATT